>Ga0182021_10005295_pt1 | contig 15249 bp, 13 predicted proteins | sample 612E3MmetaG_FD_120493 | JGI IMG/M metagenome (GOLD analysis project Ga0182021, IMG submission 120493) | Permafrost microbial communities from Stordalen Mire, Sweden - 612E3M metaG (Illumina Assembly) | ecosystem: Environmental > Terrestrial > Soil > Wetlands > Permafrost | place: Sweden... | reverse complement strand
TCGTCGTCCCGGCCTGCTGGACCGCCGGCTTCTGGAAGGCCGCGGCGAAGGACGCCAGCATGACGACCATCAACAACACACTGCCGATTCTAATCTGTTTTCTCATTCGAAATCTCCTTTTTTTGAATGTCTTCAAGCCGGGCGCTTTCGATATAAAGAGCCCTGACCTGTAGATAATGCTTTCGGATGAACGCCTCGCCGGGGGCCAGCCGGAGAGCTTGACCGAGGGTCTGCAAAGCCTGGGTCATATTTTTCCGGCCGGCATAAACCAGGCCCAGAACGTCGTAGGCATAGGCGTTCCCGGCGTCCGCCTCGAGGGCTTGCCGGGCATAAGACTCGGCTTCCTCGTCCTTATTTTCCCGAAGACTGAGCATGGCCAGGCTGTACAGGGGATAAGGATCCCGGCCCAGCGCATCTCTCGCCTTTTCCCACAACTGCCTCGATTTCACGAAATCCGACCTTCGGTAATAAGCCGTGGCCAGATTGATGGACGTCAGCGGGTCGGCCTGCAGGTCGGGAAACGGGAACTCGCTTTGCCCGGGGACCACGGCCATCATCCAGCGGGCCTGGTTTCTGCCCCGGCCCAGGTCCCAGACCTTCAGGAAATCCTCCGCGGTCATGGCCATCCGGCCGCCGAAGTAAGGGTCGTGGAAGATGACCAGATCCTCGTCCTCGTCGAACCCGACGACGACGCGGTAATGCCCCTTGGCGATCTGGGATACGGGTTTGGTGAGAACGATCACCGGGATGTCCTTACCGACCACTTCCTTCAGGATGGGCAGACTGCCCTGGAAGGAAAAGCTCTCGTAGCCCTGCGTCCGCGGATACAGGACCAGCTCGGAATTGTATGTGGCCTGGCTTGCGGAATCATAAGTCTCGTCCGCGATTTTCCGCTGGCTGAAGGATCGCTTTTCGTCCCAGTAATTGAGAACCATGGCCAGGCAGGCCGGGCCGCAATAATTTCTTTCCAGCCATTTTTCGAAAGGGACCTTCCGGATCAGGTGGCCTTTTTCCGGCAGGGCTTTTCGGTACGGAAAAACCTGCGCGGAAAAGAGAACGGGGACGAGAAGTCCCGCCATCGCAAGCAACCCCCCTATTCGTTTGCCGGCCCGGACGATCGGTCCCGTCATCGGATCTTTCCCGGCTATAGGACTCTTCGGCCCTGCAGCAAGCGGATGATGAAAACGATCAAGGCGATGACTAGAAGGGCATGGATTATGCCGCCGACGTGAAAGGCGAAAAACCCGAGGGCCCACAGAATGACGAGCACAATAAGAACGGCTTCGAGCATGGCGATCTCCTTTTTGACTTGGCTTCTCGTTGCTCGGATCCCCCGCCTTCAGGTGTCGGCGGGAGCGAGCGGGGAGAAGCATCCTAGACAAATGCAGTATTCATGCCAGTACGCTTAGGCATTCTTATCAAATTGATAAAAAACAAATTAGATCATTATCGATCCGTTCCCGAGGATTGTAATGGCCGGTCTGGAGATTTTCGTCCTGTCTGACAGCCGCGATCATTCGGTTGGGAATCCTATTCCCGGGCCTCGGCCGAACCCTGATCGCCGCCGGAAACCCCCGATTTCTTTGGGTTTCGCAATGCGCCGGTCAAGTGGCATGTTTCTTGTACTTAATGAGACCGGCGGGGGGAGAACCTCGCCATCGGAATGCAAAGACAGAAGGAATCCCATGTTTAAAAAAATTGTCATGCACATGTTTGCGGTCATGATTTTGGCCATGGCCGCCGTCGAACTTCGCGCCCAAGACGTCATCATGGGCTCGGCCGAAACCATCAACAAGGGGAACATCAAAATCGGCGTCTACCCGACGGTTCTTTTCGGCAAGAACGGCGGCGATTCGATCTCGGGCGGGGCCGGACGGTTGGGCTTCGGGCTCGCCGAGCGTTTCGACATCGAGGCCAAGGCCGGGTTCTTCAAGGGCCTCAATTATTTCGGCGTCGAAGCCGAGTATTGGCTCGTCCAGGGACGGAGCATCAACGCTTCGGTGGCGCTGGGCGGGCACATGACGGACCTGCGGGGGTCCGCGGACAGCTCCGGCCTCGACACCAGGCTCCTGCTCAGCACGACGCCCGTGGCGAATCTGGAGATCTACGGGGGGTTCAAGATGGCCTTCGATAAATACAAAAACTCGGACTACAGCTATACCATGGCCCATCTCGTTCCGGGCATCGAGTACCGCCTCAGCGCCGATCTCGACTTCCTGGCGGAGGTAGGCATCGCCCTCAACGACAAGTCCCGCAGCTATGCCAGCGTCGGGCTGTCGCTGTACCTTCTTCGCTGAGGCGGTCGGTCCGCACGGCCGGAGCGGAGCGCCGTTCCGGCCTCAATGGTCGAGCGAGACGTCCACCCGGTAATCGACGAAACCGGAGCCGCCCGGCCCGGATTTCAAGCGGTTGATGACCTGGAGGAACGTCCGGTTGCGTTTGGTCCAGGTCCGGTTGAGCTTGCGGGCGTAGTGGGCGATGCCGACGCCCAGCCATTGGCCTGATATCGCCTTCAGGACTGTCTGGCTCAGCGAATAGAATTTCCGATGGCAGCGCAGCTGGGCTTTCTGCAGATCAAAGAGGCTGAACCGCGCCGGCTCGAACACCACATGAAGGGCGTCATAGAGCGCCCAGTCATGGAAGCGGAGGCGGTGTTCGGACCTCATCTTGACATAAAACTCCGATCCGGGGAGGGGCGTCAGGATGAGGAACTGGGTCGCGGCCAGGCGGGATTTCTTGGCGAACCGGACTGTTTTCTTGACCGACCCCCAATCGTCCTCGTCAAACCCCAGGACGAACATGCCGTGGATATTGATCCGATGCCGGCGAAGGACGTTGACGGCCCGGATGAGATCGGCCACGGTCTGCTTCTTCTTCATCCCGTCAAGGCTGAGGGGATTGAGCGATTCGAAGCCGATGTAGACGGTATGACACCCGGCCTCTCTCATCATTTCGACGAGCTCGGCATCCTGGGCGATATCGGCCCGGACCTGGGTCGTCCATTGGAATTTGAATTTCTCCCGAATCATAGCCTGGAGAAGATCCTTGGTCCGCTCGCGGTCGGCGGCGAAATTGTCGTCATAGAAGAAGATGGCGTTCCCGGGCCGGTCGTACCGGCGCAGCTCTTCAATGATGTTCCGGGTCGAGCGGAAGCGGTATTTATTCCCGAACATTCCGGTCACGGAACAGAACGAGCAGGCGAAGGGACAGCCGCGCGACGTCTGAATGGGAATGGGGACGACCGCATTCCGGCGCCGCGCGTCCGGCTTGATCAAGGAAAGGTCCGGAAAGGGGATGGAGTCCAGGTTCTTTTCCATCGGCAGGCTCAGGTTATGGATGATCAGGCCCTCGGCGTCCTTATAAGAGAGATTGGGGACCACCGAGACGGTGTCCATGGCTTCCCAGGCGTCGATGAAGGCCATGAGCGGCCGCTCCCCTTCCCCCCGGATCACGAAATCGGCGTGGTCCAGGGCTTCCTCGGCCAGAAAGGTCACATGCGGCCCGCCCATGAGGACGGGAACGCCCATGGCCCGGACCTTGTCGGCAATGGCGTAGGCCCGGGGCGCCGTCGAGGTGATGGTTGAAATGCCGACCAGGTCGGCTTCGGCAATGGCTTTGAAATCGATGCGGCGGAGGTCTTCCACGTAGACTTCGACATCCCAGCCCCTTTGTTTCATCATGGTGCCGAGGATGAGGATCCCCAGCCGCGGCAGGGGGAAAAGGGAGAAGATATGGAGACTGGGGGCCTGCGGTTCGATGAAAACGATCTTGGGCATGAAACTCTCTCTCCGGAAGGGAGCGGATGCTCCGGAATATATAGAATGCGTTTTTCATGCCAGGATCGCCGGCCTCCAGGCCTTGCGGGTAAGGAGAAGCCTCGGCGTATCGTCGACGGAATTCCTCTTTTTCAGCACTTATCCTACGGGGCGGCATTTTTCACGGGCTCCAAATCCGAAAACGTCCCACGGCTTGACTTTACGGCGGGAGCGGAAGACAATACCCCTTCGATTTCGTTCATAATAAACAAATTCAACGCTTCATTCTTCAAGGAGATTGATTCATGACGCTTCTCGAAAGGCTCAAAGCCAAGGCCCTGGCCAACCCCCGCAAAATCGTCCTGCCCGAAGGCGAAGAACCCCGCACGGTCAAGGCGGCGTCCATCATCACCAAGGAAAAGCTGGCCCATGTGACGTTGGTCGGCAATCGGGCCAAGATCGAAGCCGTGGCCAAGGAGCAGGGCGTCGACGTCTCCGCGGTGCCGTCCATCGATCCCGAAACCTCGCCCAAGTTCGAGGAATACGCCCAGGCCTACACCGAGGCCCGCAAAGCCAAGGGCATGACCATCGAGGAAGCCCGCAAGATCATGAAGGACACGGTCTTCTACGGCACCATGATGGTCCATAAGGGCGAAGCCGACGGCCTCGTCTCCGGGGCCCTCCATTCCACCGGCGACACCATCCGCCCGGCCCTGCAATTCATCAAGACCAAGCCGGGCATCAGCCTGGTTTCCAGCGTCTTCATCATGATCGTCCCGAACTGCGAATACGGCGACGCGGGGACATTCATCTTCGCCGACTGCGCCGTCGTGCCCAACCCGACGGACAAGGAGATGGCCGAGATCGCCATCGCCTCGGCCGAGACCGGCCGCATCCTGACCGGCATCGAGCCCAAGGTGGCCATGCTCTCCTTCTCCACCTACGGCAGCGCCAAGCACGAGCTGGTGGACAAGGTCAAGCGGGCCGTGGCCATCGCCAAGGCCCAGGCCCCCCACCTCCTGATCGACGGGGAGATGCAGGCCGACGCGGCCATCATCCCGAAGGTCGGCAAGTCCAAGGCCCCCGGGAGCCCCATCGCCGGCCAGGCCAACGTCCTCATCTTCCCCGACCTGCAGTCCGGCAACATCGCCTATAAGCTGGTCGAGCGGCTGGCCAAGGCCCAGGCCATCGGGCCCTTCCTGCAGGGCCTGAACAAGCCGGTCAACGACCTGTCCCGCGGCTGCTCGGTCGAGGACATCGTCAACGTGACGATGATCACCTCGCTCCAGGCGGGCGGGCTGTAATCGCGACGGCGCGATCCCGGCGACGGCCGCGAAAAAGCGGCTTATTTCTTGATGGTGGTCGACATGGGCTCTTTGAAATTGATGAGCGACGCGACCTTGACGGTGATCGTCGTCCGGGTATAGGAGCCTCCGGTACCCGATTCGCCCAAGCTCAGAAAAAAAGACCCCAGGGGACAGTCCGCCGGTATCTTCCACATGTAGCCGTTAGCGTTGGGCACATGGGAGGCGATCATGGCCCTCGACGCTTCGTCGGCGGTTTTCGCCAAGAATACGTCGACGAACTCGGCGCCCGTCTTGGGCCCCACCCAGGACCAGGTGATGGCCTCGGAGTCTCCCCGGTGCCAGACGGTATCATAGGTATCGGCAGGGGGATTATTGAACTTGACCCAGGGCACGATCCAGAACATCTGGCTCTGGCCGGATGATCCGCCCGACAGAAAGGTGACCCGAACCCTGTAGATGGCTTTCGAGACATCCGCGGGGATGGTCCATGAATAATGTCCCGTATTCGAGGTCGAAGCGGCGATCGTCTTGACTGTAACGTACGACGGCTGGTCGCGCAGCTCGATGCGGACCTGGCCGGTCAAGGCGGCGTCGGCCGACCAGGCGATCGTCAGAGACTTGCCGTTGCGCCCTTCCTGGGTTCCCCAAACGGGACTGCTGACGGTGATTGTGGCCGCGGGAAGAAGCATCGCGCAAAGCGCGATCAAGGCCGGGATCCAGATGCATCGTCCGACCATCGAGCGAGGCTTGTTGCTCATGCGGATACCCCCTTCCAGGAATCTGGTTTGATTATACACCGAATCCCCGACCATGAGCCAGGTCAGGTCCTGGAAAGCGACTTCCTGTCCTGTCGACCTCATTACGATAAGCCTGTCTCCTGATTCCCGCTCAATTCTGCTAAGATGGAGAGGGGAATCATCACATGAAAGCCATCATGATTACGGGCATGGGGAAAATCGAGGTCCGGGAAATTCCGCGGCCCTCGATCCAGGCCCCCGACGATGTGCTCCTGCGCACGGCCGTGGCCGGACTCTGCGGCAGCGATCTCCATTATTTCATCGCCGACCGGGTCGGCGGAGAAGCCGTCCCCTACCCCGTTGTCGGCGGGCACGAAGCCTCCGCCGTGGTCGAGGCCGTCGGCACCGCCGTGACCCGGATCCGGCCCGGCGACCGCGTCACCGTGGAGCCGTCGATCTCCTGCGGGACCTGTGATCAATGCCGATCCGGCCGGCCCCACACCTGCCGTTCGATCAAGTTCCTCGGCCATCCCGGCGACCGGGACGGCGCCATGGCCGAATTCTTCGTCCTTCCCGAGCGCAACCTGTTCCCGGTCCCGACAGGGATGACCATGGCCGAGGCCATGATGGCCGAGCCGCTCTCCGTCGCCCTGCACGCCCTCCGGATGGGCGGGGCCAATCCCGGCCCTTCGATCGCCGTCCTGGGAACGGGACCTATCGGCCTCTGTGCGGTCCTCTGCCTGCGGGCGGTCGGCATGCACGAGGTCTTCACCACGGATCGATCGGACGCCCGGAGCCAGGCCGCCCTGAAGGCCGGCGCGGCCTGGGCGGGGAATCCGGACCGCCAGGATGTCGTCCGCGAGATCCTGGAGCGACGGCCCCTGGGGATGGACGCCGTCTACGAAGCCAGCGGCGATCCGGCCGCGGTGGAGCAGGCCATCGCGCTGGTCAAGCCCGGCGGCCGCGTCACGCTGATCGGGATTCCCCTGGAGGAGCGGATCGCCTATCCGACGGCCGTGGCCCGCCGCAAGGAGATCGCCTTCTTCAATGTCCGCCGCCAGAACCGCTGCATCGAGCGGGCCCTGCTCCTCATCGAAAACAAGCATATCGACGCGGCCCGGCTGATCTCGCACGAATTCGCCCTCGACGACGCGCCCCGGGCTTTCGAAATCGCCGCGGAGCGCCGCGACGGGGTCCTGAAGGCGGCGATTAAATTTTCGCTTTAATCGCCTGTTTTTCCCGGGTCACGTCCTCGGCGTTTCTGAATTCCATGAGCTCGATGGGCACTCCGCCATGGACGATCATGGCCACGCGGAGGCCCGCCGAGGGGCTGTTCGGCTCGCCGAGCAAGGTCTTGCCGGCGATGGCCTCGTCGAGATTGTCGACGACGAAGGCCGCGTGGGGCACGGTCCTGACCAAGTCGTGCACGGGACAATCGGGATCGAAGCGCATCCACTGCGCCCCGTAGGGACTCGTCTCGAACCCGGCGACGTGGATTTTTAGATGCGGAATATAGGTCTCTCCGGGAACGGGGGCCGTCGTCGGGATGCCGAAATGGTGGAACCGCCAGCCCCATTCGGCGACGGCCAGGGGGAACTCGCGGTCTTGCCGGATCTTGGCCATGGCGGGCGGCTCCTTCGTCACTTGTCCAATTTCTTGATGAATCGGAGCAGGTACGCGGCCGTCGGCCGGTCGAACGTGTTCTGGCTGATGTACTTGAGCTGGACGATGCCCTTCGTGTCGATGACAAAGAGCGTGGGGACGTTTTGGTCGACCTTGGACCCGCTCCACTCCGTGGTGAAGATGCCCAGGCCCTTGCAGACCTTCCGCTCGGGATCGAGGAGGATCGGGAACGGCAGCGGCACTTTTCCTATTTCATAAAGATACCGCTGGGGGAAATTCTTGCGGTAGACGTCGCGCCGGGCTTTGCCCTTCTCATCCAGCTTGGATTCGTCGGCCGGGTTCTTCCCGTTCTCGATGTCCTGCAGCTGGTCGGGGAACTTGTCCGCCCACTGCTGGACCTTTTCCCGCCCATAGGGCATGACGAAGAGAATTTCCAAATTATTGGCCTTTCGAATAGCCTGGGTCTGTTCGAGGGCGGCCAGGTCGGCGTACTGGTAATTGCAGACATGGCACCAATGGCCTTCGCCGGCCAGCCCGCGAAGGAAGATGAGCAGGATATTCTTGCCTTTCAATTTGGCCAGGGACACATCGCCGCCCTGGAAGGCGGGCAGGGTGAAGTCCGGCATGGCTTGTCCGATGGTGACCGGCTTGAGGTCCGAAGACGCGGCGGCCGCTTCGAGCGTGGCCTTCAGCTTGGCCAGCTTCTTGGCCCCGGCTTCGTTCTTGGGATTGAGGCTCAGCGATTTTTCGTAGCTTTGAATGGCTTCCGCGGTGTCGCCCTTGGCCGCCAGGGCCTCGCCCAAGCTGTCAAAGGCGTTCCAGGAGCCGGGATAAAGTTCGGTGACGAGGCGGAAGATGATGACCGCGGGGCCGGCCAGCTTGCGCCCGAGGATCTGATAGCCGATGGTGTTCAGGCGGCTTTCCTCGACGTTGGGATCCTTGGGATTCACGGCGAATATTTTTCGGTAGAGCCCGGCCGCTTCCTCGAATTTCCCGGCGAAGAGGCATTCCATGGGGACCTTTTCATCGGCCGCCATACGGACGGCCTTCCGCTCCCAGCCGCTCCCCCGCAAGGTCAGCTCGCCCGGCTTCTCGAAGAAATAGCGGATGGGCCGGTTTCTGTTGATGAACTCCGTTTTCGAGACGGGCAGGAGATCAACGGCCGGCTGGCCGGGTTCGCCGATCGTCAGGGCCGTTCCCTTCACCCGAATCGTCACCATCGAATCCGAATCCAGCTTGTAGCGGCCTTCCAACGGTTTGAGGACGTCCTCGGACAGAGAGACGACTTCGACGGGCTCAGGGACATAGTCCTTCCAGCCGTACTCGCGGGCGATGGCCGCCAGAATCTCCATGATCAGCGGGGCGGACTGCCCGTCGGAATTGGTCATGACGACCGCCCCATATCCGCCCTCGACCGCGGCCGTCAATTGGCAGATGAAGCCGGTATCCTGCCCGCCGTGGCCGAAATAGCGGTCGTTTTTATCCAGGAAGAATCCCAGGGCCATGTTTTGGCCCTCGGCGATCTTGACCCGGGGAGTGACCATCAATCGGGCCGTTTCCTTGGAAAGGACCTTGTTCGATTTTCCCTGGATCGAAAGCTGTTCTTCGATCGCCAGCTTGGCCAGGTCCGTGGGCGTCGTCCAGAGCCCGGCCGCGGCCATCTCGGGATAAACATACCGCTTGCCTTCGATGACCTTGCCGTCGGCGTAATGGCCCGAAGCGGCCAGCGCCAAACGCTCAGGCGTCAGCGTCTGCTCATAGGAGCTCGAAGTCATGGCCAGGGGGGCGAAGACTTTCTGCCGGAGAATTTCTGGAAAGCTTTTCTTCTCCACGTCCGTGAGCGCCTGCTGCATGATCGTCAGCCCGCCGCCGGAATAGCGCCAGATCTTGCCCGGCTCGGTGTCCACACGGATGGGGGCGGAATTGGCCGGCGGCTCGCCGTCCAGGATCTGTTTCAAATCGGGCACAGGCTCGCCCTCGGCGTACCCCCGGAACCCGTGGACGGTGAGCCCGGCATTATGACTGAGGATCAGCCGGAGGGTCGCTTTATGAGCCTTGGTGAATTCGTTGTCGGGAAGCTTCCAGGAACGCAGGGCCTCGTTGATGTCCGCATCGAGGGACAGTCGGCCTTCCTGGACGAGCCGCAGGGCGCCCGTGACCGCCACGGGCTTGCTGACCGACCCGGCCACGAACAGCGTCTTGTCGGTCACCGGCGCCTTGGTCCCGGCGTCCATGACCCCGTAGCCCTTGGCCCAATCGACTTGATAGTTTGAAATGACGGCCACGCTGACTCCGGGCACTTTGTAAAATTTCAACCGTTCCAGGATATTCAGCCCGCGGTCGCCCTTGACCGGGACGACGGGCAGCAAACCGTTTTCGACCCGGCCGATGCGGGTAGCGGTGTCGGCTTGGCCGAAGGCGAACGCCGCGGCCGCCGCCGCGGCGGCAAAGACGATCAGGATGCGTCGGATTTTTCGGTCCATGGATTCCTCCTCGTTTCTATGCCGGCGGGGATATGGGAATCCCCTCCTTAAAGACGCTCTTATCGGACCAAAGGTTTCCCTTTTCCATGAATCGGCTCTCCTCAGACGTCCGGGCCCGCGGCTTCGAGCGTATCGGCGTTCCGCAGGGGCGGAAAAAATCGCATCCAAAGCAGGGCCACCAGGATCGTGCCCACGCCACCGAGCCAGACGGCCGGCACGGTCCCCAGCCAGGCCGCGGTCAGGCCGGATTCGAATTGGCCCAATTGGTTGGAGGTCCCGATGAAGAGCGAGTTCACGGCGCTGACCCGGCCGCGCATGGCGTCGGGCGTGCCCATTTGCACAAGGGAAGCCCGGATGACGACGCTGATGACGTCGGCGCTTCCGAGCAGGACGAGCATGGCCAGGGAGAGCGCAAACGAACGCGACACGGCGAAGCCGATCGTGCCCAGCCCGAAGACGATGACCGCCGTGAACATCGTCCGCCCCACCCGGCGGCGCAGGGGACGCCGGGCCAGAAAGAGGGACATGGCCACGGCGCCCAGGCTCGGCGCGCCGCGCAGGAGACCCAGGCCTCCGGGACCAACGTTCAGGATGGTCTTGGCGTAGATGGGCAGGAGGGCGGTGGCTCCGCCGAGCAGGACGGCGAACATGTCGAGCGAGATGGCGCCGAAGATGACCGGCCGGCGGCGGATGAAGCCCAGGCCGTCGAAGATCGCGGAGAGCCGGATCGGCTCGCGGTCCGGCAGGGCCCGGATGCCGCCGACCGCGGAGAGGAACGCCACCGCGGCCAAGGTCAGAACCCCGGCCAGGAGGTAGACCATGCTCGGTCCGGCCGCGTAAAGAAAGCCGCCCAGCGCCGGGCCGACGATGAAGGCGCCCTCGATGGAGGCCGCGGAGAGGGCCGCGGCGCGGGGGAAGAGGGGCGTCTCGACGAGACGGGGCATGAGGGCCTGCATGGCCGGCCCTTCGAAGGCCCGGGCGGCCCCGATGAGAAAGACGACCGCCAGGATGCCGTGGCTGCCGATCCAGCCCCCCCGGCTTCCCAGGGCCAGGAGGAGCGCGCCGGCCGCTTCCAGTCCCTGGCAGAGGCGGGCCAGCGTTTTCCGGTCAAACCGGTCGGCGGCGAAGCCGACGACCAGGGTGAGCAGGAACTGGGGCAGGAATTGGGCCAACCCCACGAGTCCCAGGAAGAAGGCGCTCCCGGTGAGCGCGTAGATCTGCCAGCCCACGGCCACGGCGATCATCGAATAGGCTAGGATGGAGGCGACGCGCGCGCAGAGGAAGAGCGTCAGGGGGCGGCCGGGGAACGGAGATCCGGCGGCCGGATCGGCGCGGGGCCGCGCGATCATGGCGGAAGCGCGTACAACGGGCGGGCGGTCAGCCGAGCAGATCTTTGAGGGCGGCGGAAGCCGCGTAGACCGAGCCGACCCCGGTCAGCTGATAGGCCACCCGGATCGTCTCGGCGATCTCCTCCTTGGTGGCGCCTTCTTTCATGGCCTCGCCGGCCAGCCAGCGGACGCCGCCCTGCGCGCCGGCCGCGGCGTCGAAGGCCATGGCTATGAGCAGCTTGATCTTCTTGGGCAGCGCGCCGTCGGTGTAGATGAAATTGTTGGTGTCGTGAAGGTGCTTCATCAGGGCCGGATCGAGCTTTCGCATCGTCGCCAGGGGATCTTCGGGCATGGGCGTCTCCTTTCCGGAAATGGGCCTCCATCATAGCAGGAAGGCGGCCCGTGCGCCAGGAAGCCGGTCGTCAAAAACGGCATAAAATGTCGGCTGAACGAAGAGGAGATTCCGGCAAAAGGAGGGAATGTTCGGAAGATGATCGGCCATCCTTAAATCCGCGGTGTGTATTTCAATTCACGAAACGTTACGGTAAAAGCCGTCCCGCCGGCCTGGTCGAGTTCGATCGACGCTTCCAGCTGAGTGGCCAGCAGGTTGATGAGCTGCATCCCGAAGGTTTCGCTTTTGCGGAAATCACAACCCTCCGGGAATCCGACTCCGTCATCCGCCACCCGAATCTCGATGGTTCCGTCCGGCCCCGCCTTCAGCCCGATCTTGACGACCCCTTTACGGCCGTCAGGAAAGGCATGCTTAAAGGCGTTGACGATCAGCTCGTTTATAAGCAACCCCGCCGGCACCGCGGAATTGATGTCCAGTTGCATTTTCCCTGAATCCATTTCCAAACGAACCTGATCCGAATTCACTTGGCATAATTGGAAGAGATGGCCGGCAAGGAAATCAATATATTCCGCGAAATCGATTCTCGCCAAGCTTTTGGATTGATAAAGTTTTTCGTGAACAAGGCTCATGGCATAGATGCGCGTTCTCGCATCCCGGAGGATTTCGCGGCATTCCGCGTTGGCGGTCGCGTTGGACTGAAGATTCAGTAAACTGGACATGACCTGCATGTTGTTTTTGACCCGGTGGTGGATCTCCTGGATCAGGACCTCTTTTTCCCGTAGCGAGTATTCCATCGCCGCCACGGCTCTCTTCCGTGAGACGGCGACCCCGATGCCGGCGCCCATCACTTCGAAGAACTTGATCTTGTCGGGGGTGAACATCCCGCGCCGATGGTCATTGAGCTGAAGCAGGCCGATCACCTCGTTGCCCGAACGAAGCGGGATAAGGGCCATGGATTCATAGCCTTCGCTATTGCAGCGGTTGCGGGTGCGGGATTGCCGGTCCGTCTCCGTTGTCGTAGCGAGCAATTCAGTCGTACTGTTCGTCCAAAAAGATCCCCGCTCGGTGAAGAACGGTTGGGCCGGATCGAACCGTCCCCGGAGGACGTTCCCGCACATGCATTCCAGGATGGGATTCCCGCCCGAATCCAGATGGGCCTTCCTGTCGGGGTCGCGCTCACAAAGAAAACGCTCGGCCTCGACAAACGATGCCGAAAAGCCGTTGACCACGTAATAGGGGAAGTCCTCTCCTTCATTCAGCCGAATGGCCACCGCTTCGAACCCCGTGCTTTCCTTGATCAGACGCAGGATGTCCCCCACCAGCAAGCCGATATCGTTCTGGCGGTTCAAGGTCGCCAGGACCTGCATGGCCAGGGACTGCTCCCGATCTTTTTCTTTGCGCTCGGTGATGTCGCGATTGATGCCCACCAGGGCCGCGATGTTGCCGTGACTATCGCGGACGGGGACTTTCGTCGTCAGATACCAGCCCGGCCGGCCTTCCGGGTCTACGACCGGTTCTTCGTAGTTGATCAGCGGCCGGCCAGATTCGACGATCCCGCGCTCATCATCCATATACCGGTCCGCCAATGCGGGAGTGAAAAAGTCCTTATCGGATTTTCCGATAACTTCGTCCAGCTCCTGGCGGCCCAAGATACGCCGGTGGGCGAGATTATCCAGGATGATGCCGCCCCTGACGTCCTTGATGAAGACATTATCAGGAAGATTGTCAATGAGCGTGCGCATGACGTTACGCTGGGCCTCCAGCGCCTCCTCCGCCCGATTGCGCTCGGTAACGTCTTGCAGAGAACCGAACAGCCGGACGGACCGCCCGCCGCGCGCCAATTCAGCGACGCCGCGCGCCAAACACACGCGAATCTCACCGTCTTTCCGAATAGCCCGGAGTTTAAGCTCGTAGGGGCTCCCATCCGCGACGGCGGCCTCGACGGCCTGCTTCAGCCGCACCATGTCATCCGGGTGATAAAAAGCGGGATGCTCGGCGAAACTCGGCGCTCCTTCCCGCGGGTCCCGCTGGAAGATCCGGAACAACTCGTCCGACCAAATCACCGTGTCCGTGGCGATATCCCAGGACCAGCTTCCGACATGGGCAATGCCTTCGGTTCGAGCCAGCATCTTCCGTTCGCTTCGCAGCGCATCCTCGGTTCGCTTGCGTTCCATGGCATACCGGACCGCGCGGACGATGACGGTTCCACCGAGTTCGCCCTTGATGAGGTAGTCCTGGGCCCCGTTGCGCACGGCCGTGATGGCCGTCTCCTCGTCGTCGTTTCCCGTTAGGATGATGGCCGCTGTTTCCGGCGCCGCTTTCTGCAGCTTCAAGAAAGTATCGATTCCTTGGCTGTCGGGCAAACCAAGGTCGATCAGCAGGAGATCGAAAGCCTTTTCTTTCAGCCGATCCAGCGCCTCGGAAAGCCGGGGTACCGATTCGAACTGAAAGCGGACAGGCCTTATCCCGGGCAGATACTCCTTGATCAATTCCACGTCTGCGAGGTTATCTTCGACGACGAGGACGCGCACCACTTCGGCCATTATTTGGGTCCGTTAGCCGGTAGCTTGACGATCGTCAACCAGAAATCCTCAATCGACTTCACCACCTTCATGAATTGAGTCAGATCGATCGGTTTGGTGATAAAGCAGTTGGCGTGAAGGTTGTAGGATGTGAGGACGTCTTCCTCATCCTTGGACATGGTCAGGATGACGACCGGGATCCGCTTGAGGTCGGGATCCCCCTTGATCTCGGCCAGGACCTCCCGACCGTCTTTCTTGGGCAGGTTCAGATCGAGCAGGATCAAGTCCGGCCGCGGGGCTTGGGCGTACTTCCCCTTGCGGCGGAGAAAGTCCATGGCCTCCACACCGTCGCCGACCACGCTCAGATCATTATGCAGCTTGCTGTTTTCCAAGGCTTCCCGGGCCAGGTCGGCGTCCCCGGGATTGTCTTCAACCAGAAGAATATCGATGGGTTTGACCATTGAGGATGGGTGCATCGCGTACCTCCTTAGCTATTTTGAAATCGTGAAAAAGAACGTCGCGCCCTTTCCAAGCTCCGATTCGAACCAAATCCGGCCGCCGTGGCGTTCCACGATCCTCTTGCACACGGCCAGGCCGATACCGGTGCCCGGATACTCCTGCTTCGTGTGAAGCCGCTGGAAGATCACGAAAAGCCTGTCGGCGTACTCCCGGTCGATGCCGATGCCGTTGTCCCGGACAGAAAACAGCCATTCGCCTCCTTGGTCTTGGGCGGACACATGGATGCGCGGAGGGGTGTCCCCCTGGAACTTAATCGCATTGGCGATCAGGTTCTGGAAGACTTGCAAAAGTTGAGACGTATCGGCTCGGACGGTGGGCAAATCATCGTTGGTGACGAGGGCTCCGCTCTCCTCAATGGCGGCCTGCAGGTTCAAAATCGCCTCGCCGAGGACCGCGTGCGCGTCGGTCGGCTGGAGCGACTTGCCCCGGGTACTGATCCGGGAATAGGTCAGCAGGTCATTGATGAGCCGCTGCATACGCACCGAGCCGTCCACCGCATAATCGATATATTTTTTGGCCTTCGCGTCGAGTTGCCCCTCGTAGCGCTGGGCCAGAAGCTGGGTGTAGCTGGAGACCATCCGCAGAGGCTCCTGCAGGTCGTGTGAGGCCACATAGGCGAACAG
>Ga0182021_10005294_pt1 | contig 15249 bp, 10 predicted proteins | sample 612E3MmetaG_FD_120493 | JGI IMG/M metagenome (GOLD analysis project Ga0182021, IMG submission 120493) | Permafrost microbial communities from Stordalen Mire, Sweden - 612E3M metaG (Illumina Assembly) | ecosystem: Environmental > Terrestrial > Soil > Wetlands > Permafrost | place: Sweden... | reverse complement strand
TCGGCGTTTTTGTCCGTGGCCCAGGAGATGAAGGCGCTCGAGATGGTGATGGATGAGGCGGTCACGTTGGAGATCACAGGGGGCGCGAGGATGGTGAAGGTGAAGTCCGGGGAGACGGCGAGATTGCCCGAGGCGTCCTTGGACTTGACGTGGAAGTGATAGAGAGTGCTGGCCAAGAGTCCCGAGATTGTCTGGGCGTGTGAGGTCACGAGGGTGGGATCAAGGGTAGTGGAGCTGCCGTAGGCGGTCGTGGTTCCAAACTCGACCTGGGAGTCGGAAAGCCTGTTTGTGGTCCAGGAGATGAGGGCGCCTGAGGTAGTGATGGCCGAGGAGGTCACATTGAAAATAACGGGCGAAGACCCGGAGGTGATGAAAGTAAAGTCTCCTGAGACGGCGAGATTGCCCGAGACATCTGTTGATTCGACTCGGTAGTGATAGAAGGTGCTTGGCGTTAGTCCGGGAAGAATTAGAAGGTGCGAAGTGACCTCCCGGGATGCAAGAGGATTGCTGGGTGAAGTGGAGTTGCCGTATGCGGTCGTGGTTCCGTATTCAACCTGGGAGTTGGACAGCTCGTCTGTGGTCCAGGTGATGAAGGCGCTGAAGAAGGTGATTTCGGAGGCGGCCACGTTGGAGATCACGGGCGGCCCAAGGGTCGTTAAGGTGAAGTCCGGGGAGATGGCGAGGTTGCCCGAGGTGTCCCTGGACTTGACGTGGAAGTGGTAGAGAGTGCCGGCCGAGAGTCCCGAGATCGTCTGGGAGTGCGAGGTCACAAGCGAGGGATTGATAGTCGTCATACTCCCGTAGGCCGTGGTAGTCCCGAACTCAATTTGGGAGTCCGAGGGCTCGTCAGTGATCCAAAGGAAGGACGCAGAGGTGGCTGTAATCACACTCACTTGAATACCGGAGATCACGGGCGGAGTGGTGTCGACTATGGTTGTTGAAACCTCGTTGGAAAAACCGCTTTCGTTTCCAGTCGTGTCGAAGGCGGTCACCGCAAAATAATAAGTGCCAGGGCCCAATCCGGTGATCGTAAAGGTTGTGACGTTGCCGACATCCACAGTGGCTTGATAACCTCCCGAGGCGCTTCCGTAGTACAGCTTGTAGCCGGCGAGGTTGGGAACGTCGACTGGGTTCCACTCCAATTTGACATCGTCCGGGAAAACCAGGGGCGCGCTCATACAGAACAGAATTAATGGAATAAACAATCGGCAAGACGAAAAAAACGTCTTCACAGCAAGTCTCCAAGGGAATCTTGCCTGCGACCGAATTTCCGGCGCCAAGAGCCCCGTGTCATTAATTGGCTGAAGTTTGCTGAAAGGCCAACTGCGAACGAGCCCAAGTGCAAGTCTACTGTGAGAATCGGCAAAGAACGGCTCTGCAACTGCATGATACATTTGAATTGGGTCTAAAACCAAGCAGCTTGCAGGCTCGCAGCAACAAATTTCCTGGCGCAAGGGCCGCGTTCGCAAGCCGATGAGTCAGACTTCCGCCGTCTTCATGCCCGCGATCGAGAGTATTGTGCATTTTATCGGCCTGGAATCGAATGCGTGTACATCCAGCGCACAGTTGATGGCGGGCACAAGGGTCACTACAATATTGCTGCTTGGGAGCTGCAATTCCCGGAAAGGTTGCGCGCGCTAAATGGACAAGGCCTTCTTCGACTACGAAGTTCAGTTCGGCGGTTTCGACAAGCTCATGCCATATCGCATCCGCGAGATTCTTCTGGTCTCCAGTCCCTACGATTCATCGAGCATTGCGGAGGACGACCGGTTAACCGAACTGATTTTCAGCGAATATCTCGACCTCCGTCTGCACTATGCTCCCCGGGTGACCCGCGCTTCCAACGCCATGGAATCGCTCGATCACATTCGCAAGGGCAGATTCGACATGATTCTCACCATGATGCGGGTGGGGAGCATGGACGTCAACGAGTTCGCATGCGAGGTCAAGAGAATTTCCCCGACACTGCCTGTCATCCTGCTGGCCTACAACCTTCTCGATGTCGAACGCCTTCGTGAGAAAAACTTCACAGGCATCGACCACGTCTTCCTGTGGCTGGGCGACGTCAAGATCCTTCTGGCCATCATAAAGCTGCTTGAAGACCGCATGAACGTCGACGAAGATCTGAAAGCGGCGGGGGTTCAGACGATTCTTCTCATCGAGGACTCGGTGCGGTTCTACTCGGCCTACCTGCCCCTCATCTACTCCGAGCTGATGAAGCAGACCCGACTGCTTATCGCTGAAGGAGTCAACCTCAGCCACAAAATGTTGCGCATGCGCGCGCGGCCCAAGATCCTCATGGCCTCCACTTATGAGGAGGCGATGACGCTCTATCGGCAATATCGCTCGAATCTGCTTGGGCTCATTTCCGACGTGCAATTCCCCCGAGAAGGAAAGCTCGATCCGGAAGCGGGGTTCAAGTTCGCCACTCTGGTGAAACAGGACAGCTGGGATATGCCCGTCCTGCTCCAGTCCGTAGATAGCGCGGCCGCTTCGCGCGCGCGAGAGATCGGCGCATCGTTTTTGAACAAGCATTCGGAAAGCCTGCTTTCCGAATTGCGACAATTCATCCTGGAGTTTTTCGGATTCGGCGACTTCGTATTTCGCTCGCCCTCAGGGGACGAGCTTGGCCGGGTCGCCGATCTTCATGCGATGGTAAACCTGCTGCCGAAGATTCCGGCGGAATCCATCGCTTACCACGCTAACCGCAATCACTTCTCGCGGTGGCTCAAGGCCCGCACGGAATTTGAGCTGGCCCACCTCATCCGGCCGGTGGCGCTCGCGGATTTCAAGAGCGGCGACGATTTGCGCAGCTATCTAGTGAGCAAATTCGAGCAGTCGTTGCACCAGGCGCAGATAGGGGTGACCGTGAGCTTTTCTCCGGAATACTTCACTCCTGACATCAACTTCGTGAAAATCGGCAGCGGCTCCCTCGGAGGAAAGGCGCGGGGCATTGCGTTCTTCAACACGCTCATGGGAAGGAGCAGCTTCACTCACCGCTTCGAGGGTGCGCGGATCGCCATTCCCAATACTGCAGTCGTTGCCACGGATCATTTCGACACCTTCATGGAGCAGAACAAACTTTACAGCATCATTCACGAGGATGTGGAGGACGAGGCGCTCCGGGATACTTGCGTAAGCGCCGCGTTGCCGCAACTGCTGATGAAGGATCTGCAGGAGTTCATTGAAAAAGTGCGCTATCCCCTCGCGGTACGCTCCTCTTCTCTTATGGAGGACTCGCAGTCCCAGCCATTTGCAGGCATATATGAAACTTACTTGCTGCCGAACAACCACCCGGATGCGGGGGTTCGCCTCGAACAACTCTGCCGTGCCATCAAGCTTGTTTATGCCTCGACTTTTTCGCGAGAAGCACGCGCCTATCTTGGTACGACACCGCACTTGCAGGACGAAGAAAAGATGGCCGTCATCCTTCAGAGACTTGTGGGGTGCCGCCACTCCTCGGACAGGTTTTACCCGAGTTTTTCCGGCGTGGCCCAATCGTACAACTTCTACCCTATGCCTCCGATCCTGCCGGAGGACGGCACAGCGCATGTTGCGCTCGGCCTGGGCAAAGCGGTCGTCGATGGTTACCGTGTCCTCCGTTTCTCTCCGGCGCATCCAAGGCACCTGCATCAGTTTGCTACCCTGAATGATTATCTGAACAGCTCCCAGAAGGAATTCCTCGCATTGGACATGCGCCATCCGGAGCGCCCCGTGGATTACGATTCCTCAGCTAACCTTGTGCGGCTTGCGCTGGATGCGGCAGAACAAGATGGGACATTGCAGGCGCTGGGATCAACCTATTCTGCGGAAAACCAGGCAGTCTACGACGGCATTTCACGGCCGGGGCCGCGACTGGTGACTTTCGCGCACATCCTCAAACACCGCTTGTTTCCTCTGGCCGAAATGCTCAAGTTTGTTCTCGAGATCAGCACGGAGGCCATCGGCTGCCATGTGGAAATGGAGTTCGCTGTGGATCTGGCCGAACAGGTATTCTATATCCTCCAGATGAGACCCATGACGGCTCTGGAAAACGGCGCGCAGGTCAACCTTCTGGATATTGATTTGGGGAAAGCCGTGTGTCACAGCCGCAGGGCTCTCGGACACGGCTTCATCGATGACCTGGCGGATGTCGTTTATGTGAAGCCGGAGACATTCAACCCGGCGGATACCAAAGCCATCGCAAGAGAGGTCGGAGAAATCAACGAAAAGTTGAGAAAAGAGGGCAAGAGCTATGTTCTGATCGGGCCCGGACGGTGGGGGACGGCAGACCCATGGCTAGGTATCCCAGTTACGTGGGGACAGATCTCTGCCGCGAGGCTTATCATCGAAACAACCCTGCCAGGTTTTATTGTGGATCCCTCGTTTGGCACTCATTTCCTGCACAATGTGACCGCTCTCGGCATCGGCTACTTCACAATCAATCATGTGGCGGGTGACGGAAGCGTCGATTGGCGTTGGCTGAATGAACAGAAAGCTCTCTCGGAATCGAACAGATTGCGCCATGTCCGGCTGCCCAAGCCCCTCGATGTCCGTATCGACGGGCGCAGTGGCGAAGGTTTTGTCTTGAGATCCTGATGCGGCTCGTCTTTGCCGCTCTTTCCCGGCGACGATCCGGCCGTGCCCCCTCTGAAACCGCCGAACCAATTTTCTCCCGTGCCAATCCCCGATTTTGGTGAACAGCACATCCCGGAGCGTCTTCTCGTGCCAATTTCCGCATAGTAAAGGCAAAGACGACCAGTCGGCCGGAGCCGACTACAAGAGAGCCATTCCCTCTTGGAGCCTGCATTCATGGACCCAGCGACCTGGTGGTGCGTCTTTGGCCGTTTGTTATCAATTTTCGAAAACGCGATTCGTCCATGTGAACAAATTCAAGCTGGTCTACTTTCTCGCATAGGACTCCGGCCGAGTGAGTGTCGTAGCTTCCGGTTTTTCTGTATTACGCCCAGAATGTGGGACATCCGTTTGGGCGAAGCTCGAGATTGCATCCCTTTTCTGCCTCTGTTCAAGCCCCGCGCTGAAATTGAAATGACGGCACAATCGAGATACGGCATGCGAAGCACGGGGTATTTATGGCATCGTGGGCTCACAGCTGAGCTCTGCACGGCGCCACTGCGCGTTGTGCGCACCGTCCCCTGCGGGTACGAACTGAATTACATGGTATGCGCATGATTTCCGCCGAACCCAGCGTCGAAGACGCGGCATCAGGGTAGCCCCGGCCGTGAGGCCGGGGTCTGGAATCGGACTAGGTTTTGAGCGCCGAAGGTGGCGTGATGACATGTATGCGTATATACGAGGCGTCGCGACCAATAAAGGGGGCAAAGTCTTGGAAATCGGAGGGACCGACGATCATGTGCATGCCTGTGTTGCAATGCCATCGGCGATCACCATTGCGGAAATGATTAATGCGATGAAGACCAATTCCTCCAGGTGGGTTCATGACAATCATATCAACAGCACGGGGTATTCTTGGCAAAAGGGGTATGGCGCTTTTAGCGTGAGTAAATTCGACGAAGAAAGCGTTCGCAAATGCATCCGCGAACAGGAGGAACATCATAAGGCACGAAGCTTTCAGGAGGAGTTTCTCGCATTGCTCAAGCCCCACCAGATCGATTACGATCCACGCTATCTGTGGAATTGAGGATATGTGCCGCACCTTCGGCGCTCAGATGTTAGCCTGTTCAATGACCCCGGCCTCACGGCCGGGGCTACCCTGGTGGCGCGTCTTCGACGCTGGTGCCGTGGCAATCTCCTCCGGTTGGCCGCAAACGGAATGCTCACGTCCGATGGCAGCATAGAATTCCTCTTGGTGTGTATCCGGAACCAGAATTCGTTGGGCAACAGATCCGGATCCGAGTCCATGTACGAGTCAGCATTCGAAAAAGCAGTAAAGGTTTGGAGAACTTGTGCTTAACTCAATTGGAGCCATGTTCGGGACGGTTAAGTGGTAATTAACCGGCCAATCTTATAAAAACACACCTCTAACAACAGCTATAGCTGAGAAGCGTTGTTCTTCTCCAGTTGATATTTCTTCAGGAGGAGGGACCCCGCTTCCAGCTCGATCTTGGCGGGTCAACGCCGGGAGCAGAGCCCCTATACACGACGATTGTTTTTATCGCACTTTCTGCCTCGTCGGACAAGATCGAAAGTGACTGGGCGCGCAACAGCGGGAACTTCCTGCTGCGCCGATGCCCGGTTTGTGAATGCGATTCTATTATCGGCCACGGTCGCCGCCGCAAGCAGGCGCACGATGAACACCACGACAGAGCGGCAGGCCAGGCGGGATGCAAACCTACAGGCGTTGACATGCGGCCATAATACAGCGTAAAATAACCACATGATTGCACGAACGCTGGGACCGATTCTAGCCGCCTCGAAGAAGAGCTTCCTTCTTCTCGGTCCCCGACAGACCGGCAAATCCACGCTGGTCTCCAGCCTCAATCCAGACGTCGAAATAAACCTGGCTCACGAGCCGACTTTCCTGGAGTTTCTGCGGAATCCTTCAGAGCTGGAGCAGCGGTTGGGACTCTACCGTGATCATGCCACGGTTTTTATCGACGAGGTTCAGCGCCTTCCCAGCCTGCTCAACACGGTGCAATTCCTGCTGGACCAACCCAAAAACCGCTTCAAATTCTATCTGGCGGGTTCCAGCGCCCGAAAGCTCAGGCGGGGGCAAGCGAATCTTCTTCCTGGGCGAATCCACACCTACAACCTCGGGCCACTCAGCTGCGGAGAACTCGGCTATGCACTGGATGTGCGACAAGCCCTTTCATTCGGGACCTTGCCGGGCATTTGGGTTGAGGAGGACAACAAGGCCAGGGAGAAAACTCTGCGCTCCTACGCATCCACCTACTTGAAAGAAGAAGTCCAGGCGGAGAGCCTGTCACGAAATCTCGAAGGGTTTGCGCGCTTCCTGAACATCGTGGGCGCCTGGGCGGGCCAGTATCTCGACCTGGCCAAGATTGCGACCGCTGCCTACATAGCCCGACAAACCGCGGGGCGCTACTTTGAGGTACTTGAGGATTGTCTCCTGGTTCGGCGGGTGGACGCCTACGCGAAGAGTCTTACGCGCCGCCTGGTCCAACACCCGAAGTTCTTCTTCTTCGACGTCGGTCTCCTGAATGGCCTGCTGGGGAATTTTGAGGCATCCGCGGATCGGATAGGAAGGCTCTTTGAGCACCTCGTCTGTAATCAGATCTTTCATGAAGCCAGTGGCCGCGATATGGAGACGCGCGTCAGCACCTATCGGACGGAGCATGGAGCGGAAGTTGACTTGATCGTTGAAATGGGACGCCAGCTCTTTGCCATTGAAGTAAAAGCAAGCAGATCAGTGGCGTCGGCTGACGTCCGAGGGCTGCAAAGCTTCCGGGAATATCATGGAAAGAATCACCGCTCCTGGGTCTTATATCAGGGAACTGCAAGGAAGCAACTAAGTGATGTCGAGGTTTGGCCTTGGCAAGAAGGTATACGCGAAATGTTTCAAATTGTCAGGTAAGAGACGTGATCGGAGTCAATAACCCGATCATTCTGCCACTCGCTGCTTGCATTGCCATTTTTTGATCATGCGATCCGGACTTCAAAAAGCGCTAAAGAGAAACGAACTCAGATCGCCTCGCAGACCGCCTCTCCCACCTGGGAGGTGGTCGCCGGCGGGCCCGCGAGGCGCAGATCCGGAGTAGCGCTGCCTCCCGCCACAACCATCTCGATTGCAGAAGTGATTGCAGCAGCTTCCTCCTTGAGGCCGAAACTGTAGTCGAGCATCGCCGCCGCGGAAGCAATGGCGCCCAGCGGGTTTGCCTTATTTTGCCCGGCGATATCCGGCGCGGAGCCGTGCACGGGTTCGTACAACCCGGTCCAGGCGCCCGAAGGCTTGCGTTCGCCGAGCGAGGCGGACGGCAGCATTCCGATGGAGCCCGCGAGCACGGCGGCCTCATCACTCAAAATGTCGCCGAACATGTTTTCGGTCAAGAGAACGTCGAAGCGGCGCGGCGCGAGAACCAGTTGCATGGCGCAGTTGTCGACCAGCAGATGCTCCAGAGCTACGTCCGGGTATCCGCGCGCGATCTCGGTCACCACGCGGCGCCAGAGTTGAGAATTCTCGAGCACGTTCGCCTTGTCCACACTGGTAACGCTGTGCCGCCTGCCGCACGCCAGCGAGAATGCCATGTGCGCGATCCGCTCGATCTCCGATCGCGCATAGGTCATGGTGTTGACCGCCCGCGTTTCTCCTCCCTCATCGCTAATCCCGCGCGGGGTGCCATAGTAAATCCCAGCCGTCAGTTCGCGCACGATGATCATGTCCGTGCCTTCGACCAGTTCCTTTTTCAGGGGACTGGAGCTCAAGAGCGCCGGATAGACGCGAACGGGGCGCAGGTTGGCATAAACGCCAAGTGCTTTGCGCAATGTCAGGAGGCCTTTTTCGGGACGCAGTTCGGGCGGAGCGCCATCAAAACCGGGTAATCCCACCGCCCCAAGCAGCGTCGCGTCCGCCTCCAACGCCTGAGTCAAGACCGCGGCGGAAAGAGGGCTCCCAATCTTCTGAATTGCGGCGCCACCGATGAGTCCTTCTGTGACTTCCAGTGAGTGATGGAACCTCTCGCAGACGCGCCGAAGCACACGGACCGCCTCGACGGTCACCTCCGGTCCAACACCGTCACCCGGGAGAACAAGGATCCGCAGTTGCATATTCGCTCAATTCCCACTTTCCAGAACTGTCCGTCCGCCTCAACTAGGATACACTGCGTTCGGATCAACGCCGTAATTAACCGCAAAGACTCCAAGACTCGAAGAATCTCCAAGAAAACCTGTCGGGATGGAAGCCGGTGCCTCTTCGAGGTTCTTAGAGTCTTTGAGTCTTTGAGGTTTGTCTTGCCTTTCGATCATGCAACCGGTCTTCGAAAAAAACTGAACAGTCGACGTTTCCCGATCACTGGTTGGCGGCTTGCGCAAATTGGCTGACTTCCTCGCGAATGAACTCGACGATCTCCTCGTCCATGACTCCCTTCTTGCGATCGGCGAAAGCAATGAAGCGTTCATACACCGCCTTGAGTTCCCCGGGCGAGAGGTTGTAGCCGAGGTATTCACAGCGCTCTCTGAGGGCATGCCTGCCACTATGCTTGCCGAGGATGAGCCGGCTCGAGGGTACGCCGACCGTCCTCGGATCAATGATCTCATAGGTCGTGCGCTCCTTCAAAAAGCCATCCTGGTGGATGCCGGCTTCATGAGCGAAAGCATTGCGTCCCACGATCGCCTTATTGGGCTGTGGCCCGAAGGAGATCTGCTGGGTAAGCATCTGACTGGCCGGGAAGAGCTTCTCGGTAACAACCGTTGTGTGATAGGGAAGCCTGTCCTGCCGTGTCTGAATGGCCATGACTATCTCTTCGAGAGCACAATTGCCAGCGCGTTCTCCGATGCCGTTTACGGTGCACTCGACCTGCCGCGCTCCTGCCTGCACGGCCGCAATGGAGTTCGCCACGGCCAGACCGAGGTCGTTGTGGCAATGCACACTGACGATCGCATCCGTCCCAAGACACGCGACGAGCCGTCTCACGAGAGAGGCAAATTCATCCGGAATCGAGCAGCCGACTGTGTCCGGGATATTCACCGTCCGCGCGCCCGCAGCAACGACCGCTTTGCATACCTCTTCGAGATAGTCGGGATCGGTTCGTGTTGCATCCTCTGCGGAGAACTCCACGTCGTCCACGTACTTTCGGGCCAGTGACACCGCGGCCACGGCATCTTCCAGCACGCGGCTTCGCGTCATCTTCAGCTTGTACTTCAGATGAATGTCGCTGGTGGCGATGAACGTATGCAGGCGCGGCCTCTTCGCATGCTTGAGCGCGAGCGCGGCACGCTCCACGTCCAGCTTGCAGGCGCGAGCAAGAGCCGCAACGCGCGATCCGGAGAAGCTCCGGCTGATCGTGTCCACGGCCGCAAATTCACCTTCTGAAGCAATCGGGAAGCCGGCTTCAAGTATGTCCACACCGAGTTCCACCAGCACGGTTGCCATGGAGAGTTTTTCGTCCACGGTCATGCTGCAGCCGGGCGATTGCTCGCCGTCCCGGAGCGTGGTGTCGAAGATATAGACGCGCACGGTCATGCCATTTCCTCCTTGTTGTCGGTGAAGGTTCTCAGCCCATCAAAAATATTGATCAATTATCAGCAGCAGATTATGATTTGACAAATTTATAATTATCTTGTTAACAATAAAGATTATTGATTCGATAAATTATTCTTATGAAACAAAACAATAAATCCACTGAACTTGATGTTCATGCCGTACGGGTTTTCCATGCGGTGGCGGCGGAGAAAAGTTTCTCGCGCGCGGCTGAAAAGCTGTATCGCACGCAGCCGGCGGTCTCGATGATGGTGAGGCGTTTGGAAGCCGAGTTGGGGGAAAAGCTGATCGATCGTTCGGGGCGGGATCTTTTGTTGACCGATGCGGGACGGCTGGCATTCGATTATGCCGAGCGTTTCGAAAACCTGCAGCGGGAGATGGAGAACGCGCTCGCTGAGCTTCGTGACAAGACTGCGGGCCGGCTTACTATTGGCGCGAATGAATCGACGACGCTCTATCTGCTCCGACACATTGAAAGCTATCGAAAGCTGTATCCGCGCATTAAAATGCGCGTTCAGCGCAGTCTCTCCAGCCTGATTCCTAACCAGCTGATCAGCGGGGAGCTGGAGCTGGGTGTGATCAGCTTCGACCCGGGCGACATCCGCCTTACCTCCAAAGTGATTTACAATGATCACCTTGCTTTCGTAGTCTCGCCTCAGCACCGTCTGGCGAGCCGCGCATCGGTTTCGATCAAAGACTTGGGGATGGAGACATTCATTGCGCACAACGTCACATCGCCCTATCGAGAGATCGTCTTGCGGGAATTTCAAAGTCGCCAGGTTTCGCTGCACATGGATGTTGAGATGCCCACGGTGGAATCGATCCGCAAATTGGTTCAACGGAATGAAGGGGTGGCCTTCCTGCCTCGGATGTGTGTTGAGGAGGACCTGGAGCAGGGAAAGCTCTGCGAAGTGCGCGTGGAGGAGTTGGAGGTCGAGAGGAAGATCCGCATGGTCTATCCGGCGCGCCGCGTGCTCAGCCATGCCGCGCGTGCATTTCTCGAACTGATTGGCAAGTGACGGAATGAGGTACGCAATGAGCAGGCCGGAAAACCCGATGACGCCTGCGGTGAGGTTCCTGCGCGAGCGGAAGATAGAATTCCTGCCACACTTTTATCCGTATCAGGAGCACGGAGGCACTCGCGTCGGCGCCAGGGAGTTGAACTTGCCGGAACATATGCTGGTCAAGACGCTAGTGATGGAGACTGAGCAGCATCAGGCGCTGCTGGTACTCATGCATGGGGACTGCGAAGTTTCGACGAAACGCCTGGCGCGGCTACTGGGTGTTAAGGCGATCATCCCCTGCGAGGAGCGCACGGCCTCGCGGCTCACCGGGTACCTGTTTGGAGGGACCAGCCCCTTCGGCACGCGCACTTCCTTGCGGGTATATGTCGAAAAATCGATATTCGATCTTCCGCGCATCTTCATCAATGGCGGCAAGCGTGGGTTCCTGGTCGAAATCGAATCGCGAGTGCTCCGCGAGGTTCTGCCCGTGACCGAAGTCGAAGTAGCGATCGCTTCAGCGCAGCCGCGGACAAGCGACCCATAGGCCGTCAGTCAACTTAGGCAACAAGGATATAGCTGTACCAAGAAAAGACAAAAGCCTCACCGCGAAGCGCCGGCCCTTTCAGGGCCACAGAAGCCGACGCCGCTTCGAGGCTCTTCGAGTGCTTTGCGTCTTTGAGGTTTGCTTTGTCATTCAGAAATGCGAGCCGATTCTTGAAAGAAGGCAAGCAGTTACAAAAGCTCCTTGTCGGTGGTTATTGCTGCGCTTGTGGATTCGGGAGTGGGTATTTTATTATTCGCCGAGGATTTGAAAGATGATATCGCGAGTTCGCGGCCGGTTGTCAAAATCGATGAGAACGAGCTGCTGCCAGGTTCCGAGCAGCAGGCTGGAGTCCTGAAATGGGATGGAGAGCCCCGGCTTCATCAAGGCTGCGCGTACATGACTGTACCCGTTGCCATCGCCCCAACGCCGGTCATGCTCGTAAGCGACGGCCTCCGGGACCAGGCGCTCGATGGCGGCGCGCAGGTCCCGGATCACGCCAGACTCGAATTCAATGGTAGTCACAGCAGCTGTCGAACCGGGCACAAAAACGTGCAACACCCCGTCCTTCAGTCCACTCTTTTGCAGTGCCTGTCCTGCCAGGGATGTGATATCCATGACCTCAGACTGGCCGCGGGTTTTGACCTGTTCGCGATAGGTGCAGACGGGCATAAGCTATTTGTTCAATTCCGCCTTGGCGTCCGTGATGTACTTTTCCAACCCTACCAATGATCCCCGGTGCAATTGCTTAAACAGATTATCGAGGTTCTGCTTGGCCGGGTTGGCGACCGCGCCGCCCAACACGTAGGCCCTGGCAAAGTCCCGCAGCGCCAATTCCGTTCTCTGTGTTTGCCAATACGCCTGCGCGATATAGTAATAGGCGCGGTCATTTCGGGGGTTGAGCTTGAGCGAGCTCTCCAGGTTATTGATCGCAGTGATGAAGTCGCTTCTGCTGTAGGCAGAGAACCCAAGGATATAGTAGCACGCCATCTGAACCCCCTTGGTGTAGGTCGCCCAGTCCTTTTCGCTCGTCTGCTCCGGCTTGGTTGCGGCCTGAATGACCTTGAGGCATTCCCTGCAGTACCTGTCGGCTTGCGCAAAATTCTGAGCGTCGCCGTAATATTGCGCTAAAAGCAAAAGCATCTCGTAGTTGTCGGGGAGTTTCTGCACGGTCTTGTCGGCCCATTCGACAAACTTGGCGTTGTTGCCCAGCGATTGGTACGCCTTCGCCAGACTATAGGCGACATTTCCGCTTGGGGTTTTCTTGTAAGCTTCTTCTCCGAAAATGACGAACTCACTGTAGTTTTTGGTTTCCTGATAGCCGGCCGCCACGAGTGCGATGGTATAGGCATCATCGGGTACCAAAGTGAGAAACTGCCGGCCAACCTTCACGATCTGGGTCCACTTCTTTCCGTCCTGGAGTCCTTTCAACATCCCCTGGAAATCCGACACGATGTATGGTTGCAGGGTCGATTTGGGGTAGTCCTTGTAGAATTTCTCGATCAGATCGATCTTTTTTGCAGGATCGGATTCGCCGGTGATGGCCTGATAAGCACTGTATTCCTCGGTTGTGTATTGCGGGACCTGCTGCGCAAGCGCCGTTACACATGGACGGATCACCATCAGAGAACACAGGATGAAGGCCAGGATAAATACCTTGCGCGTCGAGCCTGACAGAGTAGCCATGTCTTTAGCTCCTTCTTACTTAGTGCGGAGCTCCGGCATCGAGCGGAAGCTGCCCGTGCCTGAGAGTGCTCCTGCGAACGTTGATTTAAGCTATCCAGAGATCTGCACTGCTACTCTATATCAGAGCAGAAATGCGTGTCCAGCGTTAACGAATCTTGGTATTTTGCAATTGTCGGGCCGGGAAATCATCCTGTATGCTTCGCCCCATGATCGTCCGGGAAGTGCCTCTTTCGGCCATTGATTTTGAAGACGAGATTTTTCGGATCAGCGAGGATCTGGGCCTGGAACGGATGATCTCCTCGCTTCAGGCGGTCGGCCAGGTGCAACCGGTATTGCTCCTGGAGCGGGCGAACTCGAAACCCTCAAAAATAGTCTGCGGTTTTCGCCGGCTGAACGGGCTGCGCGCTCTTGGAAAGGCGGGCGCTTCCGCGAGAATCGTGAACGCGGCGGAATTCACCATGCTCGAAATCTTTCTCAGAGCGATCTGGGATAACCTGGCTCAACGCCCGTTCAACCTGCTCGAGGTGGCCAGGGTCCTTTTCACGCTTCGGCAGAAATGCGGAGTGAAAGACCCTGCTTTGATAGAGCAGTTTTTGCCGATGTTTGGCTTGTCTCCGCATCGCCACGTTCTGCAGGGCTACCTCGGCCTGCATCAACTGCACGCGGAACTAAGGCGATTGGTGATTGAGGGCCATCTGACGCTGGCGAGCGCGGAGCGGCTTTCCCGGGAGGCGCCGGATGCGCAGGCGCGCGCGGCGCCGATATGGAGCAACATCCGTTTGACCGCCAGCCTGCAGCGGGAATTGCTCGATCTGGTGGAAGATCTCTCCGCGATCTCAGGAACGACGCCGTCAGAGGTCCTTTCCGACCCTGAGATTCTGGCAATCACCCGGGAAGCAGGTCTCTCGGGATACCAAAAGGGACAGAAAATCTACGATTTGCTTTATCGCCGCCGCAACCCGCGCCTTTCCGTGGCCCGTGATGCATTCCTCGCCATAAAATCTGAACTGGATCTGCCCGGTTGCGTGCGCCTGTCCCCTGATCCCTTTTTTGAGAGGCCGCGCCTGCGTGTCGAATTCGACGTGGATTCCGCGCGGGCGTTTCGTGAGATTGTGGCGGCGCTCGACCGCGCCAGCGGCGCCGCCGCACTCGACCGCCTTTTTCAAATCTGAAATTTCGGGGACAGGCGCCATAATCTCGAAATTATTTCAGATTGACGGCAATTGGCTTAAGTCGAATTTCGAGGCTAGGGCCCCTGTCCCCGAAATTCAGTATAGAAAAGCCGCGGAGGATCTGAATGAAACTGGAAACATTGCGAAAAGCTCTGCCATTTTTTGCATTCGCCTCCGGGTCGTGTGCGCTCATTTATGAGTCGTTGTGGATGCGTTCGTTCGGCCTGATCTTCGGCAATACTACCCATGCTGTGGCAGCGATTTTGGCCGTGTTTATGGGGGGCCTGGCGTTTGGGAGCTTCCTGACCAGCCGTTTGCATTTCAAACAGACCATAAAGGTCTATGCCGTCGTGGAGTTGGGCATCGGAACCTTTGCATTGTTGACCATCCCGCTTCTGTATTTTCTGCCGTCGTGGTACGGGATGCTCGCCCGTGCCCACAGCCTATCTCCGATGGCCGAGCTTCTATGCCGCCTGATTGGAGCCACACTGATTTTGATGCCGCCGACAACCCTTCTCGGCATGACCTTCCCTCTCCTGATTGAGTTTCTGACGCGCAGCGGCAGAGATTTCTACGTCAACATGGGATTTCTCTATCGTACGAACACCCTGGGTGGCGCTTTTGGAGTTTTTCTCGTCACCTTTATTTTGATGCCCTCGATGGGAAAGCTTGCAACCTTCATTCTGGCGGCATCTACAAACCTCACCATCGGTCTCCTCGCCTGGAACT
>Ga0182021_10005293_pt1 | contig 15250 bp, 12 predicted proteins | sample 612E3MmetaG_FD_120493 | JGI IMG/M metagenome (GOLD analysis project Ga0182021, IMG submission 120493) | Permafrost microbial communities from Stordalen Mire, Sweden - 612E3M metaG (Illumina Assembly) | ecosystem: Environmental > Terrestrial > Soil > Wetlands > Permafrost | place: Sweden... | reverse complement strand
CGCTTAATTTTACTTTAATATCCGACAGTCTCGCTCCTTACTGGATAATGATGGTCTCATTCCTTTACCCATATGTGGTCTGTGATAATGATAGCGTTTTAGAAAAACTTCTGACATATCCTGGCATTCTGATAATTGCGTAATACGATACTTTGTCCATCCTAAACATTCTTTTCTGACCGTACGATTAAAACTCTCGATATAGGATTGCTCGTTCTTCCGGTAAGGTCGAGCTACACGATGACGATCACAGAATAACGTCACATTACTCTTAAATTCTGCTTTGAATTCAAGACCTCCATCCGTCTGCAACAGTTTAACATGGCCGCCAAATCGACGTCTCATGCTTCGATACAAGAACTGACGTCCAAATTCCGCCGTTAATTCAGTGGCAATGAGGATATCGGCTTCTCTGGTGAAAATATCTACCGTAGTAAAGAAGTAGAGCTCACCAAAATCAATGGTATCCATCTGAATCACCTCTCTCGGCATGGATGCCTTAGGCACGGTACCTCTAGCCTTGTTCTTATGCCATTTAGAGCGGATTGCATAGTTCTCAGCTAGTATCTGGTAAATTTTGGGAACAGAGAGGTGGCTGTTATGCTCTAAGTTAAGGAAATACTGAATCTTTTGTCCACAACAATCATATTCTCTTTCACGTATCTACCATATCCATCTTTTAACTATTGGACTAGCCTTCCTTTTGGCTCTCTCCTCTTTCTTTGCCTGCCAGTATCTCTCGAGAAACTCTATGAGCGCATATTGTTCTATCCCTCTGATCCAGATGTGAATCGTTTCCCGGTTCTTTCCTAACTTCTCCGCGATGTGTGACTTAGGCAATCCCTGTTCATATAGTTCCCCGCATAGAGTGATTAGTGTTTCATTTAACATATCCATATTTTATATGGACTGTCGGATTTCTAACTGAACAATGCGTAGTTATTTATTATCGTGCTAATGTTATCGTTTATATGCTCTACAAATTTGCCAGTAGTTTACCTTTTTTTAGATATATCTCAAGAAGATTCCTGGTCATATTCACTAACTTTTTTGCAACTCAATCATGGTTTTCACACTATTAATTTTTGCTTGCGCGGCATATTCAAAGGCTTCAACAGCCCTCTCAAACGGGAATACGCGAGTTAGCAACGGTTTCAGATCGACCGCACCTGATTCAATAAGGGCAATTGCTTTTGGAAACATGTGGGCGTACCTGAACACAGTCTCGATGTGGACCCCTTTTGCCATTCCCAAATAAATATTTATCGGTACTGATTGTCGCGGTACTCCGATAAGCACCACTTTACCACCGGGGCATATAGTCTCAAAAATTCCGGAGATGGCAGACTCGCTGCCACTTGCTTCAAAAATGATATCTGCTCCCCACCCATCTGTGATGTTTCGGACAACATCACTCAGTTTTTCGGTAGATGTGTTCACGGGTATGAACCCAAACTGGGAAGCAAATTTGAGTCTATCTCCAAGTACGTCGGTAATTATTACCTTACTGCAACCTCCGATTTTGGCGGCTAGCGCAGTAACAAGCCCGATCGTACCGGCGCCGAAAACCATGGTTACATCACCCGGTTTGATTTTTGCTATTGTCGCTGCAAAAAGACCGATGGCAAAAGGTTCCACCATTGCGCCTTCGGTCTGACTGACGTTCGGTGGTAATTTAAACGTAAACATTGCCGGGTGTACCACACTTTCTCGCAAACAGCCATGTACCGGTGGCGCTCCCCAAAAACGAACTGACGGGTCAAGATTGTACATTCCCAACCTGCTCGCTTTACTATTGAGATTGGGTACTTGAGGCTCCATACATACGCGGTCGCCCACTTTAAGGTTTTTGACATTCTCGCCTACTTCAGAAATAATTCCGGAGGCCTCATGCCCCAGAACTATGGGCTCTTTTACAACTCGGAAACCCAGCGCACCTTCGAGATAATAATGGAGATCACTGCCGCAAATACCAACATGAGTAATATTGATTCGTACGTCATCAACACCGAGTCTTTCGCAGATATCGATGTCGCGAATCGATAGTTGCAATTTTCTTTCGAGAACAAGCGCTTTCATAATTTCCTTCCTTATCAATATGATGTCACTTTGGTACCATGAAAATATCAGTTGACACGACAATTTCCGTGAAATAAGTTCGTTCTAGAGGCTCGTGCCTTAACAACTTACCTTTTTTTAAGCCGATTCTTGATGGTCTCCGCTATTTGTCCGGGTGTTAGACCGAACTCGTCCAACAACTGCGGATAATTAGCGGAATGGATAAACTGAGGACCACCTTCTTTATCCAACGTGTTGATAGCCAGGAGATTAGTATTATCAATTTGTTTTCTGTTCTTGAACAGGAGCTTCTTAAATTCGGGCCAAATATAACCGTTGTTTTGTTCGGCGATCACAATTAATTGATTGGAATCGTAAAGTTTGAGCAGGAATGACTCGTCAATGGACGGCATATCGACGACGCTAACTTTAATACCAGATTTGTCCAATTCCCTAGCGGCGGCCAGCGATTCGTGCACACCGCGCAGACTACTAATAATGACCGCTTTATCCTGGGGGCTCTTTTTAAGGACATAGGCTTTTCCGTATTCAAACTTATAATTTTCATCGTAAATCACGCCGGATGCAGCGCGCATGATTCGCATATAAATCAGCCCTTTGTTCCCATCCATGATCCACTGCATTACACCTATTAGCTGGTTGGGGCAAGAGATATTAATGATCTTAAGATGAGCAATGCCGTTAAATATCTGAATATCGTCGTTGCCCATATGGGTCGCGCCGTTGTTCTTGGTCTCAAAGTCTGGCGCCGTAGCTAAAAATGTGATATCCAATCCGTGTCCGTCGCTGAGCCAGCCATCTTTGGCGGCTATTGTCTCCATCCTTTCCTGATAGCCGATCGCAATCCTCCGCATCACCCGCCAGTCCCAGAACGGACAGAAAGTGCTGGCCCAGGAGTTATAACCCATCGCCGCAAAAGCTTCCGCTACGTTCATCATGTTAGATTCGGCGATACCCACATCTAATCCTCGGTCGACATCCACCCAACCTACCCCTTTGTAAAGGTTACTGGTGCCACCGAGGTCGGAATCTATAGAAACTACTCTGCGGTCACTGGCAAACACGCGCATACACATTTCTATAACGTTTTGCGCACTGTATTCCCTGGTTTTATCCAGTTTGGGTAATGCGCTGGCATCGTATTTTATTTTCTTGTCTCGCCTGGGCGCCCGTTTCGTTTTCACCGTGATAAAAATAGGCTGGACATCAGTAGCTCTACCCTTATCGATAACTATCTCCAGGTTCATTTGCTTTGCCTCGCTGAGGATTTCGTGGCGAACTGAGCCGTCTTTAGAATCGAAACTGTTAAAGAAACCAATGAACTCGGTAATCCGGTCGCTCCGTCTCAACTCCTGTAGAGTTCGCTCTTGCGTCATCAGCGGTTCAAGAATCTCACCTTTATGACTGCTCATGTAGCTGGAAAAAGCTCCAAAACCTTTCCTGGTGCGGCAGATTAACACGGTAGGACGACCATTCCGGTTGCCAAACTTGAACTCACGTAACGCTTCGAGAACCGGGCTGTATTGAGTAGCATCTACATCAAATACCCGCCAGCCGAAAGAAGTGAAATTTGCCGCCAGTTCGGGTAGGGGAAGCACTAGGTTACTGGTGTCGTCAGATTGCCCTGAATTCTGGTCGACCATGACACACAGGTTGTCAAGATTTCTAAATCCGGAATACATTGCTGCTTCCCAGATTGATCCCTCTTGTAGTTCACCGTCACCGGTAACACAAAAAACGTCAAAATTCGGGTTTAACTTACCCACCAAAGCCAGTCCTTGAGCCACCCCCATTCCCTCTCCCAGAGGACCGGTAGAGATGTGAACCCCGGGCAATAACGGACCCGGATGACCGTTGAGTATACTTTCCCGGGAACGGGAGTTAACTAGAACCGATCGGTCAAAATACCCGATATCGGCAAAAATAGAAGCCATCGATGCTACCGAATGCCCCTTACTCAGGACGAACATGTCGTGGCCGCGTTGGGTGGGGTTAGTAACATCAAGCTGGATAATTCCGCCATAAAAAAGCGATAACAGTGGAATAACGCTGGAAAAAGCACCGCCCATGTGCAGACTTTTGTCTGCGGCATCGCAGCACTGTTGAAGAATACTTAAACGGATGTCAGAATCTTTTATCTCCAGAAGCTTAACCTGGCCTTTATGTAACAAAAACTCTTCCCTTCTCTCCATGCACTACATCTCCCTTTTTAAACCTGGGTTTTTCAGATTAATTTTCTTCGCCCCGAAACTCTAAGATCTAAACAGTAAAAAATGGCTCAGGAGGAGGGATCTGTTTCTCACACCCAGCGGTTACAGGCAATCCGTGACCGGTTATATTTCGAGCTTCGTCGGACGCGAGGAATAAAACACCGACGGCGATGTCTTCAGGGGTAACTTCCCTGCGGAAGTAATTATAAGCTGCAAGTTTATGGATTTGTGGCTGCCAGTCATTCATACTCGTCGGGATTATGCCAGGACATACTGCGTTCACGTTGATGTTATAATACGCTAACTCTGCGGCTAGAGCTTCGGTCAGACCGAGGATTGCGTATTTAGTCGCGGAGTACACTGATACCATCGGGTTGGCTTTGAGCCCAAGACCTGAGGATATATTGACGATCTTGCCATATTTTTGTTTGGCCATATGGGGGATGACGTGCTGGCAGCAATAAATGTAGCCTTTAATATTGACATTTATAACGTCGCTAATTTGTTCTTCGGTGTTGTTGATAATGGCACCATCCAAGTAGATTCCCGCATTGTTCACAAGTATGTCAATTTTCCCAAAATTACTCAATGCCGTCTGGACAAGTTTTCCAGCTTCTTTTTGATTAGATACATCACCGAAAAATGGGATAGCTACCCCACCCGCTGATTTGATTTCAGCGGCTACTGTTGCCGCATCTCCGCCCTGCGTACCTTGTTGACGGTTATTGGTCACTAGCTTAGCACCCTCGGCAGCCAGAGCCATTGCAATAGCTTTACCGATTCCCTGACCGGAGCCTGTAACAATCGCCACTTTACTATCAAATTTCATAACAGCCTCCCATTAATGTAATATTCTATTTCTATTAAAATTAGGCTTGGTTTATCCGACACTTCGCATAAATGGATCTGGCAGCTACTGGTGATTGGACTCTTTTGGACGTTATCCCGTCACGAATTTCTTTTCCAATCCAATCCAGTAATCTAACCCGCTGAGCTTGTTTTCGTTTTGCCAGGCTTGTCCTGTCGGAGGGGTAAAACCTTTGAGCGCCCCGGTCTCGTGTAGCCCGTGATATAAATCAAGGGCCAATTTCATAACAGCACCCAGAGGTGGCCCGGGCACCCACATCTTGGCGCCAATGTCCTCGTAGTCTTGCGCAGTAAAATCAAACGGTCCCATACCCCAAATCTTTACTTCCGGCGCTCCAACCTTCTTGTAAAGTTGTTTTAAAGTCTCTTTACCTCTTTCCTTGAATTTTGCGTCCGGGGGTATGGCGTGAGGGAGGATTACATCTACCCCTAATTTTACGCAGCCTTTAGCTCTCGCCAGCATCTCTTCATCTCCCAAGGTTGCTCCCGCATCAATTCTAGCGACGATAAGGAAATCCTTGTCCTCCTTATCCCGTGCTTCCAGAACAGCCCTGATCTTGCCAAAATACTCATCCCTTGGAATTACCTCCTGGATACCCATGTAAGGACATTTTGTCGGATGTTTTTGGTCGTCCATGAACATTCCGGCAGCTCCTGCACTGATAAGTTCCTGGGTAGTGCGATATGCTGCCAAAGCGCCGCCATATCCGTCATCAGCATCCACGATAACAGGGATATTGACCGAATGCGCCATATATCTGGCGCAATTTACCACCTCAGTAGCAGTGGCGATGCCAATGTCAGGCATACCAAGCTGTGCTCCACGTATGCCATTTCCGCTCTGAAAAACCGCTTTAAATCCTGACGCTTCGATACACCTGGCAATGAGGCAGTCTTGTGCGCCTGGGGCAATTAGCAGTCCGGGTTCCTTCAAGAGATTGCGTAACATAGTTGTCTTTTTCATTAAGTCACCTTTCTATTATTATTTGTAAACATGGTCTCTGATTTGTTTTTATACTCTAGTTTTTACCCAACCTTCCTCGCTGCAATCAGCCTATCTGTATATTGGTCCATTCCGCCTACTTCGAGAATCTCCAGGAGGAAGTCAGGGAACGGAGTGAATTTAAAGGATTTCCCGGTAGTGAGGTTTTTAATCGTACCGGCGTGCAGATCGATTTCTAATTCCTCGCCTACCTTAACATTTTGATTTATACCCTTATATTCTATAATTGGTAGGCCAACCGCAATAGAATTTCTGAAGAAATTCCTATCGAAAGATTCTGCGATAACGCATGATATTCCACATTGTTTTATCGCCAGGTTAGCCTGAATATGATCATGGCCGCATCCCATGTTCATACCGGCTACCATAATATCTCCCTTCTTTACTTTTTTGGGGAAATCAGGATCCAAGTTTATCATGCACCAATTCCCCACGTCTTCAAGTTTGATTATTCCTGCATCGAATTTCCGGAATGGAACAATCTCAAAGTCGACGTCCAGATTATCACCGAAAATCCAGACTTTACCCTTAAACTTTAGTGCCATTTAATTACTCCTTAAAGGTATTTTCTCGGGTCGGTTATTTTGCCTTCAATCGCTGATGCGGCAACGGTCGCAGGACTTCCGAGATAGACCTGAGCACTCTCGTCGCCCATGCGGCCGGGGTAGTTAGTTGTGCTGGATGCGATGCAGACTTCGTTCTTTGCCAATGGTGTGTAGAATCCGGGGCACATCCCACAACCTGGTGCGCAAACATAGGCTTCGGCTTCTAAAAGGGTCTGGATGATACCCTCTTTGTCGACCCTACGCATGGTATCGCTGGTACCCGGGGTGATATTCAACATGACACTCGGGTGAACCTTTCTACCCTTCAGTATCCTGGCGGCCATTCTCAGGTCGTCATCGCGGCCACTGGCGCACGAACCGATAAATGCAGTGGTAATCTTTGTTCCCTCGACATCTGCTATGTTTTTTACAGTATGTCGATGAGGAGGAACCACAACCTGGGGTTCGATCTTCGAGACATCGTATTCGTAAGTTTTAGCGTATTTTGCATCTGAATCACTTACCTGAGGCTCGAATGGCACCTTCGTTCTGGCTTTAAACCAATCGATGACTTTTTCATCGGGGTTGACGATACCTAACTTTGCCCCCGTAAACATGGCGAGACAGCACATCGATAACCGACCGTCCATACCCATCTCATCCATTACCGGCCCGGTGAATTCCATGACCTGGTATATAGCGCCATTAGGACCAATCTGCCCTAGAATATATTCGTATACATCCCTACCCATCACCCCATCCTGCAGTTTACCCGTGATATTAAACTTTATACTTTCAGGTATGCGGAACCATGCCCAGCCACTCCGTAAAAATGATGATGATGAGGCAGAAAGACAGCTACCGAAGCAGCCAACACCACCGACTGTGATAGCGTGTCCGTCGGTAATCGCCGAAAAGTATACACTTCCAGGCAGTGCCAGAGTTTTTTCAATCGCCAGGTGATGGCAATTACCTATGCGCCCCAATTCGAGTATGTTTTTCTCGGGAACTCCAAGGTCCTTTAACCATTCAACGTTGCGGTGGTGGTTCTCTCTGTTGGTGGTAGGAGAACCAAGGCGCGTCCAGGAACCACAGTGCTCAGGCGCGAAAATTATCTTACTGGTATCAAATAATTTCCAGCCCTTATTTTTCCATTTCCCAAAATGTTCCGCCATATCGGTGCCTGTTATAACGAACGGGTGATCGATTCTGGCGGCATCAAATTGCACGTACTCGCCGGGAGATACCTCTGACTTTCCAACAGCTTTCGCTAAAATCTTTTCAATGATGGTTTTTCCCAATTCTTATACCCCCTTATGCTGCAATTATAACGCTTAATGTGGATTCCTTATAATGACAAATAATAATCTAATCTGAGAGCTCGTTTTGGAGATTAAAAGAATAAAATCACCAAACTACAACTGAGAAAACCGTGGTTAAATCTTATAAAAAGTAACTTAAGATGTCAAGAATACGCTTAAAAACATTCAATATTCGTCAAGCTCCACTTTTTAGAAATTGGTAGTTTCTTTTCTTTTACTTTGTGTGATGATAATTATACACCTGCTAAAGATCGTTTGTATTGAAAATATACAAGGTCTGCGCTATGATTGTGACAGTACCCGTATGTCTCGCATTTCTAAAAATCACCTGACGCTCTCTAACCTACACCTTTAAAATGGAGGTAGCAATGGCGATTGAATTCAAGGAAGCCAGGAACGAAACAGTAGGCAGCTGGCAACAATCTTTCATGCCGACTTGTACCGAGCGAATCCAGAAAGCAAAGTTTCGAACGATCACGAAAATGGAAATTTGCCTAGAACGGGCTCGTTCTCACATAAAAGCCATGGAGAAGTATAAGAATGAACCCCGTATTATTCAGCGGGCTAGAATCCTGGAGACCTATCTTGAAGAAAAAACTATTTATATTCTTGAGGATGAAGTAATTGTCGGTAACATTACCAGTAAGATTCGCGGTGGGCCATTCTTCGATCTTGCAGTTCGTTTCGTTGACGCCGAACTTGATGATACGGTAAAGGATTTTTGGGCACGGCCGCATGATAAGTTCTTTATAACCGAAACCGAGAGGAAAGAACTACGTGAAGTCCTAATCCCCTATTTCAAAGGTAAAACTCTGGGCGATTACGTAATAGAGACGGTACCCTCAGACGTAAAAGAAAAGGCTTTCGCAGTTACAGCCCCTTGTCATGAAGGACCTATTATTGCCGACTTATCGATCGATAAGGACCTGGGTCATCAGATGGCCAATTATGAAAAGGTATTATGCAAAGGACTCAAGGGTATTCGAAAAGAAGTCGAGTGGTACATGGAGCAACTCGAACAGCCTTACACACACTACGAGACAAAACAAAAGAAAGAATTCTATAAAGCGGTTTTTATCGCGCTTGATGCTGCAATGGCTTACTCTGAACGGTATGCCGTTCTGGCACAAGAGATGGCATTTAAAGAAACCGACTTGAAACGTAAGGCGGAACTGGAACGAATTGCTGACATATGTCACTGGGTACCGGCAAATCCTGCTCGGGATTGGTGGGAAGCGATACAGTCTTTTTGGATGATACATTGTATCATTCATTGTGAACTCTACAATATAGACAATAACATTGGTAGGGTAGACCAGTTCCTGTTTCCTTTTTACAAGCAATCTGTAATTGAAAAGAAATCAATGACCAGGGAAGCAGCTCTTGAACTTCTTGAATGCCTCTGGGTCAAATTTAATGAAGAGGCGATATTACTTAGTTATGACGTCGCAACCTTTCAACCTGGGCAGGGGCTTGGCCAGTGCGTAACTATCGGTGGCCAGACTCGAGACGGTAAGGATGCCTCCAATGAAGTGACAATGCTGTGTCTGGAAGCGGAAGAACAGGTAGGTCTCCATCAGCCGGAGCTAGCCATGCGTATTTGGGAGGGTACACCTTCAAAATACCTTAAGAAAGCCGCCGAGGTTATCCGTTTAGGGCGCGGTAAACCAAAATTTATGAGCGATCGGAAAGGTTTACAAATGGCAGCTAAAACTTATCCAAAATTAACCATCGAGGACTGGCGGGATTATGCCGTGATGGGTTGTACGGTATGTTGCCTGCCTAATATTACAATGCATCATGCCTGGGAGGGAATATGCCTCACGCCTAAGATATTAGAACTAGCGCTGCATAATGGTAAGTGCAGACTCTGCGGCAGGCAAATAGGCCCGTTAACCGGTAACCCCAGAGCTTTTATTTCAATGGCCGAAGTCCGACAGGCATATTTACAGCAGCTATCCTACTGGATGGAGTATTTGGCGAAAGGGGTAAAGACGGTTAAGGATAAGCAAGCTGAATTAATGATGGCACCGTTTTGTTCATCTATCGCGGAAGGCCCGTTGCCAAAAGGTTACGACCTAGCTCAAGGTGGCGCATGGTACAACGCGTACGGATTATATCTTGCCGGTCTAGCGGATACTGCTGATTCTTTCGGTGTCATTGATAAGCTAATCTACCAAGATAAGAAGATTACATGGCATCAATTACTTGAAGCAATCGAAGGCAATTGGAAGGGATTTGAGTCTCTAAGGCGACTTTGCATTAACGGTGTCCCCAAGTACGGTAATGATAATGATTTTGCCGATAACTGGGCAAAGTGGGTAATGGATACATGGTATGATACCGTGGACTGGATTAATACACGAAAAGAATTAATCCCGTCTCTCGGCGGCATATACGTTGGATCGGGGATTGTCGGACAGAGCAACGTGACATTCGGACCATGGGTAGGGGCTTTACCAAATGGACATATTTGTCCTGAACCTCTGGCTGATTGCTTCTCCCCGTCTCACGGAGTAGACAAGAAAGGTCCCACAGCCGTGGTAAAATCAGCAAGTAAATTACCCACATGTCGCTTTGCCATGGGAGGGCTATTGAATCTGAGATTGAATCCACAGCTTGTTGCTTCCGAACGTGACCTTGATAATTTTGTATCTTTTCTACGGACTATCGAAGAGCTGGGAGTTTATCAAACTCAATTTAACATAGTTTCATCCGAACTTTTACGTCGTGCGATGGAGAAACCGGAAAAATACCAGGATTTACTGGTCCGTGTCGCCAGTTATTGTGCTTATTTTACTGAGCTCACTAACGAGCAGCAGCTTGACATTATTTCTCGTACCGAACAGCAGGGTTGGTAAAATCCGGTTATCTTCTCTTTCGTTTAGTAATTTCTGATTTACATGAATTCATTGTCAATCGTTCTACCGACAGTAATGAGACTATCCAACACTGACCAACTAAAAACCGATAAGGCTTGGATCTCCCCATTCGATGCGCTGCGGATCCTGATCCAGGTCATTAATGGCTTTTATGTCATCTGGCGACAGTTCAAAATCGTAGAGTTCTGTGTTAGCTTTAATACGCGCTCGGTGAGTCGATTTGGGTACGGCGATAATACCTCTTTGAAGGTCCCAACGCAGAATTACCTGCGCTACTGATTTCCCGTATTTATCTGCTATCTTCTTTAGGACCGGCTCGTCAAGAATTTTCCCGCCTGTCCCTCCCAGGGGGCTCCAGGCTTCACAAGCAACGCCCAGTTTCTCACAGTACGCTGCCAGAGTTTGTTGTGAGAGATGCGGATGTAACTCGATTTGATTTACCGCCGGTATGATTTTGGCATCTTGAAGCAATTGGTCGAGATGGCGTTCGATAAAATTGGACACACCAATCGCTCGCGCTCGTCCGGATTCATATATCTTCTCCATTACTTTCCAGGACTCCCGAGTCTTCCCGGCAACCGGCCAATGAATTAAATACAGGTCGACATAGTCCAACTGAAGAAGCTTTAGACTTTTCTCGAACGCCTGCATCTGTGTCCCATCACGCATGTCGTCTTTTTTGAGTTTTGTCGTTACGAACAGTTCTTTTCGAGCGGCTCCACTTTGGCGAATGCCCAACCCAACGCTTTTCTCATTGCCATACATCGAGGCTGTATCAATATGCCGATAACCTGCCTCAATCGCCCAACGCACGACATTATTAGTTTCGTCGCCCTCATTGCAAAGAAATACACCAAGTCCCAGATATGGGATTCCTACACCGTTGTTCAGCTTTTTAGTGGTATGGATGTCCATCTTGCTTTTTCTCCTTCTGAATAAAATTAGGGTGTATTTTGTGATAATTTGTGGAATTAGTTGCTTAGCTGGTTTGGGAATTTCAAATCATATGTCTAATTGCCAGTATATCCATCTCTTATAAAAAGGTCAAGATGTATAATAATATCGTCCTATTTTTTTTCACCAGCCGCTTTCATTAAATGGTTTGTATTCTTAACGACCAAAATAAGCTAGGACATGATATAACAACCAGTATTTAATTTATAATAAATATGATATATAAAGTATAATGATAATATACAGGAGAATAAATGATGAAATTGGTTACAGTTATATCAAGTCCACATAAGAATGGACCATCCACACAACTTGTTCATGAAGTAGCAAGGGGCGCGAAGGAAAAGGGGTACGAAGTCATTGAGTACAGACTCAATGATATTGAATTGAAGCCTTGTCAGGCTTGTGAACACTGTAAAAATAACGGCGTAGACTGCATACAGGATGACGGACTTAAAAAGTATTGGAAAGATCTCCATGAGGCAGATGCTCTTATAGTTTCCTCTCCGATATATTGTGGACTACTCAACGGCCCTTTTATCTCATATATGGACAGGCACTTCTGCTTGCTGTGGGATAAAGGCTGCCGACTCCACCCGGGGGTGAAACTGGTTGGCTGTTTCACACAGGGTAGGGATAATCTGGAATATTATATGCCCCACTTTAAGCACATACTCGCGGATTTTGAAAATCGTGATATGGTCACTCAGGGGATACTTGTCCAGAGCACTAATATGAGCGAAAAGGCGAGAGTACATCTATATAAAAAGGCGTATAAACTCGGAAAGAGTCTATAAACGGACAATTATCCGCAAATCTGGTATATTAGGGAGTACGGTAAAATTCATTTTTTAGTAATCTAGTCCGTAAATTCAGGCACGTATCACGCCGTCAGGAGTTGACAATATTAATAAAAATGTCTAATCGTTTAAGTGCGATTATCGGGGACAACAACAAAAACAGGAGGAAAAGAAGTGGCACTCTTAGAGGAACCAATAAAGGGGATAGCGAAACCAAAGAATTACATTAATGGTGAATGGACCGAGTCTAAAGGCCCAATTTCCGAGAATGTAAACCCAGCCACCGGCAAGGTGATTTCTCAGGTGGCTAATTCAACAAAGGATGAAGTAGATGCTGCTATAAAGGCGGCCAAAGCAGCCTTTATCACCTGGAGACAGACACCTCCCGTCGCACGAGCCAGGTGTTTATTCAGATTAAAACAACTCCTTGAGGAGAACTTCGAGGAACTCAGCCGGATACAGACCCAAGAACATGGAAAATGTATCGATGAGTCCCGGGGTGAGACCAGACGCGGTATTGAAAATGTCGAGGTTGCCTGCGGAATTCCCACCTTAATGATGGGGACTAATCTTGAGGATATTTCCAGCGGTATTGATGAATACCTCATCCGTCAGCCTTTGGGAGTGTTCGGTATCATCGGTCCCTTTAACTTCCCGTTTATGATACCGCTCTGGTCAGCCCCCTACGCTATAGCTACAGGCAATACCGTGGTCATCAAGCCTTCTCCGGAAGTACCCCTTAGTCAGTGGCGGCTAACCCAACTGATCGATGAAGCTGGTTTCCCACCGGGAGTGTGGAATATCGTTAACGGCGGAAGCGAAGTGGGTAACGCCTTAATGGAACACTCGGATATTAAGGGTATAACCTTTGTTGGCTCTACTAAAACAGCGAGGTACATATATTGCAAATGTGGCGAGACCGGAAAGCGGGTAATTGCCCAGGCCGGTGCCAAGAATTTTATGGTAATTATGCTCGACTGCAATCGAATCGCCACCATACCGGCGATGATGACTTCTTTTTTTGGCAACACCGGCCAGAGGTGCTTATCCGGAGCTAATCTGGTTATAGTCGGTGAAGACGATAAATTCTATAAGGACTTTGTGAATTCCATCGTAGAAGCGGCATCCAGAATTGTTATTGGATATGGATTAGACGAATCTGTCCAAATGGGGCCTGTTAAAGATAAAACTAAAAAGGAAAAAATTCTGGGTTATATCGAAAGTGGTATTAAGGATGGGGCTAAAATTCTTCTCGACGGCCGGAAAAACTTAAAGATAGTCGGTGATTATCCGGATACTTGTTTCATTGGACCGACCATCTTTGAGGATGTCACGCCGAGTATGAAGATAGGCCGCGAGGAAATCTTCGGCCCAGTTATGAGCATAATGCGCGCCAAAAATCTGGATGAAGCGATAAACATGTGCAACGCCAGTCCTTATGGTAACGGCAATGCCATTTTTACCAATAGCGGTAAGAGTGCGCGTGAGTTTCAGTATCGGGTTGCCAGCGGTAATATCGGGATAAATATTGGTATTGTCGCGCCGATGGCGTTTTTCCCGTTCAGCGGCGCTAAGGACTCCTTTTTTGGTGTACTGCATACGCAGGGCCAGGAGGCTGTCAGGTTCTTTACCGAAAGCAAGGTCGTCATCCAGAGGTGGCCGTAATGGCAATAAACACGGCCTCGGCTGCAATCAGTTTTGGTAAAGAACTTGAACAGGAAGGAGCCAAGTTCTATGAGGACCTTTCTCAAAAATACCCGCAATATAAGGATACGTTCATGTCCATGGTTAGAGAAAATCAGAAATATGCCGTCATGGTCCAAGAGGCTTATTTCAGCGTAATAAGTGACGCTATCGAAGGATGTTTTGCCTTTGATATAAATCCCGAAGATTTTGAATTCAAGACAAGATTAAGTGAAACAACGGATAATTCTGAAGTTTTGAGTAAAGCGATAGAAATAGAAGAAATAATGGTAAAGTTTTACACAGAGACGACCGAGCAGTCCAAATCCCTATTAGGTGATATGTCGCGTGTTTTTGGTCTGATTGTCAGGAAAAGGAATGCACGTATAACCATTCTAAAATCGATGTGATGAAACCGATAATCACAACTTAATAATTAGAAAATACCTTAACTCAACACCAATTACGGCTATTCTAACCCGTGGTAGCTATGTTGTCGCAAGGAGTTTTCGTCTCCATACAGATAGAAAAGTTCAGTGTTCGTCTTACGACGAAGTCGAATAACTCAAGTTAAAATCTTCTGTTGAAATTGAGGGGTTTCTGGGCTACCGTGTCCAATACACAGAACTAAAACATTTGAATTGACTTTTAATCTGACGCGGTAAAAATAGCAATTATGCAGCAAAACAGTATTTATGATAGCTAACTGTGACAAGTGGACAAGTTCTTATAGGTGCTTCATAAATTATGGTGTGTTGAAATATGCACACACATAATAATTGAATTATTGGGGGTACCCCTTTTCGTTGTCACACATGGGTGCAATGTCACAAGCACAATATCAGCGGTTTAGTAGTTCCTAACCTTTGCCTCATAAAGCGCTTGTACTAACCGCACCAAGGCAT
>Ga0182021_10005292_pt1 | contig 15251 bp, 11 predicted proteins | sample 612E3MmetaG_FD_120493 | JGI IMG/M metagenome (GOLD analysis project Ga0182021, IMG submission 120493) | Permafrost microbial communities from Stordalen Mire, Sweden - 612E3M metaG (Illumina Assembly) | ecosystem: Environmental > Terrestrial > Soil > Wetlands > Permafrost | place: Sweden... | reverse complement strand
CGAGCTCATAGCCAGGTGTGAACGGCACCGTGCGCTGCAGGATGTAGTCGCCGGCGCGCGCCACGAGATCTGTGAAACCCACGCCGATGGCCAGCACCTTCAGCCGGGCGTGACCCGGCGGCGGAGCCGACAGCCTCGCCTCGGCGACCTCGAGCACCTCGATCCCGCCGAAGTGTCGCACGACGATCTTCTGGCAGCGGATCTCTTCATAGCCCGAGGCGCTCATCGTCTTTCTCCTGGCGTCATGGTCAGGGTCGCGAGCAGTCTACGCCGTGGAGTACTGGTCCGAGCCTCTAGGCACATCACTCCACGACACGTGTGGCTCCGTTCTCTCCTGCACGGCGCCCCGACGCCGATGCCAGACCGACGAGGACACTGGGGGCGCGTGGCGCATAGAAGCCGGCGCGCACCGCGATCGCTCGGCTTCAATCCGCACTCGGATACCTGGCCTTCGCAACGCCTACAGGAGCCGGTAACTTGCTAACAGAGCGGCAGTTGCTCCTGCTTGGGCGGCGCATAGAGAAGGTGGTCGCTGTCGACCAGGAAGCTGCGGCCGTCCTCGAGGGTGAGGCAGTAGTGGCGACCCTTGTGTTCGATCGACCGCACACGCACGAGCTCGCCGCTTTGGGTCATGCGGTGGTAGACACTGCGCCGTTTCCAGCGCAGGGCGCGCGCCAGGCTGACCCGCTCCAAAGTCAGCCTGCCTCCACCGGACGCTTGGGCCTCGTCATGTCTGCGACCTTTGCTCGTTTGCCCGCGGAGGGTCGGATCGCCGGCGGTAGGGCGCCAGGTCGGCCCCGGCACGGCGCAGCGCCCCGGCGCCATACTTGGCCCGCACCCGGTCGACGGCCTCGTCGCAGGCGGCCTCGCGCCAGGAGTCGTCGAGTTCGAGCTGGTGAGCCTCGGCCGTAAGGCCGCTGAGGGTGAGGCCGAGCAGGCGCAACCGGCAGCCGCTGGCGTGGAGGTCGCCAAGCAGCGCCGCGGCGGTCTCGTAGATGAGCTTGGTGGAGCTTGTCGCGTCGGGCAGGGTGCGCTGTCCGCCGAAGGTGTGAAAGCGCTCGTCGCGCAGCTTGAGGGCCAGCGTGCGGCAGGCATAGCCCTTGCGGCGCAGATCGCCGGCCGCCCGATCGGCAAGGTCGAGCAGGGTGGCCCGCAGCAGCTCCGGGTCGTTTATGTCTTCTGCGAAGGTGACCTCGTGACCCATTGACTTGGGCGGGGCATGACCGGCGCGCACGAGACTGTCGCCGCCGCCGAAGGCGAGCTCCTTGAGCGCCGCGGAGCCGGTGGGAAAGGCGCTGGCGAGTAGTTCGACGGGAACATCCTGGAGCCGGCCGATGGTAGTGAGGCCGAGGCTGCGCAAGCGCTGCTCGGTGACCGGACCGATGCCGAAGAGCTTACGTACCGGCAGTTCACGGAGAGAACCGTGCACATCGTCATGGCGGAGCGTGGCAAGACCAGCGGGCTTGTTGAGCTCGGCGGCCAGCTTGGCGAGCAGTCTGGTGGAGCCGATGCCGATCGAACAGGAGAGGCCCAGTTCATCGCGGACCCGCTCCTGAATCTGGTGGGCGATCTCCTCGGGCGCGCCGAAGAGACGGCGTGAGCCGGTCACATCGAGAAAGGCCTCATCGATCGAGACCGGCTCGACTAAGTCGGTGAAGCGCCCGAAGATCTCGAGCAGCTGCTTGCTGACCGCAACGTAGGCCTTCATGTCGACCCGCAGAAAGACGCCCCGCGGGCAGAGCCGCTGGGCTTGAGCGGTGGGCATGGCAGTGCGCACACCGCAGGCACGGGCCTCGTAGGAGGCGGTGCTCACCACCCCGCGGCTCTCGGCGCTGCCACCGACGATGACGGGAAGACCGGCCAGCTCGGGGCGGCGGGCCTGCTCCACCGAGGCGTAGAAGGCGTCCATGTCGATCAGCAGGATGGCGCGGGTCATCGACTGTCATCCTGCCCTGCGCGGGCGGCGCTGTCGAGTGCCGGATGCAGTCGCATCGCGCAACGCTTGCTTGAATCTCAGCAGGTTGCTGGGGGTCAGGCGACCCAGTCTGGTCCCGCTTCTGCCTGCAAGGTTCTGGTGGGCGATGCTGGATTTGAACCAGCGACTCCCTGCTTGTAAGGCAGGTGCTCTACCCCTGAGCTAATCGCCCACGAACGAGAGACCGCCGCGCGGCGGCCGCCCCCGTGAGGAGCCGGCCGCGGCCGCACCGGCGACCGTTCCACCGAAGAGTATACAGACCGTTGTCGGACTTTCCGCGCGGACCAGGCCGTGTGGAGCAGGCCGCGGGAGCCGACGCCACGGCAGTCGGCTCGCCGGTCACAGCCGAGCGGCGAGCCTCCCGGCTCGGTACGTCCGCCCAAACGTGAAAGGGGCCGGGGGCGCTGGCGCGCCCCCGGCCCCTTTCCAGGCCGGTCTGCCCGTCTCTTTGGGCGGCCGTCACGGACTCGGGCTCACCGTCGGCGTGATCTCCTGCCAGGTATCGGGGATCAGCGTCGCCGCCGTGGACTGAACGGTCGTGAACTTGTTGATGATGTTGGCGTCGTAGGTGATGCCGCCCGAGCCGCTCATATTGACCGGGCCCTGGGTGAACACGGAGCCGTCGTACGTGGAGGTTCCCGAAAAACTGACGAGACCGCCGCCGGTGTTGACGAGCACACCGGTGAATGGACAGTTACCGGAAATAGCGGCCGTCTTGTTGGCGCCGGTCATGATCAGCATGCAGGGGGTCGTCGGGTCGCCGACGTTCTGCGAGCCGCCGTCCGTCACATTGCCGCCGGTCACCAGCAGGTCGATATCGAAGGCGTGGTTACCGCTGAAGTTCACGTCGCCGCCGACGTACACGTTCTTGAGATTATCGGTTGCCGCGCCGCCCGAGATGGTGAGGCTGCCGGTAACGTAGAGGTTGGCGCAATCGAATTTGGCGGCGCCGTCCACGAGCAGGTTGCCGTTCACGTAGAGGCTCTGAAAGACGTATGTGCCCTGCGTGTTTACGTGCAGGTCGCCGGTGGAGTAGCAGGGCGTGGCCCAGTTGCCGCCCCAGTTCGAACCAACAAAGCCCGTGAGGCCAGTCGTGGCGTTGTCCGGCGACTTCGACGAGTTGCCGACCAGCGTCGCGCCGCCGCCGCCGCCCGCGTATTGCTGCGCGGTCTGCGCCGTCGTGGTGAGCGACGTGATGGTGCTGGGAGGCCACAGGGTGCTCATGGTCGCCGTCGGTGCGCCCTTGTTCTGGGTCGGAAAGCCGGTCTGCCAGCCGTTGTACTTCAGGAGTCCGGGGTAGATGGTCGTGCCCGTCGGAAATCCCGCAATGCCGTCGCCGGTAACGTCGACGGTGCCCGGCGAGTCGAGGGCGCCACCGTTGATCACCGTAGAACCGGTCATCGCGACGTTGCCGCCGGCGTAGAGCGCGATGCCCGGCACGACGGTCGTCACGCCGGTCGAGTGCTGCTGCACGACGCACTGGATGGCCGACTGCTGACCGCCAACGCTCCCCTGCGCCACGATCCAGTACTTGGTCATGTCCAGCACCGGATTGTTGTTGCTGTCGACCGTCCAGTACGGCTTGAGGTAAGCATTCGACGAGAGCCCCGCGTACTCTCCCGACGGGGCGTTGGCATACCAGGTGGTGACGACGCCAGGATCGTAGCTGAACGGGGTCGGGGTCGGGCTCGGACTCGACTCGGTCGGCCACGAGTTCCCCAGGTTGTACACGGTCGACTCCATGGCGGCCTCGGCTACGTTCAACGATTTGTCCTTGCTCCTGGTGGCGAGCGTGCGCCCCTGCGTGTTGCTGGTCACCAGCACCAGCGTCCCGCTCATGACGAACAGGGCGGCCGCAAGACAGACCACCATGATGAGTGTGGAACCTGTCTGGTCGTGCCATCTGCGCATGCCGTGCCCCCTGGACTGTCAGTTATGTCGCATGTTGCGCGGTTCAACGGTGCTCACGAGATCCATGTAGGCGGGCGAGTGCCCCGGGTTGGTGTCGACGAGCAGGTGGATCTGTATCGTGAGAATGTTCTGCAGGTTGGCGGTGCCGGTCACGCTGTTCGAGGTCGCATAGCCGCCGGCGACCGTGTACGACGTGTACGTGAAGATGGGAACGTTGTTGCCTTCGGTGTAGTTGACGACGTTCGGCGCCAGGATGGACTGAACGGCCGACGGATCGGTAGTCGGATCGAGGGTGGTCGGGTTGGTGGCCATGTAGCGATAGAGCGTGCCTGCCTTGCCGTCCGCGTTTGCCACGTACTTGTAGGCGACATCCTTGATGATCAGCGACGGATCGTTGAAGGGCGTTGTGAAGCTCATCTGGCTGGCCGCCGCGAGGTTGATGGCCGAGTTCACATACGGGTAGCCGCTCGCCACGCCCGGGCTCAGCGTATCGGGCTGGGCCGCCGCGTCGCGGATCTCACGCTCCATGCGGGCGATGGAGTCGCGGGCAGTGGACTGCGCGTTCATGGAGTTGGTCGAGAAGGCGTAGGAGCTCTGCAGTGCGAACCAGATGCCGAGCACCATCGTCGAGACGACGCCCATGATGACGAGGGTCACGACCATCTCGACCATGGTGAATCCATCCTGCCGGCGAGCATGTCTGATGCCGATCATCGGGCGCCTCAAAAGTTGACGGTGACGGTCTTGTTGGCGTTGAGCGGATTGACCGTCTGGACATTGGGGGGAGAGGCCGAGAACGTGGTCGTGACGGTGTATGAGCCGTAGTACAGGCCGCTGAGCGTGATGCTCGTGGAGCCCGACTGGTTGCCGGAGCTGTACGGGTACATGGAGTCGTTGCCGGTCACGACCGTGACGGCGGTCTGCTGGTTGCGCGTGATCGTCATCGTGTAGGGCCCCGGGCGTACCGCGGTCGTCACGGTGACGGTGGCGCTGCGGCGCGACAGACGTCCGGCGGTGTCATAGGCGCGCACGACGTAGGCGTGGGTGGCGACCCAGCCGACTGTGTCGCTGAAGCTGAGAGCGCTGGTCTGCGCGTAGGGAACGGCGGCGCCGTCACGATAGATGTAGTAGCCCGCCAGCCCCATGTTCTGATTGGGGTCGGACGACGCGGTCCAGCTGAGAACCGCCTGGTTCTGGTTGGCGACTCCCGCAAAGCCGCCCGGCGTGGTCGGCCTGGTGTCGTAGGGCACGACCGTCGGCACCGCATCGAGCTCGGCCGAGGCCACGCTCTTGTTGCCGGCGGTGTCGATCGCGTAGACGATGTAGTAGTAGTCCTGGTCGTTGGTCAGCCCGGTGTCCGTGTAGCCGGTGGCCGTGATACTGCTCACCAGCACCGTCTCGCCGCCCGGTGTCGTGCCGCGATCTATTTCGTAGTGGCTGAAGTCGCTGGCGATCGACGGGCTCCAGGACAGCACCACGCGCCCGCTGCCCGGCGTATAGCCCAGGTTGGTGACCTGGGGCGGAGCGTTGCTCAGGTTGAGCACGAACTGCCGCTGTTGCGGGGCGCCCGGGGTGCTGGTGCCGGGAGCGCCGCTCCACGCCTGCGAGGTAATCATGTAGTCGCCATCGGGGTCGCCGGTGAAGTTCACCGAAGCGGTGAGGTTGCCGGTTGAAGCGACGGCCGGCGTCACCGACCCGGTGCCCAGAGACACCACCGTGAACTGCGCCTGAGCGCTGGGGAACGTCGACGGGTTGACGGTCGCCACGAGGTTGTCTGTCGCCGTCGTGATGATATTGCCGTTCGGGCCACTCGGGGTCGGGCTGATGGTGAACCCGGCGCTGGTGAGCGCCGGTCCAGCGTACTGCTTGGAGACGATCGTCATGATCGTCACCGGCTTGATGGGCGTCGGCTTACCGGTCCAGGTGACGGTCACACCGATGTTCATGGTGTCCGCCGTCGCCCCCGTCAGGGCGCCGCCGCCCGGCTGGACGGTGTAGGCGATGGTGAAGACCTTGGACGAGTTGCCGGATTGGGCCGTGTACGAATCGCCGAACTGGCTGCCGGCCCACGAAGACGAATCCAGCGTCGTGGTAAAGGAAGGGCTGGATGCCGTGGCCGGCGCGGTCACCCCACTGCTCGTGTAAGCCGCCACGAGCTGGTCCCAGGGCAGCGCCCGCAGCTTCTCGACCTGACCCTGCGCGACGTTGGTGGCGATATTGCGCATCTGGTTGCCGGAGCTCGCCTGCTCGGCGTTGACGAACATGGGGACCATGCCGGCAAATACCACGCCGGCGATAATCACGGTGATCATCAGTTCGATCAGGGTGAAGCCACTGCCGCGGGCGCGAAACTTGCCCATGCTTGTGCCACCAGCCCATCATTGGAGTCCACTTGTAGGTATCGGCAACTATGCGTCTTTCATGACGCCGCGCCGATCGGCTCGGGTCATCCGACATGCGTGCTTGTCTCAGCGGCTCTGCACCGCGTCGACTACCGGCTGCCAGGCGGCGCCGTCCCAGTGGACGACCAGCGGGGCGCTCGTGGCGCTGCCGGCACCGAGTGTCCCGGCAGCCCAGACGTCGGCCGGCGAGAGGGCGTCGAGGGCGGCAAACTGGGCGTTTGCGCGATCAGAGAGACCCATCTGGCGGGCAGTGACCGGCTGCCAGGCGGCGCCGTCCCAATGAGCGACGCCGCCGGCGGCGCCGAGCCAGACGTTCGCCGACGAGACCCCCGCCAGCGCTTCGCGCACGCCGCTGAACGTCTGGGACACGTCGCGCCATTGGCTGCCGTCGTAGTGCTGGAGCAGCGCGTCGCCGCCGGCCCAGACGTCGTTGGGGGCGATGGTAGCCACCGTCAACAGGCCGCCGTCGCTCACGCCGGCGTCGGGCACAGACGACCACGTCGCGCCGTTGTAGTGCAAGGTCAGGACGTGCGTGGCATCGGCGGCGGCGCCCACCGCCCACAGGTCGGCCGCGCTGCCGGAGATCGCGTTCAGGCTGCCGCCGCCGGGCGTGGCTGGCAGGACGACAGTCTGCCACGCCGCGCCGTTCCAGTGCGTGGCAAACGGGGTGCCCTGTGCGCTGCCTACGGCCCAGACGTTGTTGGCGGCGACCGCCGCGAGGCCGCGCAGAACGGCGCCGCCGTTCTGCGCGGCGGTCGCGGCCGGCTCCCACTGCAGGCCGGCCCAGTGCAGGATGACGCCCGCCGGGCCGAGCGCCCACGCTTCGCCGTCGCTGGTGGCCGCGACCGCCGTGAGCGGGCCGACGTCGGGGACGCTGGTCTCATGCCAGCCGACGCCGTCGTAATGAACGACGAACGAATGACTCTGAACCCCGGCCAGCGCTCCGGAGGCGCCGGCGTCGCCGCGCGCGCCGACCGACCAGACGTCGCTCGGCGAGACGGCGGCGATCGCCGCCAGACTGTAGCCGGGCGGCGTCGCCGTCTGGGTCGTGCCCGCTGACGGCGAGGCCGAGACGCCCGGCACCACCGGCTGAACGAACGCCGGGAGCATCTGGGCGCCGGGCGTGGCCAGCAGCCCACTCGTGGACACCGGAGTTGCCGATCGGTCGCCGACCATGAGAAGGCCCGCGGCCAGAGCGGCGACGCCGACCGACAGCACGGCCGCCCAGGTCAGCGCCCGGCGCGGCGCCGGCCACTGCCCCAGGCGCCTGCGCGGCGCGCCGGTCCCGCCGCCGCGAACCGCCCGGGCGCGCCCGGCAGCCGCCTCGTCCGCGCAGCGCGAAAGCTGCCCGCGAAGATCGTCGAGATAGTCGTCAAACCCGCCGGTCATGACCCTCTCCGGAATCGTCGCCCAGAATGGCAAGGTCGCGCGCCAGACGTTTGAGGCCGCGACTCACGCGCTGGCGCATGAGGTCCTCGCGACAGCCGGCGAGGCGCGCCGCCTCGGGGTACGAGAGGCCCTCGACGACGCGCAGCACGACGGCCTCGCGAAGGTCTCCATGGAGAGCGTTGAGTGCCGCCGCCACCTGCTCACGCACCTTCTCGAGATCCATGAGCTCGTCGGCCCGTTGCAGCGCGTCGGGCGCGACCACAAGCTGTTCCATGCCAAGGCGCTCCCGCCACTGCGACTCGACGCGTTGCCGCGCCACGAAGCGGTTGAGCTGCCGGCGAGCGATCGTGTACAGCCAGGCCGTCGCCGACCCCGGGCCGGGATTGCGAAAGCGCCGGCGCGCCGCGAAGGCCTGGGCGAAGGTCTCGGCGGTCAGGTCGGCCGCCACCTGCGAGTCGTAGGTCCGACGACCGAAGAACGCGAGCAGCCCGGCAGCGTGGCGATCGTAGAACGCGACGAAATGCTGCGGACATGTGGCCGATCCCTGCAGGAGCTCCTCGTCGCTTGGCAACGGGAGGCTCACGATCTCACGGTCCCGTGACGGGCTTCTGTCCAGTAAGTGCAGGATGCTCGGCGCTTGTGACAGTTTCGGGTCGGTCATGATCAAGCAAGACATCGGCGCGCGACGACCCGCACTGTAGTCGTTGCCGACTGCACGGCAAGCCCAGGGCCGAGCGCACCGACGGGATCAGGGGGGGCCACGAGCGGCGCTCGCGGCGGCAGGCGTAGGCTACTTGGCGGCCTGCAGCGCCTTGAGCGTGGAAGAGAGTGCCTTGACCTGGGCGCCGTAGCCCGAGAAGTCACCGGCTTTGAGCGCCGTCTGGGCGGCCTGGAACTGCCGATTGGCTTGGGCGATCAGACTCTTCACCCGCGCCGAGATGGGGCCGGTGGGAGTCGTGACGGGAGTCGTGACGGGCGTGCCGCTTCCGGCCGCCGGGGGGGCGGCGCCGAAGATCTGCGTGAGGGCGGCGCCCAGGGTGGGCTGCATGGCCACCGTCTGCTGCCCGCCGATCAGCGAGACGCCCGCCGACGTGCTCGCCCGGTAGAAGACGATCACCCGCTTGAGCTGGGGGACCGGGGTCGTCGACGACTCGAGGTAGAGCGGCTCCACGTAGAGCAGCGAGTCTGCGATCGGCATCACCAGGAGGTTGCCGATGATCACGCGCGAGCCCTGCTGGCCCCACAGGGTGAGCTGCTGCGAGACGGTCGGGTCCTGATTCACGGCGGCTTCGACCTGGGTCGGGCCATAGACCGTGGCGTTGCTGGGGAAGGCGAAGCTCACCGCCCGGCCGTAGTTGGGCATGTCCGACTGGGCGGCAAGCCAGCCGATCATGTTCGGCCGCCCGTTGGGCACGAACGGCAGGATCTGCACGAACTCGTCGCGGGTCTGGCCGGGCAGGCGCATGATCACGTAGTAGGGCTCCATCTGACCGGTTGCACCGCTCAGCGAGGTGCCCGTCGGGATCGCCCACTGGTTGTTCTTGCTGTAGAGCACGTCGGGCTGGGTGACGTGGTAGGTCGTGAACATCTGCGACTGCACGTTGAAGAGGTCCTGCGGGTAGCGCACGTGGGCGAGCAGCACCTGAGGCACGCTCGTGAAGGGGGTGAACATGCCCGGGAAGATCTTCTCGTAGGTGCGGATGATGGGGTCGGTCGGGTCGGACACGTAGAACTTCATCGAGCCGTTGTAGGCGTCGATCACGACCTTCACGGAGTTGCGGATGTAGTTGATGCCGCCGTTGGGCTGAGAGTAGGGGTAGCGATTCGTCGTGGTGTAGGCGTCGGCGATCCAGTAGAGCCTGCCCCCGGCGACGACCATGTAGGGGTCCTGATCGAGAGTGAGGAACGGAGCGGCCGCATGCAGACGCGCCACGATGTTGTTGCGGATGATGACGCGGCTCTGACTGTTGATGGCCGTGCTCGTAAAGAAGCGGATGGTGCCGTAGCGCACCGAGAAGGCGAGCTTGTTGAAGGTCGAGCTGATGGGAATGCCGCCGCTGCCCGTGTAGTGGTAGCTGCCGCCGCCGGCGGCGCCGCCGGCCGCGCCGGGATAGTCGAACTCGGGGGTATTGGTGTCGACCAGCGTGTAGCTGGTGCCCAGCAGGCCGTAGTAGATGCGCGGCTGGGTGACGGCGAGGTCGGGGGCGCTGGAGACCGGCGGCACGTTCTGCACAAGAAAGTCGGGCGAGCCGTCCGATGTGACCTGGTTGACCGCCGACACCACGACTCCAAAGCCGTGCGTATAGGTCAGGTGCTGGTTGACCCAGGTCTGCGACTGCGTCGGCAGGCCGGCGATGTTCAGCTCGCGCGGGGCCAGCATCGTCTCGCGGTAGACGCCGTTGACGTCGTATCTGTCGATGCTCACCGTGGTGAACTGGTAGTAGGGGCGCAGCTGCTGCAGCTGGTTGTAACTGCTGAGCAGGGTGCTCTGGTCCCACAGCCGGATGTTGCGGATGGTGCCGTCGTTGGCGGCGAGTTTGGCGGTGCTCAGGTCGCCGGTGAGCGGATACTGGGTCTGGTTGATCCGGTCGAGGCCGTAGGCGGCGCGCGTCGCTGCGATGTTGTCGGCGATGTACGGTCCCTCTTTGGCCTGCTGGTTCGGGCTGACGATGAGCGACTGCATGACCGCCGGGAACGCGACCCTGATGACGATCAGGGCAACTACCCACGCGCCCACGCCGTAGAGCGGCCAGCGCCAGCGCCGCCGCCAGAACGCATTGGCGATGAGCAGCGCGCCCAGAGCCCAGCCGATGACCATCATGACGCGCATGCCCGGCAGGCCGGCGTGGATGTCGGTGTAACCGGCGCCGGCGACCACGCCGCCGGTCGAATACAGCAGGTTCCAGGCCTTGAAGATGTAGCCCGAGCCGGCCACCGCGAAGATGATGCCGAGCAGCACGGAGAGGTGGGCGATGGACTGGCTGCGCGGCCTGATGACGAAGTTCACGTTGGCTTGGCCGGGGCCACGCGCGAAGGGACCGCCCGGGCCAAACGGACCGCGGGCCGCCGGCGCGGGCTGTTCGGTCGTCGGGGCCGGGCCCTGTTGGGCAAGGACCAGACCCCCCATGGCGCCGTGGATGATCACCGCGGCGACCAGACCGGCGATGAGCGATCCGATGACCAGACCGTAGACCGCCTGCCAGGCCGGCAGCGTAAAGACGTAGAAGCCGAGGTCGTGATGGAAGATCGGGTCGGTGGCGCCGAACGCCACGCCGTTCAAGGCGCGCTGAAACAGCAGCCAATCGCCCGACGCGCCGGCGCCGACCAGGACGGCGATCACCACCGAGACGATGAGACCACCGCGACGGAGCCCCTGCACCGTGCGCTCATTGACGTACTCGACGACGTCGATGCCCTCGAAGGCGCGGTGGCGCGGCGACAGACGCCGCGCTATCTCGACGTTGGCGTAGAAGATGACAAAGAAGATGGCGCCGGCCGCCACGCCGACGACGAGCCGCGACCAGATCTGCCGCCAGAACACGACCCGCAGGCCGATCTCGCCGAACCAGAGCCAGTCGGTGTAGGCCAGCAGGTAGATGACGAACAGCACCAGGGCGAGCGCCACGACCGCTACGGAGATGCCGACGAGTCGACCGCGACGGCGGGCGGCCGGCGCCGCCGGCTTCTTGGGCATGTTGTAGACCTTGGCCATGAGACCATTATGTCAGATACGGCCGCCCTTGACGCCGTCGGCGTCGGGGCTCGCCGTGTGCGACCCGCTCGCCAGCGCCCGCCGCCGGCAGCAGCGTTCGGCGGCGCGGCGTGCGCGCCGGCGCGCGCGGCACCCGGCCGAACGGTTAGCCGGCCCCCACGCGCGGGAAAAAAAGCGTTCGTATGACGCTACCTCATCCCCAGAGCGACTTGCGCCTGAGCGCCACGATCGACGGCGAGTCGGCGCGCATCACCGCCGAGGGTAATCTCGACGTCTACACCGCTCCCCTTCTGCGCGCCGAACTGACCCGCGCCGCCGACGCCGGCGCCCGTCGCATCACTCTTGCCCTGCGCTCCGTCAGCCTGATCGACAGTTCGGGGCTGAGCGCCCTGGTGTTCGGCTACAAGCTCACGGCACGACGCGCCGGCGCATTCACGCTGTGCGGCGACGACAGGCTCGTCGCGCGGCTCCTGGCCCGCACGGGGCTCGATCGGGTCATTCCGCTGCATCACGAGGCCGACGATGGGGGCAAGGCCAGCGCGGCGGGCCCCTGAACCGCAGGGGCCGGGCGGTCCGGTCGTCAGCCGCGCTCGGCGGCGACGCCGTCGAGCGGGTTCCAGCGGCTCGCTTCTTCGCCCAAAAAGGCCAGAAAGCGGTTGACCATTCGCGGGTCGAACTGATGGCCCGCCTCGGCGCGCAGCGAAGCCCCGCCGTCGGTGCCATCGTGAGAGTAGGCGCGCAGAACGGCGAAGGCGCGCGCCACCCGCGGGATCGACTCGCCCCGCAGGCCTTCGGGATACCCGGAACCATCCCAGCGCTCGGTGCCATAAAGCAGCGCCGCGAAGAGGTGGTCGATCGCCGGCGCGGCGCCGCCGACGCCGGGGGCGGGGGCCGCGACCGCCAGGCTGGGGCTGCTCAGAGAGGACGCGAGCACGTGCAGGGCGCCGGCGAGAGCGACGGCCTCGCCCTGCGACAAGCCGGCCCGCAGCGCGAAGCGCTGGCCCAAAGCGGCCAGCGGCGTCTGTCCGGCGAGCCCGGCGGAGGGTTCCTCGTCGTCACCGAACGTGTAGACGCAGTTGCGCCCGCGCGCCTTGGCGGCCAGCAGGGCCGCGTCGGCCGCGCCGATGATGCCGCCGGTGTCGCCGGCGTGGCGCGGAAACGAGGCGATGCCCACCGAGACGGTCACCGACAGGCCCGACTCGATCGCCGACAGGTCGGCGACCTGACCGCGGACGCGTTCGGCTACCCGGCGCGCCTCGTCGATGTCGGTATGCGGCAGGATCATGGCAAACTCCTCGCCGCCGTAGCGGGCCGCGAAGTCGGATTCGCGCGAGCAGCGCCGCAGCACGTCGGCCACATCGCGCAGCACCTCGTCGCCGCGCTGGTGGCCGACGGTGTCGTTGACCGACTTGAAGCGGTCGAGGTCGAGCATCAGCAAGCAGAAATCGGTGTCATAGCGTTCGGCGCGTGCCACTTCGAGGGCCAGCGCCTCCTGGAACCGGCGGTGGTTGAACAGCCCGGTCAGCCCGTCGGTCGAGGCCTGGACTTCCATCTCCTTATAGGAGCGCGCGTTGCGAATGGCGATGGCGGCGAGGTTGGCGAAAAGCTCGACGATCTCGAGCTCGCGCTCCTCGAACGTGCGGCCCGCCAGCCGATCGACGGCCAGCAGGCCGATGACCGCGCCCATGAAGCGCAGCGGCACGAGCACCGACGCCTGAGGTTCGCGGTCGGTACCGGGCACAAGGACACCGCGAGGATCGTGGGTCATGTCGTTGACGAGCTGGGGCTGGTCGTGACGCACCACCCAACCGCCCACGCCCTGGTCGAGCGGCTGGCGGAACTTGAGCATCTCGTTGGCCCATTTGTCTTGCGCGAAGATGGTGACGAGCTCGTAGGCGCTCTCGTCGACCAGGGCGATGTCGATGGTGTCGTAGTCGACGAGCATCTTGAGCGCGTCGGCGATCTGCACGAAGACGGCGGTGGGGTCGAGCGTCGACAGCAGCGAGCCCGACACGTCGAGCAGCTCGTGGCGCACCTTGAGCTGCTGCTCGAGCAGGCCGGTCGTGCGCTCGAGCTCTTCGAACTGGCGAGCGCTCTCGACGGCGGCGGCGGCAAAGGTGGCGAACACCTCGAGCTCCTTGGCCAGGTCGAGCGTGGGCAGCGCGCGGACGGCCGGGTCGGCCAGGTCGAGTACGCCGATCATGCGATCGGCCCGGTCACGCAGGGGCACCAGGAGTCTGTCACCACGCTGCCACTCGCCGGACTGGCGCCCGACGGGGTCGTCGGGCCCGTCGGCAATGGGTTCGGGGACCAGGAAGAGCGCCCGTTCCTCGGGGGTGTAGCGATGCTCGTGATGATCGACGAAGAACGCGCAGCCAATCTGGTAGCGCTCGGGCATAAGGGCGCCAAAGGCCGCCGCCGGCACCGGTGTGTCGAGGATCGCCTGGTCGCGCACTTCGTCGCGACCCGCCACGGCGTGGGCGTGGAACAGGTCGTCGCCGGGTGCGGCCAGGTAGACGGCCACCTCGTTGAAGCCGAAGGTGCGCGCGGCGCCAGTGGCGATCGAGCGCACGACGCCCAAGAGGTCGGGGCTCGACCGCAAGAGGTTTCCGAGCTGAACGAGATTTGCCAGAAGCCTGTCGGTGCCCGGATCGTTGGCCCGTTCTTTAGAGAAGATGCCCAGCGGTTGACCCCCCAATGCCGCGCGGCCCACCGTCGCGCAGGATTGCCAAGTCTACGCGTCTATGCTACGCCCAGTTCGGAGCGAAAGGGGGGCTCGGGCGCGCCCGCCCGGCGTTTTTCGTTGTCTGGTCTGTCGACAGGCCGGGGCGCGGCGGCCTGCGGCCGCCGCGCCCCGGCGCTCACGCGTCGTAGGGCGTCAGCCTCAGGATCCGTCGCGCCTCGTCGGGCGTGGCGCAGGCGCGGTCCCACTCGCCGGCCAGCCGGGCCACCCGGCCGACGAGCTCGGCGTTGTCCTGAGCCAGCACGCCCTTGTGCAGGAAGATGTTGTCCTCAAAGCCGAGACGGACGTTGCCGCCCAGGGCGAGCGCCGTCATCGTCACCGGCATGTGCCAGCGACCGATGCCGGTGCAGGTCCAGGTGGAGCCGTCGGGGATGCGGTCCACGAGAAACGCCAGATTGCGCGGCTCGCCGCTCATCGAGCCCGGCACGCCAAGCACGAAGTCCCAGTGCAGCAGCGGTCCCGCCGGCCCGAAGCGCTTCACCAGCTTGAGGGCGTTGTCGATCTGGCCGGCCTCGAAGATCTCGAACTCGGGGCGCACGCCTTTAGCCTGCATGCGCCGGTAGAACTCGCTCATCAGAGCGGTGTCGTTGAAGAACACGTCATCGCCGAAGTTGGCCGTGCCGGTGGTCAGCGAGGCCATCTCGGGATCGAGCTCGAGCGGCTGCAGCCGCTCGTCGGCGGTCATGCCCATGGCGCCGCCGGTCGAGGTCTGGACGATTATGTCGGTGCGCTTGCGGATCTCCTCGATGGCGGCCGCGAAGACCTCTTTGGCCTGCGTAGGGTGGCCGGCCGCGTCGCGCACGTGCAGGTGGTACATGGCGGCGCCGGCTTCACGGCAGCGGGCCGCGTCGGCGCCGATCTCGACGGCGGCGACCGGCAACCCGGGCTGCGCCTCCTTGGTCGTCTCGGCGCCGACACCGGCGACGGTGATGATGAGCTTCTCCATCACGACTCCCTGTAAGTTGTTGATGTCGGAGTGGGGCGGCGTCGGCTCACGTTGCTACCTCTGCCAGGGGTGCGACTCGGCCACGAAGGCCAGCGACTCCTCGACGGCCTCGAGGGCGCGCGTGAGGTCGGCCTCGGTATGCCGGTAGCAGATGTACCAATGGTGATAGGGCT
>Ga0182021_10005291_pt1 | contig 15251 bp, 14 predicted proteins | sample 612E3MmetaG_FD_120493 | JGI IMG/M metagenome (GOLD analysis project Ga0182021, IMG submission 120493) | Permafrost microbial communities from Stordalen Mire, Sweden - 612E3M metaG (Illumina Assembly) | ecosystem: Environmental > Terrestrial > Soil > Wetlands > Permafrost | place: Sweden... | reverse complement strand
TCCTGTACGGATTTCATTGTTCCCCCGACCTCGCTGTCTTTTGCCAGGACGGTTGCCTTGACGCCGCGTTTTTTTAGCCAATAGGCAACACAAAGCCCCGTAATACCTTCGCCGATAATGATGACATCTGTTTTTGTTGGTCCCATAGGTGTTTAAGTATAAAGTAAAAAGTGATAAGTAAAAAGTGATAAGTAAAAAGTGTAACAAACATTTGTTTGAGATTTCGTTTTTAGGGCTTTTTTAAAATTTGTTCTTTACGATTTGAGATTTACTCCAAGGACAGCGTGTAGGAATTGGCCGGCCTATGGAATCCTGCCAGAGTTCCTTGCACGTATGAGACTGCGCGTCTGATGCAAGTTGCGCTTGAACGAGTTCAGCCAAACACCGGATAAATTTCGGATGATCATTCAATGCAGGCGTCAATTCAAATCGTCGAACGCCAAGAGCCATCGCGTGCCTGCGCACATCGATATTGATTTCGTGCAGGGTCTCAATATGATCTGTGACGAATGCAATCGGAATGACTACCATATATTTACGGCCTTTACCGGCAATGTTCGTGACTGTTTCGATGAGCGGTGGTTTCAGCCATTTCGTCGGTCCAACCTTGCTTTGATAGCAGAGTGTTTGTGGAGAGTCCCACTTTCCACGCTCTACGATACATCGCACTGTCTCTTCTATCTGCAATCGGTATGGATCGCCGTGTTTGATGTAGCTAAGCGGAACACCGTGCGCGCTAAAAATAAGATCAATGTCTCTCGAAGCGATTTTATGAAACCGTACGAGTGCTGAATTAATATTCTCCACCCATGCATCGATAAATAATGGTTGATTAGGATAACAACAGATGAGCTTTGCCGGAATGGTACATTCTTGCTTCTTTGCCTGACGATTCCATTCGTTCATGCTGGAAAGCGTAGTCGCTTGCGAGAATTGAGGATAGAGCGGCAGGAGGATAAGCTGTTCAAATCCGCCTGACTTGATTTTCTTTACGACTTCTTCGGTCATGGGATGCAAATAACGCATGGCAATGAAAGTATGCACATTCATATCTTGAGACCGCAGCATGGACTCCAAAGCAGAAGCCTGGCGTTGTGTGAGATCGAGAATCGGAGATTTACACCCGATTTGTTTGTAATTCTCTGCAACCTTTACTGATCGACGACTTGAAATAAATTTTGCGAGAGGCCTTCGCACAAGAAATGCACCGGGGAAATCGATGATGTCAGGATCCATAAAAAGATTGTACAGAAAAGGCTCAATTGTTTCGAGTGAATCAGGTCCGCCAAGCTGAAAAAGCACAACAGCCGTTTTTTTTGCAGGGGTCATTATTCCGTTATTTGCCGTCTGTGGTTTGTAATCCGCTGTTTCATCTATTCTTATTTATGATACTTCACACTTTCTTCTTTTACTGCTTGCACGAATGCTTTCGCATGATCAACAGGAACATCCGGTAAAATACCATGCCCCAGATTGAAAATATGACCCGAGCCTTTGCCAAACTTTTCTAATATTTTCTTCACGCCTTCGCGTATACGCTCCGGAGTCGAATAAAGTACGGCCGGATCGAGATTGCCTTGCAGCCCTGCATAACTGCCGATCATCATTCTTGCTTTACCGATGTCGATGGACGAATCTAATCCGACGACATCACAGCCACTATCGGCAATCGCTTCAAGAGAGTGCGCGCAATCTTTACAAAAGACAATCGTTGGAGCACCATTGCGCTTGAGGAGTTTTAACACTTGATCGATGTAGCGAAGGGAGAACTCCCGAAACTCATCCGGAGGAAGAATGCCGCCCCACGTATCGAAGATCTGAACGGCTTGTGCTCCGGCTTCAATCTTCGCGTTCAGATATGCAGCAACTGAACGTGCAAGCTTATCGAGCAGTACATGTGCATCTTTCGGATGAGAATAAATAAGTTCTTTTATCGCGCGAAAGTTCTTCGATCCTTTTCCCTCTACCATATATGTTGCCAGTGTCCATGGAGAACCAGCGAAACCAATGAGCGGAACACGATTGTTGAGATTCTTTAGTGTTAACCGAAGCGCGTCCATCACATATTTAAGTTCGCGATTCGGATCCGGCACAGAGAGCTTGTCAATATCAGACCGGGAGCGAATAGGATTGTCAAAGCGAGGCCCGCCGGTGCCTTCTTCTACAAATAATTTCATACCCATTGCTTCCGGTAGAACAAGAATATCGGAAAAAATGATGCATGCATCTACGCCAAGAATATCGACAGGCTGGATGGATACTTCTGAAGCAAGCTCTGGTGTTTTGCAGAGAGTGAGAAAATCTACTTTTGCGCGGACAGCGCGGTATTCGGGCAAATAGCGTCCGGCTTGACGCATCATCCACACAGGTGTGCGTTCGGTAGGTTCTCTTTTACAAGCACGGAGAAATAAATCATTTGTCATAGGAAATCCCTTTTGGATTGAATGCAAAAGACCCTTGCCGTTATTCTCCCATTTCCAATCCATTAAAATGTTCTTGAATTGCTTCAACCAAACCTTCCGCTGTAGCCTTCTGAGCGAGAATGGCTGCGGTCAATCCGAGCTGCCGTGCAGTTTCTGCTGTTGTCGGACCGATTACTGCAATTGCTGTACGCGCAAGCACCTCTGCACCAATCATTTCTGTAAAGTTAATGATGCTTGAGGGACTAAAGAAGGTCGCGACATCAATTTTGTTTTCCAAAAACATTTGATGAACTCGTTCAAGATTATCCGGTTCCGGAATAGCGGTTTCATATACAACAATTTCATCAACTTCCGCACCCATAGAACGAAGCTGCTTTGGCATTTCTTCTCTCGCAATATTGCTTTTCGGAAACAGAATCTTTGCACCCTTGATCTGGTGCGTTTGAAGCATTGTTGTCAGTTCTCTTGCCGATGCATGTTCCGGCGTTGCGAGAACCGAAAAACCGCATGATTCAAGAGTTTTTTTTGTCTTCTCTCCGATGGCAAAAATATTACGTGTTGCGAGTGTATCAACTGCTTGCAGACGTATGGAACGAATACGTTCTACGAATTTTATCACAGCATTCTTGCTGGTAAAACAAACACTTGAGTATTCTGCTAATTTCCAGATAGCTCTGTCGCATATGTCCCAAGATTGAGGATTTGTGATTTCGATGGCGGGAAAGCAAATAACCGTTGCTTTCCGGGATTCTAACAGAGTGCGAAGCTCAGTGCTTGAATCCTTTGATCTTGTTACGAGTATGGTTTTTCCTGAAAGTGTCAAAATGGCCAAGGAGAAGTTGTATTTCTGATTTCGTCCAAAATTTCTTTGCCGCCTCGTTTCAGTAATTCTTCCGCAAGCTCAATTCCTATTCGTTCCGCGTCAGTCTGATTTCCGCTTCGGCTTCCTTTCACTATGCGCTTCCCATCTAAGCTTCCGATCACCGCATCGAGTTGAAGTTCGCTTCCCGCGATGTGTCCATAGGCTCCAAGAGGAATTTGACAGCCGCCCTCGAGGTGACGAAGAAGAGAACGCTCGGCGTTCACCGTGAGAGCAGTTGGAAGGTGGTGGAGAGTACGAACCAAATCTTCAATACGTTTATCACCTTCTCTTATTTCGACAGCCAAAGCTCCTTGACCGACAGCCGGAAGCATGATTTCAAACGGCAGGATTTCAGTAATTCGCTGTGCCCAGCCGAGCCGGGTTACTCCGGCTTGGGCGAGAATCATTCCATCCCAATTTGATTCATCCAGTTTTTTTATCCGTGTGTTGAGATTCCCGCGAATATCGACAATCTGTATGTCCTGCCGCGCGTTGAGCACCTGACATTTGCGCCGCAGGCTTCCCGTCGCAATAACAGCATTGTGTGGAAGGGTCGTGAATAAATAGTTTGAACTTTTCGGATGGCCGATAAAAACATCTCGTACGTCTTCACGTTTTAACACAGCGCCAATCGCAAGGCCTTCAGGGATTGCAGTCGGCACATCCTTGAAACTATGTACCGCGAGATCAATGCGTTCATCGGACAATGCTGCCTCCAGTTCCTTCGTAAAAAGTCCTTTATCTCCGATCTTTGCGAGCGGGGCATCGAGAATTTTATCGCCTGTAGTTTTGATTATCTGTAGCTCGACGACGATATCAGGAAATCGTTCTTCCAAAAGTGCTTTCACATGATTTGTTTGCCAGAGTGCCAGCTCACTGCCGCGTGTGCCGATGCGAACATTACTCGTCATGAGAATCTTTCCTGGATGGTTTGGCAAGGCCGAATAATTTCTGAATCGTGCTCATTTTTTGCAATCGTTCAGCGAGCGATGTCTCCTGACCGTTACGCAGATTGACGATGGGTGCGTGAATAATCTTGTTGATGATTCGTTTTGTGATGAGTTCTACTAATTCGCGATCCTTCGGGTTGAAGCGGTTAATATTCTTTGCTATTTCTTCCTGGCGGATGGATTCCATGAATTGTGTCAGCGCTGTTATCGTGGGATTCACCTCTAATGAAGAGTACCATTGTGTCAATTCGGCCAATACATTAGAAATGATCGCATCGACTTTCGGAATTTCTGCATTTCGACGCTGCAGGTTCTCATCGATCATCGTGTTCAGCGTGTCAAGATCGTAGAGAAAAATATTTTCCAATTCCTTAATCCGCGGATCGATGTTGCGTGGTACGCCAAGATCAATAACACACAGCGGCCCGTTTCTGTTTTTCCGTATTAAACTTTGTATATCGTCAGGCTGCATAATGTAGCGGTTAACTTCTACGGACGAGATAACAATGTCTGATTGCGCTAAGGCATTACACCATTCGTCGAATGGAACTGCAGTGCCTTGTACTTTTTGTGCAAGTTGTTCGGCGCGCTCATGAGTACGGTTGGTGATGAGAAGTCTCCCGATATTTTTACTGCGCAGATGAGTGGCGGTAAGTTCCGCTGTTTCGCCCGCGCCGATAACGAAAGCGGTTTTCTTCTGCAAGTCGTCAAATATTTTTTGCGCCAATTCCACTGCTGCATAACTAATAGAAACTGCTCCTTCGCCGATCTCGGTTTCCGTTCGTGTGCGTTTGCCGACACGAAAAGCAAGCTGGAAGAGGCGGTTCATAAAAACGCCTGCAGTCCCGAGTTCTGTAGCAAGATTGAATCCTTCCTTTACCTGGGCGAGAATTTGTACATCTCCTAATACCATCGAATCAAGGCTTGCCGCAACACGAAAGAGATGCCGAGCGGCATCGCCGGCAGTCATTAGAAACATATCGGATGGCTGCACTTTTCCTGCAGCGGATTTCTGTTCAATCAAATGCTTTTTCAGCACATCCGGCTCGATTGGCCCGTTTTCCATCAGTACATACAATTCCGTGCGGTTGCAAGTAGAGAATAAAACACTCTCGCTGGCGTTTAACGATTTCAGGAGCGGTAAAATCCGGCGAGTTTCATCTGAAGAAAACCATAACCGTTCACGAACATCCAGCGGAGCCGTGTGATGCGATATGCCGACGCAGAGAAGGTTCATGCTAGTAAAACTTGTGGAATCCGCTGAAGAAGATATTAATAATGGTCATCGAGAAAATGGAAATGATAAACCCGGTAATCGAAAGTATCATGACTTTCCGGCCTTGAACTCCGAAATATTTTTTTGCGATTACGAGAGATCCATACATCATCCAGACAATGATCGTGCCGATGAGTTTCGGGTCGTCATAATGTGCATTCTGATATACGTGATGAAGCCAGACGATGCCGAAGCAAATGGCTATACCGAGAAGAGCGACGACAAGTTTTACCGCGGTCATGGTCATGCGTTCCAACGATTCGAGCGTAGGAAGTTTTTTGTAGATAACGCCAAAACGCGAAACTTTCATTTCGTGATACAACATTAAATACATGAAGCTGTATGCCCCTGCGATGGTGATCGCGGCATAGCCGATCAAAGCACAGGAAACATGTATTCCAAAAAGCGGGCTGCGAAGAATTTCCGGCACGACAGGCGTATCTTTGATAAAGAAAGTCGATGCGAGCTGAAAGAAAAACGCGATGTTGAGTATGAAATATCCGGTTTCTTTCCGATGCGACCGGAGTTCTATGATCCAGTACGTAGCGGCAACCGAAAACGCCAACATGCTGAAAATTTCAAAGACCGTTGTGACAGGCGGGTGCTGAAATGTGATTGTTCTGACTGCGAGATACAATATATGGAATGTCAAAGTGCCAATAAGGAGCGGTGTTTTCATTTGCTTTGACCAAAGTCGATCGGCAAAAAATGCTTTTCCGTAAGTCCACACTAAGGCAAAGTAAAAAACAGGCAGAATGTAATTTAAAGTACTGCTCACGAAGGTTTCCTTCACAAAATTCTCATGAAAAAGATAGAGAAATGTTGCTGGAGAAACAAGAAGAGGGAAAAGGAGGAAAAGAAATGAAGTGTATTTAGTTGCTCAATAAATAGATGCATTCGGGAATGATCGTGGATAGTTAGTCTTTCTTACCCTCCTCAATCTTTATCTCTCATTGTCATCCCCATATGCTTCTCATGGGGATCCAGGGCAGGGTTCTTATCTTTTGCATTTTATTGTTATCACTGTTTCTGTTCGGGAAAACATTTATCCTCGACGAACGCTCGCGGCTGCAATGATTTTTACTTCTGTAGGGACACAACATGTTGTGTCCTGTTTTTGGGCGCATCGTGATGCGCCCCCTACGAGGATTTTCCTTTACCCCACCGCCGCCTTCTTCTTCATCTCTGCAAGCTTCTTTTCAATATCTATTGATAATTTCACAAGAAGCGTTTTAATGTGTTTCGGGAAGCGTCCATTTTCTTTTTCTTGCTTGATAAGCTCGACCATTGATTTATCTGTAAATGCAAACACAATTTCCTGCGGTTTTTCACTGAGGGAACCTGCCCAAAATGCATTCGAGCGGATTTTGGCAAGCTCATCTGCTCCAGGTTTTTCGCTTTTCGTTTTGCTTGGGCTTGTTGAAATAAAGCAGACAATCTTTCCATCTTCAGAAACAGCATCGCACTCAAATTCACCTCCGGATTGTACGCCTAGTTTGCGTTTTGTAAAAGCCTGGTGATACTTCTTGGGAAGGAATTCGTTTCTTATCCAATTTTCAACATCTCTTGTAGCTATCGTTGAATCTGCCATTGAATGTTACCACAATTATGTTCGAGAGAATATTTATCCGCGCACATTTGTAGCCGAGGTCGCTGACGTCGGATTTCTGTTGACCTCGGCATCCTGCATACCGCGAACACAATATTTTTGCTTTCGTAGGGACGCACAGCCGTGTGTCCCTTGTCTTTCACAGGATAAATGGGACTGTAATCAAAGCACAGAATTTAGGCTAATTTATGGACATTGTGTCCAGCAATTTGTCCAACATTTCTATTATTCCCAGATAAAAAATCTGCGGGCTGGACATGATGTCCAGTTACATGTCCAGCAATTTTATTATCTCAAAAATAAGTATGTCAGAGCTGTACTTCTGCCTTTGGTTTTAACTAGCTTTAGCCTTTTGAACTTTGAAAGATGTCTTTGTGCTTTTTTATCATTGATTTCAAAATGCGCCGCATACTCTGCTTTACTGATTTCTTTCTTTTCGTTTAAATATTGTAATCCTTTTCTTTCTTCTTCATTTAATTGAGTATAAACATTTGAACCAACAAGAGATTCAAGATAATTCTTTGACCGTGAGAAGGTTATCGTTAAAAATGGATTTTCCCAGGTTATAATTGGCAATGGGAGATTATATTCCTTTGGCAATAATTTCATTTCTCTCATACCAATGCCTCTTTCTTCTACATATTCCATTGAGCTAAAAACAGCCATCAATTGGGTCTGGATATCCCATCCTGCCTTTACAATAGCAGGAGTAATAAATTTCGTGCAAATATCTCGTTCTGAAAGGTTGTTCATAGAAACAAAATACCTAATTGGTTAAATGCCGTCGATGAGTCGCTCAATCCCCGATCACCTGCCCGCCAAAACGATTGTATAGGCGGGGCATCTGTTAAGAAGTTATGCAAAAGGGATGCGAATCTCAATGGTAAGGTGAGCAAATAAGTCTATGAGTCGATGAGTCTTTGAGTAGTGGAGAAATTGAGAATTATAAATAAAAGAGGGAAAGAATAAGAAGTGGTTGCTTTATGCCTCAAAGAAAGCGGTGATAATTTTATTTAGCTAATTAGTAGAAGGGGTTTAGATAACCGGGGTTTAGATTCCCGAAGTTTTTCACAAGAAGAAGCAAGTAAACTTCGGGAATCTTCCTGAGACAAACCGTTTTCGCGACCTTACCGGCCGTCCGCGCTGCCTTCCCTTGTAAATACTTCTCTTGCCGATTCGTTTTCGTTACCTTACGATCTCTTTTCGGAACTTTCCCATCTTCATGATCGACCTTACGATTCCTTCGCGCGACTTGCCGATCACTATTCTTAAAGTGACGATGGCTTTGCAAAAGTTTAAGATTCCTATTCCAGATGTGACGACAGTTCTGCTTGAATTGATGATGCCTTTGCACAGAGTTGAGATCTCTATGCCTTCAGCAAATATATACCTGCTGAATATGAATAAGACTATGCAATCGAAGGAATAAGCATAGTACATCAAGAAAATGCAGGATTATTTTATATATCAGGGAAGAAAGCCTTTAAGCCTATGAGTAGATGAGTCTGCGAGTCAATTCTATTAGAGCCAGATACGCTTTCGGCGTAAACTACTTCTTGCTCAAGTGCTGGCTCATTTGCACATCTGCTTATTTATTCAAACAGCAGCATTTGTGGCAAGCGGTATTTCACGCGCGCCAGGATATAGTTGAGGTCGGCCGGATTACCGACAAAATCAAGGTCATCGCTTTCGATGATGAGGAGTGGACCAAGTTTATATCGAGCAATCCAATCTTCGTAGAGCTTATTGAGCTGCTCAAGATAAGAACGCGGAATTCCTTGTTCAAAATTTCGTCCGCGTTTAGAGATTTGCTTCATAAGCGTATCTACATTTGCCCGTAAATAAATTATTAAGTCGGGGGGCTTGATGTATTCCATCATCACGTGGAAGAGTGAAATATAATTGATATAGTCACGCTCCGTCATTTTTCCAATATTATAAAGGTTGCGCGCGAAGATTTCAGCATCTTCATAAACAGAACGATCTTGAATCACTGATTCGCTCGATTCGATGATTTCTTTTTGACGTTTGAAACGATGGGCAAGGAAATAGATTTGCATGTGGAATGACCAGCGCGACATATCAGCATAGAAATCGGAGATATAAGGATTATCATCCACCGATTCGACGTAAGGCTTCCATTTAAAATGTTCGCCCAGTAATTGCGACAACGAAGATTTTCCAGCGCCAATATTACCTGCAACAGCGATAAACAGGGGAGGAGAGGGCATGGTAGTTTTGTTTGATGAGTGAATGTGAAAAGCAATCAAGTGCGAATGCTGACTTCATCCGCACTTGACACATTGTTAAAATGATGCTACCGCGTCATTCACCTTCTTGTGAAGATCGAATACCTTCAACAATTTTGTCACCTCCAGGAGATGCTCGACTTTCTTTGATGCGCGCGCGAGTTTCAAATCGCCGCCGGAATGGCGCAGCGTTGTTAATCCGCCAATGAGCATGCCAAGGCCCGAGCTATTGATAAAAGCAACCGTTTTGAGGTCAACAACAACGTTCTTCTTATCTTCAGTGATGAGCTTATGTAAGTAGTCGTTCAAGGCAGACACATCAGGGCCGCCGATAATATTACCGTCAAGTTCGATGACCGTAATGCCTTTGATCTCTTTTGTCTTCAATTTCATACAGTGTACCTTTTCCGATGCAACGGATTAGGTTGTTAATACTTTCTTGCGGTTCTGATATCGTGTCCAGTCCAGTACGAATGCACTCGCGACATAAATGGATGAATATGTACCGGTGACAATACCAAATGCCATAGTAAAGGCGAATCCACGGTTGACCTCACCGCCAAAAATCAAGAGAATCACCAACACGAGAAAAATTGTGCCTGATGTTATGATGGTTCTGCTCAGCGTTTCATTCAGACTTTTGTTCATCAGATCTCCCAACGACATAGAACGATGAACCTTCTCATTTTCTCTGATTCGGTCAAAGATAACGACGGTATCGTTCACGGAGACACCTATGAGTGTTAAAAATGCAGCAATGACTTCCTGAGTAATCTCGAGGTTCAACCCCGGGATCAATCCTTGCATCATTGTGAGAAACCCAAAGGTTGTTAACACATCATGAAAAATCGATATCGTTGCTCCGAGACCATAGCGGAACTTAAACCGAAGTCCAATATATACGAGGATGGCACCAAGAGCCCATAAGACTGCCAAGAGGGCATTGGTTCGGAGTTCTTTTCCGATTCTCGGCCCTATTTTATCTTCGCGGAGAATTTGGATGTTGTTCCCAGGGAATCCGTCGGACAATGCATTTTTGATTTTTGTGCCAATAGTGGTTCCTTCGGCTTGCTCGCTTGTGCGAATTAAAAGCGTAGATTCTTTACCGTAAGATTTGATCTCACTTTTGCCGAGCCCCACTTTATCGAGTACGATACGTACATTTCCGATATCTACATTGGGGCTGAATGCCACAATCATTTCTGTTCCACCCTGGAAATCAATCCCGTAATTAATGCCTTTAAAGACAACAGAGACCAGTCCGATTAAAACCATTACGGTTGAAACGATGTACCAGAAAAAGCGTTTTCCGATGAAATCGATATTCGTTTTTTTAAACAGTCGCATTGAAAATCCTTTGCATTTGCATGTTGAGTGAATGATGGACTATCCGAATTTTGGATGATATCCTTTATCCATCATAATGTTCATAATGACGTGTGTAATGACGATCGCGCTAAAGAGATTTGCGACCAAGCCAATCATCAGCGTGAGTGCAAATCCCTGTACCCCGCTTGAGCCAAATTGATACAGTACAATACCCGTTAGAAATGAAGTCACATGGCCGTCAAAAATAGCAGTGAATGCTCTGGTATATCCAGTATCGATTGCTGCGCGCAAAGTTTTTCCAGTCTCAATTTCTTCACGCACGCGCTCATTCACGAGGACGTTCGCATCTACTGCCATACCGATAGTGAGTACAATACCTGCAATACCGGGGAGTGTGAGTGTTGCACCGAAGCTCGCCATAACGCCGAGAATGAACAAAATATTAAAGAATAAAGCGAAGTCGGCTACGGCACCTGCTGAATGATAATACACAACCATAAAAATAACTATGAGAATGAAAGCAATTAAAATAGATGTTAAGCCGGCATGTATTGAATCTTCGCCGAGCGATGGTCCGATGGATCGCTGCTCAATAGTAGTGACCGGTGCAGGTAAAGCACCCGCTTTTAAAACAATTTCCAAAAGATGAGCTTCTGCCGGTGAGTCCATTCCTGTAATTCGTGAGCGCCCACCTGATATTTTTACTTGCACTACCGGTGCAGAAAATACACCTTTATCCATGATGATTGCAACACGTTTGCCGATATTGGCTCCGGTAATGCGAGCCCAATCGCGTGCACCTTCGCTGTTCATTTCCATATTAACGATGGAGCGATTATCTTCCGGATCCACGCTTGCTTGCGCATTTGTGACGACATTGCCTGTCAGTTCCGGTGTCTTTTTCACAGGATACAGGAGATAGAATTTCTGTCCATCCTTAAATGTCTGGACTTTTGCAGACCACAAAAACTCAAGATCGGCAGGAATAAGCTGCTGTACTTCGGGCCGTGCAAGCAAACGCACAACGCGATCTTTATCTTTTTCAGCGATATATCCTTCGCCGGATCCGTGTTGGTCGGGTTTCACATACGAAAAGAATGGATGCTCGCGTGCGAATTGTGCTTCCTTTGAAGTATCGGATTCAGGAACTGCGGTGCTGCCGGTGAGTTCGGAAAGAGCATCTTTCCTTTTTTCCGGTTCCTTTTTCTTTCCTGTTGATGCAGCAGTTTCCGCTGTTGTGTCGGTTTCTAATTTTCCGGTAAGGAATTTATCAATAGACACCATCACTTTATAAGAAATTTGAGGATCCTTCATCATTCTGAATTCGAGGAGCGCAGTACTATTAATCAATTGACGCACTTCGTTTTCGTCTTTTACTCCGGGCAGTTCGACAATTATTCGCCGTCCGCCTTGTTTTTGAATGCTGGGTTCTGAAACGCCGTATTGATCAACGCGGTTTCGCACGGTTTCGATGGCGCGGTCAACTGCCTTGCCGGTTTCATCTTCAAGCATATTTGTAATCTTGGAGTCATCATCGCGCATGCTGCCGTAGTAGCGGCTCAAACGAATCGTATCCGCTTTAAATTTATTTACAAAGGCTGGAATGATCGAAATATCATTTGATACGGTTTCATTCCGAACATCTTTTATGATTGCGCGGAATTTGTCATCTTTATTCTTTGCTATATCATCTAATAATTGGAGAACGTCCACTTCCAACACAACGCGCATTCCACCTTGCAGATCTAAGCCCAGCTTCATACGTTTCATTTTTGCATCGAGGATGTCATCGTGATGCTTTTCTGCATATGCGATGCTGTCTTGGCCGGTGAGCTGGCTGAGTTGTTTGCGATAATTATAGTCTCGGATCGTCGGCCAGAGAAAGTAGGTCGCAAGAATGACGAAACAGACAGTAATGATAATTCGAGTAAGCTGATTTCTCACAAGTTGTCTCCAAACTTAGAACGTTGGTAATTATTGAAGAAAGCAAAGCGCGATATTACAACCATCGCGCTTCCGAAAGAAAACTACATTCGTGGTTATTTTTTCGATAAAAAATATAACCTGATATGCCAACAAAGTCAACAAGAAATTCATTGCATATCAGATGATTGTCGGCTATATTTATCAACACTAAAACTACAGGTTTTTTGTTTTGATCAGGAAATAGGAGCATGTTCTATCATGGCTGTATTAAGCAATATCCGTGAAAAATCTCCAAAATTTATCATTGCCGGTGCGGCAGTAATCTTTATCTTCCTTATTGTTTTCGATTGGGGCTTCGATATTTCCGGGCGGAAGGGACGTGGTACTACCCGTGAAGTGCTCGGCAGTGTGAATGGCAAGGAAGTGAACTATAAACAGTTTAGCGAACTGGTGCGGCGTACAGTTGAAAATCAAAAGAAACAACAGAACAATGATGTCGATGCTGAAACCGAACGTCAAATTCGTTCGCAGGTATGGAACCAAATGGTAGACGAACAGTTGTTTGAGCAGGAAATTGATCGACTGGGCATTGCTGTTTCCAACCAAGAGATCCGGGATATTGTGATGGGACCGAACCCGCCGGATTTTTTGATACAGCAATTTAAAGATTCCACTGGAACTTTCCGGCGAGATGCGTACCAGAATGCTATGATGGATCCACAAAACAAGCAAGCATGGATACAAGTAGAAGAAGGGATTCGTCAGGAACAGAAACACAGGAAGCTGCAAAGTCTACTGCTGGCGACTACAATTGTCAGCGAAAGCGAAATGATGCAGCGTTTCATTGACCATAACGTAAGCCTGGATGTGAATTACGTATTATTTGACATCAATCGATTGGTGCCGGATTCAGCGGTGACTGTGACCGATGACGATTTGAAGAATCAATACGAGTCTCATCCTGCTGATTTTCAAGCAAAAGCGGCGCGAAAAGTAAAGTATGTATACTTTAGTCAAAACGCTTCCACAGAAGATTCAGCAGCGGTTGAGCAGGATGCGAAAAATTATTTGGATCAAGCAAAGTCCGGCGCTATGGACTTCACAGAACTTGCCAAGACATATTCAGAAATTCCCGTTACCGACGCATTCTTCAAACATGGCGAGTTAAGCAAGCAAAAAGAAGATGCAATTTTCTCTGCACGGAAAGGCGATATTGTTGGCCCCGTGAAAGACAATGACGGGATCCATATTATTAAAATTCTCGACCAGCGGCAGGGAAAATCAGAGTCCGTTAAGTGTAGTCACATTCTCCTCAACCTTGTCTCAGGACCTGATAGTGTGAAAGTACTTCAGAAAGCGCGTTTCCTTGTTGCGCAAGCACGCTCCGGTGCCGATTTTGCAAAACTAGCACGTGAGAATAGCCAGGATTATGGATCAGCAATGCAGGGCGGTGAACTGGGCTGGGCATCGAAAGATCGTTATGTGAAGCCATTTGCTGATGCGGCATTCAGAACAGGTGTTGGAAATATTGTCGGTCCCGTGCGAACGCAATTCGGCTGGCACATTATTAAAGTAACAGGCAGAGATAAACGCGAAATAAAAATTATCGACCTTGCGCTGAAAATAAAGCCAAGTGCACAGACGATTGAAACAGCATTTCAGAAGGCTCAAGATTTTGGATATTTAGCGAAGGACGAAGGATTTGAGAAGGCTGCGGAGAATAGTAAATTTCAAGTCCTCGAAACTCCCGAGTTCCAAAGAACCGGATCCATTCCCGGCATAGGGCAAAATGATGCAGTGACGAATTTTGCATTTGCCAATAAACTCGGAGTGATCAGCGAGCCAATCTATGTGCGCGATGGAGTCATCGTGATAAAAGTATCGAACATCAGGGGAGAAGGTATCCGTCCACTTGAGGAAGTGAAAGGTGTTTTAAAATCGATGGCGGTAAAACAGAAAAAAATGGAAAAGATCCGCGAACAAGTAGATAGTTTTTATAAAGCATTAACACCTTCTAGTGACATCATTTCAGCGGCGCAATCCGATCCAAAATTAATTGCACAAAATACCGGCATATTCAAACCAACGGATAGTCCTTCGGGTGTCGGGCGGGATCAAAAATTTATCGGCAGTGCTCTTTCTTTAAAGCAGGGCGAATTATCCAAACCGTTCGAAGGCAATCGCGGGTACTATATTATCCAACTTTTATCGAAGACGCCTTTTGATTCAGTGAAGTATAGCTCGGAGCGGGAATCGCTGAATGCACAGATTTTACAAGAGAAGCGTAACCGTGCATTATCGGATTGGCATATGACGCTGCGCGAGAAAGCGGATATTGTTGATCATCGGGATAAATTCTTTCGCTAAAATTTTTAATTTTTCGATAAGGCGTCTCGATTCATCGGGACGCCTTTTTTTTAGCATGGGCAATGAAAGAGACACTTCACGGAAATAAAAAATCGCTTATTTTCCTTACCGGATTTATGGGCAGCGGGAAGAGTACGATTGGTCCGATACTTGCCAATACACTTGGGTATGAGTACGTCGATGTTGACCGGTTTATTGAACAGAAGACACAGAAAGAGATTGTAGAAATTTTTCGTACAGAAGGCGAGAAAGCATTTCGT
>Ga0182021_10005289_pt1 | contig 15257 bp, 13 predicted proteins | sample 612E3MmetaG_FD_120493 | JGI IMG/M metagenome (GOLD analysis project Ga0182021, IMG submission 120493) | Permafrost microbial communities from Stordalen Mire, Sweden - 612E3M metaG (Illumina Assembly) | ecosystem: Environmental > Terrestrial > Soil > Wetlands > Permafrost | place: Sweden... | reverse complement strand
TAAAAACAGACCCCTATGTTTAAAAGAAACAAAAAAATCTTTGTGCAATTAGCCGAATATATGGTAGCCGGCGGAGCCTATTTTTGGAGCGGCTATTTTATAATCGTATTTTTAACTCCCGTAATTGGGCTTTGGTGGGCTAATTTGCTCGGTAACGGAGTGGGCGTAACGGTTAACTTTATACTAGAGCGTTACTGGGTGTTTGAAGGCACAAAAAAGCGTACTTTAACAGAGGTATCAGGCCGGTACGTAATATTTACGGCTTGTAATTTTATACTTAATTATCTGATTCTAAGGGCTTTGATTTCTGTCGGTATTAAGGTGGCATTAGGTCAATTTGTAGCTGCCGGCTTCTTTACGATTTGGAACTATTTGTGGTATCGCAACTGGGTATTTAAAGATAAGCCGCAAGCCGGGAGAATTCGCCATCATGCCTGAAGCAACATCACCCCAGATGGCAACTATCCGGCCGACTAAAAAGCAAAGGCAGCTACTGGAGTTTGTTTCGGCCTTTATCAATGAGCATGGTTATAGCCCTTGTTATAGGGAAATTATGGTTGGCTGTGGCTATAGCTCGGTGGCTACCGTGGCTTTGCACGTAAATAATCTTATCAAAAGAGGCCATTTGCAAAAGCGTGACAGATCGGCTCGTTCGCTGGAGGTTGTTTCGGCAGATGCCGCCAAGCCGTTTTTGACCAACCAGATAAAAGTGTCGCAAGAAAAATGGCTGGTGGAACTTATAGAAGCCAAGTTTACGTTTGCCGAAAGTACCGAACGGCCATCAGAAAGAGATGTTGATGGTTTATATGTCTTGGTTGGCGCTTTGCGGGTCTTGGATTTAGAAGGGGCGAGCATGAGTTTTATGCCACGCCTCAGTGCTTTAAAGAAGCGCTTGGCTGGCAATATTTAACGGTTATCAATCGTTGACTACGGAGTAGTTCACATCTATAATCAACCAAGTATTCCGGAGTAGCTCAATGGTAGAGCGACGCCCTGTTAAGGCGATGGTTGCCGGTTCGAATCCGGCCTCCGGAGCCAAGTGTTAATTAAATATGGAAATGTCCAAAAAGCAACTGCTATCTGTTGTGGTACCGCTATATAACGAAGCAAGCGGGCTACTTGATTTTCACCAGACACTTACCAATATTTTTCTGCAACAGCCACAATTTGAATTTGAAATTATCTATTGCGATGATGGCAGTACTGACGGCACAACCGATATAGTCCGCGCACTGCACGAAAAAGATAAAAGCATAAAACTTATCAGCTTTTCCAGGAATTTCGGCAAGGAGAATGCCCTGTCTGCCGGAATATCCCATGCCTGCGGCCAAGCAATCATAATGCTTGATGGCGATGGCCAGCACCCGGTAGACTTAATCCCCACTTTCATCAAGGCTTGGCAAGAAGGCGGTCAAGTTGTAATTGGTGTAAGCAAGAATAGAAAAAGCGAAGCATTTTTTAAACGTCTTGGCTCAAAGGTTTTTTATTTTCTGATCAATCATTTATCCAGCCAAAAACTAATGCCCGGTTTAACTGACTTTCGGCTGATTGACCGTTCTGTTCAAAAAGCATTTGTTGAGTTAAAAGAGAGTGATCGGGTTACAAGAGGCCTGATTGATTGGCTGGGTTTTAAAAGGGTTTTGATTGAATATAAAGAGAAGAGCCGCACGCAAGGGCAACCGGGTTACGGATATCGCAGTTTGATAAAACTAGCCACCAACAGTATCCTTTCTTTGACCCCGACTCCTTTATATATTTTTGGCTTTTTAGGTGTATTTATTACAATCGGTGCTTTTTTGCTTGGTGTCTCGATAATAATTGAACAACTTATTTTAGATGATCCACTGCACTGGAAATTTACCGGTACGGCCATGCTGGGCACTCTAATACTATTTCTGGTGGGAATAATATTAATGTCACAAGGTATTTTGTCGCTTTATGTATCCCACATTCATTCGCAAAGCAAGGGCAGGCCTTTGTATGTCATTGATTATCAAGCTTCAGTTGGCATAGAGCATGAAGTTTAAACTAGACACCTTAAAACAACCAAGGGTTAAAAGTTACTTAATTGTCGGTGTCAGCGTCTATTTACTTGAGCTGATAACAATTTTTGTAGCCCAGGCGCTTGGTGCTAGTGCGGTTGTAGCTGTCGGTTTAAGTTTTTGGTTAGGATTATCAGTATCTTTTATACTGCAAAAATTTGTAACTTTTGGTGACAAGCGTTTGCATCATCGTATTTTAATTCCTCAAGTCATAGCTTTTTCGCTATTAGTACTATTTAATTTTGGCTTTACAATTGGAATGACCAAACTTCTAGCTAGTATTATCCCGGCTGTCGTGATAAGAACGCTGGCACTGGGCGTGACAACGATTTGGAATTTTTACTTGTATAAAACCCGAATTTTTAAATCCTCAGACAACCCTGTATACTGAAAAAAGTCTTCAAAAATTAAGCTTAAATAAGATAATTAGTAGTCTGATTAAATGGCTAAAAATAGGAAACCTCTAAGCCCTGGCGATCGTCTTAAGATTATCGCAGATAAACCGTTATTCGGTTTGAGATATGTAAGATTTGCCATTACCGTGCTACTGGCTACGACCGTATATTGGGCGACGCTAAGCGCTCGTTTGCAACAGTTTAACTCCGATCAAATAGCCAATACTTATTTGTTTAACAACCTGGCCACATTTAAGGGGGCCGAGTTTCCCAGCCAGCATACGTTTTTATTTAAATGGCCACTGTTCTGGCTTATCCATTTGCTAGGATCATCAAGCGCTGCCTTTGTTGGCATGACTGTTGGTGTTGTTTTAGTCACGGTTATTGCTCTGGTAGCAATAATATATAAAATTGAACACCGGCCCATAATATTTGGGACCTTATGTTTAGGTTTGGCCTCAGTTCTTTTGATGGTGCCGGCACAACCATATGCTGGTGCTTTATTACCCGTGAACATGGCAATGCTGGCAACTCGCAATTTGGAATATATCTTATATATTGGCAGTCTCATTTGGATGATAATGTCTCGACGTCGAATGTGCTGGCATTTTTGGCTGGCGGTTATTGCTATGACACTACTTATAGCCAGTGACAAACTTTTTTTGGTAATCAGTCTTGGGGGGGCACTGTTGGCATTAATTGTTTGGGCAATATATTACTGTTGGAATTCGATTAACTTGGCAGTCAATTGGCTTCTGGCTACAGTTTTTGCAGCCGTCGGGGCAATGATTGTTCTTTGGTTGATAAGCTTTAGTAAAATAACGCATATTATCGGCCAGTCTACTGCCAGCCCTTATACGATAGCGCTAAACGGCCGTCATTTTGTTCAGGGTTGCATATATGCAGTATTTGGAATTTTTACTAATCTTGGCGCTAATCCGGCGTACAATGCCACCACCATAAAAAGCATTCCCCATCATCTACTTACAAACTTCTTTAGTGTTGGCCTAGTTGCCTATGTAGTAAATATTTTAATTCTGGCTTTCGGGGCTATTTGTATTTACAAAATAGTTAAAGTCGGCCTGTCTCCTGATTCGAACAAGAAAAAGAAAAAAGTAGATGTATCATCAAGGCTGAGCTTATTACTATTTGCTTCACTGCTAGTATCGGTTGCAGCATTTATATTTACCAACCATTATTATGTGGTAGATGCTCGATACTTAAGCATAGTGCTCTTTACCGTATTTATCTCTTTAGCAACCTATTTAAGTCATAAAAAATGGAAATCTGAAAAGATTGTGGTCTGGGGCGGTATTATTTTAGTCAGTATTTGTTTTGGAATGTGGACAGCTTGGAGCACGTACAATACCGATAAAGCGGCCTTTAACGATATTAATACCCGTAACGAACTTGTTTCGCAAATACTTACACAACACCCCGTAGATGTACTTGTCGGTGATTACTGGCGGGTATTACCCACAAAATTTGTGAGCGGCAACAAGCTGAATATTATGCCACTGGCAGACTGCACGACCGGTCGTGATACTCTTAGCAGCACTGCCTGGCAACTCGATTTGCACAATCACAACGTGGCTTATTTGTTCTCGTTTGATAAAGGCTTAACTGACTTTCCGCAGTGCAGCCTTGATCAGGTAGTGGCGAGCTATGGTAAACCGAATTCCAGCAGCTTGATTGCCGGTAGCCTCAGCCACCCAAAAGAGATGCTTTTATTCTATGATAACGGTATTCATCCCGGTACCAGTAAATCTTCGACTCAAAGTACACCTACTGTCGTGCCGGAAACTGTGGACCAGCTGCCATCCGACCAAACTAATTGTGAGCAACCCACAATTTTAAACATAGTTGCTCACCAAGACGATGACCTGTTGTTTATGAACCCCGATCTTTTACATGCGATTAAGGATGGTGATTGTGTAAGAACTATCTATATAACAGCCGGAGACGGTGGCACGGATGGATCGTATTGGCTAAGCCGTGAACAAGGCTCGCAAGCGGCTTACGCCACCATGACCGGTTCTAATAACATATGGATTCAGCGGATAGTCAAGCTGGCTGATAACCAGTTTGTAGTTATTGCTTCTCCAAAGGGCGACCCTAAAATATCGCTGATATTCATGCGCTTGCCAGATGGCAATCTTAAGGGGGAAGGGTTTCCAGCTCATCATTACCAAAGTCTGGCAAAACTCTTGGTTGGCAGGATTAACACAATCAATTCGCTGGATAAACAATCAAGCTATAACAAAAATCAGCTTATCGCCGCCTTTAGTACTCTTATGTATACATACCAACCTGCCGAAATCCGGACCCAAGCCAATTATGCCAGCTCGCAGTATCCTGACCATAGCGATCACGTGGCGACCGGGCAATATGTTCAGATGGCGACCCAATTGTATGAACAGCAGCATTTTAATAATCAAGTTGAGATACCCATAAAATATTACATAGGTTATCCAATCCATCAATTTTCGGATAACGTGTCAGGCCAGGATCTTACAACCAAAGAAAAAGCTTTCTTTGCATATTCTAATTTTGATGGCAGAGTCTGCCAATCAATGACCGGTTGTAGTAAAATCGCTTCGACGTATCCAATTTATTTAAAGAGACAATATAAGTATTAAGATTGCCTCATTTCATCGACAATTCATACCTTAGTAAGAGTTAAGGCGATAATCCCTATTATATACAAAGCCAAAACTGCCAGAGAATCCAGCCCCATGCGCAAGAAAATACGCCGTGGCCGGACTATTAACCCGATTATATAAATTCCGGTTAGCAACACCCCTAAACTGGCAAACCAGATATCACTGGCACTGGCGTGCCTAAGTATTGCCTGGCCGGCAACGATGTCGCAAATAACAAATAGAGCAGGCATAAAAGCATTGCCTCCAAATATGTCGCTCATGGCCAGCTTATAGTCGCCCATGTCAATGGAACTAAAGCCGGTACTGATATTGGGCAAAGCGCCGGCAAAAGCAATAAAGGTGGCGGCAAATAGGCCGCTATTTAAGTGAAAGGCAGTAGCTATGTGGCTGCCGCTAGACTGTAAACCGACCCCGGCAATTAGCGTAGCAATGGCGGTTATTGAAAGAATGATAAATATTTTAGAAGTGGATGCCCGGCGTAAGGACGGATGATTGATAACCTGTTGACGTTCATGGTACTCACGTCCGGGGTTGGCAGCGATAGCTTCACCCCTCCAAGGTAAACCCTTACGGGCTTTAAAGATAAGCCATAACCCAAAAAACCAAAACCCGAAAATAAATACCGATGCTATGCTGATACTGGTATGGGGCACAATCAAAGGAGTTTTTATGGCTATGATTGACGCTACGGTGACAATAATGACAATAATTGCTTCTAAAACCAGCGTTAGTGAAGCGGCCGAAAATGTCAAAGCATCGCGGACTCGCATCCTGGCATCAAAAAAGCTAATTACAACAGTCTGAATTGCGATGCCGCCAAGCAAAGCGCCGATAATAATGTCGTAGTGATGTTGCAGGGCAGCCGATACAGCCACCGATATCTCTGGTAGGCTGGTGGTAATACCCAGTATTAACAATCCGCCGAAGGCGCTGCCCAACCTGAATTTTGCATCGATAGCATCAGTAGTTCTGGCGAGCCAAATTCCGGCTATCCAGATAATAATGGCAAAAAAGATGAATTGTAATATCAGATATAAATGAGACACCTAAGCTAATAATATCATCCCACAAATTAATTAATGAAAATTTTTGACATCAAATCAGCTAACTCGGGTTTCTGGGCAGGCCATCCATTACTTTTATGGCGGCAAATAATTCTTAAGTGTATAATATGGTCACAAGATATTGAGCAAATATGAAAATATGTGTGATTGCCCCTGTCGTTCTGCCGATTTTGGGCAAAAATCAAGGATACGGTGGAATTGAAATTGTAGTATCTATTGCCGTGGAAGAAATGGTTAGGCGTGGCCACGAGGTTTATTTATTTGCATCCGGCGATTCTAAGACTTCAGCCAAATTAATGGCAACTTGCCCAAAAGCTCTCGGCCAAAGCGTTTCTTTTGAAAAAGAAAAAGCCTGCAACGCCGAAGCCTATAAACTGGCAATCGATTTAAAACCGGATGTGATTTGGGATAATACTTTAGCGGTGCATGCTCACGAGCTGCGCAAAAACAAATCCAAGTACTTATTCAAAGTAGATATAGTACTAAAAGACAAAGACTTGATTAATACTGGCAATATCCCGGTTGTCCAAACTTTGCACGGGCCGGCCAAAGACCATATGCCCGGACTAATCCATGATTTATCCGTTCAAGGCAATTATTTTGTAAGTATCAGTAAAGATCAAGCCAGAAGATATTTAAAATATCTAACTGTTAACCGACACCTGGGGACTGTTTATAATGCTGTGGATATTGATTATTTCAATGTCGGTAAAGAAGCAAAGCCCTGTAATTATCTATTATGGGTGGGCCGTTATTGTATGGAAAAGGGGCCGCATATCGCTTTGGAAGTAGCCCATAGATTAGGGCTGTCCATGGTACTGCTGGGTAAGAAAGCGGAGCCGCACGAGATAGCTTACTTTGAAAAATTTGTCGAACCGTTTTTGCAAAAACAGGATAAAATTTATCCTTCATCACTTCCGGTAAGGGATAAAATAAAATTATTTCAGGGAGCCAAGGCAACCATGATGACCAACCTTTGGCCGGAACCTTTTGGGCTAGTCCTGGCCGAATCCATGGCTTGCGGAACACCCGTAGTTGGCCCGGCTTTAGGTTCCTTGACCGAATTAATTGATTCGGCCGGGGGGCTGGTACCGGTAAACGATCTTAAATTAAATGAAAATGATTTAACGGTCAGTAAATCGCAACTAAAATACATTGACCGGATAATTGATTGCATGAAGCAGGTGGATTTGATCCCGGCCGGAGTACCCAGAAAAAGAGCGGTTTACTTATTCTCGCCAAAACATAACGTTGATGGTTACGAAGAAGCTTTTTTAAAAGCCATTTATTTAAAAAAGCTTAAGGCTTAATAAAAAACCGTTTTTTATCACTGGTAATCTGTTTTGAATTTTTATCTGATTGCTGTACGATTAAACTATAAAGTAAGCGCAAGCAATATGAATAAAAAACTAAAAATTGAAATTATTGTAGTTACGGCGATAGCTCTGTTAGTTTATGACGGGGCATTGTTATTTACTAAAACCAGAGGCCAACAAATTGATTTTTGGTGGGCTGGTTGCCTGGCGGTGCTAACGATTTTATATGGTGTTTTAGGCATTATGACTGCTAAACACTGGAGTTGGCTGAAAAGCAAAGTTGGCCAGTCGGTGTTTTTTATCTCACTTGGTGTAATAATGTGGGGCATTGGTCAAGCTGGCTGGACGTATTATGCATTTAAATTTCCAAACCAAGAATATCAACCAGCTAAGATCTTGGATATTTTATTTTTTAGCAGTATACCACTGTGGTTTTATGGGGTCCTTAAGCTTACTAAAGCGACAGGCGCCAAATACGGTTTAAAGAAACTGAGCGGTAAAATGCTTGTTTTGGTCTTATCAGTGGCCATGATTGCTATTTCATATTATTTATTAGTTGTAGTAGCCAGAGGCGGATGGGCCAGTTATAGTCAACAAACCCTATGGGCACAATTTTTTAGTTTAGGCTACTCAGTTGGTGATGCGATTATATTTACTATCGCGTTAGCTATTTTTGGTCTTAGCTGGAAGCACCTGGGTGGTCGCTTTAAATACCCGATTTTAACAATTTTAGCCGGTTTTGGCGTTATGTATATTGCCGATACGGTCTTTAATTATAGGAGTCTTAATAATACTTATTACAATGGTGATATTTCAGATATTTTGTATCTTGCATCAATCATTATTCTTTGTATTGCGCTCTGCATGCTAGATCCATCTAGGCCTAAATATATGCAGACAGCAAATTCTGCAACTTCTGTGCCTGAAACTTCGGCTTTTCCACAAGGCCTGGTTGCTCCACCGCCTGTCGAGAATTTGCCACCTCAAGGCCAAACATTTAGCCAGTCAACCCCTGGGCCTACGGTAAATAAGCCGGATTTTCAATCAGACACCGTACTAGCCGGACAAACTTTGGCCGATGAACCAACAATAAGCCCTAAAACCGAGGAGAATAATTAATGCCGCCAATAAATAATGATAATTCTGATTTACAACCGGATAGTATGCCACCTGTACCGGACCAACCGGCTATTAATCCACCATCTCCCCAACCGCCGATTTCGGGACCGATACAGACACCGGTTGCTCCACCGCCTGTCGAGAATTTGCCACCTTATCCTCCGGTTAATCAGGAGCCGGCTATTAACTCGCCAGGAAACTTCGTAAATACCGTTCCGTCAAATTCCTCTGATAGAGAATCCCTGACTAATTTAACATCTTTTTCGTCCGCTTCAACCCAACCTGTCGCCCCGGCAATTCAGCCAATTTCCGAAAAAGAAAATATTTATACCGAAATATGCAGCCAGATTATAAAAGAACAGGAACAAATTATAGGAGCGTTGGCCATAGAAGAGGCTGATCGTGTCGAGGGATTAACGGTTGATCACAATACCTACCACTGCAGCGTCATAGGTGATGGTAGCAAGGTAATTGATGATTTAATCGGACAATATCGTGACTTTTTTGGCCATGCCGCTGTGGAAGTCTGCAAAGAAGCTGCCTCCCGTTTTATTACCAGGTTACCGGCTGAAGCATTACCGGTTTCGCTGAGGTAACGCAAGTTAAGTTTAGATTTGGGGTAGAACCAATTGACTCCGGCACAGCTTAAAGAAACAGTCCAGAATCAACTGGAAAAAAACCAGGCGCTTAATAAGCAAGCTCAATTTAAGAATGACCTTGAGCGTATTGCTCAGGTTATGTATGCCCAGAACCTGACTTTAGTCCAGATTAATCGAACCTTATCAATCCTCCGAGCCATAGATTTGATAATTCTGGAATCAAATCGGAATCTAAAACAATTAAGTAATGATATCTCTGAAACAATTATTAGCGCATCACCATACGAAATGGTTGCTATTTTATCACTCAACAGTAGCACAGATAATTTTATAAATTTTCAGGGCTGGGCGATAAATCCAGCCGTGGCCGAAAGAGTGCCCCAGGTAACCATTACCAATCTACTCTCCAGATATAAAGTTCCACTTGATAGTGAATGGATAAGTGGCCCGAAGCGTAACTTAATCATTGATTTCCAAAATTTAGATCCGGTTCGTTCCAGTATTAATGTTTTTAGCAAAGTGACCCAAGAAGCTTTGTTATTAATGAGCAAGGGTTATAATTTGCGCTCGATTTATTTAACAAAATTAAAAGCCAGCGGTAAATTAACCGGTTTTATGGTTGTAGGGATTGCCGATTCCGTACCGCATCTTGACGATATTGAGCTGATCGAACGCCTTAGTGAATCGACCGGTATTGCTCTATATAACCGATTACTGCTTGAAGAAAACCAAAATGTGCTGGAGCAGCTTAAACAAACCAATGACAAGCTAAAAGAAATAGATGAAGCTAAAGATGAATTTATCAGTATGGCCAGCCACCAACTGCGGACTCCGCTTACCAGTATGAAGGGCTATGTCAGCATGGTTTTAGATGGTGAAGCAGGGACGATTTCCAACTCGCAGCGCAGCATGCTGCAACAGGCCTTCAACAGTTCCCAGCGGATGGTTTATTTGATCTCAGACCTACTAAATGTTTCGCGTATCCGAACCGGTAAATTCTTGATCACCAATAAAGTGACAGATTTACCAACGGTTGTAGAGGGTGAAGTCAGCCAATTAAGCGAGGTGGCAGCCTCACGTAATATTCGGTTAATTTATGATAAGCCTACTAATTTTCCGCTAGCCATGCTTGACGAAACTAAGATTCGCCAAGTTATAATGAATTTCTTGGACAATGCCCTATATTACACACCCAAGGGTGGCCGTATTACCGTGGAACTTAAGGCGACTGACAATAATATAGAATACATTGTGACAGATACGGGGCTTGGTGTATCAAAAGCCGATCAACCTTTACTGTTTACGAAATTCTACAGAGCCAACAATGCCCGTAAAATGCGTCCGGATGGGACAGGTTTAGGGCTTTATATGGCCCGTAAAATTATTGTAGCTCAGGGTGGAGCAATCATATTTAACAGTATCGAGGGCGAGGGCAGTGTTTTTGGTTTTAGTTTTTCAAGAGATAAAGTTGAAGTAAAACCCTATTCTTGATGAAATTCTGATTTTTCATAGTTTGTTAAAATAGTCTACGACAGTCAAGTTAATTTAAATTAAGGGGTCTTATGTTAGATACTGCTCAGTCACTAATAAAAAGAGGCGGCAAACTACTATCTTTAACAGATAAAGAAATTGAAGAGTTAATAAAAATTAACGCCGAACATGTTTTTGAGATTAAATTAAAAAACGGTAAAACCTTTCAAGCTTACCGAGTGCAACACAATAATAAGCGAGGGCCGTATAAAGGCGGTATCCGTTTTCACCCAGAAGTCAATTTAGATGAAGTTAGGGCTCTATCAACGCTTATGAGTTTTAAAACGGCCGTCGTCGGTTTGCCGCTTGGCGGAGGCAAGGGCGGTGTTACGGTTGATCCCCGCCAGTTATCAGATGTTGAATTAGAAGAACTAAGCCGAAAATATGCCAAACATTTAGTACCTCATATTGGGCCTCAAAAAGATGTGCCGGCGCCTGATGTGAATACTGATAGCCGAATTATTGATTGGATGGTTGATGAATATGAATTGTTAACGGGTGATAAAAGCAGGGCCAGTTTTACCGGTAAAAGTATCGAAAAAGGCGGTAGTGAAGGCCGTGACGCTGCCACCGGACGGGGTGGTGTGATTGCTCTCAGGGAATTATTAAAATATTTAAAAGTAGGTAAAAAAGAACTTACATTTGCGGTGCAGGGCTTTGGTAATGTTGGGTCATTTTTTAGCCTTATAGCTGAAAAAGAGCAACCAAATTGGAAATTAATAGCGGCTAGTGATTCTGGCGCTGCAGTCTATAAACAAGAAGGACTAAAAGCTGGTCGGCTAAACAAATATAAAGAAAAAAGAGGTAGATTTTCCGATTACCCAGATAAATCATCAAAAATTATTACCAACGAAGAATTGCTGGCCCTACCTGTCGATATTCTGGTACTGGCGGCTCTTGGAGATTCTGTTACCGAGAAAAACAGGCGTAACATAAAGGCAAAATATATTGTCGAGCTGGCTAACGGGCCGGTTAATGAGATGGCTCACGATTATCTTTATAAAAAAGGTATTGTGATTTTACCGGATATCGTAGCTAATGCCGGCGGCGTAATAGTCAGTTATTTTGAATGGCTGCAAAACAATAAAGCTGAACACTGGCCTGTCGATAAAGTAAACGATAAATTAGAAGATTATATGGTCAGAGCCACCAAAAAACTGTGTCAGACGGCAGCTACAAAGAACATCTCTCTTAAAGAGGCGGCGTTTGTTAACGCAATAAAGAATTTATTGTAAAGCAGGGTGTAAATCAAGACTCTTTAGTCAATTCACGCTATAATACCATTAGCGGTATAACCCGTTTGGTTCGACATGTACACAGCTAATAAACGGCAGCGGAAACAAATAATCTTTTTCAGGTTTTTTTGTATGTCGTACCATTTGCCATAGCCTTGGTTGCACTCGGGTGGTTTGTGTTCTTGAGAGATGATAGCAACTCTGCCAGTTTTACCAAAGCCGGTACAGAAGTTGCCACCGTCAGCCCCAAAACCACTGATTTTGTGAATGAATATTTCAAAATAACTTTGCCAAGTACCTGGGTATTTCTTGGGCGTCAAAACCCATTCTCTAACCAGCTCTATTACGAATATCAAAACAAGCAAAAAGATTATGATAACCGATGGCTTAGAGTCTATGTTGATATCTTTCCTGGCGATTATGCTATTACCAGATTACTTCCATTAACAGTGTCAAACAATCATCTGGTACTTGGTGATTTATCGGATGATTGTAATACTTTTACGGGTGCCCCCCTAGCTAATAACAGCCAAGGGTTGTCTGGAAGTTGGGCGGCCAAATGGCGGAATATAAATTTTACATGCGACTTGTCTAGACAACAAACTGTCGGTACTGCCAGTTTAGAAGAGGGTTATGGTGTGACCATAAAAAGCAAAAACAACGCAGCCCATAAGTATTTTTTTGTTTATATAGATCACAATATCCATCCCGATTACACTCTTTTAAGTAATGTAGTGAAAAGTTTTGAAACCAAGTAGGCAAGAGCTCTATTAACTGTAATGAGTTTGCAAATAAAGCAGGTGTTTTTCGCGGAAACGTCTGAACTCGGTTTTATTAAAACCATTGCGCTTGATAAATGAGCTAATTTTTTCACTGCCAATATAATGGGGCATCATAACGTAAGCCGCACCTTCTTCGTATAAATTGGAAGCTTGTTCGGCGGTTTCAGCCGCACAAACAAATACAGCATTAGCGTTAACACGTTCCAGCCAACGGGCTAGAAAAATATTTGTCGGATGGTCGCTAATTGTGGAGACTACCAATTTAGCGCCTGCCAAGTGGACTTCGCCAAGTAGCTCGATATCAGTGGCATCTCCGTAAACGAAATCAATATTCTGATGGGTCATTATATCGATAACTTCTGGATCGTAATCGATTACAACAAAACTTTTTTTCATTTGTTCCATAACCTTGATAAACTCGCTGCCGCCTTTTTTATAGCCGAACAGAACCATGTCGTAACGTTGTTTGTGATTGTTTTCTAATTTGGTTTTGTGCCGTTCGAATATTGTCAGATTTTGTTCCAGTATGGCGTATAGGGAGTCACTGTAGGTGATAACATAAGCCGAAATGGCGATTGTGATAAGAGCCACGATGGTGAAAATATTAACAATATCGCCTTTTATCAATCCTTGTTGCTTGCCTAAGATTACCAACACCAATGAGAACTCACTTATCTGAGCCAGGGCGCTACTTGATTTAAAACTGGTATTTTTTGTATAACCCAGCACACCTATGATTGCCATCGTTATTATCGGTTTAAGTAATACTGCTATGGCACAAAATATCAGTACCGGCAACCAAATAGCTCCGAAATTACTAAAATTCAGCTGAGTGCCGAGAACAATAAAAAAGACTACCACGAAAAAATCTCTTAACGGTCTTAAGCGTGAGGCAATCTCTTGGGCGTAGGTTAAGTTAGCCAAGGCGACGCCGGCAAATAAAGCGCCGACTTCTATGGAGAAACCATAATGTTCAAATAGCGCTGCGGCTCCAAAACCCCAGCCTATGGCAAATAAAAATAAAAATTCCTGGCTGCCGGCAATCAGCTTGTTCATCTTTGGCAAAATTAAATTACCTATCAAAAATAGAGGTATTAATATTAATGACCCTTTTAAGGCCAGGGTTGATAAGGCTACTAGCGAGAAACTACCCTCGCTGCGGGCGGTTGCCAAGATTAATACTACTGCGGCGACTATATCTTGAATCAGCAAAACACCGATAGTAATTTTGCCATACAATCTGGTCTGTTCTTTTTTATCACTTAATAGTTTCAGGACGATAATTGTACTGCTAAAGGCTAGTGCCAGACCGACAAAAACACTTTCTGTTTTGGTGTAACCGAATAAACGTCCAGCTGCAAAACCAATCAGAGTTGTGAATAATATTTGAATAATTCCGGTAATAGAAGCTACCTTGCCAACTTCTTTAATAATGCGGGGGCTAAGGCCTAAACCGATAATAAATAACAGCAGGGCTATACCGATATTGGCAAAGACGTTAATAGTCTGATCATTATTAACGATATTTAAAATCGAAGGGCCGACAAACAGGCCGGTTAAGATATAGCCGATAATTAAGGGCTGCTTGATAATCCGCATAATCAAAGAAATACCGGCACCGATGGCAATGACAACGCTGAGTTCAACAAAAATATTAGCTGGCATTTTTTATTTACTTCTTAAGTACTAGACTCTAGCATACATTATTCGAAGTTGTTGGTACATATCATAAGCGGCTTGACGCCTATAGACTAGTTCTGATAGTATTTAACCTGTCACTTTTCAAAGGGGGGAATCCCCCAAGAGACAAAAATGTAAGGAATAAAAAATAAAAAATGGGGAGTGGGCTTAGTGTCTATGTCTATAAAAATAAAAACAGTTGCTACTCGTAGCCAACATATTAGGGTCAGAGTTTTACTTGCCTCATGGCAGATTTATATCGAATACTAAGTTTATTTTGAGGCGTTTTTAATGGCCTGGTCGATTACAGCCGAGAATTGATCGACCGAGAATATATTCTCATTATTGAGCTTGGTGCCATTTAAGAAGTATGTCGGTGTACCATCAACCCCCTTACTGACACCTTCTTGATAGTCGGCGTTGATAGTTGAGTTAACGGCTCCGCTGCTAAAATCGGCATCAAATTTGGTTATATTTAAACTTAAACTGGTGGCAAACTTATCAAATATAGTTTGTGGATTACTGGAATTAATCCACAAATTCTGGTTTCCGTATAAAAGATCGTGCATTTCAAAAAATTTACCCTGTAAACCCGCAGCCTCAGCCGCTCTGCTAGCTGCCCGGGCATTTGGGTGAGCGCTATCAAGCGGAAAATGCTTGAAAGTAAAAGTTATTTGGCCCAAGTATTTTTGCAACACCTGTGTTTCTATGGGATACATTTGTTCACATACAGAGCACTGAAAATCACCGTAAACCACAAGATGAACCTTACTGGAACTGTTGCCTTCGGTGTGGTTACTGACACCGGTGTTTGTGCTGGTGGTGCTGCCCG
>Ga0182021_10005288_pt1 | contig 15258 bp, 6 predicted proteins | sample 612E3MmetaG_FD_120493 | JGI IMG/M metagenome (GOLD analysis project Ga0182021, IMG submission 120493) | Permafrost microbial communities from Stordalen Mire, Sweden - 612E3M metaG (Illumina Assembly) | ecosystem: Environmental > Terrestrial > Soil > Wetlands > Permafrost | place: Sweden... | reverse complement strand
GGGACTAATGGCGGTATAGCGCGCCTCCACGACAAGCTCGTCTGGACCGGGTTCCGGGATGTTCGTGTCGACAAGTTCAACGCGGTCGATTCCGGTGGCGAGTAGGGCGGTGGTCTTCATGCGGCAGGTAGGGGAGCTTTCAACTCAGGGACTGGAGAAACCGGGTAGGTCATTCGGCCGGGTTCTGCTTAGGGCAATTCTGGCGATGCCGGTTGAATAAGTCGGGAGGACTCTTGCGGCAAAAATCCTCAAAGCCAAATCAATCCTCTCCGTGTTTCTCTCTCTCGCCCATTTTGACCGAAAAGGCTTGCCGCAGTTCTTCGGTTCAATGCGGTGGTGTCCGGCCGCCGGAGCAAACACGGTGGCCGCGCTAAGAAATATGCCGCCTCGACTTTATGACCGCAACCCAAGCTGAAAAAGCACTCCGCTTCCGCGCACTGCACGAAGCCTCCGCCGTGTTTGTGATGCCTAATCCCTGGGATGCCGGCTCGGCGCGCATCCTCGCGGCGCTGGGCTTCCCAGCGCTGGCGACTTCGAGTGCCGCTTGTGCCAATACGTTTGGCCGCCGGGACGGCCGGATAAGCCGGGAGGAGGCAGTGGCCCATGCCCGGGCCATCGTGAACGCGACGGATCTGCCGGTGGCGGCCGACCTGGAAAAGGGCTTCGGGGACGATCCGGCGACCGTGGCGGAGACCGTTCGTCTCGCCGCGGCTGCCGGGCTGGTGGGCGGTTCGATCGAGGATGCGACTGGCGATGCGCAACATCCCCTCTTCGACCGGGGCCAGGCCACCGAGCGCGTGGCGGCCGCGGTGGCAGCGGCGCGGGCGCTGCCGTTTCCGTTCACCCTGACGGCACGGGCGGAGAATTTCACGCGCGGTCATCCCGACCTGGACGACACGATTGCGCGGCTGCAGGCGTTTGAAAAAGCCGGGGCTGACGCGTTGTTCGCCCCCGGACTGCCCGATCTCGACGCCGTGCGCGCCGTCTGTGCCGCGGTCGCGAAGCCGGTCAACTTCATGGCCGGCGTCAAGGGGAAGTCGTTCACCGTCGCTGCACTCGCGCAAGCCGGGGTCAAACGGATCAGCGTCGGCCCGACGTTCTACCGCGCGGCAATGGGCGGTCTGGTCAGCGCGGCGCGCGAAGTGCTGAACAGCGGAACGTTCGGTTACGCCGATGCGCTGATGACCACCGCGGAGTTCAACCTGCAGATGGCGGATTGAGGCGGAAGCCATTCGCCGGGCGATCTAGGATGGACCGCGCGCTCCAAGCAGGCGGGCGGGCAGGAAGAGCAACGCCTTGACCAAGGCGAAGGTCGCATGGACGCAGACCCCAACGAGCCGGAAGGGAAGGGCGACCAGCCAGACGAACGGGGCCAGGACGGCTGCCAGCAAGGCCAGCGGCCAGCAAACGACCAGGAGCAGGCACCAGAGCAGAAAGATGGCGATGATTCTCATGGCGGTGATACCATGATAACCCGGGATCGCTCCTCCTGGTTACAGAAATCTCTGCGGGCGCTCCAAGAGGCCAGGCCAACGGATCACGCCGGATTTCGAGGCGATGTGGCTGACCCTCGAATCGCCGTCTCTCCGACGAACCCGGAGTTCGTCACGGATGATTGGACGCTTGCGCAAAGCGAACGCTGCCTTAAAGATCTGCCGAAAATTCTGCGCCAATTTCGGCCGTTCGGCAGACCGAGAATCGATCAGCCGCTCCGTCCGAATCAGTTGCTCAAATCGCCCCGGTATTATGCTCCACCATCGCCTCCGCGCCCTGGCCATCGTCTCGCTCGCAATCGGGTACTTGCTGACTGGCTGCAAGCCCCGCCTCGACAGCCCGGATGCCCTTGAGCGGCGCCGGGCGGTCGCGAACGCCTCGGATCCAGCGATCCTCGCAGGGATGGCCCAGAAGGATCCCGCCGAAGAGGTCCGGGTGGCCGCGGTTCAACGAATCAGCGATCAGGCATTGCTCGCGGAAATCGTTCTCGCGGAACACGCCGAGCCGGTGATTACCGCCGCACTCGCGCGACTGACCGACCCGACCCTGCTGGCGAAGATCGCCACCACGAAACACGACGATCTTCCCGTGGAGATCACTGCGGCAGGTCGCATCACCGACCAGGAAGTGCTCCGTAAGCTGGTAACCAGCGATTGCGAGGAGGCGGTCCGGATGTCAGTGTTCCAACAGATTACCGATCAGAAGACATTGGCGCAGATCGCAATAAACGCGCCGGCCGAGGCGGTTCGTCTCGCGGCAATCGAGCGCCTCGCGGATCCGAAGTTGCTCATCGATGTGGCGCTTTCGGGCCACGACTACGCGATCCAGCGGTCGGCCATCGAGCGAATTTCCGACCAGGACCAGATCGTGCGGCTGGCGATCAAGACCGCCGATGCCGGCGTGGTCGACTCGGCGGTTGGCAAGTTGACCGATCCGGCGCGGCTCATTCGAGTCGCCGTCGAGGCCCGGATCTTCCAATTCCCCGCGACCGACGATGCGAGCGTCGGCATGGGGATCGCCGCGCGGGCGGCGCTGCTTGAACGGCTGAGCGACCAGACGGGGCTCGCGACGGTGGTGATCGAATCGCCCAGCGAGGACCTGGCTACCGCGGCCCGGGAGAAACTGACGGATCCGGCGGCGCTGGCCCGGGTGGAAGCCTCCGAGAAGCGTCGGCACGAAATCGAAGCGATGATCGATCAAGCCGCGCTCGCGGCCCTCGCCACGCAGGAGGGCAATCTCAATTTTCGCCTCGCGGCGGTCGCGAAGCTCACCGGCCAGGATGTTTTGGCGACGATCGCGACCACCGCGAATGGTGCGATCATCCGCGCGGCGGCGGTCGCCCGGCTGTCCGAACAGCCGGTGTTGGACCGGATCGTGAAAGAGGAGGGCGAAGCGCCCGTTCGGCTGGCCGCGGTGGGGCGGGTGAGCGATGCGACGGTGCTGGCCAAGGTTGCGCGAGAGGACGGCGAATCCTCCGTGCGGCTGGCCGCAGTCAACGCGATGGCGGCCGCGCGGGCGGGAGACGCGGCATTGCGGGAAGTGCTCGCCCACGAGCGGGAGCAGGCCGTGCGGCTGGCCGCGCTGAGGGGTATCAACGGACAGAAGGACCTGGTGGAAATCGCGACCGCGGACGCCGATGCGGTCGTGCGCGCCGCGGCGGCGGAGCGGGTGACCGATCAATCCGCGCTTGGGAAGATCGCGACGCAGGACCGGGACCCAACCGTGCGCATCGCTGCGGTGGAAAAGCTCGATGATGAGGCGGTCCTCGGGCGGGTTGCCGCGGGTGATCAGGCGGAAGCCGTGCGACTGGCGGCGATCCGCCGGGTCAAGGACCAGGGCGTCCTGAGGAAAGCGGCGCTGGCTGATCCGAGCGAGGACGTGCGGGAGGCGGCGGTGGCGTCCGTCACCGACCAGGAGGTGCTGCGAAAGGCGGCGCTGGAAGACAAGAGCTGGCATGTCCGGTCGATGGCAGTTGGCCAGATCAAGGACTCTGCGGTGGTCGCGCGGATCGCGCTCGAAGACGAATCGCGCATTGTCCGCGGGGCGGCGCTGGTCGCGATGGACCATTTTGGCCAGACCCTGCTGCCCCTGATGCAAGAAGCCCTGCTAACCGGTCAGCAGACGGCCAAGGCGAATGCCTGCGATGCGTTGGTCCATTTTGGACGGGCTGCGCTGCCGGGGCTGCGGGCCGTTCTGGACAGCCCGGCGGCGCTCACGCGGCGATTTGCGGCGGAGGCATTGGGGCGGTTGGATGACCGGCCGTCGGCCCAGGCGCTGGCCTCGCATCTGGCCGACGGCGACGACGGGGTGCGCCGGTATTCCGCCGACGCGGTGGCGAAATTCGGCGAGGCCGGCGTCGCGCAGGTGCTTCCATTGCTCCCGGCCGCCGACGGAACGGTTCGCAGGTACATCCTGTTCATCCTCGCCCGCGCGGGCGGGCTGCGCGAGGCCGCGCCGGTCGAGGCGTTGTTGACTGGCGATCGGGAGACGCGCTGGTATGCCGCCCACCTTCTCCTCGCCACGTCCGCCCCGCTCGATCCGGCGGTTGGCTCGATCCGGAAGCTCATCGAGGAGCAGAAATACGCCGAGGCCGTGGCGGCCGGGCCGGCGGCGGTGGTCCTTTGCTCGGCCAAGCTTGCCGACTGGCACGAGGGTCCGGCGGTGGCGGAGGTGCTCGCCAAGGCGGGCTGGACGCCGGCGAGCGACTGCGAACGGATTCTGTACGGAATGGCCCGCCGCGCTCGCGGGGAGTTGACGAAGGATTGGCCGGCCACCGAGCGGATCATCCTCGAACAGGTGCAACTCGGCGACGACGCCATGGTCGAAAACAGCGTCTATAGCGCGATTGGATGCGGCGTGACGAGTTCGGTCCCCGAACTCGAACGCATCCTGTTTGCGAGCGGGAGCAAGGAGATGGCGGAGACCTATTTGAATTGCGGTCAAGGCACGTTGGAAGAGGCGGCGCGCCTCTGGGCGGCGGACCACGGCTATTCGATCCTGCCGATGGGCGGGAGCAGCCCGGTGACCTGGGGCGGACTCTGAGCGCCGCGCCGGCGGCCTCCGAAAGGCTCAGTCGGAGAAGTGGCGGGTTCAGCCCACCCAGGCCCGGGCGTTGTAGAACATCTTCATCCAGGGACTGTCCTCGCCCCAGTTGGCGGGGTGCCAGCTCATGGCGACGGTGCGGAAGACGCGCTCCGGATGCGGCATCAGGATCGTCGCGCGACCGTCGGTCGTGGTGAGCGCCGTGATGCCGAACGGGGAGCCGTTCGGGTTAAGCGGATACAGCTCGGTAATTTCGTTCCGGTTGTTGACGAACCGCGCGCAGACGAGACCGGAGTCGCTGCAGGCTTGCGCCGCGGCCGCATCAGGAAACTCAGCATAGCCTTCCCCATGGGCGACGGCGATCGGAATAACCGAGCCTTCCATGCCGGCAAAGAACAAGCTGGGACTCCGTCCGATCCTGAGCGAGGCGAAGCGGGCTTCGAAGCGTTCGGACTGGTTTTGCACAAAGCGGGGCCACAGGTCAGCCCCGGGAATGATCGAGCGGAGGGTGCTCATCATTTGGCAGCCGTTGCACACGCCGAGGGAAAAGGTGTCAGCGCGCTCGAAGAACGCGGCAAACTCCGCGCGGGCGCGATCGTGGAACAGGATGCTTTTGGCCCAGCCCTCGCCGGCGCCGAGGACGTCGCCGTAGCTGAATCCGCCGCAGGCCACGAGTCCGCGAAAATCCTCGAGGGAAACGCGGCCTGCCAGGATGTCGGTCATGTGGACATCGACGGCCTTGAAGCCGGCGCGGGTAAAGGCCGCAGCCATTTCGACCTCGCTGTTCACGCCCTGCTCGCGCAGAACCGCCAGGAGCGGTCGTGCGCGAGAAGTTCCAGCTTGCAAGTTCCAAGTTCCAAGTTCGGCCGCAGCAGGAGAATCTGCCTTCGCGCTCTTCGCGTCCTTTGTGGCGAAAGCAAACGTGATTCGTGGCGTAATCCCGGGATCCGTAGGGTCCAGTTTCAGCTGGTACTCCTGCTCGGCACATTTGGGATTGTCGCGCAGCGTCTGGATGCGGCGGGTGACGTCGGACCAGATGGCGCGCAGCGCAAAGAGGTCTTCGTCGAGAAGCACCCTGCCATCCCGGCGAATGCGGAGGGTGCGGTCGCGGTTGAGGGAGCCGATCCGGGAGACGGAAGATTGAAGATCGAAGAGGCGAAGAACCTCGAGGACATGATCGAGGTCTGCAGCGCGGATCTGGATGACGGCGCCGAGTTCTTCGGAGAACAACGCGGCAAACGTCGGATCATTTTCACAGGAGGAAACGGAGGGAGCAGAAGAAGACGATCGGGAATCATTGACCGCCGGTTTCCCGGCCGAAACGGATCCTGAACTTGGAACCTGGCACTTGGAACTTGGAACTTCCGCCCTTGGCCCTTGGGACTTGGCACTTGGGACTTCCGCATCGGCGGCTCCCGGCAGTTCCAGATCCACTCCCACATGGCCGGCGAAAGCCATCTCGACCACGGTGGCGAGCAGGCCTCCGTCGGACCGATCGTGGTAGGCGAGAAGTTTCTTCTCGCGGCCGAGTTGCTGGATCGCATTCCAGAAGTTCTTCAGGTCGGCGGCGCTGTCGACATCCGGCGGCGCCTCCCCCATCTGCGAAACCACCTGGGCAAGGATGGAGCCGCCGAGGCGGTTCTTTCCTCGGCCAAGGTCGATCAGGAGCAGGACCGTTTCGCCAATCGACTCTGAAGCCTTACAGGAGGTAACAGAGGAAACCGCGGACTCAGAATCGAGATCTTTGGACACCAAGGAAGCAAAGTCAGCCAAGGGTGCGGAGGCAGACTTGGTGTCCTTCGCGTCCTTCGGGTGAACAGCCTTTGGAGCGTCATATTTCAACTCGGGGGTCAGGCTCAGGCGGAGGTCGGCGCAGGGCGCGAAGGCCGACACAATGAGCGAGATGGGCGCGATGACGCGCTTCTCAGCCGCACCGTCGTTCCAGACCGTGCTCATGCTCATGGAGTCCTTCCCGACGGGGATGGTGATGCCGAGCGCTGGGCAGAGTTCCATGCCCACCGCCTGCACCGCGGCGTAGAGGTCGGCCCCGTCACCCGGGACGGCGGGCGCGGCCATCCAGTTGGCGGAGAGAATGACCTTGCCGAGGTCGCCGACCTGGGCGGCGGCGAGGTTGGTGAGGGCCTCGCCCACGGCGAGACGGGCGGAGGCCGCGGCGCTGTTCACGGCCACGGGAGTGCGCTCGCCGATGGCCATGGCCTCGCCGGTGTAGACATCGAAGGCGGCGGCCGTGACCGCGCAGTCGGCCACCGGCACCTGCCACGGGCCGACCATCTGATCGCGGCAGATGAGCCCGCCAACCGTGCGGTCGCCGATGGAAATAAGGAATGTCTTGTCCGCGACGGTTGGGTGGGAAAGGACGCGCCTCGTTGCCTCGGCGAGTGAGAGTGAAAGTGAAAGTGGAGAGAGTGGCCGGACCAGCGTCGTGACCGAGCGCGCCATGCGGGGCGGCTTGCCGAGCAGCATTTCGAGCGGCAGATCGATGGGCCGGCTCTTGAAATGCGGGTCTTCGAGGACGAGTTGTTGCTGCTCGGTGGCTTCGCCGACGATGGCGACGGGGCAGCGCTCGCGGGCGCAGAGCCTCTGGAAGGCCTCGATGCGAGCGGCCGGGACGGCGAGGACGTAGCGCTCCTGGGATTCGTTGCACCAGATCTCGAGCGGACTCATGCCGGGCTCGTCGTTGGGCACCTTGCGAAGGTCGAAGCGTCCGCCGCGGCCGCCATCGTGGACCAGCTCGGGGAGGGCGTTGGAGATTCCGCCGGCGCCGACGTCGTGGATGAACGAAATGGGGTTTTCGGGCCCCAGGGACCAGCAACGATCGATCACCTCCTGGCAGCGGCGCTGCATCTCGGCGTTGTCGCGCTGCACGCTGGCGAAATCGAGGTCCTCCTGGCCATGGCCGCTTGCCATGGAGCTGGCGGCACCGCCGCCAAGCCCGATGAGCATGGCGGGCCCGCCGAGGATGACGAGTTTGTCGCCGGCGTGGATTTCCCCCTTTTGGATATGGTCCGGCCGGATGTTCCCGACGCCGCCAGCGAGCATGATCGGCTTGTGATAGCCGCGCAGTTCGGTCGCGCGAGGGGAAGAGGAAAGAGCGAAAAGGGAAGACGGTGCCGCCGCCGCCGCGGGCGGGCCGCCCGCAGTCGGAGATTCACTTGGCACTTGGCCCTTGGAACTTGGAACTTCCGCCGCGGGCACTTCGGCTTCGAACGTCCGGAAGTATCCGTTGACGGCGGGTCGGCCAAACTCGTTATTGAAGGCGGCGCCGCCGAGCGGGCCCTCGATCATGATGTCGAGGGCGGAGGCGATGCGCCCGGGCTTGCCGTTTTCCTTCTCCCACGGCTGGACGGCGCCGGGGAGTTTGAGGTTGGAGACAGTGAAGCCCGTGAGGCCGGCCTTGGGCTTGGCGCCTCGGCCGGTCGCACCCTCGTCGCGGATCTCGCCGCCGGACCCGGTGGAGGCCCCCGGGAAGGGAGAAATGGCGGTGGGATGGTTGTGGGTCTCAACCTTGCAGAGGAGATGGATCTCCTCGTGGTGGGCGGAGTATTCGTTGGTCTTCGGGTCAGCGAAGAAGCGGCCACCGCGAGTGCCGGTGATGACGGCCGCGTTGTCCCGGTAGGCGGAGAGAATACCGTCGGAATGCAGCTGATAGGTATTCTTGATCATCTGGAACAGGGAGCGGTCGCGCGGAGCGCCGTCGATTTCCCAGGTGGCGTTGAAGATCTTGTGGCGGCAGTGCTCGGAGTTGGCCTGGGCGAACATCATCAGCTCGATGTCGTTGGGATCGCGGCCCAGGGTGGTGAAATTCCTGACCAGGTAGTCGATCTCGTCCTCGGCGAGGGCCAGGCCGAGCGAGCGGTTCGCCTCCACGAGGGCGGCTCGGCCCTGGGCGAGCACCGGCACGCTGGTCATCGGGCGCGGGCTTTCGTGGCGGAAGAGAACCTCGCAGGCCGCGAAGTCGCGGAAGACGACCTGGGTCATCCGGTCGTGGAGCTTCTGCTGAAGGAGCAAAGCGTGCGCAGCGGAGAGCGGGTGGGCTGCACCCAGGTCGATGGTGTACGCGATGACGCGCTCAATGCGCTTCAACTTCGCCAGCCCGCAGATGCGGGCGATGTCGGTAGCCTTGGAAGACCAAGGGGATATGGTGCCGGGCCGGGGCGCGACGACCTGAATGATTCCGGAGGGCCCGCTGGGCGGCCGGACGGCGGCGCGGCTCGGGCCGTAGGCCAGGAGTTTTTCGAGAACGACCCGCTCGGCGGGGGCCAGGTCATCTGCCGCGGTGGTCGGCCTGGTGGGATCGGTCGGTTGGCTGCCGGCAGCCTGAGGGCTGCCTAGGTCAACCAGGTGGACGAATTCGGTGCTGATCGCGCGGGCGGACGGCCCGCCAGCCGGCTGGAGCGCGGCGTTGATGCCGTCGAGGAGCTTCTGGAGCCGGAATGGGGAGAGGGCGGGTGAGCCGCGGAAAATCAGCATGGTCGGTAAGGCGGCATGTTCACAAAATCGCCCACGTGGTCAAGTGGACTGAACCAGGAAACTGCAGCGAACTGCTGCGCGGATGGCGCGGATTTATCGACAACCAGTTTAAGGGTGACCCTGGAAAACAGGGATACCAATTGCGTAATGCACTTTAGGAGATTGATTACGATCGACGCGCCGTCGCGCATCACCTTCCCCAATCGCACCCCTTCACGAGATCGGACCACGGCGTGGTGGAACCCTCCATACAAAGCAGTCACACATTGGCCGGCAGCGGACGCGTGGTCACGGGCGCAGCCGCGCTTATCACGGCGATTCTGGGTTGGTGGCTGCTCGCACCGTCCAGAGGGTTCGCTGCTGACACAGCGACGGGGCCCAAGGGCTTTGATCCGGAGGTCGCGCGAAAGTTCGCCGGGGTCAAGGAGTGGCAGGGTTTCTGGGAAGTCACGGAGACGCGATCGATTTCGAAATCGAACGCCATGGGCTACATGGAAAACGTGTACGAAGGCAGCGGTTATGGTCGCTTCGTTCTCCAACGTACCCTTGACGAGGGTTGGGATCCCGGCCGGGGCGATTTTCGCTGGCGGGGTAACGGCGAAGCCAACGGCATGCGCAACGAAACCATGGCGTCCTGGAGCAAGTCGGGTCCGCGGATGGTCGGCGAGGACTGGCGGCAATTCGACGGCGGCCAGGCGCAAATGCAGAACGTGGAATTCACCATCTGGATGGCCCGCCAGTACGCCTCGGTGGCTGCGGGAACGAATCTCGACGGCGCCCTGAAAAAGAAACGCGAGGGGCATGCAGTGGTTTCCTTGAGCAGCGCAGACGGCCAGCATCACTACGAAGAAAAGACGATCGATGAAGCCATGCCCGGTTCGATCCTCTCGTTCTTCGTTCCGAACAACGCAACGACCGCGCCCAGACAATGGGGCGTCGTCCAGAGTGGTCCCGGCGTGCTCGTGTTCGAGCACGAGGAAAGCACTCACGACGCCACGAGTGGTGACGGCCTTAGGCGCAGCCGCGTCGTGCTCTCGCCGATCTATGACGACGTGGAGGTGGACGTGACGATCGAGGGCTACGCGAACGAGCGTCCCGCGGGTTCCGCGAAAGGGCGCCGCGTGAGTTACGCGAAGTGGCTCCCCGAAGGCTCGATCGAAGACCCGAAGAAACCGGGCAACAACCTCACCGCGCGGGCCGTGCTGAAATCGAAGAAGGGCGGGACCAAGGATCTGCCGGTCGCGAGAAGTTTCCGGTTCGAACTGCTCGAAACCTCGCGTGAACCCGGCGTGTGTCTGAACTGGCCGCTCGACGCGAAAGACGAGGACTTCGACCTGCGTCTTGCTTCCGCACCGGCAGGACCGGGTACGCTCAGCGACAACGATCAGCGGCTGGAGGTCGAGGGGTCGCGTAAGGACGGGCAGGGCCTTCCCTATGCGGATGCGATGGTCGAGTGCTTCGATTTTGGCGCCCGGTCTGAACTGCGGGTCACCTGCCTGCTCGAGGACGGACGCGAGTTGATTGGTCTCGTCGTGAACGCCGAGGGGCGCCGCGATCTCATCCTCCTGCCGCAGCGGGAACCGGGCGACTGGATCGCGAACGCCTGGCGGCGGGAGCACGATGTCGTGGGCTTGGCAGGAAACGACGATAGCGAAGAAACGCCCGGGAACACCCATCACGGCGATGGCTACACGCTCTACGAGGAGTACCGCGGCTTCGCCGTGCGCGGCCGCCACGTCGAGGGTGATCCGAAGAAGAAGGATCTCTGTATCCTGAATCTCATCGAGTCGGACGCGTGGGTAGGCATCCACATGTTTGAAGCCGCCACGGGGCTGCGCGCGATTTTTCGCCTGTTGCCGTCTGAAATGTCGGCCGACGAGCGCGTGATGAACGGCAATCATCGCGCCGCGCCGCATCGGGGCGATCAGCACGGCGTTTGTCTGGTGACAGGGAAGGCCGGTGACATCGCCAACGGCGGTGCGCTCACCGTGTTTTCGACTCCGTACCTGCACGGACGGCCGGGCATCACCAAAGAAATCGAACTGCCAGCCCGCAACGATCCGACCAGTGATTTCAACAAACCCTGGAATCTCCCGCCCGAGGACGAAGCGGTCGCCTTCGATCGGGCGGTCGCCCACGAACTCGCGCACTCCGTCGGCGCGATTCATCATGGTTTGGGCGATGTCTGGATCACGGTCCGCTATTTTCCGGCGGACGACCCGCGCAACAAACTCGGACGACCCGCGCTCTTTGTCGGCGACAACGGCGAGCGCGGCTGGATCCAACTGCTGCACGAGACGACGAAGGAAGATTATCTCCTGCACGAGGGTCCGGTTCTCGAGGCAGCGCTGCAGAAGTCGCTCGGTGGTTCTTCCGGTTATGCGGCCCTGCCCGCCAGGCAGCGTGAGGAGATCGCCAACCTGCTCAAGACCTTCCAGTGGTATGCGGGGGTGGAGAAAGGCCAATGCTCGGGCGATGAACAGTGCCTGATGCGCTATTACTTCGCCCAGGTCTATCAGCGCAAGGGCACGGCGAATACATTCTACCTCGTCGATCCCGGCAGCGATGATGTCGGCAATATTCTCTGCGCGAGTTTCGCCGGCACCCGAACCAACGGCAAGGACCACGACCCGCAGCCGCGCTATTTTGGCGCGAACGCGGATTTTGGATGCGGCGACTGTCGCGCGGAGATTTGTCCGAACGATCGCATTCCGCCTCTGCCGCGCCGCGACGGCCTATGAAAGCACCGCGCACTCTCACGCTCCTGATCGCGACCGCTGCGAGCCTGGCGTTCGTCCCAACCGGTGCCATAGGTGCGGAGCCGGCTGACGCGGAGGGATCGCGCGGGCCCGAGATCGGCCTCACGTTGCGTGGCGTGGCGGACAATACGGTTGAGCAATCCGAGCCGGTGCACATCGCGGTGCGCCTCGAAGCGCCGGAAGGTTTGGCGCAACCGATGACGCTCGCGCCTGCGATCGACACGTGGGCCGACGCGATCACGGTCGAAATCGTGGGCGCAGGCGGAGGCGCGGTCGTTGCTCGCGCCGCGGCGGTGGGCCGGCCGGATGTCGCGCAGGCCACGATCGATCGCACCCGCTCTGCCGGAGGCTTGTGGCGAATCGGCGGCGAAGTGACGGCGAAGATTCCGCCGGGAATGTATGTCGTGCGGGCGCGTCTCGTCATAGTCACGGGACAAGGGTGGACCGGGACGGCTGAGTCCGAAGAAGAACCGCTGCGCATCATGCCACCTTCGGGCGCGCCCACCCGACAAGGTGCGCTGATCCGCGCGCGGGATGCCCTGGCCACGGGATCGCTCGCCGACGCGGCGGGAAAACTTGACGCGGAGCTGACGAAGCATCCCGGCGACATCGAATTCCTAATGCTGCGCGCGCGCGTCGCACTCCTCGCAGGTAATGCCGTGGGCGCACGCTTGTGCATGAATTGCGCCTTGAGGGCGTTGCCGACGGGTCTCGCCCACCAGCCGCCCGGGCTGCACGAGTTGAACCGCGAGGTCACTGCCGCCTTCGAGGCCATCGACCCTGCTGGTGCGAATCCGACTCCTCCGGCGTGGTCCTGGCCGCCGGCCGGAGTGCTTACGGCGTCGCCGTCGTCTGCGGTGAATGCTAATCCGCCCAGCGGTCCGGCGCCTGCGCTTTTGGCAGCTCCACCGGTCGCGCCGCCGCCGGCTTTTCCACTCCCGTCAGCAGCACACACCTCGGTGCCGCCGGTGGCCAAATCCGCGCCGGGCAACTTCGCGGGCGTAGTCATTTCTGCCGCTGAGTTCACCGACGCCAAAGTCATCGCCGAGGCTGCCGGCCAGTGGGCCGCCAGCGCGATCGCCGGGTCGCAATACGGTAAGACCCAGTATTCCGCCGCGCAGGCGACTGGCGCGCCGAATATCTCGGTCGCCGGCAACAGCCCCGATGCGTGGTGCCCTGCGAACAAGACCGATGGCACCGACTGGCTGGAATTGACCTTTGCGAAATCGGTGCATGCCACCGAGGTGCGCGTGCGGCAGAACGACGCCGCCGGCGCCGTGACGAAGATCGAGGCGATCGAGCCCGATGGCACCGCGCACGTCTGGTGGGAGGGCATCGACCCCTACAAGGCACCCGCCGTACGGGAAATCGTCTGGTTTGCGGTCCGCGTGCCGAAGACTCCATATCTTGTGGCAAGAGTGAAGGTCACGCTCAACCTAGCCTCCGGGCCGGGCTACAAGGAAATTGACGCGGTACAATTGGTCGGCACGGAACCTGGGCGCGATTAGTTGGCAGCTGGAAGAATGAACAACCACCGGTTCCGCGATCGATTCATCCCCTTAGCTGGTGGCCCTGACCGCGCAGCTCGACGCGACCCGGGTCCGGCACGTGTGTTCACCGGCGTATCTGTTTCTCGAAATAGGCGGCGATGAGCTCCCGGACGATCGGAGCCGCGTGTTCGGCGCCGGCGAACTCGACGCCCGGCTGATCACCTTCCATTGCCACCGCAATGGCGATTTCAGGCCGGTCGACCGGCGCAAAGGCGACAAACCACGCGACATTCATCATGCCCTCCGACCGCACCACCTGGGCCGTGCCGCTCTTGCCCGCGATTTCGACGCCCGGCACCTGTGCATCCTGCCCGGTGCCGGTGCGGACCACGGCCTGGAGGCCTTCGATCAGCGCGCAATAATCCCTGTCGGCCAGTCCCAGCGGCTCGGCCGGCCGCCCGCCGGTGGGGCGTCGCCCGGGTTGGACGAGCAGCGTGGGAACCGTGAGGGTCTCCCGTCGCGCCAACGATGCGAGAGCGCAGGCAGCCTGCAGCGGTGAGTAGCGCAAGGCGCCCTGGCCGATCGACAGGTTGGCCGTGTCGACTCCGGTCCAACTTCCGTGGCCGGCCCCTTGCTTCGATGCCGGATCGGGCACCAGCATCTGCCGGGTCTCGAAGGGCCACTCAATGCCGGTCGGCTCGTCGAAATGGAAGCGCCGAGCCTCCGCGGCCAATGCGCCGGGGCCCGCGGCGAGACCGGCCTGGTAGGCGAAAACGTTGCAGCTTTGCGCAAGCGCGGTGCGGAGCGTCATCGGGCCGTGTCCGGCGGTGTTGTGGCAGGGGAACCGATGGCCCGCCACCTCGTAGAAACCGTCACAACGCAACACGTCGTCCGGATGCAGCGTGCCGGCGCGCAACCCGGCGATCGCCGTGAAGATCTTGAAGGTCGAGCCTGGTGGGTAGAGCCCTTGGATCGCGCGGTTGAGCCAGCCGCCCTCGGCGTCGATGCGCTGCTTGGTGCTGGCGGCGAGTCCGGGCGAGACGAAGTTGAGATCGAAATCAGGCTTGCTCGCCAGGGCGAGGACTTCGCCCGTGGCGACCGCGATGGCCACGGCCGCGCCGCGCGGCCCGCCCGGGGTCGCCGCCATCGCGCGCTCGGCGGCAAGCTGCAAGTCGAGGTCGAGGCTCAGGACCACGTCTTGGCCCGGCCCCGGCTCGCGCCGGAATAGCGGAGGATCGACCGGAAATCCCAAAGCGTCCACCTGGCTGATCGACTCACCGGGCCGCCCTTGCAGGCGGGCCTCAAACTGTTTCTCGATGCCCGAGTCGCCAACCGTTTCCATAAAAGCGGTGGTGGAGATACCCGCGCTATTTGGCGGATGCACCTGTTCGCGGCGCACCCGCCCGAGCACATGCGCGGCCGTATGGCCGTATGGATACCAACGCTGCGCGGAGCGGTCCACTCGCACCGGGTCATCCGGTCCGAGCGTGGCGGCTAGGCGCGCGCTCTCCTCGGCATTCAGATCGTCAACCAGGACGAAAGGCGTCATGCGTTCGCGAGCGAAGGCGCGTTCGAGGAGCGCCGCGTCGACGTGGCCCCGCCGCCCGGTGATGACGTTGACGCGGTCGAGATGGCGCTGCACCACCGCCAAGCGGGCCATGGCGGCGGCCCCGGCCGGGTTGTTCTTGTTCGGGCCCGGGGCGGGCTGCGCCAGCAGAAATTCCGTGCGCAAGTCTCCGAGACGGAGCACGGCCGCAGTCTGGAGGCGGTTTCCGGCAAGGATGCGATGCTCGCGATCGTAGATCACGCCGCGGGGGCCGGGGGCCAGCACCCGGCGCTGGCTTTGCCGCCGCTCGCGGGCGGTGGAGTCCCCCGAGCGGCCCAACTGCCAGTAGCCAAGCCCGGCGACCAACAGCGCCAGCGCGGCGATGATCATCCATTGGATGACGCGTAAACGCCCGGCGCAGACCGGCGTGGCGGCG
>Ga0182021_10005287_pt1 | contig 15262 bp, 11 predicted proteins | sample 612E3MmetaG_FD_120493 | JGI IMG/M metagenome (GOLD analysis project Ga0182021, IMG submission 120493) | Permafrost microbial communities from Stordalen Mire, Sweden - 612E3M metaG (Illumina Assembly) | ecosystem: Environmental > Terrestrial > Soil > Wetlands > Permafrost | place: Sweden... | reverse complement strand
GGCTTTTTTCTCAATCGGGAATTTTGCCGGGTCAGTTTCAAAATGTTTGTTTTTCTTGCTGACTTCGTCTTTACCGGGCTCGCCTATCTCTTTATAGACTCCACCAAGGACTCCATTGATAAATTTACTCGAATTTTCTCCGCCGAAACTTTTTGCCAGTTCAATGGCCTCGTTAATCGCCACTTTCGGTGGGACTTGGGCACGGTCGCCGAAAAGCAATTCATATAATCCGATACGAAGAATGTTGCGGTCAACTATTGAGATTTTGTCTATGGGCCAATCGGGGGCGGCTTTTTCAATAATCTCGTCAATAATCGCTTTCTTCTTGATTACACCTTGAAAGAGCTCCGACATAAAGTTTGAATCATCAAGGCCTGGACCAAATTCTTCAATATTGCGCTCAAGCATTTCTTCCGTGTCCGCGTCTTTTGAGACAGCGAAATCCCACTCGAAGAGGGTTTGAAGAACTATTGAACGTGAAAGGTGCCTGTTTGCCATAAAATTAATTAGGGGCTAGTTTCCAGCTTCTAGAAATAATTTTTAGAACCTAAAAACTAGAACCTATTTCTTCTTTTTTGCCTGCTTTTTCTCTACTTTTTTAACCACATCCAAAACTTTTCGTCCATTGTAAAAACCACAATGTTTACAAACTATATGGGTCTCTTTCTTCTCACCACAGTTTGAACACGTAGTAAAAAGAGATGCTTTCAAAGCATGATGTGACCTTCGATTCCCTGTGTGGGAATGCGTACTCCTCATTCGTATAACCATATGAATAGTATACCGATTTTCTATTAAAATGCAACTTCAATTATAAGGGTTTCTTAGGATTAATTATTGTGTTATTATATGGGATATGGAAAACACCGAAAAATTAATGCATTTGCGTCATTCGCTCTCCCACTTATTAGGTGCCTCAATATTGGAGCTTTACCCTGGTTCAAAGATAACCTTAGGCCCAGCCGTTGATAATGGCTTTTATTATGATGTGGATGTAGCAGGTAAAATTACCGATGCCGATTTAGCCAAAATTGAATCTAAAATGAAGGAACTAGCGAAGACTTGGACAACTTTCGAAAAGAAAGTTTTGACCAAACAGGAAGCTCTCGAAATGTTCGCCGGGAATGAATACAAAATTGAACTTATAAATGAAATCGCCGAAAAGGGTGAAGAAATTACAGTCTACACTTCAGGGAATTTTTCCGACCTTTGCCGAGGAGGCCATATCGGAAATATGAAAGACATCAAAGACGGCTCATTTAAACTCGAACGCATTGCCGGAGCTTATTGGCGCGGAGACGAGAAAAATAAAATGCTGACTCGTATCTACGGTCTGGCATTTAATACCAAAGAAGAACTTGATGCTTATATTTTTCAGCAAGAAGAAGCTAAAAGACGCGACCATAGAAAAATCGGCAAAGAAATGGGACTATTTGTTTTCTCCGATTTGGTTGGTGCAGGTCTTCCTCTTTGGACACCGAAAGGAACAATAATAAGAGAATTATTGAACGATTATATATGGGAACTTCGTAAACCAAAAGGTTATCAGAAAGTAACAATTCCTCACATTACCAAAAAAGAACTCTACGAAACTTCAGGACATTGGGCAAAATTTGCTGATGATTTGTTTAAAATACATACCAGAGAAGATCATATATACGCAATGAAGCCGATGAATTGTCCGCATCATACCCAGATATTCGATTCCGAGCTTCATAGTTACAAGGATATGCCTCAAAGATATGCCGAAACAACTATGGTATATCGAGATGAGCAATCGGGAGAATTATCCGGTCTTTCACGGGTTCTTTCGATAACTCAAGATGATTCTCATGTTTTCTGCCGGGAAAACCAAATAGAAAAAGAAGTAATGGATATCTGGGAAATTATAGAAACTTTTTATAATTCTTTCGGATTCAAACTGCAATTACGATTGTCCCGTCATGATGAAGCTCATATGGAGAAATATTTAGGAGACAAGGAAGTTTGGGAAAAGGCAGAAAAATCATTAAAAAGTTTGATGGAGAAAAAAGGAGCTAACTGGATTGACGGCCCGGGAGAAGCCGCATTTTATGGACCTAAAATAGATTTTATTTCACATGACTCCATTGGTAGAGTTCTCCAAGTCGCAACAATTCAACTTGATTTTAATATGCCGAAAAACTTCGGACTAACTTGTATTAATGAAAAAGGTGAAAAAGAGCAAGTTGTCATGATTCACTGTGCCGTTATGGGTTCGATTGAAAGATTTTTGTCTACTCTTATCGAACATTTAGCAGGAGTTTTCCCACTTTGGCTTTCCCCTGTCCAAGTTGTTGTCTTGCCTATTTCCGAACACCAGAAGGAATATACCGATTCGGTTTATGAGACTCTGAAAGAAAAAGATATCCGTGTAAAATTAGACGATTCAAATGAATCTCTCGGCAAAAGAATCCGAACCGCTAAAATGCAAAAAGTTCCTTATGTAATCGTTATCGGTGACAAAGAGAAAGAGGCCAAGGTTATAACGGTTGAAGGGAGAACGGAAAAGCTGGAAGGAATCACAGTAGAAAAATTCTTAGAAAGACTCAAAAAAGAAATCTCCGAAAAAACTTTAAATTAAAATAATAAAAAGCCCTCCAACGGAGGGTTTTTTATTAGAAATCCAAGTTTGCCATTTTGGCGTTGGATTGGATGAAAGTTTTGCGTGGTGGAACTTCTGAACCCATCAACATTTCAAAAACTTTATTCGCAACTTCGGCATCGTTTATGGCTACCTGTTTTAGAACACGTTTGGCCGGATCCATCGTTGTTTCCCAAAGTTCCTCGGCATTCATTTCTCCCAAACCTTTATATCGCTGAACATGAATTTTGCTAGATTGTTTTTTGTCTTTTGTCTCTTCCTCTTCTTCTATTTCTTCGCTGGAGCCTTCGGTGTCGGCGGATTCGTTTGCCGATTCGGCAAGCAATTCTGAAAGCACAGCCGCATCTTTCCCGAGAAGTTTGTCTCTCTCCTGGTCGGAATAAGCATACATGATTTCTTTGCCTCTTTTTATTTTGAAAAGTGGCGGCTGGGCAATGTAAACATAACCGGCATCAAGAATCGGTCGGAAGTATCGATACATTAAAGTTAGAATCAGAGTTCGAATATGGGCTCCGTCCACATCGGCATCGGTGGCAATAATTATTTTGTGATAACGAATTTTCTCGAGGTCAAAAGTGTCACCGATAGAAGTCCCCATGGCAATAACAAGATTTTTTATTTGTTCACTGCCGAGCATTCTATCCAGTCGTGCACGTTCAACATTCAAAATTTTTCCACGAAGAGGAAGAATAGCTTGGGTTTTTCTATCTCTACCCATTTTAGCTGTACCTCCTGCCGAATCTCCCTCGACAATAAATAATTCGGCCAAAGAGGCATCTTTTACCTGGCAGTCAGCAAGTTTGCCCGGAAGAGTCATGCCTTCAAGCGCTCCTTTACGCAGAACCGAGTCTTTGGCCGCTTTGGCCGCTTTGCGAGCCCGAAGAGCAAGCAGGGATTTACTTATTATAGACTTGGCTTCATCTGGATTCTCCTCAAGAAAAGCCGAAAATGCATCGCCAAAGACAGTTGAGACAGCACCTTGAGCTTCAGGAGAACCGAGTTTAGCCTTAGTTTGCCCCTCAAACTGAATTTCACGAAGCTTGACTGATATGACAGCCGTTAAGCCTTCCAGAACATCGTCTCCGGTAAAACCACCATCAAGTTCTTTAATTAAATTATTCTTTTTGCCATATGTATTCAAAACACGAGTGAGTGTTGTCTTGAAACCGGTGACATGAGTACCTCCTTCACCGGTGTAAATATTATTGGCAAAAGGCAAAATATCAAAATTTATATCATCGACATACTGCAGAGCAATCTCGACTCCGACATTATCCAATTCTTTCTCAACATAGAATACAGTAGAGTGAATAGGCTTCTCGCTTTTGTTGTAAAATTTTACCAGAGATATCAGCCCTCCCTCAAAATAGTAAGTCGTTGACGGTATCTCAAGTTCAAGTTCTCTAAACCAAAAAATATCATTGAAATCTTTTTTTCCTTTTTCCCCATCCCATTCGCGTGCATCCAATATATCTATCCTTAAACCTTTGACCAGATATGCTTGCTGACGCAAATGATTCAAGACTGTTTCCAAATCAAACTTGGCAAGTTTAAATATTTCTTCATCAGGCTTGAAAGAGATTATTGTACCGTGGAGTTTGGAAGAACCAACTTTTTTAACTAAAGCTTTGCGTTTCCCTTGAGAATATTCCTGAACATATTTTCCTCCATCAACGTGAACTTCAGCTTTTGTGTAAATAGAAAGCGCATTGACAACCGAGGCTCCGACTCCATGAAGACCTCCGGAAACTTTGTAACCACTATCTTCCCCGCCGAATTTTCCTCCGGCGTGAAGTGTCGTCATGACCGTTTCAAGTGCCGATACTTTTGTTTTGGAATGAATTCCAACAGGAATACCACGACCGTTATCGACAATACGGACCGAATTATCCGGCAAGAGAACCACTTCAATGTGGTCAGAGAATCCACCCATGGCTTCATCCCGTGAGTTATCGAAAATTTCCCAAATTAAATGGTGCAATCCTTCAACTCCGGTAGTACCTATATACATCCCCGGACGGCGTCTAACCGGCTCAAGTCCTTCAAGAACCGATATTTGCTCGGCTCCATATTTTACTTCTTTTTTGTCTTTTTTATCATCTTTTTTCATTGTAATAATAATGTAAAATACCCTCTAATATCGGGCAATTACTCCTTTCATTATAGCAAATTTTTAGATAAAAATAAAGGGCAAAAAGCCTTTTATAGGCCTTATATTTTAAGGTTTTTCTTCATTATTTGGAGGAACGGGAACGGTAGGATTAACGGGATTATCAACTTCGTTTATCTCCTCTTCGATTTTCTCATATTTTTTATCATCGGAGGAAATCTTTTTGAAAATAAGAAACATTTTTTTGACATGGTCGATAATATGATGACCGAAAAGATAGTGCAGTATGAGTTCGAGAAGAAGAAGGAAGGTCAGAATTATAAATAAATATAGAGCATATTTTTTAAGAGCGATGATTAGATTAACACCCGGATAAAGATCAATGGACGCTTCACGAATATTTCCGGCATTATCGAAAGCTCTGATTATTACATGTATATTTTTGCTTGCGTTTGATACCAGATACGGACTTTCTGTTTGGACAAAGATAGGAGAAGAATTATTCTCCTGGTCTTTATCCAAAATACCGATTTCATAATGGTCCACACTTGATAATGAATCCGTCGTAATAAATGAAAGTAAATATTTACTTGAATTGGAATTATCTTTTATGGTATTAACAGTCGGGGTGAAAAAAGCCGGAGGATTCGTATCGATTTTTATTTGAAAATGTGAAGTATTACCCCAAACTCCATTTATATTTGCTCTGACATGGAAGTACCAAACCCCATCTTTCAAATTTTCATAAGAAATGGAAGAATTATCGGTATTTATTGTAATCGGGGGAATGGTTCCGGGATTTAAATCGATTAAAACACTGTAACCATTTATTCCTGGTGGCGAATCCCACTTCAAAATGGGAGAATTGTTGTTATACCAATGGTCTTGATATGGATGAGTATCGGAATAAATCATTACCCCCTCCGGAGTTATAGGACTAATAGTCAAAAACGACCCGTTTAAACTTAATTTAACATTAGACCCTACTCCATCATTAAGATTGGCGCTTGTATAATCGGTTAAATTAATTCTGGCTTCACCGACAGAAATAGCTTTGAAGGTTATTGTGGCAATAAGTCCCGAACTTGTAACTATACCATTAGGAATAACCCCAACAAAACTAGCCGTTCCGGCTTTATTATCGTAACTCGGGGGTTCAAGCCAAATTCCAAAAATCGATTTTCCCCCCGAAGGTTTTATAATAGATAACCTGGACGGGTCAAAATTTAATTTTATATTTATGGTATTTATACTATTGCCTTCCGTGTTTATATAAATAGGAACCTCAAAAGTTGAGTCTTCCAAGAAATCTCCCGTGTGTGGACTAGTAAAAATTTCAGCTTTAGGTAAAAGAGATGGGCCATCCAAATTTATTACCGACTCGGCAAATGAAAAAAAAGGTATTAGAAACAAGCCTAAAATAGATAAAATGAAAATTTTCTTTTTTAAAAAATTAATCATATTTCATCCTCAATTTTCTCGACTTCTTTGATAATCTTCTCTTCGGTATCTGCGACTTCTTCCAAGATATCATCTTCTTGTTCCCTGCCAATTTTAACCCCCTTCGATTTCTTCAGATTTATTTCTTTTAATTCAATATCTTTTTCCAGATTTTTGAAATTTTTATTTATGATATCTTCGGTTTTGAATAATTTATTTTTAAAATATTTTTTAATTCTAAAAATAAAATAAAACAAATAAATTGTTATAAGACTAAGTATAATTATAAAAATAATAGCGAGAGTTACGACAAGTGAATTGTTCGGTAAATTATTGGCAACCTCAACTTCCTTAATTTTATCTATTGCATTTATTGCAATACAGGAAATGGTTGGTTCCGGTACTCCGGTATTTGTATTTATACAAGCGGGGGTCGGCGTCGGTGCTTTTTTCTCAACATTTGCAACTGCAACGGCTTTCTCTATATTAAAAGTTCCTGTGGACAACCCACCCAAAAAAATATCCGTACCACTACCATCATTTGCCAATATTGAAACGTTTGTAAAACGGATAGATGCTGTTCCTACTGCTTTTGCCTTAAAAATCAAAGTTATTATATTGCCGGCATTTCCGGTGTAACCGTTGAGCATTACTCCCTCAAAATTCGCAAATCCATCGCTGTTTGAATAGACCGCATCTCGAGGCCACAAATCTATTAGTGATAAACTTTTAGAAATTGACGTTAACGATAAAATATCTTTGGAGAAAGAGACATTGGCGGAAAAAGCATTGATCGATCTATCGCTTGTTGCTAGAACCCTTACTTTTATAGTATCGCCGACATTATAGGTTCCGGATGCGGGAGAAAAGCTGGCGGTTGCCGCGGAAACTTTACTTATATCGATAAAAAAAGATATTATAAAAAATAAAAAAAATAAAGAGAAATATAAATTTTTATTTTTTATTCGCATATTTCTTTTTGATAATTAAAACGGATAATACTACGATAATAGTGATGATTACACTTGCAATCCTGATTAGTGATATCCAATCATAAGGAATTCCGTTGATATTTATGGAAACTCCCGCTCCGGAAAAATTCATAGCCTGCAAAGAAATATTACTGTGACGGGATTGGTCTTTGAGGAGATAAGGGCTCTCTATTTCTTTCCAGCTACTTCCTCCTTCTTTTATCATAACACTTTTTATGCCTGTTCCCTTATCGTTGGCCTTGAAAACGAGGACATATTTATTGTTATAAATATTCGGGTCACGCGTTATATAAGCTTCCAACTCCGGAGTTCCATTACCACTCGCTTTATATTTTAATATATTTGAGAAATCACCAACATTTACAGAACTATTTGCTGAAGGAGCTTCTATTTCCGTCCCCAATCCGTCATTTAGATTTAAGGAAAATGTCGAGGTTGAGAAATCGACTTGCCCGGGATTTTCGGCTTCGAATATCAAACGAATTATCAATCCCGGTAATTTATGACTTTGGTTGAATGGGTCAATCACCCCGTCAAATCCATTGGAAATTACTCCGGCAAAGCCAATAGTGTTCCCCTCCAATTTTGGTTTCTCTACCCATAAATTAACCAGTGATTTACCATCCTCAACCCTTACGAAAGAAACTTTATCGCTTGCAAATGAGACGCTACCTCTAATTGTATTTACTGATTGCCCTTCCGGGTCTAGCATCAAATCCACATAGAACTGTTCCCCTATCCCCAGGGATTCCTTGGAAGGATTCAAAGTTAGAGTCGCGGCAAATACTTTACTTGCCAGAAATAAATTCAGGATAAAAAAGAGAAGTATTAATATAATTTTTAATTTTTTTATTTTCATACATTACCCCTAAATTCACTTCGTGAATCGGGCGGCTACTTCTGTGGTTTAGCCAGTCCAATTAAATGCTAATATACTGAAGTCCGTCAAAGTAATCTTGCCGTCACCGCTTAAATCTACTATCTGTGGAGGATTTGTCCTCTTGTACCAATAAGCCATAATGGAAAAATCAATGAGGTTGACATGGTTATCGCAGTTCAAATCACCTCGCAGGAGTGAACAAGCCGTAAAATTTTTCGGCTTACTCTCCGCCCCAACTATAAATGGAACCGGGGTGGCATATAAACTTACTTGATTTTCCAAAGTATTTTTCGATTTGGTTTCGTGTTTGCCAAGCTCGAGAATAGAAGTATCTAAATTATATAAATATGCTCCGGTTGTATTGGATATGACCTTAAAAAAGTATTCCGGGTCCGAATGGACAGAGATAACCACTTCTTTTTGAGGCATACTTTGACCGAAGATAAGCAGATTATCTCCTTTTTTAACTTCATCTTTGTCGACATCAATGGTCGGTGATAAATAGATATTGCCGATATTTACCGTCGTTCCCTCGGTTATATAAATTGGGAAAGAAAAAAAGGATGATTTTCTATTCTTTCCATCTTCCCCATAAACCGAGAAAGTATAGGTATTCGTGTGCAATCCGGAAAGAGAAACGGAAAAGTTCGCCGCTTGGTCGGCAATCGTTGTCGCTGCCATATTGCCGTCTTTTAATATATAAACTTTCGAAAGTGGATAAGCCATTCCGGAAAAATTAACGATTGTGGGTAAATTTATTTCTTCTCCGCCTCCACCTCCTCCACCACCACCACCTCCTCCTCCACTGCCACCGCCGTTATTGGAGACATTTACGGTAGCTGAAATTGTAATATCACTATTAACTGCAAAAACAAATTGTGGCACAAGCAAAGAGGCCACAAAAAAAAGACAAAATATTTTATTTAAAATGGAGTCTCTACACATGGCTGGCATCTTCCGGTATTTTCACAGTAGAATGAGCCTTTTTGATTATATAGTTATTATATCGCCCGATTAATATTTTCCCTATGAAGAACACAATTATGAACAATACTATTAAACAAATAAGTAATTGCCATGGGAAAACAAAGAAGAACACTGTTTTCTTAACATTTTGTCCGAGTAGACCATAAGTCAGATTTAAATTTGCTGAATATAAACCAACGGCAAAGTTCTTCCATTGATAGACTGCGCGATGAAAGAAATTTTTTACGACTCCGGTTACGATTGGTGCCTCCGTTGGGGGAACATATTTTACCCAATCCACGGTAAACTTACGGGTGCTATTCGGCAAAATGTTTCCGTTGACCGGATTGGCATTTAACTTTTGCGCCGGTAAAAACACCGTATCACGAATTTTTATAAGACCTATTGGTTTAACACGGTCACCTCCGGTATTTTGGAATCGATATGTAAACGATACAGGCAAACTATTATACCAGAACTGATTATTCAAAGTTGAAAAACCTAAAAGCCCTCCGCCTTCTTTTACTGCTCCATTAACGGTAAGAAGAACCAATAAACCAGTTTTAGCAGTTACGGAAACTTGTTTGTCTCCACTATTATTCTCGGGAGCAGTCCCCCAAAAAATAACTCCGAAGTGACCTCCAGGTTCGGCATCCTTAGGAATTTTGACGACAAAAGCAACAGTCTTCTGTTCTCCGGGAGCCAAAGTTATCGATTCATCTGTCATCATCCATGTTCCTATATCATCTTTCGGGGTCACAAAAGAGGCACTCCCTGTCTCTCCTTGAGCTTCAAAGTTTGCGAAAGAAGAATAATACCTTACAGCAGTAGATCCATCATTGATAATGGTCATTTCTTTCGTAAGGGTATCCCCAGGATTTCCTTGTATTTCATAGCGTACGGGAGTGAGGGTCATAGCCGAAGCAGAAAACGCCCAACCCAAAACAATAAGAGCAATAACTGGGATAATCTGCGAGACTGTTTTTTTTCTTATCATAAAATAATTTATTTAGAGTTTAAAAGCTTCCTGTCGCAATAAAGTAAAGTGTATCGGCATAGTCAGTGTGAGCTGGAGTAGTTGTCGATATTGCAGCATTGACTTGAACTTGAGCGTGACCATTTGAAATAGGTGCTGATGATGTCAATATGTCCGTAGGAGTAGTTGAACTAAGCAAAGCAACTGTATTTGTTGCTCCATCTACCGTACAAGTAGTGTTATAAGTAGTTGAACGAGCCCATCCTGTGATGCTGGCAGAATCAACACAGATACCATAATTAGCAGTACCCGCAGCCATTGCTTGAGCAGCATTTGGTATCATATCAGTATTTTTAGAAGTAGAAACTAGACCGTTTGTTCCGTTAGTATTTCTGACTGAAACATTCATACCGCCAGATGCATTTGTCGTTCCATCAGCAAATATTTGTTTAATTGTTGATGTGTTTGAACGAGTAACACTTCCCGAAGTAAGAATTCCGAGTGGGACTGAATACGCGGCACCATTTTCCCCAGCTGTAAGTCCAACATCGAGATCGAATGTAACCGTCTCGTTAACAGTAGCTGTAACCAAGACTGAATCACTATCATCTATTGGAACGGAAATAATTCCTGAATCAGCTGCTGTTGCTATATTTACTGTTGCCGTACCAACTGAACCATTTGTAAGTTTATTTGTACCCCCGGATGCATTTGTTCCAATTCTGATTCTAGCACACATACCAGCTGTAAATAATCCTACCCCTGTGTTTCCAGCGGTAAATGTAACAGTTGTAGCGGCCCCTGCTGCTCCCCAAGTAGTACCTGAAGGAGTGCCCGCTATCGTTTTTTCAGTAAAAGTAGCAGAAGAACAAACACCAGTACTTCCTTCAGCCAAGTCAACGTCTCCAAAAGCTATGCCCGACATTCCTGTAAAACCAGAGAAAGTCAAGGTAAGAGTTCCACCTGAGCCAACACCACCCGGGATAACGAACTTCAGTTCGTGGTTAGCCGCGGTACTTGCAGCTTGTCTATCCAAAGTATCTGTCGCTGTAGTGATTGACGCAGCTAGAACAGTAAAGGGGTTCAATATTCCTGAGGTCATAACCACAAGAGCAATGATTGTTATAGAGCTAAAAATTCTTTTCATAATATTCTTCTTTTTATAACTTATTTATTAATAATAAATAGACCTTATAATAATTAATTAAAAACTTCCTGTTGCTATGAAGGTAAGTGTATCAGCGTAATCGGTATGGGCTGGGGTTACTGTTGAAATAGTGGCATTAACGATTATTTCAGCTGTACCTGTGGCAAGTGGTGCTGTTGAAGTTAAAATATCCGTAGCTGTTGATGAGAGAGCTGGAACTGTGTTGGTTGCTGAGTTCGCAGCACAAGTCGTAGTATATGTGGCCGATTTTGTCCAGCCAACTAATCCTGTAGTATTTACACATATACCATATAAAGCTGTCCCCGCCGATAGTGTCCCCCCACCTGCCTGGATTTTATCAGTATTTTTAGATGCAGAAACTAAACCATCCGTACCATTAACATTTCTGACGGATACATTCATACCACCTGCGGAGTTACTGGTGGCATTTGCCCAGATTGAATTGACATTCGAGTTGTTCGAAACTTTTACAGATCCTGAAGACAAAACACCAAGAGGGACGCTGTATGGCTGACCAACGGAAGCATTCGTATATCCTACATTTAGGTCAAATGTGACTGATCCATTGACTGAAGCAGTAATATTTACCGCATCACTATCCATTAATGGAATTGAAATAATTCCAGAATCACCGAATGTACCACCGATAGTTATCGTTCCCGTAGAAACTGAACTTGGATTTGTAATCTGATGTGTTCCTGGTCCGGTACTACCTGTTGTATCAGTTGCATTAAGACCCATTCTTATTCGCATACAACGACCGGCCGTAATCGGAGTTGCCGAAGACCCTGCGGTAATAGTAACCGTTTGCGAGGAACCAGATGCAGTAAATTGATTAGTTGATGCTCCCATACTTCTTTCAGTGAATGTTGAAGTGGCACAAGACGTAGTAGAACCTTCAGCAACATCAAAATCTCCTACAGCCATTGAACCAATTCCGGTAAAACCGGCAGAAAAAACGAGGGTCATATTTGTACTTACTGCCATTCCAGCTTGGGTTACAAACTTTATTTCATGGTCTGAAGCTGTACTGATATCCAAGTGCGTCATCGTATCTGTCAATGTGGTTATTGAAGCCGCCATAGTAGTTGTCGGATTCAATATTCCGGACGTCATAATCACAAGTGCGACCATGACAACAGAACTGAAAATTTTTTTAATCATATTTAAAATAGAAAATTAATTATTTATAAATTTACATTTACATTATATCATAGTTTTTTTATATAAAGTAAGTTATCCACAGTTTTTAAAAACTTCCTGTCGTAACAAAGTTAAGTGTGTCCGCATAGTCGGAGTGAGCTGGAGTAACCGTAGAGATAGAGGCATTCACTTGTACCTGAGCATGGCCATTTGACATCTGTGAAGTTGATGTCAGTATATCGGTAGCTGCTGTCGAAAGTGCCGGTACTTGATTTGTCGCTCCGTTAACTGTGCAAGTAGTGTTGTATGTTGACGAACGCGACCAGCCTGTAATACTAGCAGAATCAACACAAATACCATACAAAGCTGTACCTGAGGCCATAGTTCCTCCTCCGGCTTGAATTTTATCGGTATTTACAGATAAAGATACTAGGCCATTTGTACCATTTGCATTCCTGACAGTGACATTCATACCACCCGGTGAATTTGTCCCACCATCGGCAAATATTTGCTTAACAGTAGAAGTATTTGAACGGGTGACACTTCCAGAAGATAGAGTTCCGAGAGCTACAACATAAGGAGCACTATTGTCTCCCACAGTATAACCAACATCAAGATCAAAAGTTACAGTTTCACTAATGATAGCTGTCAGAGTTACTTGATCACTACTTAATATTGGAACGGAAATAACTCCCGCATCTGCCATTGTCCCTCCTATTGTTATGGTCGATATACCAGTCGTTCCATTTGTAATCTGATTTGTCCCAGCCCCACCAGTCGAAGTATTGGTTCCGATTCTTATTCGGACACATTTTGAAGTAGCAACAATATCCGTACCGGAAGTAATAGTAACCACTTGTCCAGAGCTTCCTACTCCCCATGTTGTCGTCGCTGGAGTACTCGCCAAAGTCTTTTCGGTAAATGTAGCAGTCGAGCAGTTGGAAGTATCCCCGGAAGCAAAATCTACATCCGAATAAAGTATCCCTGTAATTCCAGTAAAGTCAGAGGCGAAAGTCAGAGCTATTGTTTGCCCTGCACTAACGCCAGAGGGAATCACAAATTTGAATTCATGATTGGCTGCTGTACTTGCCGCTAATCTCGACATCGTATCTGTGGCATAAGTAATCGACGCCGCGGTTGCAACAAAAGGATTCATGATTCCGAATATCATAATTAACTGCAAGGTTATAAGAATTGAAGAAAAAATTTTTTTAATCATTATCAAAAAATATACCGAGGGATTCGATGACTTATTTAATAATAACACATTAAATTAATTTTTTAATAATTTGGAACAATAATATAGGTCAAATTTGTGGAATAATTTCCATAATCGAGAACCGAATCGATGGTCGCAACAGTTCGCATGGAATAAATAGTTTCTAATCCGTCGCCTGAAGTCGACTCTGCAATATATGAAGGTGTTGTACTCGTGGCATCAAAAGCAAAACCAGAACCAGCATATGGAGAAAGGACCGTTCCGTTCCCCGCTCCGGTCGGAACCGCACGCAAACCGAAAGCATTAGTCCCGGGTGTTGGAGTCGTGTTGGTGAGAAGTGGAGTTATTTCCACAATTCCATTTTTTAGGGTATCTCCCGTTATATACATGGTATATCCATTACTGGCATTTGTCGTTACTGAAACATTGAAAGCTTCCGTCTCCGTATTACTGCCAGTACCACTACTGGTCGCATATCTCGGACCAGTCGAAGACAAATATCCGAATCCGGCTGAATTACTACTTAAATTTACACTTATCGATTGGGTAACAATCTTGGCACAAACTTTATTAGTATAAGCCGATGTGTTTCCAACCATAGAATTTGTCGGGGTCTTTTCCATTGAAAAAAGAGTCGTATCATATCCAGTACAATTAGTCGTTTGATAACCGACGGTAATAATATCCCCGGCGTATGTACTTGCAAGACAGGCATTCTGCGTATAGTTCGGGTTGCTCTCGGTATTTTTTTCAACGTGAGCATTCGTCACTCCCGACAGACGGGCGAAAATTACTTTGTTGGAAGAGGCGCAAGAATTACTGAGTCCGGTCACTCCCGTGCAACAGACAACATTGCTGTCATAATTTGTCGTTGATTGGGTAGGAAGTTCGGCGTGAGCATTCGTACTTCCGGACATTCGAAGAAGAACCGTACCGGAACACAAAGCCGAAGTAGTCACCGAACAAGAAATAGCCGCATAGATAGACGCCGGCAATAAAATAGCAATAGAAAATATTATTATGAAAAAAAATTTATATTTTTTTTTGTTTGGTAAATTTAACATTTAATTACCGATTAAAAGCGCACTCCACGTGTTCATTATATCACACAATAAAAGTAGAAAAGGAATTTATCTGACTTCCCATCCGATCAAGACGATTTTTTCAGTGATTTCAGACATTATTTGGTTTACTTCTTCATCGGTTAGAGTTCTATCATATGATTGAAAAACTAAACGGAAAGCATATGATGTTCTTTTATTCTTCGTGAATGAATCGAAAAGTTTAGGTTCTTTAACCAATAGTCCTGTTCCAAAACTTTTGTATATTAGTGTTAATTTCTCAGGTGGAGTTCCTTCTGGAACCCAAACCGCAATATCACGAGTGATAAACGGATACATTGACCAAGGTTTGAAGACTCTCTCTTCGGGAGAATCCCCTTCTGAAATGCACGGATATTTTTCTACTGAAAAATTCCTCGTGCTCGCGCCGTCGCGCTCCCAAGTCATTTCATAAGGGAATTCTCCCTCGCTCGTTTCTTTAGAAATAAACTTTTCTAGTGTCATTTCCGTAACATTATTTTTATCCCCATAGGCAATGTGCATCTCTTCCCCACTCTTCAAAAAGACTGTCCCGATTTCAAAAACTTTTACTTCATCCATATCAAGAAGCGGAATGTTTAAAATATTCAACTTGATGCTTTCTTTCAATCCGTCGGATAAATTTGTTCGCAAAAACTTTTTATC
>Ga0182021_10005286_pt1 | contig 15262 bp, 13 predicted proteins | sample 612E3MmetaG_FD_120493 | JGI IMG/M metagenome (GOLD analysis project Ga0182021, IMG submission 120493) | Permafrost microbial communities from Stordalen Mire, Sweden - 612E3M metaG (Illumina Assembly) | ecosystem: Environmental > Terrestrial > Soil > Wetlands > Permafrost | place: Sweden... | reverse complement strand
TCATCAGCGCGCTGGGACGCAAGGGAATCCCCGGTTTCAACCAATACCAGGATTTTATTCAGACCGATGCGGCGATCAATCCCGGCAACTCCGGCGGCGCGCTTGTGGATGCCGAAGGCCGGCTCGTCGGCATCAACACGGCCATCATCAGCCGCACGGGCGGCAACCAGGGCATCGGTTTCGCCGTGCCCGTTAACATGGCGCGCCGTGTCATGGAACGCCTCATCAGCGGCGGCAAAGTGGTGCGCGGCTACCTTGGCATCTATTCCCAGGACATTGACGCCGGTCTGGCCAAATCCTTCAATCTGCCCAGCCAGAACGGCGCCCTGGTCGGCAACGTCTTTTCCAACACACCCGCCGCGAAGGCCGGAATCAAGGCCGGTGACGTCATCACCGAAATCAATGGCAAGGCCATTACCGACAAGGGCAGTCTCCAACTGGCCGTATCGGAGTGTCTGCCCGGCTCCCCCGTGACGGTGAAGCTGTTCCGTGACGGCCATGAAAAGTTAATTACGGCCACACTCGCTGAATTGCCAGCCGGCCTGGCACAAGGCCGGAATGACCAGGACGATTCCAATTCCCGCAAGTCCAGCATTGACGCGCTGGACGGCGTAACGGTGCAGGATTTGAACCGGGGCATACGCCAGCAGCTTGAAATTCCGGATGAAATTCGAGGGGCATTGGTTACGGACGTTGACCAGGAATCAAATTCCGCCGAGTCTGGTTTGCAGCGCGGCGACGTGATTGTGGAAATCAACCGCCAGCCGGTGAGCAACGCTGATGACGCGGTCAGGCTGGGCCGGCAGGCCAAAGGGGATCAAATCCTGCTCAAAATCTGGCGCCGGCAGGGCGATCTCGCCGGCACGCAATTTCTCAGCGTGGACAATACCCGGCAAAAGTAGCGCGGGAAGTTTTGACAAATTTTCCGGGACGGGCAAATTCTTCCCCAGCGTTGTCCTATGCCCGTCCAATACAAAGATTACTACGAAATTCTCGGCGTGCCGCGCACGGCCAGCGCCGATGAACTGAAAAAATCCTTCCGCAAACTCGCGCGGCAATATCATCCCGACGTCGCCAAAGATAAAAAGAAGGCCGAGGAAAAATTCAAGGAAATCAACGAGGCCTACGAAGTCTTGAGCGACCCGGCCAAGCGCAAAAAATACGACGAACTGGGCGCGAATTGGAAATCCGGCGCGGATTTTCGTCCGCCGTCCGGCTGGGAACATTTCTCCGGCGGCCAGACTTTTCGCGGGCGCGGCGCCGGGAGTGAAGAATTCGAGACCCATTTTGGCGGCACGGGCTTCAGTGATTTCTTTGAGCAATTGTTTGGGGCGCGAATGCGCAGCGGCGTCGGCGGCTTTGGCCGTACCGCGGGGTTTGAGGATGAGGAATTCGCCGAGCGCGGACGGGACATTGAAGGCGACATCCTGGTCACGCTCGAAGAAGCCATGCGCGGCTCGGTGCGGACGGTCAACGTGCGCCATACGGTTGGGCGCTCAATCAAAACGGAAACGCACCAGGTCAAAATCCCACCCGGCGTGACCGAAGGACAGAAATTGCGGCTCGCCGGGCGCGGCGAGACCGGCGCGGGTGGCGGCGCGGCGGGTGATTTATATTTGCGCGTGCGGCTGGCCAAGCATCCCGACTTCGAGGTTGAGGATCACAATTTGATTTACGAAGCCGAGCTGACGCCGTGGGAAGCCGTGCTGGGCGCGAACCTTTCCGTGCCCGCGCTGGACGGCCGGGTGAACATCAAGATTCCGCCCGGCACCCAAAACGGCCAGAAGCTTCGGGTGCGCGCACGCGGCCTGCCGACCCGCGACGGCGCGCGCGGCGACCTGATCGTCATCACCCGCATCGCCGTGCCGGCCAAGGTCACCGATGCGGAACGCAAGTTGTGGGAACAACTCGCCCGTGAATCGCGTTTCAATCCGCGAAATCAATCGTGAGCGTTGAAATACGAAAATGCGGTCTCCCGTTCGTCCTCGCCCCGGAAAATATTTATGAAACCTGAGGAGGAATGGCTGCTGGCCCTGGCCGATCCCGAAGGGCCGCCAAGCCCATTGCCCGGACGCCGGCTGAATATGCCGGGCGTCGCGTCGCTTTGTCTGCTGGCGAACATGCACGGGGTTTTGCCCGCCGTGTTGTGGCAGGTCGAACGTCTGTTGCGCGATGAGCCGGCTAAATTGCTGGCCGATGCAAAAATGGTTTCCGAGGTGTCGCAGGCCATGGGGCAGGTGAAAAACCGGCTGGCCCAGCGCTCGGCGATGGCGATGTTCCTCGGCGCGGAGGCTCAACGGCTGGTCGGCGAGTTTGCCGCCGCCGGCGCGGATGCCATTGTGCTCAAGGGCGCGGATTTCGCGGTCCGCCTATATGCGCACTCCGCGTTGCGGACGTACGGCGACATTGATTTGCTCGTTCGCATGAGCGACGAGCAGGCCGTGGCGGCAACCATGGCGCGGCTGGGATACGAATCACGCGAGCAATCCATGAAACACGCCGATGGTTATTCGGAGCGTTCCTGGGAACATCCGGCCATGCCCGGAGCCATGGTCGAGGTTCACAACAATCTGGTGAATTCTCCCACCGTCCGGCGCGGCGTGTCCGTGCGGTTGGAGGATTTGCCGCTGGAACGCGGACCGGATGGACAACTTCGCGCCACTCCGGCGGGATTGCTGATCATCGCGGCGGTGCATGCCGCGGCCAGTCATGGCTTCGAGAAAGTGCAGCATCTGTGCGACATCGCGCAGGTGGTGCGCGGCCGGGCCGGGCCGGTTGACGAGAAGTCGTTGCGGGAATCTGTGGCGAAAACCGGCGCTGGTTTATCTCTGGCCACCGCGTTGGATTTGACGGCGCGGTCCTTGAATGAACCGGCCTGCGCGCAATTGCTGGGGCGGCTGGAACTGCGCTGGCCGCGCCGGATCGTTCGGCTGCTTATGACGCCGGCGGTGGTGGTGCGATCGCAAGGGGCGCATCGCCGCGTTGTAACATGGCGGCGGCGAACGTTGCGCCAGATGTTGAAGAGCCGCCGGTGAGTTTGGAGAAACGGTAAATTTCCTTCAGCCGGCCCTCCGCCATGGAGCCCGGCGCGTTCCACGCCGCACCATCGAGACTGACCCACGCATGACCGTGTTGGCGCGTCTCCGAGGCGGTTGCCTCGTCCACGCCAAAGTGCAGACACAAATCCCGGTTTCCCGGATTCATAAATCGAAACTGAAGCAACGACCGAAAGTAGCACGTGTTGCGCGAACGCAGTCCCGGCAACCGCAGCCAGCGGCGATAAATTCGCGAGACCCGCATGAAATCCGCGTCGCCGCGCGGTTGGGCGGCCACGCGCGCGAGAAACTCGGGCAGTTCTGTCCGCGCCAGCCGTGCCGGGGCGCGCAGGATGAAATGGCCGACGGCGAGCCACAACGGCAGGCCGCTGCCGGACATTTTCAGCGGTGGAGATGTTTTCATGCGCGCGCCTCCCCGCCGTTGAAGCGGCGGCGTTCCCGCCGCGAGAAGAACGTTGATGCAAAACCGACGCGTTGGGCGAGGTGTTTCAGCAGCAGACCGCGGCGCACCAGACCCTGTTCTCCGCGAGCTGTGGCGGCCTGGGTGGCCAGGGTGAACAAATGCATCCAGGCGCCGGCTTCGCGTCCGGCTGACCATGGCCAGCGGTCGGCGTACCGCAAAAGAAAGTACGCGTAACCCTGGCCATAACCCAATTGCTGTTTCCAAAGTTCCCGCCAGGTGGAACGATGGCGGTGCATGACCAGGGCCGTGGGTAAATAAAGGATTTGTCCGCCGAATCGCTGGCCAAGACGCAGGCACAAATCGGCGGTTTCATAATCCTTGAACTCCGGATCGAATCCGCCGACGGCCAGCAGGTCTTCGCGCCGGCAGGCAAGGTTGCAGGTCGGCGCCCATGGCATCGTCTCGTGCCGCAGGTAAGTCTCCGCGTCGAGCGCGCCGATGAGGTCAATAAACCGGGCGGCCGGGGTCCGGGATTCCAGGCCGATGGTCTTGCCGGCCAGCGCCAGCGTCTGGCGGTTGGAAGTTTCAGCGGCGGCCAGCAGGCAGGGCAGCCAGCGGCGCGAGGGAACGCAGTCCGCGTCGGTAAACGCAATCCATTCGCCGCGGGCGCGTTCGGTCCCGGCGTTGCGCGCGGCGGCGCGGCCGCGATTTTTTTCCAGACGCACAACCACGGCCCCGGCAAGTTCCGCGGCCTCCGCTGTCCGGTCGCGCGAACCATCGTCCACCACCAGACATTCGAAAACGTCGCGCGGCACCGGTTGGGCGACGATCGCGCGGACCGCCTCCGTGATGGTGGCCTGGGCATTGAACGCGGGAATGACAACGGAGATGCGCGGGTTCATGCGGGGCGTTCTTTCCTTTTTTCAAAGAACCCAAGCCAGAAATGGCGCACCCATTGGCGGTGATAACGCTCAAATTCAACCCGCTGCGCGCTGATCAACCGCAGAGCCCGGGCCAGGGCGATTACCGGCGCCGCCAGATATAACAAGCCAATCGTCAGATAAATCATTGCGGAATGCAGCGGCGTCCATCGCAAATGACGTTGATGAACGAGTGCATGGCCGGCGCCATGCCAGCGGGCTTGCCGCCAGAGAGCCTCGTCGGTGCAACGATGTTGATGGAACAACACGGCGGGTTCCACAAAGCATATGGTGTTTCCAAACTGCGAACGCAAACGAAAGCTGAAATCCACGTCTTCACCGCTGGTCATGGACTCGTCCCATCCGCCAATCGCGATGGCGTTTTCGCGCCGCACGGCAATGTTCATTCCCAAAGCGTAAGGATGCCGCGGATGTTCGGCGGTGTTTTTGCGGGAGAAGCTGGCACGCGCGCTGGAATAGCGTTCCGCGGCGGTGGCGGGTTTCCAGCCCAGGATTGGGCCGGTGGCAATAATAACATCCGGATCAGCAAATGCCGCCAGCAACGCTGCCAGCCAGCGGCGCGACGGAATCGTGTCGGAATCGGTGAAAACCACAATCTCTGCCCGCGCATGATGCAAGCCCAGATTGCGCGCAGCGGAGGGGCCGCGAACCGGCTGTTGCAAAACGGTGGCGCCGGCGGCCCGGGCAATTTCCATGGTGCGGTCGGTCGAGCCGTTGTCCACGACAATGATTTCAAACGCGCCGGTGCCGGCCTGGTTTTTCAACGAGGCCAGCAACTGGCCCAGGGTCGCTTCGCCATTGAGCACCGGAATAACGACGCTGGCTGCGGGCAAATGGCTCATGGCAATAATCCCCGCAATGTTTCTTCCAGCCGCCCGGCGGTTGAAGAATCTGAAAACGCGTTGTTGCCCACCGTGACGAGCGCCGCGCGAAGCCGGCCAGCCATTGCCGCAGCGCACGAAACGAGCGGGCGGGCGTCCGCCGTATCAGCGGGAATTGCAATCTGGCGCAGCAGGCTGTGCAACGTGCGAATGGAATCGAACGGTTCCACTGCCAATGCCGGGCCGGATTCCGCCCGGGCCAGTTGCACCAGTCCGGCTGGAATGGCGGAACCCATCAATTGTCCCGGCCAGATCGCTTCCATTTTTACCATGCGCTTTTCCGTCCAGCGCGAGTAACGCGGCCACTTTTCAATCGCCCCGATTTCGGGAAACCAGTTTGCCAGCGTGGGATGCAAATGAACGCGGCGCGACAAGGCGCGCGCCACGATGCTGCCGTTCTCTTTTCGCAGCAACACCTTGTCGTCTCCCAGGGTGCGCCATCCACGACGAAGCAGCGCGCTGATCAACGTGGTTTTCCCGACGCCGGAAGGAGCGCAGACCAGAACGCAATCCGTGCCCACCGGTGGAATCAGCGAGCCGGCGTGAAGCGGAGTCCAACCCTGGCCTGCCCAGGCGCGGGCCAGCAGCAATACCAATTGTTGTTCAACTTCTTCAACCACCGTCTCCCGGTCGGAATGATCAGGCACTATGATCCGAGCCTGTTTCGCCGCTTCATCAAAGTCCATCCAGACACCAACATTACTGAACGAAACCAGATGAGTGCCGCGACGGTCCACATGCAGCCGATACGAACGCAAATAAGCGCCGGCGGGTTTCGGGATGTCATCTGGTGGCAATCCTTGCTCGATCGTCACGAATACTTCCGTGGTGGGCGCCGGCCAGGGCGCATCATATTGGCTCAGCAATCCGTCCAGGGTTTTTTGCAGTGTACATTCATCGAACGTCAGCGAAAGTTTTACCGGGCCGCACGAATAAGCGGCGGTGCATGGTTCCGGTGCGGTCACAGCGGGAGTCATTCGGCCAACGGCAAACCGGGGTCAAATGCGCTGACCATGATTCGCTGGAGCGGTTCGCGATGCTTGCTCAACGTGGGTGAAACCCAGGCTGCCACGGTCACCCCGTTTGCCGCCGCGCCTGGAGTGTTCACGGATTCGACCAGTCCTTCCGAGATCATCTGGTCAATCAAAACGTCGATCTCCGGGATGCCCGCATCGGCAGCACCCCATTTACGGCAGGCGCCATGCACTTCGGCCCGCGTCGCTCCGGTCTCGAACATCTGGGCGATGGCCCAGCCGGTTGGATTGGCGGAGAAAAAGAATTTTGAGCGCAGGTCGAGGATCACCGCGCCGTCGTTCAGCACGGTGGAGACCACGTCGGGCCGCAGCATCCAGCGGTGGTTGTCAGTTTGCGAGTGCATGTTTCTTTTCCGGCGTTCATCACCGGTGTAAAATCCGCCGGAATTTTGTTCCGGTGGGCGTGGCTTTGTCAATAAAAGGTCGGCGATTTCCGCATCGTTGTGCCGGCCAAAGTCACGGACGCGGAGAATAAAAATAAATTATGGGAGCAATTCGCGCGCGAATCCAAATTCAATCCGCACGATTATCAAGCCGGTCTGCGGATCAGCCGCGTCGAACCCGGACGCGTCCGCCACTTCGCCCGAGCGCCTATGCGCCGAAGGAAAACCCGCCAAAGTCGCTCTCATTGCCCTCATGCGTAAACTCATCACCCCCCTCAACCACCTCTTAAAATATCCCAACTTCCAGCTTGCAACTTAAGACCGTTGCTCGCCCCACCCAATTGACCCACCATCAAATTTTGGTGCAATTTGCGCCGGATGACTTACGTTGGCTCTGATGACAATTGATTCATTCAAACGCGAAATTGCCGCCGCCGTCAAAACCTACGACAAATTCGTGGTCTGCCTTGAAAAAACGCCGGAGGATTTTGAGGTGTCACTGACCTCGCTGATGGGCAAGGCGATCAAGGCTTATGAAAGTCGCGGTGCGGGTCTGCGCCACGGCATCGCATTGGACAACCAGGTGACGATTATTTTGAGCCAAAGCGACGAAGCGCGTCCGTTGTGCGGCATTTATTTCAACCTCCATTCGCCTTACCAGAAGAACGCGCTGCCCAAAACGGTGAAATCATTCACCGAGAAATCACAAAAGGCGGAAAACTGAATTTCCCGGAGGAACGATGATTTCGGAGGGAGAGTTACACCAGCCTCTAATTGCAAAAGTCGGGACCAAAGTCGGAATGGGGACTCGCAGAGCTCGCCCCTCCGGCAACATCATTGATCGCGCACTTCGCTGCCGACCTGGGCTTCGCCGGTGACGAGATCGGCAACGATGTTGTTTTCACGCTGCGGCCCGGTGATTTTTACTTCGCCGACTTTCATGCCATCGCGATAGAGAAAAAGGCTTTGCTCCAGTTTTGGCATCTGGTCGGGAGGAAAACTCAGCACGACAAAACGTCCGAAGGCATTATATGCAACCACCCTGGCGGTGAGTGAATTGTCGGGCGTGACAATGGTCTGCGGCGCAACGGCGGCGGGCGCAGCGCGTCTGGCGCTGGGCGCAGACCGGTGATACGCACAACCGGCTGCCAACATTCCGACAATTACCAGTGTGAACGGCGTGAGCGATTTCATGGCGACAGTTAAGCGCGTGGCGGCGCGCAGGTCAATTCACGATTCACGCATTCATTCAATTCAACCACGATGGACAGCAGTGACCCCTTCTTTAAGACAACCCCTTTACTTTACCCCCATACGATCCAGCCGCCAGATTTCGATGTCCGGTCCCAGGCAACCGAGATCCTTCGCCCGGACCGACCAAACAAGTTCTCCTTCCGCCTCAAGACGTTGTCGCCAACTGGCGTAAGCAGCCGTTGCCAGCGGAAACCAGCGGCGGTTTTCGGGAACCGGCAGGAAGGCGCTGTCGAACCAGGAATTGCAGACGAAATAGCGGATGCCTTTGGACCGAAGGGCATCGAGCAACCCGGGCGCGTAAATCGGGCGCAACTCGGCATTGAAGGCAGGGTTGTCCGGCAGACGGTACTGGCGCTGGCCCATATGCGCCATGAAAAACGGTTTATGAGGAAGCGCTACGAGGAGGTTGTCCAGAAAAAAAGGTGAGATGCACAACCCCGTCTCGTCACCCAGATGCTCGCGGATCCAGTTCTCGGCCAGAACCGGGGTCATCGGCAGCCGCGCTGCGAAGACATAACGGATGGATTTGACGAGCGGAAAGGTCACGAGAAGCAGCGTTGCCACCATGAAGACGGCGCGGCGGCGCGCCGCAGGAAACCAGCCGCTGAAGGCATCGACGGCTCCGGCGGCTAGAATGAAAAGCGAGGGGAGGACCGGGGCGAGAAAGCGGAGGGCTTTGAGGTGACCGGGTCCCACGATCAGAGCCAGATAAATCCCTGCATACAGCGCATGGAGAGCCAGGGCCGGGGGATTGCGGCGGACCAGCGCGAGCACCAATCCCGCCAAGGCTGCCACCATCAAGGCCGGGCCCATGCTGTAAAGCAGCGATGTCGAAAGCCATGGCATTTCCAAGGTCGGCGTTGAAGAAATCAGATAATCCAGCCAGCCCAACTGAACACGACCAATCTGGCCATACTTCTGGATTTGAGCTTCCAGACTCAGACTCTGGGCATATTCCGCGGAGTGCGGAATGAACCGTGGATTGACGGCAAGAAAAACTACGACCGCGATCGCCAGAGCCACACCCAGGCGCGACAGCTCGCGAAGTGGCGGCTTCCGCCTCAGAATCCGGATCGCCGCCAGGATAACGTAGAAGACACCAAGGTACAGGCCGGTCCATTTGGTGGCAATCGCCAGCCCGAGAAACACGCCGGCCCCGAGCAGGCATTTTGGACGCGGGTTTTCTTCCAAAGCACAGATAAGGCCGGCTGTCATGAACGAGGTCACAATCATATCGGTGAGCGGAAAGCGCGACAGCGTCACGAGAATGACCGAAACGGCCACCAGCGCGGCGGCCAGCAAGGCCGAAGCCTCAGAGAGCGCGTTACGACCTGCGCGCCAGACCAGACCGATGAGAGCAATGCCGGACAGCGCGGAGATAAAGCACGCGGTGAGATGCTCGGCGAACGGCGACGCCATGAGATGAAAAACGCGGTCCAGGACCGCCAGCAGGTTGGCGAACAAGGCCGGATTCTGAAACTCCTGGGGCTCAAAATTGCCGGCTTGCGCCATCGCATTCGCCGAGTCAACGAACTTGAAGGCATCCACATATTGAACCTTGGGCAAGCCGCAATCGAGCCATGCCAGTCTAAGAGCGGCTCCAATCAGAAGAATACCCCAGAACACGATCCGCAGCCCAAAAGAGTGCCGGTGAGTCGAGTCCCTTGGAACGTCCTTCGACACACCCAAAGCTGCCAGGATTCCGGCAGCGGACCAGATTGACTTGGATGGCGGCGAGCTGGACGCGCCACATTGCCCAGCCATGCTCATGGCGGAACTTTAGCTGAAGCTTCGGCGGTCAGCAATGTGAAACCAGCCCGGCCAGGAGAAAACGAATGCCGCCGGTCCAGATGGCGTAGCGGCAACTCGTCAGAGCGCCGCCATCTGAAAAAGAGCGGGAAGTATGCGGCGGTCTGCCGAAGCGCCACTTCGAAGCAGGAGAATCATTCGCCGTCCCAATGAAAATTCGCGCGACGGGATTTGCCGGACGGTCAGCCGCAAAACCAGCGCCGTCGGCGCGGCATCTTTGTAGAACCAAATCCCAAACATAATTCAAGCCCCATCGGGGCGGCATATTCCGATGATGTCGCTCCTGAACGGAGCTTTGGGACGTTTGATTTCATGGGCTACAAAGATTTCGCACCTGCGGTGCTGGCAGATTTGCCAATTTAATCGGCGTGAAATTTAATTGACCGGCCAGGCGTGCGGCTTAACTTGCCGGCATGGAGCATTCATCGGCGGTTACAAAGGACTGGCGGCGTTTAATGTCCGTCAGCCCGCAAAACGACTTCATGATCCATTGAAGACTGAACCTGCGCCAGCGCATCAAGGTAGGAGGAATAATCAGCGGCGCCATATTGCCCAACCGGTTGCTGACACTGAAAAGTCAGATTTAACCTGCCGTCCTCAAGCTGCTGTCTGGCTTGAAATGTGATGAAACGAGAATTCAGATTGTGGGTTGGTTCCGACTTCTCGACGACATGATATCCTTTGGGAGGCTCAAACACAATTTGACTGCGAAGCTGAAGGGGGACGGTGGTTTCAAAAGGCGTCAACCGGCTGGCAACCGGAACGGTGGACAGGTAATAACGCTCAAAGCCGCCTCGCAACGTTCCCACCAGCCCGTCCTGGGTCTGATGAAACTTGTTTTTAAGAACGAATGAACATCTGACCTGGAGCGGCCGGTTGGGGGTTTCCAAAGCCTCCACTTCGAAGCGGGACATTACAGTGTCAGCCATCCCCATATCACGCTGCAAGTTCTCCTGCCGATAGGCCGGCGAAAAACTCCGCAAATAATCACGCAAATAAGCTCCATGCACCCCCGTCAGGCTGATTGTTTCATCAACCGAGAGATCGGCTGTCCCCAAAAGGGAAACATGTTGCTGGACTTCAATAGAGGAAGCATTGTCTGGATAGGCTGAAATTTTGGTAAGGTGTGGATTGGTGGGATCCAAAACAAGCGCTTGATGCTCTGCAAGTCCTGCGGGCGGGCTGACGGTCAGATCCGACCCCTTATCAGTACAATCGATAAACCTTTCCCCGTCGTTCTGCCGGACCTCCACAATCATGTGGTCAAACTGATCCAGTGAAGGCAGGTCTGACTGTACTGGTTCCTGGATGGAAACGAGTGCGAGATTGGCAGGAACCCCGGCGCATTTTAGCAGTTGTTGCAGCAACACCGCGTGGTCTTTGCAATCGCCATACGAGTTACGGAGTGTATCGGCTGCTTTATTTGGAATGCGAGCGTGCCGGCCAAATTCAATGGCTTTGTAGGTGCAATTTGTTTGCACGTAACGGCTCAGAACAGCAACTTGGGATGGACTGTCCTTCAAGCTCCCAACGAGTTGCTGTGCCTTTAACCGCAAGCTTTCATCGGGTTGCAGCCGGTCATTAATGGAAACGAGATAATTTGTGGCCAAACCCACCCACTGCAAGGTGTCATCTGCGACCCAAAGCATTGGCAGGAAGGTATCGGCCGGCGGTTGCAACGGCTCCCAGCGGGCAACCATGGGTTTGTTTGTATACCAGTAAATTCCATCCCTAAGATTTTCGCGTTTGATTCCGGGCGTTGAGCGTGTTTTCAAGCCGGAGGCATTGCCTTGCAAAAAAACACCGCTGGTGAGCGCAGGAAAGCTCCGGGAAAAGCTGTGACTCAAAAATGGAAATTCCTCCAGGCGGCCCGATGATCGCCGGGTTATCACCAGCGATAATTTGCAACCGGGCTGCAGTCCGGCAATGGGGATATTCAAGATTTTTTTATGACTGGCCTTGCCATCGAAGGTGTCATCTATCACATAACAATCCGATGCTTTAACAGTTGCGAGAACTTTCCCGGAGCTGTCGAATACCCGTCCCTCATTTACATATATACCCTCACTCAACGGGTCAAATGGCATCTGGAATGTGCTGAATGCGGCCACGCCGGCAGCATCCAGTACTTCAATGGTCATGTAATCCGTAATCCGGTATTCAGCATGAGGTTTGAAGGCCAAAGCTTTGATGCATTGCGAATAATACGCGCCATAATCCTTCGCATAATCTCTGGGCACGATTTCGGCTGCACGGTTTGTGAGAGCTTCGGGCAACAAAACGGGATCAATGGGCTCCTTCAACATTGAATTGTTTCCCTCGCCCAGCAATCCGCTGACGTAGTTCAAATCCGTTTTGACGTCTTCGTTTGACGGCTCCAGTTTTGCCGCGATTTCGAGCGAGGACTTGGCCTCCCGATACCATTTCAGATTGATTTCGCACCGGGCCTTGAGATAGTGGGCAGCATAGGAATTGTCGTCATCCTTCAGGAGTTCATGGCAATAAGCCAGCGCTTCATTCGGCATGCCGGCATCCAACAAGGTTCCCACGAGAATCCGGGTGATTTTTGAATTATACGGTGATTTGTCATGCTCGGCCTTAAGGAAGCTGACGGCCTTGCCATAGTCCTGCTTTTCCCGATAGATGTTCGCAATCAGCAGGCGGATGCCGGCCGAGTCTCCAGACTTCAAATACTGTTCCACTTCAGCGATGCCCTTGTCATATTGACGAGTAGTAATCAGCAGATTGATGTAATCCTTGAAATCTTCCTCATTTCGATAACCACTGGAAAAAGCCTTTGCATAGTTTGTAATGGCCTCATCGGTGAGGGAGCACTTGGATTGAAAGTAGGCTTGAAACGCGCGAAACTCCGGTTTGCCCAATAATTCCCTCGGTTGCGCATTGAGATAATCCAATCCATCCTTTGGCCGGTCAAGACGGCTCCATGTCAGCAGCAGGTTGTTAACACGTACTGTATTCGTGCTGTCAGCGTCGATGGCAGCGCGGAACAGCGGCAGGGCCTTTTCGTATTCTTCTGATTTAAAATAGAACAACCCGACTTGATTCAATACATAACCTTGATTCTTGCGATCCTGGTCGGAAAAATGGAGGCGGCCAGCGGGAACGTTTGTCTTGGGCACAGCGATCTTCACTCGCGACAGGGCGTCGTTTAATACCGTATCGGCATTTTCCTGATTTCGTTGTGTCCAGGCAGCGGCCAGATAACCAAATTCTCCTTCGTGTAAAACCCTAATCCGGTAACGGAAAAGCGTTCCATCAACTTTTCGTTTATAATCAAATTGCAAGCCGGAGCCCCCATCGTCATTGAGATTCTGCCGATGAGTGAGGTCATCATCGGGATACACAATATTCATGGTAACCAGCAAACCGGCGGCCAGGGCTTCGCTGTCAATTTTTTGACTGCCCAGCCACACTGGCAAAACCGCAAAGCAGCTGTCACCTTGGGAGCCTCCAAATTCCGCCTCGGGAAAATTCTCTTTTAGTGTGGAAAACACATGCCAGGCTGAATTTGCAACGTCAACCGTGTAGAAATGGGAGGGCGAAATGAAATTTGTGGTGAAGGCCGGAGATTTGGCGGCAGCCAGACGATGGGGATCGATCAATTCAAACCGCGACATCATCTGCCGGAGTTCGCCTTCAATGCGGTGGCGATCTTCTGACTTCCCGTACCCCATCAACTGATAGGCATAACCGTTGGTTGCCATGAACCATTGCACATAGAAAAGCTGAAAATTACCGACTTGTGCTTCCTGCTCGACGAGAATCCCGTCAAGACTGTTCACTCTCAGCGGCGTTTCTTCAATGATACGATTCGAGGCGGCAGCGGACTCCAGGTGTGCTTTGCCAATTTCGGCCAATTGCTTGGAAGACATTTGACTGCCATCTCCAAGGCTTTCGGCGATGATGATGAAGTAAGCCTCCGGAAACCGTCGCATGAATGACACCTTGCTGTCCTTGTTTAATTGTTTCAGGTCAACGGAAACCCAAGGTCGTTCTGGAGAGCGGAATCGGAAATTCAAATCTGCAAAGTTCAGCAACTTCCCCGGCTGTCCTTGATTCGGGGTAATGCCGTCTGCTCCGGACTTAAGGAGGCTATTCGTAAAACCAATGGCCCCGCTGAATATAATCAGAATTGAAAGGATCAACGCCCAAATCGCCTGTGCTTTCCCTTGAACATATACACCTGTCTGTTTGGCATATTCCATCAGGCCCAAGATGGCGAAAACCAGGGCGGTCACTATTAAGCCAAACATGGCCAATCCCAGCAGCCCGATTATCACATGAAAGCCGGACGATGGATATACCGTCTTCGACATAATCCCGACACAAGCAAACCCGATAAAGCTCAAGAGAACAAACATCAAGGAAAGCGCACATTTACGATTTGTGGTTGGTCGTGATGAAATCCTCCAGCATTTCAATGCACCAGCCAGAATAAGGATTAAGAAAAGCGCTTGGCCGGCAAACCGACCGGTGGTTTCAGGGTCCATCTCTCCAAGTAAAACAGGCAATCTGATAAACATATTATACCTTGTCAGGTACTTGTCCAATTATCCAATTCGAATGGCAAACTGCTTTCCCAAGCACACGCCATATTGGGCAGACAGGTTTCCTGGGACAAGCAAATTTCCGGCAACGGCTGGTTCAGCCCGGCAAAATTTGTTTGACCGGCCGGGCGCGGGGCCTAACTTGCCGGCATGGATCATTCACCCGGTTTTCTGAATCTGGTCAACGACGCCAAACGGCGTGTCAACGAAGTCAGCGTGGCCGGGGTGCGCGCGCGCCTGGCCGCCAATCCCAAGGCCGTGCTGCTGGACGTGCGCGAAGACAACGAATGGCTGGCGGGCCACGCCGCCGAGGCCGTGCATCTGGGCAAGGGAATCCTGGAACGCGATTTGGAAAAAATGTTTCCCGACCCGAAGACGGAAATCATCATGTATTGCGGTGGCGGATTCCGGTCGGCGCTCACGTGCGATGCGGCGCAAAAGATGGGCTATCGCAACGTCCACTCGCTCATCGGCGGTTACAAAGGGCTGATGGCCGCCGGCTGGCCGATGAAACGCGGGGAATAAACCGGGTGTAACTCGACATTGCCAATGGTGGCAGGGCGAACAAGGCCAAGTCGGAGTGCGCCCGTCCTCGGGCGCAGCAATCGCCTTCTTTCAAGCCACAAAACATTTTTCAACCACCTGCACATCCCATGTTGCTGCGGCCGGGACGGCCGCACTCCGCCAACGAAGAAATTCAACTTCGAAGTTCCGTTTAATCTGCGACTAGCTGCGTTACGGGGGAAACTGGCCGTCCGCGGGAGCAAACGCGGTTGAGCGCGTTGGCGACGGGGACAACTTTCTCGTGCAGGCCCTCGCCCATCAGGCAGATTTGAATCCAGTTTTTCCGGCGCAGATATTCGCTGTTGCAGCTCAGGAGATAACCGGATTCCTGCATCGCCTCGCCGATTTTCAGCGAGTTCATTTCCGGCG
>Ga0182021_10005285_pt1 | contig 15263 bp, 11 predicted proteins | sample 612E3MmetaG_FD_120493 | JGI IMG/M metagenome (GOLD analysis project Ga0182021, IMG submission 120493) | Permafrost microbial communities from Stordalen Mire, Sweden - 612E3M metaG (Illumina Assembly) | ecosystem: Environmental > Terrestrial > Soil > Wetlands > Permafrost | place: Sweden... | reverse complement strand
GCGCCGATTTCCATCTTGCCGAGCTTCTTGGTGGCGGTCAGGTCGAGGTTCACCCAATCGGCCTGCTTCTGCATATAAGCGTTGTAGCTGCTGCGGCCCGCGCCATAGAGACCCGTAGCCGTCAGGTTCCAGCCGTTAGCCACGTAGCTGATCGAACCGCCGCCCTGGAAGGCAGCATAGTCGCGGCCCAGAAGCATCGGCAAGGTCTGCGTGCTCGGCAGCCACACGCCAGCGCGGACCGAAGCATTCCAGCCATTGCCCAAGTTCCAGGCGATAGATCCCTCGACAAGGGTGTTCAGAAAGCTGTCAGCGCCAGGGGAGCCGGGCGACCAAGTGTCGGCGACGGCTGTGGTGGTGTCGAGCATGATGCGGCCGCCGGCGATCTGCCAGGGGGTCGACCAGATCAGCCATACCGGCAGGGCGTATGCCAAGTTCCTGGCATCGACGGACGTCGCGCTTTTTTGGCCGCCGTAGCTGGCGATGGAAATATCGTAAACGCCTTCAGGTAGCGGAGCGCCGAGAGCGATGCCGGTTGTGATGCCGGCCGGCATTTCCGAGGTAGCAAGCGCTGCGGTCGAAGATGCGGCGAGCGCGATGGCGCCAAGAGCCGTAAGCTTAATTGTGGTCTTCATGTACCCCCTCCGTGACAACAAACACAAAAAACATGCGCCCCCTACTGGTCTCGTCCTTGCCCAGGACGCTGTAACGCAGCGCGCGGGGAGCGCCGCTTGGCTGACCTTAGCCGGTGGTTCCAGCCAGCGTTTTAGACAATTAGCGGATAAGGCGGCCGGGTAAAACCGAGCATTGCTTTAGATTTGGCATTCGTTTGCAACCGTTGCGGATGCGCCACATGCGGCTTCTGGGCAGCGCTCTTTACCAAATCCGAGTTCTGGCCGAACCGGATCGTCGAGGCGAGCGACAGGAAAATCCCGCTTGTCCTCGTCAACGGCCGCATGTCGCCCCGCTCGGGCAAGCGCTGGGCTTGGCTTTCGAGCCTGTCCAAGCCCGTGTTCTCCCGCTTCGATCTTGTGCTTACGCAGAACTGGCGCTTCGCCAAAAGCTTGACGCGACTCGGCGTGCGCCGGGCCATCGTCGCGGGCAATCTCAAATACGACGCGCCGCCGCCGCCATCGGCACGCTGGGCGGCGCGCTCGAAAAGACGCTGGAGGCGCTCAAACCCAATCTGCCCGCCACGCTGGCGGAGGGAACAGCCGGTCATAGGGCGTAAGCCGTCGGCCGCTTCGCGGCGATGGCGGCGCAACCGGCCACCTCAATCAAAGCGGGAACAAGATTACACCTGCATGATTAGCAGGCGTTGCGCGGTAAAGTCTTATGTGGCAATAACTTCGCCGCTATTCCAGGATCGACGGAACTACCCATAACTTTTGTTAATGCAATTATAAATACTGCGGAAACTGGTCACATGGAAGACACCGATATTCCGGCGTATCCTCGAAGCTTTCGAGGGGGATTGATTTGCTTCAATTTGGATTTCAACGGAGTAATCCTGCTGCGCAGCCGCAGGTTGCGGATGGCGGGCGCTACACAAGGACACTGATTGGCGATCTCGCGCACTCAGCACTTGGCGCGCTGCCGCCTCACTGGCGCGAGGCCGCTGCCGAGCGCTGGCTCCGGCGAAGCGGGGTGCCCGGCCCGGCAAACGAGCACGTCTTTCAATATCTGCTCAGTAAAAAGGCACGCCCGGACGCTGCGCAGGAGCAGCCGGAAGCGGCCGGCCTCAGGGGAGCGGATCTCTTCTACGAGCGTCAATACCGGCAATATCTCAACACAACGATGAGCGCCTACGCGGCGACCGCGACGCTGGCGCTCCTGGGCTGCGGCGGGAAAAGCCGCGGCCGGCTTTGGGGCAGGCACCGGCCGCTATGCGCCGCCATGGTGGAGGAGGCCGATGGCGCGCCGCCCGTGATCGTGCTCGATCGCCAAATCGTGGCGGTTCCCTTGGCTCTGCCGCAACCCACCGGCCTCGATAGGGTACGGGATATCGGCCGCTGGCTGTCCGGGCGGCTGCCAATGCCCTGGACCTACAAGGAACTCGCCGCTGGGGAGCCCGTGCGCTGCACAACTCCGGGTGCGCGCGCAAGGCGCCGCGGCGCTGCCGGCGCGCTCATCGAGCTGGCGGATGCCGTGCGGCACACGGGAAAGCTCGCCATTCTCGCCCTGCATCCTCACGACCCGGATGCAATGGGCCTGCACATCACCTTGTTCGGCACGCAGATTCTATCGCCGGAGGCGCTGGAGGCGGACTACGGGCTTGAAAAGGATTTCCTCAATCCCTGGCGCCAAGCGGCATCGGCGCGGAACGCCGTGCTGCACTTTTTCGTGGGCGCCACGGAGGAGTTGTTTGCCCATTGCTCGCTGAACCTCTTCGTCAAGCGGCGGGTATCGAACCCAGGAAATGTGCCCCCGGAGCGGTGGACCCCCTTCGATCCTCTTGAAAACTTGCTGGCGAAGCAATTCGAGCTGTTTCAGGTGACGGTTTCGGCATCGGGCCTGCCGGGCATTTCGCCCCGCAACGGCGACGCCGGCAAAGCCGGCTTCCTGGTCCGCGACGGTTCCAGGGCAAGCATTCTGATGCCCTACTTCACCGGAAACTTCATCCACGGCCATGCCGCGAAACTTTGGTCCAACCCACAAGGGGCGCTGACGATCCGGGATGATCACACGGCCCTCAGTCTGATCGTCATCCGCGGCAAGGCCTATACCGTTGGGCACGATTGGGTGAAAAAGCGTTTCCCAAACACCGCCGCGCAGGTCGCTGGGCGCCGCAAGCAAAGCGGCCAGCCGGCCGCGGCCCCTGAATATTGGTTCGTGCAGGAGGTTTCGGAAATCCTCCAGCAGGACGAGCCGCTCGCCGCAAACGCGCTCGACCCGGCGCGGCCTACATCCACCATTCATGCGGCCGGCCCCGCGCATTACCCCAAGAAGGCCCACTACTTCGAAACCGCTAATCTGCCTCCCTACGATCGGGAGCGGCAGCATGAGCGGGAGGCTGCCGGCCGGCCCGCCGATCCCAGCGGCGCTTCGTACCGCCATTGGCAGCTGGAGACTGCCCCCGCCTTGGCGGCACGCCGAGCGCACCTTGAGCGCGCCGGCGCGGCGGGCGCAGCCCAGGACTCAAGCCCTTCCGGCTAAATTGTACCAATCGTAACAAGCGAGCAGGCCGTCCACCTCAGCGATTGTCCGCAAGTGCCCGGGGCGCCCGCCGTCCCAAGGCTGGCCGAACTCATCCGCGTGCCCGCCCGGCCCTTTGCCCCTATAACGTCAAAAGCGGCACGGAGGCGACAGTCCTGCAAATCCGAGTACCCCGGTTCGTTTCCGGGCGTAGCCACCACTTTTCCAGCCGCTGAATCGGCATCTCGCTGCGGCTATCGATATTTGTGTTTATGGCAATCGTCAGGTTTTCTCCCTTTTTCGCCGGCCGCCAGCAAGCTTGGCCCGCATATAGTCTCGCCCTCCCGCTTTGCCGTGAGGTTTCGCCCCAACTCTCTTATGCTCGCGCTCATTCGCTCCGTGTGCGGCATCCGCACGATTAGCTTCGGCCCGGGTTACCCTGATCGAACCATCGATAGTTCCAGACCGTGCGATAGCGGACGCGAACGTCTCCGCGCAGCGCGGCGTTATTTCAAAGTGACTCTCCGTTTCGAAAATCCTGATGGACCCGACGTCGCGCCTCGTGATGCCGCCCGCCCGGCAGATCAACGGCAAAAGCCATCGCGGCTCCGCCTTCTGCTTGCGTCCAACCGATAGCTTGAACCATACGCCGCCGTCGAAGTCGTTGCGCGGCGGTTCCAATTTTTCCGCAGCCATCCCGGTGTCCACAAACTCCTCCGGTGTGGGAAGCTTGACATGGTTTTGGCGAACAAACGCCACCGCGATCTGCTCGGGACTCCGGGCCGCCAGCAGTTCCCGCGCAAAGTCCAGCTCTTCATCGTTCGGCTCGGCGGTAAAGACCGGATCGTCAAGAAGGCGCTCGCGATCGCGCTTGAGGATGGCGGCCACGGTGGGCGGCGGCATTCTCGACGCATCGATCCCAGCCGCGCGCAGAACTCGCTCCATGCTGCTGCGTTTGCTGTACGGTGTGATGAGGATGCTCAGGCCATTCCGGCCAGCCCGGCCGGTGCGGCCGCTACGATGCAGCAGCGCTTCGTTGTTTTTGGGCAGATCGGCATGAATGACCAAATCGAGTTTCGGCAAATCGATGCCGCGCGAGGCAACGTCTGTTGCAACGCAAACCCTGGCCCGGCCATCTCGCATCGACTGCAGAGCACGCGTGCGCTCGTTTTGGCTCAGTTCCCCGGAAAGGGCGACGACTGAAAAGCCGCGATCTCCGAGCCGGCTTGAGAGACGGTTCACACCTTCGCGGGTTGAGCAGAAGACAAGCGCGCTGCTCGCCTCGAAATAGCGCAGGGTGTTGATGACAGCATTTTCGCGCTCGGCCGCCCCGACCGTTATGGTGCGATACTCGATATCGGCGTGCTGCTCGTTCTTCTGGATCATCGAAATGCGAATGGCATCTCGCTGAAAGCGTTTGGCGAGTGCCGCGATCGGCTTGGGAACCGTCGCCGAGAACATGAGAGTGCGCCGTTCCGCGGGCGCGGCTCCGAGAATGAATTCGAGGTCTTCCCTGAAGCCCAGATCGAGCATTTCGTCGGCTTCGTCGAGAACCAGCGTTCGCACCGAAGACATGTCCAGCGAGCCGCGCCGTATGTGGTCGCACAGACGCCCTGGCGTTCCGGCGACGATGTGCGCGCCATCGGCCAGCGTGCGGCGTTCCTGGCGCATGTCCATGCCGCCGACGCAGGAGACCGTTTTGGCTCCGGTTGGCTCATAGAGCCATTCGAGTTCGCGCCGTACCTGCAACGCCAGCTCGCGCGTCGGCGCTACGACCACAGCCAAGGGCTCGGCGGCTCTTGGAACGCGCTCGCCGCCGGCCAGCAGGTCCGGTGCCATGGCGAGACCGAAAGCCACCGTCTTGCCGGAGCCGGTCTGCGCTGAAACCAAAAGATCGGCGCCAGCCGTCTCCTGCTTGAGGACCGCGGTTTGAACAGGCGTCAGTTCAGTGTAGCCATGCTTGGTGAGTGCTCCGGCCAGTACCGGAGCGATACCTTCAAAAACCATCGTTCAAAAAACTTTCAATGCTGCCGTGGCAATTTGCAAGGTTTCGGGCACGTCCTGCGGTTGCCGGCGAGATCGAGTCCGGTGCTCCAGCCGATTCCGGAACCTCCGCCCCCGCTGGGTTGGGTGTATAGGGCCAAAGTCTTTACGAGCCTGCAAAGAATGGGACACCCGCGCGAACCTTGGTTCGTGGCATTTGCGCCCATGGAATGACGTTGCGTCGATGACAACCGGCCGTTTGCCGATCACCCGGCACCCGCGTAACGGCCAGTTAGAGCCGGCCTCGGCGGTTCGATCAAGCCCGCAGAATGGGAGCGATGGGCTAAAAACTCAAAAGCATAGTCAGAATATACGCTTAGCATCAGAAACCAGCTCTACTCCTGGACGGCCCTGACTCGCCCTTCGAGCCCGCTCAATGCCGTTTTCCGCTTCCGGCACGTGGCCGGCAAGCAAACAGAGCTATTGAAGCAACAGCCGCGAAGCTTGCCTGATGGCGGTGCAGCCAATCAGGCGGATTCGCCGTAATCCACCTTCATGAAATAGAGGCCGCAGGCGGGGGCGACGGGGCCGCAGGCGGCGCGGTCGCAGGCTTCGAGCGCGCGCCGCATATCTTCGGGGCGCCATTTACCCTCGCCTACGAGCTTCAGGCTGCCCGCCATGGACCGCACCTGATGGTGGAGGAACGAGCGGGCGCTTGCGGCGATGAAGATATCTTCGCCATCGCGGGCTACATCCAGCCTGTCGAGCGTGCGTAGCGGCGATTTGCCCTGGCATTGCGACGAGCGGAAGGTCGTGAAATCGTGGCGGCCGATGAGATGCCGCGCCGCCTCGTTCATCGCTGCCGCATCGAGCGGCACCACCACCTGCCAGGCCCGGTCGCGATCCAGCGCCAGCCGCGCGCGCCGGTTGACGATGCGGTAGAGGTAATGCCGGGCCTTTGCGGAAAAGCGGGCGTCAAAGCTTTCGTCCACGATCTCGCAATCGAGGATCGCGATGGGGGCGGGCCGCAGGTGGAAATTGAGCGCGTCGCACATCGTTTTCGCCGGATACGCCCGACCCAGATCGAAGTGGGCCACCTGCCCGCGCGCATGCACCCCGGCGTCGGTGCGGCCGGCGCCGCGCGGCACCATGTGTACGCCGCTCAGCGCTTCGATGGCGCGCGCCAGCTCGCCTTGCACGGATGGCCCGTTCGCCTGGATTTGCCAGCCGGCGAAGGGCGTGCCGTCATATTCGATGATGATTTTGTAGCGGGGCATGCGGAGGGATTAGCGCAGAATGGGCGCGGGGGCTAGACGGGGAGTGTGCGGCGCCTAACCGACGGCAGTGAGGTGGCCGCCAGCTAACAGCATAAAGGAAAAGGCAATGTATGCGCTTTCGCTCGCAAAGCCTCCAAGGAGCACTTACGTCTTGGCAGACTGAGTGTCAAGGCAATGGCGGCTCAGCGTGCCAGGCTCAATCTCCGAGTTGTAGGCGCGCAGCAAGGGTTAGGGAGAAGGTGATCACGTTAATCGTTACGTCTTTTAAAGTGCCAATTCGCCCGCTACCATTAACAAAGTGCGACTCGTTCGCAGCCCGGAACTGAATAGACATGGCGGCCACTGACATCGAATGGACGGATGCGACATGGAACCCGGTTGCCGGGTGCTCCATCGTGTCGAAGGGTTGCACCAACTGCTACGCCATGAATTTAGCGCGCCGTCTAGAGGCGATGGGAGTTCCAAAGTATGCTGGATTGACCCGCAAGTCTGGCGGGCGATCCGTCTGGAACGGCGTCGTTCGCGAGGATTTGGAGGCGCTTCGAATACCGGATGGTTGGAAAAAACCTCGTACAATATTCGTTAACTCCATGAGTGATCTTTTTCACCCGGCGGTGAGCGACCACTTCATTGATTCTGTGTGGCAGGTGATGCGCGAAACTCCTCGGCATCAATACCAAATTTTGACCAAGCGTCCGGCACGTATGGCAGAGTTCGTTAACAGGCGTATTTCCGCAATATTACCGAATGTTTGGCTTGGAACCAGTGTCGAGGATGAAGAGGCTGTGGTCAGGATAGACGATCTCCGCATCGTTCCCGCAGCAATGCGATTTATCTCTTTCGAGCCCCTCCTTGGCTGTGTTGGGACAGTGAACCTTTCTGGTATCCACTGGGCCATCGTCGGCGGTGAGAGTGGATGTGGCGCGCGCCCGATTCGTGAGGAGTGGATTGACAGCATTCATAGGCAATGCATCGCGAGCGGCACCGCTTTTTTCTTTAAGCAGTGGGGTGTCTGGGGAAAAGACGCAAAACGCCGCTCAAAAAAGGCGAACGGGCGCGAGTACCGTGGCAAAACGTGGGATGAGATGCCTCAGCCCATTCTTTAAGTTAATTGACAATGTCGAATTAGTAACCTCGTTCTTGGTTGAATAGATATGACCGAAAAACCTTATGCATGGAAAGCGGGCGCAACGCTCTTAGAGCATTCGCGCCGCAAACACAAAATCGTACGGGAGTACTTTGTGGACTATCTTCGCACCCGCTGCCAGTTACCGCAGCAAGCGAAGTTTCGGCTTGCTGTAATCGATGGATTTGCCGGTGGCGGTCGCTACGAATGCGGCAGCCCAGGTTCACCCCTTATTTTCATTGAGGAACTTGATCGCGCTCTGGAGTCTCTTAATGTCGTGCGAGCCGCGAACGGGATGGCATCGATCGATATTGAGTGCCTGATGGTCTTCAATGATTTCGACCGCGACGTAATCGAGATCCTGAAGGCACATGTTGCTCCTTTCGAAGCCAAGGTTAAAGCATCGTCTCCTCGCCTACATCTTCGCATTGAATATATGTATAAAACCTTCGAGGAGGCCTACCCAGCAATCAAGCAGCTGTTGACTTCAGGACGCTATTCGAACGTGCTATTTAACCTAGACCAGTGCGGCCACAGCCGTGTTGAAAAAAGTTCACTGGTGGATATCCTTCAATCGTTCAGATCCGCCGAAATCTTTTACACTTTTGGGATCACCTCTCTCCTTACCTTCCTGAAAAAGTCTGATCCTGTCGGTCTCCATTCGCAGCTTGTTCCGTTTGGCATATCAGAAGAACAATTGCAGAGTCTCCAAAGCGGCATGCTAAGCAAGCGCGAATGGCTTGGAGCGGCTGAGCGTATTGTCTTCAATGCTTTCAGTAGGTGTGCAGCCTATGTCAGCCCGTTCTCAATCCATAATCCAGACGGATGGCGCTACTGGCTCATTCACTTTGCAAACTCGCACGTCGCCCGACAGGTCTACAATAACACCCTGCACGACAATAGTAGCCTCCAAGCCCACTTCGGCCGCTCCGGCCTCGAAATGCTCTCCTACGATCCTTCTCATGATGGGCTTGACCTCTACCTTTTTGACGATTCAGGGCGGGAGCGATCCAGGCAGCAATTATTTGATGACATTCCTCGTCTGGTTTCGGAGAGCGGGGACGTGATCTCAGTGGCAGACTTTTACGGTGGCATCTATAATATGACGCCGGCTCACTCGGACGACGTGCATACAGCGATCATCGAGAATCCAGACCTGGAAGTAATTACACCTGCAGGAGGCGAACGGCGCAAGGCCAATACCATTGCCGTAGGGGATACAATCAGACTGAAAAAGCAGCTGACTTTCTTTCCGATGTTTCCCAGGAAGCGGGCACTAGACACCTAGCTTGCCCTGGGACCGGCCTATATCCGCCGCAGTGCTGGTATCTGAGGTTGGGACCCATGTCAGCAAGTATGCTTTCCATGGGTCCCCGCCTTCGTGCGCCTAGTACTTATACAGTTCCGACTTGAACGGCCCCTGAAGCGGCACGCCGATATAGTCCGCCTGCTCCTGCGTGAGCTGCGTCAGCTTCACGTCGAGCTTATCGAGGTGCAGCCGCGCGACCATCTCGTCGAGGTGCTTCGGCAACGTGTAGACATGGTTGCCGTACTTGCCGTTGCCGGCGTTGGTCCACAGCTCGATCTGCGCCAGCACCTGGTTCGAGAACGAAGCGCTCATCACGAAGCTCGGATGCCCGGTGGCGTTGCCCAGGTTGACGAGCCGGCCCTCGGACAGCAGCAGAATGCGCTTGCCATCCGGGAACTGGATCATATCGACCTGCGGTTTCACATTGATCCACTTGAGGTTGCGCAGGGAAGCGACCTGGATCTCGTTGTCGAAATGGCCGATGTTGCAGACGATGGCCATGTCCTTCATCTTGCGCATGTGCTCGATGGTAATCACGTCCACGTTGCCAGTGGCGGTGACGAAAATGTCCGCCTTGTCCGCCCAGTCGTCGAGTGTCACGACCTCGTGGCCGTCCATCGCGGCCTGAAGCGCGCAGATCGGATCGACCTCGGTCACGGCCACGCGGGCGCCGGCCCCCCGCAGCGATTGCGCCGAGCCCTTGCCCACGTCGCCATAGCCGCAGACGACCGCGAGCTTGCCGGCCATCATCACGTCGGTGCCGCGGCGGATGCCGTCCACGAGGCTTTCGCGGCAGCCATAGCGGTTGTCGAACTTCGATTTCGTAACGCTGTCGTTCACGTTGAACGCGGGGAAGGCCAGAACGCCCTTCTTCTCCATCAGATAGAGCCGGTGCACGCCCGTGGTGGTTTCCTCGGACACGCCCTTGATGGCCGCCTTCACCTTCGAGTACCAGCCGGGGGTGCGCTCAAGCCGCGCCTTGATGGTCTTGAACAGGGACTCCTCTTCCTCGCTCTTCGGGTTGGAGAGCACGGCCGGATTGGTCTCCGCCTCGGCGCCGAGCTGCACGATCAGCGTGGCGTCGCCGCCGTCGTCGAGGATCATGTTCGCCGGCACGCCGCCCGGCCATTCCAGGATGCGGTCGACATATTGCCAATATTCGTCGAGCGTCTCGCCCTTGATGGCGAAGACCGGCGTACCGCGCGCGGCGATGGCGGCGGCGGCGTGATCCTGCGTCGAGAAAATGTTGCAGGAGGACCAGCGCACCTCGGCGCCCAGCGCCTGCAGGCTCTCGATCAGAACCGCAGTCTGGATCGTCATGTGCAGGCAGCCCGCGATCCGGGCGCCTTTGAGCGGCTGCTCCTTGCCGAACCTCTCGCGGACGGCCATGAGACCAGGCATCTCGATCTCGGCGATATCCATTTCCTTGCGGCCCCATTCGGAGAGGCTCAGATCCTTGACGAGGAAATCATTGGCTGGTGATGACACGGAATTCTCCTTGGTCCGTTCTCTCGTGGACGATAAATCTGGTGATTGGTAGCGTGCGCCGCCGCGAAATGCAATAAAGACATAAACATCGCTTTATGTCCTAAGCGGCGGCGCAGGCCCACATTGGCGTCAAAGCCCTAATCTTTTGTGGAGAACTCAAAATGGTTTCCTTCGCCCGGCTTTTCTGTCTCGGCTTGCTCATCGGCTACCCGGTCTCGGCTTTCGCGCTGGACGATACGCCGCAAAACCGGGCTCAGGAGGCCGCCCGCTACCTGCAAGCGGTGCCGCCGGACAGCGCCGCCGCCGACATGGTCAAAAATATCGCGCTAAGCTTGCCCGAGCAGCAACAGAAGACCTTCGCCGCGGCCATGCAGAAGAGCCTCAACGCGGGCGCGGTTAAGGCAGCCGCGCAGGCGGGCCTCGTGAAGGTGTTCACAGCGGACGAGTTGAAGGCGCTTGCGGATTTCTACAGCGGGGCGCTCGGCAAGTCGGCGATGGCGAAGATGGCCGCCTATATGACCGAGAGCATGCCGGCGATCGAGAAGGAAGTCGACGCGGCGGCCGAAAAGGCGGAAAAGGAAACCGGCATCAAGCTGGAAGCGAAGCAGTAGCAAACTGGCCGATCCATTCCCCGTAAGTGCTGGCTTGCACGGAGGGAATCTTCCCTCACCCTGTCCCTCTCCCACGCAAGCTCGCCTTGGCGAGCTTGCTACTCAAAGGTGTCCATATCCGCGAGCGGATATGGATGGGAGAGGGAACGCCAGAAGATCCGCTGCGGGCTGTTCAGGAGTCCCTTCTCCCATTGGGAGAAGGACAGGATGAGGGGTTGAACCCCCCGAATATGCCGGAACTTGGCAATCGCCAGCTTTTGTGTGGGCGCTCGCCGTTCCGCGATGCGCCTGGCGCTATTCCGCCGAGGCGACTGCGTCCCCGTTATCCTGGCGATAAATGTCGCGGCGGAATTGCACCCCGCCGTCTGGCGTTCCCCAGGCGGTGATATAGGTCCAGAACAGCGGCACGCGCTTCTTGAGGCGGATATTGAGCCGCTCGCCGGTTTCCTTCATGCGCAGAACCTGCTGAACGGTCCAGCCGTTCTCCTCCAGAAGCCAGGCCGCTAGCTGGTGGACGTTCTGCACGCGCACGCAGCCCGAGCTTTCCGCCCGGAAGCTTTGCGAGAAAATGCTGGGGGCGGCCGTATCGTGCATATAAACGTGATGGGGGCTTTGGAAATTGAGCTTCACGAAGCCGAGCGGATTCTCCGGGCCGCCATTCTGCACATAGAAATAATGCAGCGGCGCATCGGAGTTCCAATCGATCGACTTTGGGTCGATCTTCAGGCCTTTCTGATAAGCGGTGAAATCGGCATAGGCATCGATCTTGTGCTCCGTTAGCGCATCCTCGCCCTTGCCCTGCAACGCGCGCCCTCTGGGGATCAAGTCGGACTTCAAGACCGTCGGCGGAACGAACCAGTCCTTATTGAAATTGATCTCCTCGATGGCCGAATTGATCAGAGGGGAAGGCCTGTCCGGCTTGCCGACAACGCCCGTGTGGCGTGAAACGACCTGACCGTTATTGACGGCCTCGATCTGCACCGACGGGATGTTCACGTTGACAAACTTGCCGGCGGGGATATTGGGCGTGAGGCTCATGAGCCGGGCCAGGTTGATGCGGAGCTGGCGCAGCCGCGCGGCCACGGGCACGTTTAGCTCGTCGATCGTGGCCTTGTCGAGAAAGCCCGTCGCGGGCAGGCCGAAGCGGGCCTGCGCCTTCTTCACGGCGTTCTCGACATAAGAATCGAATATTTCCGGATAGCCGCCATAGGCCTGCAGATCGCCTGTGGACTGGAGGCGCTTGCGGAGCTGCACCACTGCGGGATGGCTCATGCCCGTGCGCAGCTCGATGGCAGGCAATTGCGCCCAGCCGCCGCGTGTAACCAGCTCGGCGTACCGCTTTACGATATTCCGGGTTGCGGTTACGTTCTCTCTCGCGAGCGTCGGAAAACCGCGCTCGGGCTGCGGCTGCGCTTCGGTCTCGCGGGCGGCGGGGGCCCGGCCAGATTGATCGAAAGCGTCGCCCGATTGATCGAACCCGAGCCAATCGTCGAGCCTGCTTCGTTGAGCGTTCGCCTCGAACGGGCTCGCCGCAACTATCAGGGCGGCTCCGCCAAGGGCGGCCAGCCATCCCCGTTTCACGATCCCCATCATGCCTTCCAAACCGTTCAAGTTGGGAGTTGGCGTGCCTGCCGCGACACGAAAATCCCGTGACTGTGGTGATGAAGGTCAATTATGGCCATAACGGGGTTACCTGAACCTTGGCCAAAACCGGATACCGTGCGCGGGCGGGACGGAAACCGCCGCGGCGCGCGGCACCAGCCGGGAGTAAGTGCGTCCCGGTGTCAGAGCTGATAGCGGATCTGGTCGCCCCAGAAGCGTTCGAGCTTGACGGAGATCTGGTTGAAATGCCTGAGGTCCGGCACGCCCACGCCGCCGACCTTCTCGATCATGGTGAGCTGCCGCTCCAGGAGCTTGTTCACCATCTCGGAGATGGCCTTGCCCTTCTCGGTAAGCTTCACGCGGACCGAGCGCTTGTCGGTGCGGGAGCGCTGATGATGAATATAGCCGCTTTCGACCAGCTTCTTGAGGTTATAAGAAACGTTGGAGCCTAGGTAGAGGCCGCGGGTCTTGAGTTCGCCCGCAGTTAACTCGATGTCGCCAATATTAAATAACAGAAGAGCCTGGACGCTGTTGACGTCGGTGCGGCCCACACGCTCGAACTCGTCCTTAATGAGGTCGAGCAGGAGGCGGTGCAGCCTCTCAATCATCCTTAGGGTAACGAGATAATTAGATTTCAGGTTCTGGTCGTCTGGTTGAACACGCGCGATATCTGCGATCATGTCACGGAATATCCTCTAGGTTGCACTTACTTCCGGTATGCACAACCTAGACGGGAAAGATTAATGACCTGCTAATTCGTGGCAAGTTTTAGCGAAATGCCCGGCGCGGCCGGAGCGGTGGCGCCGTGCGGATGTCTGGGCTGCCTTAACCCAAGATTATGTCTTGCCGCTCAGGAACTTAAAGATAGCCGAGAAGTCGAGCGAGCCGCCGCCATGGCTTTCGAATAGTGCATATAGCGCCGCGGCTTCAGCTCCGAGCGGGGTGTTGGCGCTCACGTCGCGGCTTGCGGCTTGGGCGAGCTTCAGGTCTTTCAGCATCATCGCCGCCGTGAAACCCGCTGCGTATTCACGGTTCGCAGGCGAGGCGGGCACCGGCCCCGGCACTGGGCAATAGCTCGTCAGCGACCAGCACTGGCCCGAGGACTTGGACGCGATATCGAACAGCGTCCGGTGGCTGAGGCCCAGCTTCCCGGCCAGCACGAAGGCCTCGGAAACGCCGATCATGGAGATGCCGAGGATCATATTGTTGCAGAGCTTGGCCGCCTGGCCGTTGCCCGGTCCGCCAGCGTGAATGACGGCCTTGCCCATGCAGGAGAGGATGGGTTCGGCGCGCGCGAACGCTGTATCGCTGCCGCCGGCCATGAAGGTGAGCGTGCCGGCCTGCGCCCCGCCAGTGCCGCCGGAGACGGGCGCGTCGAGCATCTCGTGGCCCGCCGCCGTTGCCGCCGCGCCGACCTCGCGGGCGGTTGCCACGTCGACGGTCGAGCAGTCGATGAGCAGGCTGCCGGCCGCCGCAGCCGCGATCAGCCCCTGCGGCCCGAGGTAGGTGTCGCGGACATGCTGGCCCGCGGGCAGCATGGTGACGATGGCTTCGGCGCCCTTGGCGGCATCGGCGGCGGAGGTGGCCGCGCCCGCCCCGGCGCCGGCGAGCCTTGCAACCGCTGCCTGCGACAAGTCGAAAACCTTGAGCTTATGGCCAGCGTGGATCAAATTGGCGGCCATTGGCCCGCCCATGTTGCCGAGCCCGATAAAGCCGATTTCTGCCATCCGCGCCTCTTTTCGACACTGCAAATGCTACTGCCCTATGCGATGCGCAGGCTGGTTCCCCTACCGCATGACCGTTACGCGATACCTGGCGTCAAGCTGCGCCCATGTGCGGTCGCAGGTCCAACCGATGCAATCTGGTCGAACCTGCCAAACGTGGGGCAGGTGAAGGTTATCCGTTAGTCTGCGGGCGGTTTCGGCTTTAACCGAGTTTCGCGGCCTCCGCCGCGGCCTCAAGCTTCCGATCCGCGAGAAAGCGGTCAACCTCGCCTTCCGGCAACTTCCCGCGATGCATTTTACGCACCATCCTTTGGAGGTCGTCCATTTCCTCGGCGTTCCTTTCGTCAGCCAGAGAATCTGAAAGGATAGCCGCAGCCTCGGCCTCCACCGTGCGGCCAGACGCCTTCGCCTTTTTTTCGAGGCGATCCCACACGCGCTCGGGCAGATTTTCGATAGTGAGGTTCATCAAAGGCTTCCGCGCCAAGTTCTCAGATAGGCATCATATAGGACCTGGTTGAATTTTTCCCCCAAAATTTAACCGGAGAACGGCGGCTTGAGCCGCCGCGCGCGATCCGCTACATACATCCCAAGATTCCCGCGCATGCCAAATCGCTCCCGCGCCGCCCCTCGTGGCCCGCGCGGCGATCCGCGCCCCAAACATAAGGAAACCCCATGGCCGCCCCGCAATACGTTTACACGATGCAGAAGCTTTCCAAGACCTACCCCGGCGGCAAGCAGGTGCTGAACAACATCCAGCTTTCCTTCCTGCCCGATGCGAAGATCGGCGTCGTGGGCGTCAACGGCTCCGGTAAATCCACGCTGCTCAAGATCATGGCGGGCGTCGAGAAGGAGTTCCAGGGCGCGGCCTGGGCGGCCGAGGGCATCAAAGTCGGCTACCTGCCGCAGGAGCCGCAGCTTCACCCCGATATGGACGTGCTCGGCAATGCGATGGAGGGCGTGGCGGAGAAGAAGGCCATGGTCGACCGCTATAACGAGCTGGCGATGAACTAT
>Ga0182021_10005284_pt1 | contig 15263 bp, 15 predicted proteins | sample 612E3MmetaG_FD_120493 | JGI IMG/M metagenome (GOLD analysis project Ga0182021, IMG submission 120493) | Permafrost microbial communities from Stordalen Mire, Sweden - 612E3M metaG (Illumina Assembly) | ecosystem: Environmental > Terrestrial > Soil > Wetlands > Permafrost | place: Sweden... | reverse complement strand
AGGAGGTGTCCGATGAACCCGACGCTTCGACGCGTGATCACCGCCGGCCTCGGCTCGCTCGCCATGACGGAGAAGGCGGTGCGGCAGTTGATCGACGACCTGGTCTCAAAGGGCGACATCACCCGCAGCGAGGGCGAGCGGATGCTCGTCGATCTGGAGCGCAAATGGCAGCAGGAATCCGGGCGCCTCGGAGTGAAGTGGGAGCAGGGACGCCAGAATCTCGAGCGGATGATCGCCAGCGCCGTGTCCACCGCGCTCGACCGAGTCGGGCTCGCACGCAAGGCGGAAGTCGAAGCGCTCAAGCGGAAGGGCGAGGGCCGCGCGGCCGGGAAGAGCCGCTCCGCGGCGGCGCGCAGCAGTGCTCGGCGCCGCAGGAGGGCGACGCCCGCATCGGACAAAGGCAGCTCGTCCTAGTCGCCGAGGTGCCGGCGACGGGTGCGCGCTTCGGCGCGAGTGAAAACCAGGGCATGAGCAGGGGAATGAGGACTTGGCGGAGAGCGCTGGCGACCGTGGCCATCGTGGTGTGCACGATCGGCTGCGACCGGGTGAGCAAGCACTTCGCGGCGCGCGAGCTGCGGGACAGCCCGCGCCAGTCCTATCTCGCCGACACGCTGCGCATCGAGTACGTCGAGAACCGCGGCGGCTTCCTCAGCATGGGCGCGAACCTGCCCGAGCGCACGCGCACGCTGATCTTCGTCTTCGGAACCGCAGTCATGCTCGTCGGACTGACCTTTGGCCTTGTGCGCCACGACAGAACGACATGCGCCACCATCGGGCTGAGCCTGATCTGGTCCGGCGGCGTGTCCAACCTGGTCGACCGGCTGGCTCACGGCCGCGTCGTGGACTTCCTCAATGTCGGTTTCGGTCCGCTCCGGACCGGCATCTTCAACATCGCGGACCTGGCGATCACCTGCGGCGTCGCGTTGGTGCTTCTCGGTAGCTGGGGCACGAAGCGGTAGGGGGCGGAGTCACCCCTAGCGCATGTCGTCGCGCAGGTCGGTGAGGAAGCGGCGCGCGTAGTAGAACGCCGCGGTCGAGACGATGAACCCGGCGATCAGGCGCAGCGCGAACGGCATCGCGCTCCCCACGAGGTCGTCGAAGATCCATCCGACCACGCTGGCGAGTAGGGCGGCGAACAGGCTCGGCATCATGCGCCTCCGCTGACGCGCTCGCGCAGCGCTAGCTCTGGGCCAGGCGGGCGAGATACCCGCTCAGGCGCTGCTCGTCACTCGGATCGATGCCGACGAAGTGGACGCCGACCTGGTAGCCCGCGCTCTCGGCCAGCGCAGCGACGCGCAGATGGCGCACCTCAGCCTGCACGCAGACGGTCTCGCCTTCGATGTCCAGGGCGAAGTCGTAGATGCCGCCCACCTCGAGCGGCGTCGCGAGGTGCAGCAGCGCGCCTCCATGCGACAGGTCGAGCACGCGCGCCCGCACCTCGGCTCGCAGGGACCCCCGCAAGGGCTGCTCGATCATGGCGCCTTCCGGCGTTCTCTCTCGAGGTAGGAGGCGAGCAGCGCGCGGTCGAGGGACTGGAGACGCACGAAGTCCATGCCGACGCGATAGGGCGCGCTGGCGTTGCCGGAGTCCTCGACGTAGACCACACGGCCCTTCAGATCGACCGACACGTGCGAGAGGTTCAACGTCAGATCGCAGGACGAGCCCGGCGCCATGGGGATGCCCATCTCCAGCGTGGCGCCGATCTCCGACAGGGAAAGCACGCGAAAATCGGCCAGGACCGTGGCGCGGCCATCCAGACGTCCCTCGACGCTAACACGGGGGTGACGGCGCCTCTCGGCCGGTTTGCTCATCGCTTCGTGGAAGGATGGTAGAAGGCCGCGGCGCGCGGGTCAAGAGGGAGAAGAGAGCCTGGAACACGAAGCGTCGCCGGGGGGGCACGCCTTACGGTCGGCCGGCTACCCAGCCCGGGTTGCATCTGCTAAGATGCGCACGCTTTTGCGGGCATTCTCTTGGGCCGCGTGGTCGCGCTATCTTGGATTCTCGATGGTGACTCGGGCTCCTTCCAAACGCTCGCACCTGCGACGGCACCGGGGTGCGACTGCCTCGGTGGAGGTTCGCGCATGACGGCGAAGTCCCTCGGCGTGGCGCCGGATCGCGTGCACGGCGTGCTCGCCGGACTGCTCTTGGTCGACGGTTTCGACGTGGTCTTCGACTACGAGCGCAGCCGGGGCTCCTGGTTCCACGACTCCCGCGCAGGCCGTGACTACCTCGACTGCATGACGTTCTTTGCCTCGAGCCCGATCGGCTACAACCACCCCAAGCTCAAGGACGCTGACTTCCTGGCCACGCTGCACCGGGTCGCGCAGCTCAAGCCCTCGCTGTCGGACATCTACACGGTCGAGTTCGCCCAGTTCGTCGATACCTTCAAACGGCTGGCCGTGCCGCAGGGATTTCCCCACGCCTTCTTCGTCGAGGGCGGCACGCTGGGCGTGGAGAACGCGCTCAAGACGGCCATGGATTGGAAGGTCCGCAAGAACCGGGCGCGCGGCGTGAGCGCCGAGCGCGGGACCCAGGTGATTCACTTCCGCGAGGCGTTCCACGGCCGCTCGGGCTACACGCTCTCGCTCACCAACAGCGACCCGGTCAAGACGGATCTGTACGCGAAGTTCGCTTGGCCGCGCATCGACAACCCCAAGCTGCGCTTCCCGGTCACGCGCGAGGTCGAGGCCGAGCTGGCCGCCGCGGAAGGGCGCGCCCTCGATCAGATCCGACGCGCCTTCAAGGAGAACGCGGACGACATCGCCGCGCTGATCATCGAGCCGATCCAGGGCGAGGGCGGCGACAACCACTTCCGCGGCGAGTTCCTGCGCGCGCTCGAGGGCCTGTGCCGCGAGCACGATTGCTTCTTCATCGTGGATGAGGTGCAGTCTGGCGTGGGGCTCACCGGCAAGATGTGGGCCTACGAGCACTTCGGCATCACGCCCGACGCCATCTGCTTCGGCAAGAAGACACAGGTCTGCGGCTGCCTGGTCGGCCCGCGAGTGGACGAGGTCAAAGACAACGTCTTTGCCGTGTCGTCGCGGCTGAACTCGACCTGGGGCGGCAACCTCACGGACATGGTGCGCGCCGCACGCATGCTGGAGGTGATCCACGAGGAGGGGCTGGTCGAGAACGCGCGCGTCGTGGGCGACCGCCTGCTCGGCGGCCTGACGGCGATCCAGCAGGAGCTGGGCGGCCGCATGAGCAACACCCGCGGCCGCGGCCTGATGATCGCCTTCGACATGCCGGACGCCGCCCAGCGCGACCAGGCCCAGGCAGCGCTCGTCGGCAACGGGCTGCTGGTGCTGCGCTCGGGCGTGCGCTCGGTGCGCTTCCGGCCGCCGCTCAGCCTCAGCCGCGAGGAAGCCGACGCCGTGCTGGAGATCGTGCGCCGCACGCTGAAGGCATTGTAGGGGGGAGCCATGATCGAACGAGAAGCGCTGGTTCGGGTCTACTCGGACGTTCTCGGCGTGAAGGGGACCAAGGGACGGCTAGTGCGGGTCGCGGCCGAGGGCTTCTACGAGATCACCGTCGAGTCGGGCGGGAAGAACTACACGGGCCTGCTGCCGATCTCCTCGACCGTGCTCTTGGCCTGGGACCCGGTGGCCGAGTTCGGCACGTTCGAGGTCGAGCGCTAGGCCGGTCAAAGTCACACGGAGCCAGAGGGAGGACCGGGAATGGCAGATCTTCTGCGCGTCGTGCAGTGCGGTCTGGGGCCGATCGGCCAGGCAGTGGCGCGGCTCGTGCTGGACACGCCGGGCCTCAAGCTCGTCGGCGCGGCGGACGTCGACGGCGAGAAGGCCGGCCGCGATCTGGGCACTGTCCTCGGCCTGGGCCGCAGGCTGCGCGTCAAGGTCGAGGCCGACGCGGCGCGCGCTGTGCGCAAGGGCCGGCCGCGGGTGGCCGTGGTCTCGACGGTCTCGAGCCTGCGCGAGGTCAAGCCGCTGATCCTCGACCTGGTGAAGCGCGGCGTCCACGTCGTGACGACCTGCGAGGAGTTGGCCTCCCCGACTCCGGCCCACCAGGCGTCTTTTCGCGAGATCGACCGAGCGGCACGCAAGAAGCGGGTGTCGGTGCTGAGCACAGGGGTGAATCCCGGCTTCAGCATGGACCTGCTGCCCCTCATGCTCACAGCGCTGTGCGTCGAGGTCAAACGCATCTCGGTGACACGCGTCGTCGATCTCGCAACGCGCCGCCTGAGTCTCAAGCGCAAAGTGGGCGCCGGGCTCAACCTGCAGCAGTTCCGGCGCGCCCTGGCCGACGGCGTCGTGCGCCACGTCGGCCTGCTCGAGTCAGCGCACATGATCGCCTCAGCTCTGGGCTGGTCGCTCGATCGCGTCGAGGAGACGATCGAGCCGGCGACCGCGCCGCGCGATCTGGACACGGAGCACCTGCGCATCCCGGCCGGCGCGGTCTCCGGCATCAAGCAGCACGCGCGCGCCTACCGCAAGGGCGAGCTGATCCTCTCGCTCGACTTGCAGATGTACGTCGGTGCCGAGTCGCCGCGCGATCACATCCTGGTCGACGGCACTCCGCCGATCGACCTGACCATCGCAGGCGGTGTCGCGGGCGACGTGGCCACAGCGGCCATCGTGGTCAACAGCTTGCCGCGTCTGTTCGCGGCGCCGCCAGGCCTGCTGACGATGCGCGAGGTCCCTGCCGTGACGCGCTTCAACTTCGAGGACCTCGCGGCTGCGCTCAAGAAGCGCAAGAAGTAGCGCGCCATGGCCACGCTGGTCGTCGGTAGCGTCGCGTACGACACCATCGAGACGCCCTTCGGCAAGGCCGAGCGCATCCTCGGTGGCAGCGCGTCGTATATTTCCGTGGCCGCGTCGTTCTTCGGCCCGGTGCGCCTGGTCGCGGTCGTCGGCAGCGACTTCGGCGAGCAGCAGTTCGCAGCGTTCCGCGGCCGGCCGATCGACCTGGACGGCCTGGAGCGCGCCGACGGCCAGACGTTCCACTGGCAGGGCAAGTACTCCTCGGACCTCAACTCGCGCGAGACGATCCGCACGGATCTGAACGTCTTCGAGCGCTTCCGGCCCAAGATCCCAGCGTCGTACCGGCGCTCGGAGCACGTCTTTCTCGGCAACATCGATCCCACGCTGCAGCGCGAGGTGCTCGATCAGGTCGAGCGGCCGCGCCTGGTGGCCTGCGACACGATGAACTTCTGGATCTCCGGCCAGCCCGAGGCCCTGCGCAAGACCCTGGCGCGCGTGGACACACTGCTGATCAACGACGGCGAGGCGCGCGAGCTGTCCGGCGAGTGGAACCTGGTCAAGGCAGCGCGGGCCATCCGCGCCATGGGGCCGCGCACGCTAATCGTCAAGAAGGGCGAGCACGGCGTGCTGATGTTCCTCGAGGACGGCACGTTCGCTGCGCCGGCCTATCCTCTTGAGGAGGTCTTCGACCCGACAGGCGCGGGCGACACCTTCGCCGGCGGCTTCATGGGCTACCTCGACAGCTGCGGCCGCCTCGACGATGAAAGCCTGCGCCGCGCGGTCGTCATGGGCAGCACGCTGGCGTCGTTCGCCGTCGAGGCCTTCGGCCTGGACCGCCTGCTGCGCCTGACGCGTCCCGAGATCGACGCGCGCTTCAGCCTCTTCAAGCGCCTGACACATTTCGAGGCGCTGTAGGGGCGACGCATGCGTCGTCCCTACGCGGTGGCCAGGGGGTTTTCCGGATCGCCGGCCCAGTGGGACGGATTCTCCGCGATGTACTGTCGGATGTGGTTCAGCTCAGCCTCATCGCGGAGGATGCGTTCGTAATAGCCGCGTTGCCATAGACGTCCGCGGAACGGCGGCCAGCCCAACGTTCGGACGCCGTCGCAATGCCGTTTCGTTGTCATGGTTTTGAACCGTGCCACGACATCCGGCAACGACATCACCGTAGGGGCAGGCCCCTGTGCCTGCCCCGGGCAGGGGCGGCCCCCCGTGGCCGCCCCGCCGGCGTCCACCGCCACGCCTCGAATCTGCGACAATGGCCCAGGCTGTTGCCATGAGGAGGAGATCGATGCGTCTCTCGCGTGTGGCGTTCATCGGAATCGCTTGCACACTCGCACTCTGCGGACCGAGCGCGCTCCGCGCGCAGGAGACGCCAGCCACGGTCACAGACCCGATCTCGCCAGCCGATTGCCTCAAGGACAAGAAAAAGGCGCTCGAGTGCCAGCACATCGGTCTCACGTATGCGAACGGAGAGCAGGGCGCGCCCGACCCGGTCAAGGCGGCGGAGTTTCTGGACGCTGCCTGTCGCGCGGAAGTCCCGCGCGCCTGTGGTCAGTACGGCCGGCTCCTGCTGCGGCCTCACGCGCGGGCAGGGGACGCGGAGCGTGCTGCCCAGGTTCTGGAGAAGGCGTGCGCGCAGAAGGACATCGAAGCGTGTACGGCTCTCGGAGGTGTGTATGCAGACGGCCTCGGGGTGCCGCGAGATGTGCCGCGGGCGGCGAAGCTGCTCGATCTGGGATGCGAGAACGGTCACAGTCGGGCTTGCGGCGCGTTGGCTCGTCTGCTGGATGCCGGCAACGGCATCCAGCGCGACGCGGTGCGAGCGAAGACGCTGATGGACAGGGCCTGCACGCTCGGTGACACAGAGACATGCGAGCGGGCGTGCACGTCGGGTGACGGGAAGTCCTGCCTTGCCTGGGGAAGGTGGCTGCGCGACCAGGCACCGGACGACGACACCGCGGCCGACAACGCGTACACGCTGGCATGCGATGCCGGGGCGGCGGAGGGCTGCGACCGCCTCGCGGCACGCACAAAGGACGGCGCGCGGAGCGTCGCATTCCTCGAGCGCGCCTGTACAGTCGGAGACACGTTGGCATGCGCCGAGGCGGCGCGGTCGTACTACCACGGTCGCGGTCTGGCGGCGGACCTGGGCGCCGCAGCGCGCCTGTACGCGACCGCGTGCGAGAAGCGGAGCAGCGCCGCGTGCATCACGCTGGGTGGGATCTACGCCCGTGGTGAGCGCGGGGAGGGCGAGCAGGCGAAGAGCCAGGAGTACTTCCTCAAGGCGTGTGGCGAGGACGTCGCGTGCCAAACGATCGTCGCCAACGGCAACGTGCCGAGCGAGTGGGGCGTGAGTCTGGAGGCGCTCCGCCCTTCGCAGGAGTCGGCCGTGCGTGTCGGCGGGATGCTCCTCAGGGAGGTCCCGCCAGTCTATCCTTACCAGGAGATGGGCGGGCCTGGGTGTACGATCACGCTCAAGGAGGGTGCGGTCACGCTCGAGTGCGTCGTCTCTCCGGACGGAAATGTGACGGATGTGCGGGCCAAGAGCGGCCTCAAGCAGCTCATCCCCGCGGCCGTCAAAGCCGTTCGCCAGTGGGTCTACACGCCCATGCTCGTCGACGGCGTGCCCGTGTCAGTGACCAGGACCGTCACGGTCAACTTCAAGGTCAACAGGTAGGAGACGATGCGAGGCACGCGAAGACGGCGTTTGATGAGACGCATGAAGACGTCGCTGATCGTTGCCGTCGCCAGTCTTCTTTGGAGCGGCTCGCTCGGCGTCTCGGCGCAGGAGACGCAGCCCGCCACGATCAAAGACCCGGTCTCGCCCACCGATTGCCTGCGTGACAAGAAGAAGGCGCCAGACTGTCAGCGCATCGGTTTGCTGTACGCGACGGGCGAGCAGATCGCGCCGGATCCGGCCAAGGCGGCGGAGTTCCTAGGCGCTGCGTGTCGCGCGGACGTGCCGCGTGCCTGTCATCAGTATGGCTGGCTCCTTCTTCAGCATCCAGGGCGAGCAGGAGACGCGGATCGTGGCGCCCAGCTTCTCGAGAAGGCCTGCCAGCAGAAAGACTCCGAAGCCTGCACGGCGCTCGGAGCTGCCTACGCGGGTGGAGTCGGTGTGCCGCGAGACGCGCCGCGGGCTGTAAAGTGGCTCGATCCTGGGTGCGAAGCCAATCAAAACCTGGCCTGCGCGACGCTGGCACGCCTGCTGGATGCCGGGGACGGCATTGCCCGCGACCCAGAGCGTGCGAAGAAACTCATGGCGAAGGCCTGTGAGCTCGGCGACACAGCGATGTGCGAACGAGCGTGCAAGTCCGGCGACGGCCAGAGCTGTGTCGCCTGGGGCGAGCGATCGGATCAGCCAGCGTCGACGGACACTGCCGTCGCCGACAATGCGTACAAGATGGCCTGCGATGCGGGCGCGGCGGAAGGCTGTGCGCGGCTCGCGGTGCGCGCAAAGGACGGCGCGCAGGCCGTCGCGCTTCTTGAACGCGGTTGTGCGCTTGGCGACGCCCTCACGTGCGCGGAGGCAGCGCGGCGCTACTACCACGGTCGCGACGTGGCCAAGGATGTCGCGGCCGCTGCGCGCCTGTACGCCACCGCGTGTGAGAGGGAGAGCTACGGCTCATGCATTGCGGTCGGTGGAATCTACGCGCGTGGCGAGCGAGGGGCAGAGGAACAAGCAAGGGGAAGGGAGTACTTGCTGCAAGGTTGTACGACCCTCGCATGCAAGACGATCGTGGCCAATGGGGGACTGCCGGAGGCATGGGGCGTGGGCCTCGATGACCTGCGCCCGGGCCTGGAACCAGCCGTGCGCGTCGGCGGGAGGATCCAGGCGCCGACGCAGATTGAGAAGGTGAGGGCGCAGTACCCGCCAGACGCCTGGAACCGTCGTATTCAGGGGACCGTGTCGGTCCAGTGCGTCATCTCTCCAGCGGGGGTCATAGGAGATGCGGTGGCGATGAGCGGGCCCAGGGAGCTCAGGGCGGCCGCCGTGGCGGCAGTTCGGCGCTGGGTCTACAAGCCGACGCTTCTAGATGGCGTGCCTGTGCCGGTGATCATCACCGTCACGGTGGACTTCAAGATCTGGCGCTGAGGAGGAGGCGATGCGATCCACGCGAGGATGGCGTCTAACGAAGAGAGCGAGGATTCTGAGTGTCGGAGTTGTCACCCTGCTGCTATCCGGACGATCGCTCAGGCTCTCGGCACAGGAGCCGTCGACCGCGCGCGAGGGGCCCATCTCGCCGGCTGAATGCTTGCGCCACAAAGATCTCGCGCGGGAGTGTCAACGACTCGGACTGCTGTATGCCGCGGGCAAGGACGTCCCGCTGGACGAGGCGCGCGCCATTGAGTTTCTCGACGCCGCCTGCCGTGCCGGCCTGACGACTTCCTGCGGCCCGCAGGCCTGGCTCCTGCTCAAACGCCACTCGCGCCCGGAGGACGTGAAGCTCGGCGACCGGCTGCTCGAACGAGGGTGTAGGGAAGGCGAGGTTGGCGCGTGTGGCGTGCTCGGACGAGCGTACGCGAACGGCATCGGGGTCACGCGGGATGCCCCGAAGGCCGCCAGACTACTAGGCAAGGCCTGCGAAGGAGGCAGCGCGCAGGCATGTGCGGCGCGGGCCGACCTCCTGGATGCCGGTGACGGCGTCCCTCGCGACGCCGACCGCGCGAAGACGCTCGTGGCGAAGGGCTGCGATCTTGGAGCAACCGACGCGTGCGCGAAGGCGTGCGACGGAGGCGACGGCCACGCGTGCCGCGTTCTCGGCGATCAGTTGAGCCGCGCGGCGACCCCTGATCTGAATCGCGCCGAGCTTGCGTACCGGCGAGCCTGTGATGCCGGAGCGGCTGACGGCTGCTACCTACTCGCGTTGCGGACCGACGACGCGGCGCTGGCTCTGCCAGCGTTCGAGCGCGCCTGCGTGCTCGGTTATGCGCCGGGCTGCGTCGCGGCTGCGCAGTCCTACCACCTCGGGCGTGGCGTGGCGGCGGATCTCGCCGCCGCCGTGCGTCTCTACGGGCAGGCGTGCGAGAAGAACGTCAGCGAAGGCTGCATCGGCCTCGGCGGGATGTACGCTCGCGGCGAGCTGGGGGCAGAGGAGACGGCGAAGGGCCAAGCGTACCTCGTCAAGGGGTGCGGCGAGGACGTCGAGTGCCGTGTGATCGTGGCGAACGGCCGGATTCCTACGGCCTGGGGTGGGAGCCTGGAGGCCTTGCGGCCTCAGCAGGTCGCCCCGGTGACCGATCCGGTGCGCGTGGGCGGCGCCATCGAAGCACCGAAGAAGACCAAGAACGTCAACCCGATCTATCCCCCGCTCGCGCGCGCAGCGCGCATCCAGGGCACGGTCGCGCTGGAGTGCGTGATCTCGCCGCTTGGAGAAGTGACAGAGGTCAAGGTCGTCAGGAGCATTCCTCTGCTCGATGCCGCTGCGATAGACGCCGTCCGTCAGTGGCGCTACGCGCCAACGTTGATCAATGGCGTGGCGGTGCCGGTGATCACGACGGTCACCGTCACTTTCCGAGTCAGCGGCCAGTCAATGCTCCCTATCGGCGGCCGCATGACCGGCCCGGACTTCCCGGTCCGCGGGCGATGACCGGGATGGTGGCCATCATGAGACAGACAGCCGTGCTGCTCGCCGCTGTCATTGGCGGCTTTGTTCCGGTCGGAGCGCGGACACTCTCGGCGCAAGAACCTCCGGCCGCAATTCGGGACCCGATCTCACCGGCAGACTGTCTTCGGGACAAGAGCAAGGTGCAGGATTGCGCAAACCTCGGCGCTATGTATGGCGGTGGAAGAGGCGTTCCAAAGGATGTGACCAAGGGCCTCGCGTATCTCGATGCTGCCTGTCGGCAGCAGCGTTCGGACGCCTGCCACGCCATGGGCGTGCTGCTCCTAGAGCGGCACGAGTCGCCGGAGGACGCGAAGAAGGGCGTCAAGCTGCTCGAACAGGCCTGCCGCGAGCGTGACGACGTCGGCTGCGGCGAGCTCGGGCGCTGCTATGCCGAGGGAATCGGCGTGCCGCGCGACGCAGTGCGGGCGATGCGAATCCTGGAGCCAACGTGTGCCGCAAACGCGGGCCGGGCCTGCTGGGTCCTTGCCAACTTGCTGGAGAGAGGCGACGGCGTCGCGCGTGACGCAGACCGTGCCGCGGCACTGACCAAGAAGGCGTGCGCGTCGCTCTTCTTCATCGAGGAGGCGTGCGAGAAGGCCTGTGCCTCTGGCGACACCGAAAGCTGCTTGGTGCGCGGTGATCGGCTGAGTCGCAGGAAGCCTCTCGATGTGGCCGCAGTGGATCGCGCCTACGGCGAGGCCTGCAGCGCCGGAGGGGCGCAGGACTGGGGCTGCTACTCCCGCGCGCTAAGCCTCCGCGTTACTGGACAAGGTGCACGTGCCGTGGTGCTCCATGAGAAGGCCTGTACCGCCGGCCATGCGTGGAGCTGTGCCAGTCTGGCGGACGCGCACTACATCGGCCGCGGTGTTGCGGCCAACCCCGTTGCCGCTGCGCGGTTCTACAGAACGGCATGCGAGGGCGGCGCGGCCACGGCGTGTGTCACGCTGGGCGGGATGTGCGCCCGCGGTGAGCTGGGGGCCGAAGAAGCGGCCATGGCGCCGGGGTACTTCGCGATCGCCTGCGGCGACGACACGGCGTGCAAGACGATCGTGGCAGGAGGCAACGTCCCAGAGGCCTGGGGTGGCAACCTCGAAGCGCTTCGTCCGAGCGATGATCCGAGCCCTGGCAAGGGGAGTCCCGATCAATCGCCCAAGCTCGTCCGCCAAACCAAGCCCCACTACCCGCCCTACGCACTGGATCGCAGGGTCGGTGGCAGAGTGCAAATGGAGCTGCTGATCGACCCGCGCGGAGCCGTTGGCGACGTGAGATACATCGGGGGACCCTACGCGCTCCGAGAGGCTGCGATGGAGTGCGTCCGCCAGTGGACCTTCGAGCCCGCCAGGCACCGCGGACTGCCAGTGCCCGCGGTCGAAGACGCGACGGTCACGTTCGACCTGTACTGAGGCGGACGCATCACGCAGACTGAGGCGGCGTACTGCGGCGTGGCCGCCCCGCCGGCGTCCACCACCACCCCTCGGATCTGCGACAATGGGCCAGCCAGTTTCTGTGAGGAGGAGATCGATGCGTCTCTCGTGCGTGGCGTTCGTCGGGGTCGTTTGCACATTTGCACTCTCCGGACCGAGCGCGCTCTGGGCGCAGCAGACGCCGCCAGTCACGGCTAAAGACCCGATCTCGCCGGCCGATTGCCTCAAGGACAAGAAGAAGGCACCGGAGTGCCAACAGCTCGGGCTGCTGTACGCCGAGGGCAAATGCGTTCCACAGGACCTGACCAAGGGGCTGGCGTTTCTCGACGCCGCCTGTCGCGCCGGCCTGGACGATGCCTGCCGGCTCCAGGCACATCTCATGCTCGAGCGAGACCTGACTCCCGGGGAGGCGAAGCGCTGCGTGGAGCTTCTGGAGGCGGCCTGCAAGAAGGGCAACGCCGGGACCTGCGCGGTACTGGCAGGTGTCTACGTTGACGGCCGTCTTGTCGCGCGCGACGTGCCGAAGGCGGTGAAGCTACTCGACGAGAGCTGCGCAGCGAGGCTGGCCGTGGCGTGCAGTACGCTCGCGGACTTGCTGAATGCCGGCGATGGCATCGCTCGCGACACCGTCCGCGCGAAGGCGCTCATGGCCAAGAGCTGCGATCTTCGGGCGACCGACGCGTGTGCGAAGGCGTGCGACGGAGGCGACGGCCACGCGTGCCGCATCCTCGGCGATCAGTTGGTCCGCGCCGCCAACCCGGACGCGGGCCGCATCGCGCGGGCGTACCAGAAGGCCTGTGACGCCGGCGTAGCTGACGGCTGCTACCTCCTCGCACTGCGGACCGACGACGCGTCGCAAGCGCTGACATCGTTCGAGCGCGCCTGCGTGCTTGGTCATGCGCCCGGATGCCTCGCGGCCGCGCAGTCCTACCACGTCGGGCAAGGCGTGGCGGCGGATCTCGCCACGGCGGCACGTCTCTATGGGCAGGCCTGCGAGAAGAATGTCCGCGAAGGCTGCATCGGCCTCGGCGGCATGTACGCTCGCGGCGAGCTGGGGGCAGAGGAGACGGCGAAAGGCCAGGCATACCTCGTCAAGGGGTGCGGCGAGGACGTCGAGTGCCGCGTAATCGTGGCGAACGGCCGGATTCCGAAGGCCTGGGGCGACAGCCTAGAAGCGTTGCGGCCTCAGCAGGTCGCCCCGGTGACCGGTCCGGTGCGCGTGGGCGGCGCCATCAAAGCACCGAAGAAGACCAAGAACGTCAGCCCGATCTATCCCCCGCTCGCGCGCGCAGCGCGCATCCAGGGCAATGTCACGCTGGAGTGCGTGATTTCGCCGCTTGGGGAAGTGACAGAGCTCAAGGTCGTCAGGAGCATTCCCCTGCTCGATGCCGCTGCGATAGACGCCGTCCGTCAGTGGCGCTACGCGCCAACGTTGATCAATGGCGTGGCGGTGTCGGTGATCATGGCAGTCCCCGTCAACTTCAAGGTCGCCTACTAGGGCTCACCGGCGCTTCTCATCGTGCGCGCTCGCCACGCCGCTGAGCCAGTTGCCATGAGGAGGAGATCGATGTGCCCTCGCGCGCGGCCGGGCAGAAGTAGGGGCGATTCATGAATCTACGAGCCAATCTGACGCATGCGCCGGCTTCGTAACAGATTCAGTGTCGTGGTCTGCGCGTATTGCGCCTGGCTTCGGGTTCTCGGTTCAGCATCGTCGCTCTATCATCTATGTTGCACGCTCAGGAGCCTGACTTGCCCAGCACCCCCACTCTCTCCACTGAGCTCAAGCGCACGCTGCTTTTGACGATCCTCGAGAGCCGGCATGGCGACATGCGCGAGGAGAGCCTCAATCGCCAGGGCAAAGGCCACTTCCACATCTCGGCCCAGGGCCACGAGGCGATGGCCGCGTTTGGCATGCTGATGCAGCCGGACGACTACGCCTGCCCGTACTACCGCGACCGCGCCTTTGTGCTGGGCCGCGGCGTGACCACGCGCCAGCTCGCGCTCGACTACATGGCCAAGCGCGAGTCCTCCTCGCGCGGGCGCCAGATGCCGTCGCACTACAGCTATCCGAAGTTCCACATCTGGAGCGTGGCCACGCCCACGGCCTCGCAGCTCCTACCCGCGTGCGGCATGGCCTGGGGCATGCAGCTCGACGGCAAACCGTCGCTCACCTTGGCCACTGTCGGCGAGGCAGCCGCACGCCAGGGCGATTTCTTCGAGACCGTGGCCTTTGCCAAAGAGCGCCAACTGCCATTGCTGCTCGTCGTCGAAGACAACGGCTACGGCATCTCGAGCCCCACACGCACCACCAATCCGCTCGCACTCGGCGTGCTCGCTGCTGGCGATTGGGTGCTGGTCGACGGCTGGGAGGTGGAGCGCGTCTATCACGCGGCAGCGGATTTGATGGACAAGATCCGCGCAGGCAGCGGCCCGGGCTTCATCTGGGTGCGAATGGAGCGCCTCTCGAGCCACACCAGCTCGGACGATCAGAGCATCTACCGCTCGGCGGAGGAGCTGTCAACGCTCGCTGAGCGCGATCCGCTGAGCCGGCTGCGTGACCAGCTCATTGCCGAGGCCGCGCTCACGCCGGGCGAATTCGACGAGCTCAATCGCGAGGTCAAGGAGAGGGTGCGCGCCGACTATCTCGCCGCGGAGACGGCGGAGAATCCATTGGCCGGCGACCTCGAGACCAATGTCGTCACGCCGCCGCCGCAGCTCGACGAGACCATCTTCCACGCCGGCACGTACCGCATGGGCGACACTGTCAACCTGACGCTGCGCGCTGGCCTGGCCGCGGATCCGCGGCGCGTGATCTTCGGCGAGGACGTCGAAGACCCGAAAGGCGGCGTGTTCACGCTCACGAAAGGGCTCTCGACAGACTTCCCCAAGCAGGTGTTCAACTCGCCGTTGGCCGAGAGCACCATCCTCGGCGTGGCCTGCGGCCTGGCCAGCTACGGCCGACGGCCGATCTTCGAGCTCCAGTTCATCGATTTCATCTACCCCGGCTGGAACCAGCTCGTGACCAACCTGGCCACACTGCGCTGGCGCACGTTCGGACGCTGGACCTGTCCGGCTGTGATCTACGCACCCTACGGCGCCTATCTGCCAGGCGGGGCGCTGTGGCACTCGCAGGCCAATGAGGCGGCCATCGCGCACTTCCCGGGACTCAACGTCGTGATCCCCAGCACGCCGGACGACGCCGCGGGCCTGCTCTGGTCGGCGATGCACGGCGACGATCCGACGATCGTGCTCATCCCGAAGCACATGCTCTGGGCCGAGCAGGAGGTGAAGGCGCCCATCTCCGCCGTACCGATCGGCCGCGGCCGCTACGTTACGCGCGGGAGCGACGTGACGCTCGTCGCGTGGGGCAACACGGTCGAGAAATCGCTCGAAGCCATCGCGCAGCTCGGCGCACGCGCAAGCATCGAGCTGATCGACCTGCGCTCGATCTCGCCCTGGGATCGCGACCTGGTCGAGGAGTCGGTGCGCAAGACCGGCCGGATCGTCGT
>Ga0182021_10005283_pt1 | contig 15265 bp, 7 predicted proteins | sample 612E3MmetaG_FD_120493 | JGI IMG/M metagenome (GOLD analysis project Ga0182021, IMG submission 120493) | Permafrost microbial communities from Stordalen Mire, Sweden - 612E3M metaG (Illumina Assembly) | ecosystem: Environmental > Terrestrial > Soil > Wetlands > Permafrost | place: Sweden... | reverse complement strand
GGAAAAGGCGAAGGGGAAAGCCGATTTCTGCGAGGTCAAGCGAGTACCTCCTGGCCGCGGCGTAGGCCCGGCACCGGTGGAAGAAGCGACGAAGGTGGCGGCTGCCACGAGGGGGAAGAACTTCATGATTGGCACAACTCGCTCAGCGATCGAAGCACATACGGCAGGATGCCGCCATGCTGGTAGTAGAGCGACTCTTGTTGCGTGTCGATGCGCACGCGTACGGCAAAGTGGTCTTGCGATCCGTCGGGCCGGGTGATGCGGATGGCGATCTGGCGGTGGGCCGGCGGCGTTTCTAGAAACTGGGGCAGGCCCAGGGTTTCGAAGATCTCCTCGCCGTCGAGGCCCAGGCTGTGCGCGCTGTCACCGGGCAAGAACTCCAGCGGCACCACGCCCATGCCCACCAAGTTCGATCGGTGGATGCGCTCGAAGCTTTCCGCCAGCACCGCCCGTACGCCCAGCAGGCGCGTTCCCTTGGCCGCCCAGTCGCGCGACGAGCCGCAGCCGTAGTCGCGACCGGCCAGCACCAGCAGCGGCACCTGGTCAGCCTGGTACTTCATGGCCGCATCGTAGATGGGCATGACTTCGCGGCCGGGCAGATAGCGCGTGAGGCCGCCCTCGGTCCCGCGCGCCAGCAGGTTCTTGATACGAATGTTGGCGAAAGTCCCGCGCACCATGACCTCGTGGTTGCCGCGGCGGGAGCCGTAGGAATTGAAGTCCTTGGGCTGGATGCCGAGTCCGGTGAGGTAGCGCCCGGCTGGGCTGTCGGGTTTGATCGAGCCGGCCGGCGAGATGTGATCGGTGGTGATGCCGTCGCCCAATACGGCCAACACGCGCATGCCGCCGAGCTCGCTGGTCACGGCGGGCTTGGCCGGCATGTCCACGAAATAGGGCGGATGCTTGACGTAGCTAGAGCCCTCGTCCCATGCGTAGGTCGCTGCTTGCGGAACCTGGATGCCGCGCCAGCGGGCGTCGCCTTCGAACACAGTGGCGTAGGCCTGCTTGAACATGGCGGGTTGGACCGCTGCCAGCGCGGCCTGGATCTCGGCCTGCGACGGCCAGATGTCGCGCAGGAAGACCGGCTGGCCAGCGCGGTCTCGGCCCAAGGGCTCCTCGTCGAGATTGATGTCCACCCGACCGGCCAGGGCAAAGGCCACCACCAGCGGCGGCGAGGCCAGGTAGTTGGCGCGCACCTCGGGGTGCACACGGCCCTCGAAGTTGCGGTTGCCCGAGAGCACCGACGCCACCACCAACGAGCGTTCTTCGATGGCTTGCGAGATGGGCGCCGCCAGCGGTCCCGAGTTGCCGATGCAGGTCGTGCAGCCGTAGGCGACCACGTGAAAGCCAAGCGTCTCCAGGTGAGGGAGCAGTCCGGCTGCTTTGAGATAGGCGGTGACCACCTGCGATCCCGGCGCCAGCGATGTCTTCACCCAGGGCTGGCTGGCCAGGCCGCGCTCCACCGCCTTCTTGGCCAGCAGGCCCGCGGCCAAGAGCACCGACGGGTTGGATGTGTTGGTGCAACTGGTGATGGCAGCTAGCACCAGCGAGCCGTGCTTCAGGCTCGGGTGAGCGCCGCCGGCCGAAGCGGCCTGGGCAGAGTCCGACTTCTTGGGCCTGGTCAGCGAAGGCAGGGCGGCTTCAAACGACTTCTTGATCTGGGGCAGGGGCACCCGTTCCTGCGGTCGACGCGGCCCAGCCACGCAGGGCTCGATGCTGGACATGTCGAGGTCGACGATCTTGCTGTACTGGGCTTCGGGCGTATCGGCGGTCGCGAACAGGCCCTGCTCGCGGCAGTAGATCTCCACCAGGGCGATGGATTCCTGCGACCGACCCGAGACACGCAGGTAGGCCAGCGTTTCTTGGTCGATGGGAAACAGCCCACAGGTGGCGCCGTACTCGGGCGCCATGTTGGCGATGGTCGCGCGGTCCGCGAGCGGCAGTTGCGGGACGCCGGGGCCGAAGAACTCGACGAACTTCCCCACCACGCCCAGCTTGCGCAAGATCTCGGTCACCGTGAGCACCAGGTCGGTGGCCGTGGCCCCCTCGCGCAGCGAACCTGCCAGCCGCACACCGACCACCCGGGGAACCAGCAGCGGGATGGGTTGCCCCAGCATGGCGGCCTCGGCTTCGATGCCGCCCACGCCCCAGCCCAGCACGCCCAGGCCGTTGATCATGGTGGTGTGCGAGTCGGTGCCCACCACTGTGTCGGGATAGGCCTGCATGACGTCGGGTCGGCTGCCATCAGGAGCAGCGAACACGACGCGCGCCAAGCGCTCGAGATTGACCTGGTGGACGATGCCGGTGTCAGGTGGCACCACGGCGAGATTGCGAAAAGCGGATTGGCCCCAGCGCAGGAAGGCGTAGCGCTCATGATTGCGGGAGAATTCCATTTCGTTGTTGCGCGCCAGGGCCTGCGCGTGGCCGTACTCGTCCACCTGCACCGAGTGATCGATGACCAGTTCCGCCGGCAAGAGCGGATTGATGCGGGTGGGGTCGCCTCCCATGCGTTGGGTGGCAGTGCGCATGGCGGCCAGGTCCACCACCACAGGCACGCCGGTGAAGTCCTGCATGATCACCCGTGCCGGCATGAAAGCGATCTCGTGCGCCGGCTCGGCGTCTGGTTGCCAGCGCGCCACAGCCTCGATTTGCTGGCGGGTGACCGAGGTGCCGTCCTCGCGTCGCAACAGGTTCTCGAGAAGGATTTTCAGCGAGAAGGGCAGGCGATCGAGCGACATTCCGGCTGCCTGCAGCGCCGACAAGCGGAAGATCTCGAAAGTGCGGTTGCCGACGCGCAAGGCCGAGCGAGAGCCGAATGAATCAGCCATGGTGGTAGTGCTAGCAGGGCACTGCGCTGGCGTCGATAGCTCTGCGGCTAGCCCGTGTTCTTTGGCGCATCTCCGTGGCCATTCAGCCTGGGCGTGGCCCCGTACTCTTCCAGCTTTCGGTACAGGGTCTTGCGGTCCAGCCCCAGGCGCAGGGCAGCGCGTGTCTTGTTTCCGCCCTCGGATTCGAGCACGCGCTCGATGTACTCACGTTCGAGTTGGTCCAGGGTCAGCCCCTGGGCGACCGCCGTGGCCAGCCGGTCCTGGCTCTTGCGTTCGCGCATGACTGGGGGCAAATCGTCGGGGCCAACCAGCTCGCCCTCGGCCAGCGCCACCGCGCGTTCCACCATGTTCTCCAGCTCGCGCACGTTTCCGGGAAAGGTGTAGCCGAGCATGATCTTCTTGGCGCTCTCGGAAAAGCCGCGCAGGGGTTTGCCCGCCCGCGCGGCCGAGCGGGCCATGAAGTGCTCGGCCAGGGGCAGCACATCCTCGTTGCGGGCGCGCAGCGGAGGCAGATGGATCTGCACCACGTTGAGACGGTAGTAGAGGTCTTCGCGCAGGTGTCCCTCGCGCAGATGCGCGGTCAGATCGCGATTGGTGGCGGCGATCACCCGCACGTCCACGCGCTCGACCTTGTTGGTGCCGAGCGGTCGCACCTCGCCGTCCTGCAGGACGCGCAGCAACTTGGGCTGCAACTGCAGGGGCATGTCGGCGATCTCATCAAGGAACAGGGTACCGCCGTCAGCCTCGACGAACAGACCTTGGCGGTCCGTGTTCGCGGTGGAATGGGCTCCGCGCGCATAGCCGAAGAGTTCGCTTTCCAGCAGGGTTTCGGGGATGGCCGAGCAGTTCATGGCCACGAAAGGACGAGCCTTGCGTGGACCATGGGCATGGATGGCGCGCGCCACCAGCTCCTTGCCGGTGCCCGAATCGCCGGTGACCAGCACACTGGCCTGCGAGCCGGCCATGCGACGGATGAGACCGAAAACCTCCTGCATGGCGGGCGAGCGACCGATGAGGTTGTCTAGTCGGTCGCGCCGGTTGACCTCTTCGCGCAGGCGCACCACCTCAGAGCGCAGCACACGCTCGCCCAGCGCCTTGTCGATGGTGAGCAGAAGATGGTCGGTCTCGAACGGCTTGGTCAAATAGTCGTAGGCGCCTAGCTTGACCGCGCGGATAGCCGTGTCGATCGACCCGAATCCGGTGATGATGATGACGTAGAGAGAAGGCTCGACGGCGCGAATTTCGCGCAACAGATCCAGTCCGTCGAGGTCAGGCATCTTGACGTCGGACACCACCAGATCGACGCCACCCCGTTTGACGCGCTCCAAGCCGGCGCGGCCTCCGGCGGCGACCTCGACCGCGAAGCCTTCGCGTTCCAGGTCCTCTTTGAGACAGTCGCGCTGAGCCGCATCGTCGTCGACCACCAAGATGACAGCCCGGGCTGCTCCACGGGCTGCGGAAGCGGTGTCGTTCGTGGTCGAGGGGCTGGCCATGCTGTGCGGGGCCGTCACAGGGAAGGCCCCACTGGGCAATCCTTGCCCATCCCAGGGCGTGGAGCAAGCGTGCTTATTGGCGCGTCGTCGCGGAAGGCCAAGCGCAACTAGCAAGACCCGTTTCAGTCGCGCGAGACCCCTCTCCAGAACGAACGCACAACGCCCTTCGGCAGCCTGCCAATGAGCCATTCTCGGGACAACTGCTACTGTAGGTAACAGATCGCCAGGAGTTGTATTTGACGATCCCCTTGAGCTTCCGCAAGCGAGTTTGCCCGTGTCTCTTGGCCGCCCTTTTTTCTGTCGGGGCAGGTTGCACGAGCGGGTCTGGCCCCAACGCCCCGACGAGTTCGGGCGGGGCCAGGACCGAAACGGGCGGCGGCACAATCGCGGCGGGCGGTGTCATCGCGGGTTCGGGCGGTGCCTTGACGGAAACGGGCGGCGCCACAAGCGCGAGCGGTGGCGCGACGACGGCCGGCGCGACGGCCGTATCAGCGACCGGAGGGCAGGGCGGAACGACCGTCCAGGGCGGCAGCGTTGCCCAAGGTGGGACGACCGTCCAGGGCGGCAGCGTTGCCCAAGGTGGGACGACCGTTCCGGGCGGAAGTGTCGCCCAAGGTGGGACGATCGGCCAAGGCGGGAGCGGTACCCGAGGCGTGACGACCGGCCAGGGCGGGACTACCGCGGGAGGCGGGTCTGGCGGGCAGGGGATCCGCGACGCGGGGGCTGTCGACGCCGCGCCGAATGCGCCGGTCGGCTCCGGCCCCGCTCAAACACCTGCCTACAATGGCTTGCGAGGGCAAGACTTCAACAGTGGGTGGAAGTTCAACCGAAGCGACGTCACCAACGGCCAAAACGCCACTTTCGATGACTCGACCTGGCGCAATCTGAGCGTGCCGCATGACTGGAGCATCGAACTAGCCTTCAATCAAAAATCCCCCGCCGGCAGTGGAGGTGGCTTCTTGGATGGCGGAGTCGGCTGGTACCGCAAGACATTCACCCTGGATCAAGCGTATTCCGGGAAGAAGATCCTGATCCAATTCGACGGAGTCTACATGAATAGCCAGGTGTGGCTCAACGGCACATCCCTGGGCACAAGGCCGTATGGCTATTCTAGCTTCGAGTACGATCTCACGCCCTACGCGAAATTTGGCAGCACCAGCAATGTCATTGCCGTTCGAGTGAATAACAACCAGCCGACCAGCCGCTGGTATTCCGGCAGCGGCATCTACCGAAATGTCTGGTTGACGGTGGTCGATCCGGTCCACGTCACCAACAGCGGCGTCTTCGTCACTACGCCCACCGTCAGCAGCAGTTCTGCTTCTGTCTCGGTCAGCACTGAAGTGCAGAACCAATCGACCACTTCTCAGTCGATGACGGTCACGACCACCATCTCCGATCCCAGCGGCGCGTCGGTGGCCAGCAACACCAGCGCGGCCAGCAACGTCGGCGCCAATTCCACAGCCACCGTGAGCCAGAGCCTGACGGTTCCCAATCCCCAGCTCTGGTCCACCACTTCTCCCAACCTCTACCAGGTGAAGGTCGAGATCAACGCGGGCGGTTCCACGTTAGACACCTATCTGGCCCCCTTGGGCATACGCACCGCCACTTTCAGTTCCACCACCGGTTTCTCCCTGAACGGGCAAACTACCAAACTCCGCGGGGTGTGCATGCACCACGACCTCGGCGCCTTGGGCTCAGCCATCAACTATCGGGCGATTGAGCGCCAGGTCCAGACCATGAAGGCCATGGGGGTCAATGCTATCCGCACGTCGCACAATCCGCCCGCGCCGGAACTGCTGGACATCTGCGATCGCGAAGGCATTTTGGTCATGGACGAGGCCTTCGATTGTTGGGAGTCAGCGAAAGTATCCAACGACTATCACCAGTACTTCACCCAATGGGCGCAGACCGATCTTCAGGCTTTCGTGCGCCGGGACCGCAACCATCCGAGTGTGATCATGTGGAGCGTGGGGAACGAAATCCCCAATCCCACGACTACCACCGCCACCAATCTCAAGAACTGGGTGCTGGCCGTGGACTCTACCCGTCCGGTGACCTGGGCATCCGTAAATACATCGAATGCAAACAATCAAGCGGTAGCCGCCGTGCTTGACCTGCAGGGATACAACTACTCGGAGGGACGCTACGACCAAGACCACACGGCCCATGCGACTTGGAAGCTCTTTGGCAGTGAAACGTCATCGGCTGTGCGCAGCCGCGGAATCTACGAGACCCCCGCCTCCAAGAGTATCCTGACCAGCCCCGACACGCAGTGTTCGTCGTACGACAACAGCGTCGTCAGTTGGGGTTCCTCCGCCGAGAGTTCGTACAAGAATGATGTCAGTCGCAGCTTTGTAGCCGGCCAGTTCATTTGGACTGGTTTTGACTACATCGGTGAGCCAACTCCCTATCCTTGGCCGGCCAAGAGTTCGTATTTCGGCATCGTGGATACCGCGGGATTCCCCAAGGACATCTACTACTTCTACCAGAGCCATTGGACAACGACTCCGATGGTCCATGTTTTGCCTCATTGGAACTGGAGTTCGGGGACGACAGTCACGGTTTTCGTCTACACCAATTGCGACAGCGTGGAACTATTCCTGAACGACGTTTCGCAGGGGAGCAAGACGTTTGCGTCGGGCGCTGTGCATCTTGAATGGAACGTGCCCTGGGCGTCGGGTACCTTGCGGGCTGAGGGCAAACGCGGCGGGGCTGTGGTCGTGAGCGAGGAGGTGAAGACAGCGGGGGCGGCGGCGAAGGTGGCGCTTTCCGCGGATCGGACCAGCATCAACGCCGATGGTAGGGACCTGGGCTTTGTCACCGCCGACATCCAAGACGCAGCTGCCATCCTTGTGCCGACGGCTGCCAATCCAATCAGCTTTTCCGTGTCAGGAGCCGGTGAGATCGTGGGTGTCGATAACGGAAATGCAATCGACACTTCGACCTACCAGGCCACGACCCGGAACGCCTTTAGCGGCAAGGCATTGGCTATTGTGCGGTCGACTGGGGCGACCGGACCGATCGTGGTTACCGCAAGTTCGTCCGGGTTGACGTCAGGGTCAGTGTCGCTCACCGCGCAGTGAACGGCGTGCGCCTCTCAAGGGCAGGTTGAACTGAGTGCCGAAGGTGCCAGCGTGGTCGTCACATTGGTCTGCAGGTACGACGGAGTGGACGTCGTGATGTTCGCCGCCACGACACCGCCGGCGATGCGTGCGTTGATGGTGTCCGCCGTCTGATTCGCCCAGCTATCGCCTGCTGCCGAAAGGCCGAAGCTTTCATCGACCAGGATGGGTTTGCCTGTGAAGGTATGCAAAGCGGCCCAGGTCTCGCTGCCTCCGGCGTTGGCGCTGGTGCCTTTGCCTGTCGTCCAGATCATGTCGTAGCTCGTGCCCAGGGCCGCCATGGCGGTGTTCATCTCGCCAATATAGGAGTTCAATTGCGAGGTGCTGATCCAGGTTGAGTAGTTCTGGGCGACCACGGCCGGGGGATCGTTGCACTTGATCGCCATAGTAATCTGCGCGGCGAGCTGCCCGAGTTGCGCGTATGACAGACCCGAGGTCGAGCCCTCGACCGAGTATTGAATGAAGTCTCCTTCGAGTAGCCAGATGACGGGCTTCTTGTACGCGGCGTAGGTTTGTGCGGCGTACCACGCGTAGGCCTTGACCATCAAATTCTGGTCACAGATCGTGCCCTGTGGACACGCGGCATTGTCGACTCCGAGAAGCAACGGTCCCATCCCATTGGTCAGATTGGGCCCACCAGGATTGACGTTCCCGTCCTGCAGGCCGTTGGCGTGTCCGTAATACCCGAGGATGTATGCGTAGTAGGCGGGAACGGCCGTTGTGCTGGCAAAAGACTTGAGCCAGTTGCCCGAGTCGAAGCCGTTAGCAGGGAAGGTGCCATCGGCCTTGATGTTGTAGCCAGCCCAAGCTGAAGCGAACTGTAGGTAACTCGTGGGATTGCCGTTGACTCCCCAAGCGAAGGTGCAGCTGAATGGATTCGGTGCTGGCGTTGTGCCTGTGCCGCAAGTGGATGCGGGGCCACCGTCGGCGGGAGGAGCGGCTGCGCCGCCAGTGCCACCCGAGCCACCTGAGCCGGTTCGACCGCCCGAGCCCACGGTTCCCCCTGAGCCACTCGCGCCGCCCGACCGAGTTCCGCCCGCTGCGGCGCCTCCGCTGCCGCCGCGGCTTGAGGAGCCACTGGTTGTCGTGGCACCCCCGGAAGCGGCGGCGCTGCCGGCGCTTGCCGACCCACCCAAGCCGGCGCCGCCGGTTGCAGTTCCTCCGCTGCCGCCGGGGACCGAGGAGCCAGCAACTGCAGAGGCTCCTGCGGAAGCGGCTGTGCTGCCGGCGCTTGCCGACCCACCCAAGCCAGCGCCGCCACGCCCTCCGCTACTCGCGCCGCCGGATCCACCGGGTGCAGAGCTGCTGATGGTCGCCGTAGTTCCGCCCAGACCAGGGTTGCCACCTGCGCCACCAGTTCCTGACGAGACGACCGCGCCGGAATTCCCTCCCGTGCCGCCTGGTGCGCTACCAGTGACGCCCGCTGAGTTCGCGCCGCCAGCACTGCCGCCAGTGCCGGAAGATGGCGTCCCGCTGCCGTTGCTGCACGCGGCGGTGCTCAGAAGAAGCAGGGTGATTGCAAGACCCGCAAAAAATGGAAAACGGCGCATGAACCCCTCCGATCTCAGATTTCAGTAGCAACCTGGCCACGAAGTAGCTCACAGATGGCAAGACCCGTTTTGGTCACGTGAGACCCCCTGTGGGTACTGACGCTACTGCACGGCAGAAGACCGTTCGGGCATGGGCGTTCCCCAAGAAAAGAGTAAAGTTCGGTATGGCATCCACTTCTCAGCATTCGATTCACGTTGCGGTAATTGCAGGTTTTTCGCTGGCCCTGGCGCTGGGCGCATGCTCTGGAAACAATTCCTCCGGGGCCGGGCACAGCGGCGGCAGCACGGGCGCCGCCGGAACGACAGAGGGTGACGGCACCACGAGCACTGCGGGGAAAGTTGCCCCGGGTGGCAGTTCGGCGGCCGGGACGACGGGCGGGTCCATCGCGCCGGGGGGAAGCACTCAGCCTGCTGGCGGCTCAACCGACGCGGGGGGCACCAGTGGCACAGGAGGCCAGGCCACGAATGGCGGCTCCATTGCCACAGGCGGCTCCAACGCGACGGGCGGGACCATGGCCGCAGGCGGCTCGACAGCAATGGGTGGGAGTGCGGCCTCCGGAGGAACCACAGCTGCGGGCGGCTTCGCGACCACGGGCGGAGCGGCGAGTGGGACTGCGGCCACCGGGGGGACGCTGGGCGGCTCCCCTGCCACTGGGGGAACAGGCACCAAGGCTGCTGGCGGAAAGTCAGGCGGAGCCACCGCCAGCGGGGGCAACGCCACGACCGGTGGATCAAAGACTACGGGTGGATCCATCGCCACGGGTGGCACCTCTGCCACCGGAGGCGCGTCTGGAGGCAGCACGACCGGTGGCGGAAGTGGTGCGGTTGGGGACGCGGCGAGCTTCCATTGTGTCAACTGGGCTGACCCGGGCGACAACTTTCAAGCCGGGGTGCTTCAGCCGTCCGGTCTGTCCTCGGCATCGGATACCTACTCCACAGTCTTGGCCAAGGCGAATGCGATCCTGTCTGGGTTTGAGACAGCACTCAGTGCTAATTCAATACGAATTCCAATCAACGAACCAACGACTACGAACGCTGCCTGGTGGGCCGCCTACAAGGGCATTTTCGATGCAGCCATCAGCAAGAACATGAAGGTGATGGTCGCGTACTGGTACAAGCCGGGTGTCGGGACCGTGCCCGACATGAATGCATTCTATGCCATGTGGCAGGCGGTCGTCGACGCGTACGGAACCAATGACCTCGTCTACTTCGACGTCATCAATGAACCCTCAGGATACAGTCCGGCTGCCTTTATCAATCTGGTGGTAGCGTGGATGGCCAAGTTTCCGAGCGTTTCCCATAATCGAATCTTGGTGGCCGGCAACTACAATGACACCGACGTAAATACCCAAGGCGCCGATTCGCGCCTGGCCGGCTGTATACTGAACCTTCACATCTACGCCATCGGCAGCACGGACACGAACCCGGCAAATTGGACCACCAAACTCAAAAACGCCGTCGGGACCTACGCCAATCGGACGGTGGTTTCGGAATACGGCGCGCCCATGACGAGCGGGTACGACTACAGCGGAGCTGTCAACGGCACTGCGTTCATCGCGTACATGCAGGCCGTCACCAGCCAGATCAAGGCTTCGGGAATGGGCAGCTGCTATTGGCCTGGCTTGCGAAATGGGGACTGGTACAGCATCACGACCTTGAAAGGGATGGGCAGCAATCTCTCGCTCAGCGTGAACAGCACCTCCGGCCTGGCCCTGATACGGTCGGCCTGGGGAATGTAGAAAACCTCTATCCCGCGTTCTCGCTGACCGGGGCGGGTGTGTCGCCGTCGGTCTGGGGCCGCTCGGCCACGCCACCCACGGGCAGAAACACGCGCAGCACGGCCCCGCCTTTCGGGGCATCGTCGACCTCAATCCAGCCTTGGTGGTCCTTGACGATGCCTTTGCTCACCGCCAGGCCCAGCCCGCTGCCCTGTCCGGGATCCTTGGTGGTGAAGAAGGGTTCGAAGATCTTGTCGCGATCCGCGACCGGAATGCCAGGCCCCGTGTCGCTGACTTGCAGCATGAGATAGGGCGAAGGCGGCGACAGAGCCAGGCCCTCTTTGCGCCGGACCCTCTGTTCCAGGTCAATGGTCAAGCTGCCCCCGCCCTTCATCGCGTGAATCGCATTCATCACGAGGTTTAGGCAGACCTGCTGGATCTCGTCGGGGTCGCCTGGAATCGGCCGCAGATCAGGCGCGGCGCGCACGTTCACTTCGATGTTTTGGCGCTTGATTAGTTCCTCGACGAAGCTGAGCGCCTCGCGCACCACCCGGGTGACGTCCACCTCGCTGAGACTGGGGCGGCTCTTGTGTGAGGCATCGAGAACCTGGCGGATGATCTTGGTGATGCGCCCGACCTGGTCGGTGATGATTTCGGCGTTCTTCTGCACCTCGGCCGAATCGTCGGGACGCTTGGCCAGGGTGCGGGCGCGGCCACCGATCACGTTGAGCGGCGTGCCCACTTCATGCGCGATCTCAGCCGCCACCTGGCCCACGGTGGCCAGCTTCTCGGCGCGGCGCAGGTGCGTCTCCATGGTTTGTCGGGCCGCGGTCGCGCGCGCCTCCTTCTCGCGGGCCACGCGCAGCGAGTCCATCATCTTGTTGAATTGGCCGGCCAGGCTGCCGATCTCGTCGTCGCGGCCAGGCAGCACCGCGCGGGTCAGGTCGCCCTGAGCCACGGCGTCGATGGCCTCGATCAGCCGACGCAGCGGATTCACCACGCGTCGACGCAAGGTCAGGTACAGAAGAATGCCGAAGGCGAGAATGCCGAGGACGAGGAAGGGCAGCAGGCGCCAGCCGGTACCCATGACCTCGGCGGTGATGAAGCTGCTGTCGCAGACCAGGCCCAAGAAGGCGCTGATCTGGCGATCTGCTGCACCGGCCTCGGAGTTGTGCAGGGGAATCGCCATGGCGTAGAAAAGCGGCATGCCGGCCGGCTCGAAGAGTTGGCCCACCGGCGCGTCGAGCCGGCTCGCCTGTTCGACCAATCCGGCCCAGAAATTGTTGGGCCGCTGGGTGCCCCAGGCGATGGTTTCCAGGCGAAACTGACCCAGGCGCGTGTTGGCCGAAGCCACGCGGGCCGACAGGAGCGGGCCTGCCTCGGCGGGCGCCAGGGGCTCGATCCCTGCTGCCAGCGCGTCCGCCATCGCGTGCGCTTCGTTGTCCAACCGGCGCACCTGGTCGGCGCGCAAGACGGCGAGCACCGCCCATATCGCGCAAGCGAGCGCAACTGCCATGAGCAGCGTGGTAACGATGGCGACACGCGGTCCGAGCTTCATTGCAATCGTCGATTATAGTACGGTTCGTTTTTCTCAACCTGGGAGGTATCTCCATGCGTCGAACGCCAAGTCTTCTGATGCTCCTGACGATCGCTTCCGTTCTCACGCCTGCAGTGGCGTTTGCCCAAATCACTCCGGCTCCCGAGCCAACCTCGAGAGCCACGGTGACCGGCGCCACCACCGGCAACGGCCGCGGCTTCGGGCTTGGCGCGGTCGAGCTTCTCCTCGCCGGAAACTCCCCGGCGCCCAACATCCTCATGACCTGGGGAGACTGGCGCGGCCGATTCCACATCGATGGGCTCTTCGGACTCGTTAGCACGGGCGGCCGCTCTGGCGGGGGAAACACGTCAACGGGAAACACCGCCTTCGACCTGGGAGTGCGAGGCTGGTACCACGTGCACGCGGCTTCCGCGGCAGATTTCTCGGTCGGAGGTGGCTTCGGTTTGGTGAGTTGGAAGCCCGCCCCGCCGACTGGCCGTCAGTACGACTTCGAGCTGGAACTCGGCTCACAGATGCGGGTTTTCATCGTTCCCAACGTGGCCCTGCTGGGTTCGCTGGGCATGGGCATCTACTTCCCGGATTCGGGTAGTACCACGGTTTCCTTCTCAGGCAGCCTGGTCGGATCGGTCGGCGTCGCCTACTACTTCATGTGATGAAAGACCAGCGCAGCGCTGACGAGCCAGATTTCGTAGTTGTCCGCGGCGCGCGCGAGCACAATCTCGACATCGACGAGCTGGCCATCCCCAAACGCCAGCTCGTGGTGTTCACCGGGGTGTCTGGGTCGGGAAAATCGTCGCTGGCCTTTGACACCCTGTACGCCGAGGGGCAGCGGCGCTACGTCGAATCGCTTTCGTCCTACGCGCGGCAGTTTCTCGGCCAGCTGGAAAAGCCCAAGTACGATCAGATCCGCGGCCTGTCGCCCACCATCGCCATCGAGCAGAAGTCGGCTTCGTCCAATCCACGCTCCACGGTCGGCACGGTCACCGAGATCTACGATTACCTGCGCGTGCTCTACGCGCGGGCCGGCGAGCAGCGCTGCCACCTGTGCGGGGGCGAGGTAGCGGCGCGTTCCGCGGCCGAGATCGTCGAGGAACTGCTGGCTTTGCCAGCGAAGAAGCGGGTGACCTTGCTGGCGCCCAAGGCCGCCAATCGCAAGGGCGAGTTTCGCGAGATGTTCGAGGAAGCGCGCAAGGCCGGGTTCGCGCGCGTCCGCGTGGACGGCGTGGTGCAACGCCTGGAAGAACTGAAGGCTCTGGACAAGAAGAAGCGGCACACGGTGGAGGTGGTGGTGGACCGACTGGCTGTGGAAACCAGCCAGCGCGCGCGTCTCAACGACTCAGTCGAGACGGCCCTGCGCGCCGGCAGCGGAACCGTGCTGGTCGAGGTCGAGGGCGAAGATCAGGTGCGCGCCTACAGCGAGGAGCGCGCTTGTCCGAACTGCGGCGTGGGTCTGCCCGAGCTTTCGCCGCCGTCGTTTTCCTTCAATAGCCCGCTCGGCATGTGCGTGGATTGCAACGGCCTGGGCTCCAAGCTGGAAGTGGATCCCGACTTGGTGGTGCCCAACCCGAACCTATCGCTGCTCCAGGGCGCCATCGAACCCTGGGGCGAACGCCTGGCGCGCGACGACGGCTGGACCTCTCGTATCGTCGAGGCGTTGCGACGCGAGTTTGGCATCCCTCTCGACAAGCCGTGGAAGCTGCTCACCCCGCGCCAGCGCGAGATCGTGCTCTTCGGAACCGGCGAGAAACGTGTCCAGGTGAACTGGTCCAGCCGCCATGGCACCGGCTCCTGGGCCATGCGCTTTGAAGGCGTGGCCAACAACATCCGGCGCCGACTGACCGACACGCACTCGGAGATGATGCGGCAGTGGCTGGGGCGCTACTTTCGCGAACAGCCCTGCCGGGCCTGCAAAGGCCAGCGCTTGCGGCCCGAGTCGCGCGCCGTGTACCTGGCAGGCAAGAGCATCGTGGACGTGACCGCCATGACCGTGGGCGAGGCGGCCCAGCACTGCGCGACCATGCCGCTCAAAGGGGCGCGTGCACAGATCGCGGAAGAAATTCTCAAGGAAGTGCGCACGCGTCTGGGCTTCTTGCTCAATGTCGGACTCGATTATCTCACGCTCGACCGGGTGGCTTCCTCACTGTCGGGCGGCGAGGCGCAGCGGATTCGGCTGGCGTCGCAGCTTGGCTCGGAGCTGTCGGGCGTGATGTACGTGCTCGACGAACCGTCCATCGGCCTGCACCAGCGCGACAATCTGCGCCTTATCGCCACGCTCCGCCGCCTGCGCGATCTGGGCAACACGGTCATCGTGGTGGAGCATGACGCGGAAACCATCCAGTCCGCCGACCACGTGGTGGATTTCGGGCCAGGCGCGGGCCGCTTGGGCGGGCACGTAGTAGCGGCCGGCACTCCCGAGGATTTGAGCGCCGATGCAAAATCGCTCACTGGTCGCTACCTGGCCGGGCTGGAGCGCATCGAGATTCCGGCGCGCCGTCGGCCGCCGTCGGGCTGGATCATTTTGCGAGGCGCGCGCGAGCACAACCTGAAGGATGTGACTGCCAAGATTCCGCTGGGCGTGCTGGTGGCGGTGACGGGAGTGTCAGGGGCGGGAAAGTCGTCGCTGGTGAACGGCACCCTGCACCCGGCGCTGCGCCGCAAGTTGCTCGGGGGTTTCGATCCAGTGGGCGCGTTCACGGCGCTGGAGGGCATCGACGCCATCGACAAGGTGGTCGACATCGACCAGAAGCCCATCGGCCGCACGCCGCGATCCAACCCGGCGACCTACACCAAGGCCTTCGATTTCATCCGCGAGATCTACGCCATGACCCCGGAAGCCAAGACCTATGGCTTTGGCCGCGGGCGATTTTCCTTCAACGTGAAGGGCGGTCGTTGCGAGGCTTGCGAAGGCGACGGCGTGCGCACGGTGGAGATGCACTTTCTCGCCGATGTGCACGTGACCTGCGAGGTGTGCCGCGGCCGTCGCTACAACGAAGCCACCT
>Ga0182021_10005282_pt1 | contig 15265 bp, 13 predicted proteins | sample 612E3MmetaG_FD_120493 | JGI IMG/M metagenome (GOLD analysis project Ga0182021, IMG submission 120493) | Permafrost microbial communities from Stordalen Mire, Sweden - 612E3M metaG (Illumina Assembly) | ecosystem: Environmental > Terrestrial > Soil > Wetlands > Permafrost | place: Sweden... | reverse complement strand
CCGGGCCAAGCGGCGGCAGGAGACTGGCGTCGCGGCCCTGGTCATGGGCGACGTCGACTGGTTCAAGGCCTACAACGACCGGAACGGCCACGAGGCCGGCAACCGCCTCCTGCGCGAGCTGGCCGGGGTCCTCAAGGCTTCGATCCGCGAGGATGACCTCCTCTGCCGCTACGGCGGCGAGGAATTCCTCTTCTACCTGTCGGACGTGAAGAACCTCGAGGAGGCGACCCTTCTTACCGAGCGCATGCGGAAGAACGTCGAGGAGCGGGCCTTCGAATTCGAGGAGTTCCAACCGCGCCACGACCTGACCATGAGCTTCGGCGTGACGACGCTCTCCCTGGACCGGCTGGGGGCGGGCGGGCTCGCGACCAAGGCCCAGCTCAAAAAGGCGGCCAACGAGGCGGACATGGCCCTCGCCGAGGCGAAGGGCAAGAAGCTCGCCGCGCTCAAGGGCAGCGGAGCGGAAATCGACAAGAACAAGGTTTGCGCCTACGTCCGGGACAAGGCCGTGGTCGTGACCGATACGTCGCTCCTCCGCGGGGCCACGGATGCGCACTTCCGCGAGAAGCGCAAGTTCGCCCGCCATGCGGCCATGACGCTGTGCATCTTCCGGGAGAATGGAGCGCACCGCGTGGCCAACACCCTCGATCTGAGCCTCGGGGGAGCGCAGCTCTCCTCCAAGACCCTCTTCGCCCCGGCCCGGATCCTCGACCTGTTCCTGGTGCTCGGGAACAAGGCCACGCCCCTCTCGGGAATGGTGGTCTACAGCCGGAAGGCCGCCGCGGACTATTATTTCACGGGAATCAAATTCAGGAATCCGGCCGCGGGGGATATCGAGGCGCTGGAAGCGTATTTCGCCTCGCTCGAGTCCAGCGGCTCCGCCCTCGACTGAGGGCGGCCGCGGGTTGCCGTCCGCCTCAGCCTTCGAGCTCTTCCACGATCGACTGGAGGTAATGGGCCGGAGGCGTGATCCGCTTGTAGAACATGTCCTTCAGCCGTCCGGCGAATTCCTCGAACGACCGGAAATCATCGGGATTGCTCCAGTTGTCCATGTTGAGCTTTTCGACAATATCCTTGAGAACGGCGACGTTCAGGACTTCGGAGGAGAAGCGGGGCAGCGCGGCGTTGTCCTTTTCGCACATCCGCACGGACCGGAGGATGACCTTGCGCAGGATCTCCTGGTTGTTGATCAGCTCCTGCTTGAGGAAGAACTGGTCCTTGGGCGATTCGGTTTGGGCCAGCTTCTGGGTGAGCTTTCGCGCGGTCTCCTGGACGTAGCTGACCGCGCGGATGAGCGATTCGCCGTCGAGGATGACGCGGTCCTTGCTCTGGAAATAGCTGATCTCGCCGTTGTAGTCGGTCGGCTCGGATTTGCGGAACTTCTCCAGCTTCTCGAACACGGTCTGGAAGTTGATCTCGTCGCCGACCATCCTCTTGTCCTCGCGGCGCGGCTGCACCGGCTCCTGGAACGGCTTGGCCGCGGGCGCTTCGCTCTCGCGGCGGACGAAGTCCTGGATGAACTGGTTGATCTCGGGCATCTTGAATTCGGGTTCGGGCGCATTCGGGCCGGGGCCGGCCGTCGCCGTCGGGCCAGGCTCCTCGGGCATGGCCGGGGGCTCGGGTGCGGCGGTCTCCTCGGGCGGCGCGGCCGGGGCGAGGTCGCCCGGCTCGCCGAGCGAATCGTTCTCGAGCAGCTCCTTGATCTTCTTCAGCTTGCTCAGCTCGTGCTCGAGATCGGCCGCGAAACCGTTGTCATCCCGGGCCGGCGGCACTACCGGCGGGGGGACGGAGGGCGCGGCGTCCGAGGACGGGGCCGGAGGAGCCGCCGGCGGGACAGCCGCGGCAGGCGCCGGGGCGGCGTCGGCGGAGAAGCCGTATTTATCCTTCAGCTTGGTCTTGATCTCGGTGATCTTGTCCTCGGAGCGCTGCCGGAGCTCGATGAGGCCGGCGCTGAGCTCGTCGACCTTCCGAAGCTCTTCGAGCGTCGCCGCGGTCAGCTTTTCGATCTCGCGCTGATGGTCCATCGCGCGGTCCAGGCAGGCCCGGACTTCGGTCAGCAGGCCGTCCTTGCGCGCTTCAAAGTCGGTGATGGTTTCCCGGTAATCCTTGAGGCTTTCTCGCTCTTTCTCGAATTCGCGGGCGATCTGGGAGAGCTTGCGCTCGGACTCCTCTTTTTCCTGGCGGATCTTGTCCTGGAGCTCCAACTCGATGGCCTCGCGCCGTTTCAGAAGGACCCGCTCGAGATTGGTCTCAATTTCCTCGATGATCGAAGCCTGTTCGTCCAGCATGTCGCATCTCGACGTCATGGCCGTCTCCTTTAAAGTCGCGCTGACCCGGATCTCGGATCCGGGCCAGCGCCGGAAAGGATCATCCCGCGGCGCACCCTGCGCTTCTGGGGTCCGACTTCCTTGTCGCCCCTAGTTTAGGGGCCCCGGCTGCAGCCGGCAATCACCTCTCCCGACGAATCACGGGGGGATATTCCATCGCCCCTTCTCCCCCCGAGAGGTGAGGGGCGGTGCGGCCGCGTCCGCGCCGCAGATCTCGCCTCACCGCAGCCTTGAACCGGGGCCTTTAATAAGCTATAACTGGGGCGCCGAAGATGTCCAAGCCGCGCATTCTGATCTGCGACGAGAACGCCGCCCGCCGGGCGGAGGCCGCCCGGATCCTCGCGGACCTGGCTCCCGGCACGGCCGCCGTCGAGTCGCTCGACCGCGCGCTCTGGGAGCTCCGGGACGACGGAAACATCCGGGTCCTCGTCGTGAGCGCCGCCGCTCTCGAGGCGGATGCGCTCCCGGTCCTCCGGCGCTTGAAGGCGGCGGCTCCCAAGCTTTCGATCGTCGGCCTGCTCAAGGCTCCCGGGATCGAGCGGGGGCTCTCGCTCGTCCGCGAGGGGCCTTGCGACCATGTCGTCGCCCCGGGAGATCTGGTCGGCCTCTACGCCGCCGTCCGCAGCGAGCTCGTCAAACGGGCGCTCCTCGACGAGAACGCCGCCCGCCTCACGGACCTTCGCGAGCTCCGATCGGAACGGGCCCGGAACCTGAGGCGGGCCCGGGAGCTCGCGGAGATCTACGACACGACCGTCGAGAACCTGATGACGGCCCTCGACCTCCGCGACGTCGAGACGTTCGGGCACTCCCGGACGGTGGCCAAGTACAGCCAGGTCCTGGCCCAGCTCCTGGGCATCGAGGACCGGGATCGGCTCAACAATATCCGCATCGGGGCGCTCCTCCATGACATCGGCAAGATCGCCATCCCCGACGCCATCCTCCACAAGCCGGGCGTCCTCTCCCCCGAGGAATGGGACAAGATCCGCCTTCATCCCTCGCTCGGCTACGGCCTGATCAAAGAGATCAAGCTCGTCCGCGAAATCGGCGAAATCATCCTTTTCCACCATGAGCGCTACGACGGGAGCGGCTATCCGAGAGGCCTGAAGGGGGAGGAGATCCCGTTCGAGGCGCGGATCTTCGGCCTGGCCGACGCTCTCGACGCGATCACCGCTCCGCGGCCGTACCGGGCGGCCCAGAGCTTCATCGCCGCCCGCCGGGAGATCAACGCCCATGCGGGCACGCAGTTCGATCCCCGGGCGGTGGACGCGTTCAACGCCCTGAGGCCCGAAAAATGGGAGAGGATCCGCTTCGAGACCACTTCGCTGTTGCCCAACTTCGACGAGTTCGCCGGGCTGATCAAGCCGCCGGCGAAATAGGCGCTACCCGGCGCGCTTCCGCGCGGCGATGACCCGGGCGATCCCCCTCAGGTCCCTGAACGTCCGGCGTTCGTCCCACCCGTCATCGAAGAAGCGGATCGAGGCGCGGGCCTGGCCGCGCCCTGTTTCGACGAGGAGGCGGCCGCCCGGCTTGAGGAGGCGCGCCGCGCCGGCAACCAGGCGGCGGATGAATTCCAAGCCCGTCGGTCCGGCCACCAGCGCCCGCCGGGGCTCGCGGCGGACGTCGGGCGGGAGCGAGGGCCACTCGCCTTCCGCCACATAGGGCGGGTTGGAGACGATGAGGTCCGCGCCGTCCGGCCCGAGATGTCCGGCCAATCCCCGGAAGAGATCGGCCGCGACGAATTCGACGCGGGCCCCGTGGCGGGCGGCGTTCGCCCGAGCGACGGCGAGCGCCCTGCGGCTGACGTCCGTCGCCACGATCCGCGCGCGCGGCAGCTCCCGTGCGAGCGCGACCGCGACGGCGCCGCTCCCCGTCCCGATCTCGACGATCACGGCCGCTCCGCCTCGCGGGGCAAAGGCCAAGGCCCCCTCGACGAGGAGCTCGGTTTCCGGACGCGGGACGAGGACCGCCCGCGTGACGACGAAGGCGAGCGACCAAAACTCCCGCTCACCGAGAATGTAGGCCAGGGGACATCCCGCCCGGCGCCGGGCGACAAGGGCCAGAAACCGTCGTTCGACGGCGGCCGGGACGCCGGCTTCGGGCGACGCCCAGAACGCGGCCGGGGCGACCCCCGACGCCGCTTGGAGCAGGAGCCGGGATTCGAGCGCCGAGTCCGTCCCCGGAAAGCGGCGGAGCAGCGCCCGGCCGAGGCCATGGAGCTCGCGGAGGGACCTCAAGGCGTCTTGGCGTCTTCGAGCAGCCGGGCCTGCTCTTGCAGGACCAGCTTTTCGAGGATCCCATGGAGGTCGCCGTCGAGGATCGCCCCCATGGCGTGGAAGCTCTCGTCGAGACGATGGTCCGTGATCCGGGATTGGGGAAAATTGTAGGTCCGGATCTTCTCGCTCCGCTCGCCCGTTCCGACCTGGGAGCGGCGGTCCTGGGCGATCTTGCGGTGCTGCTCGCCATGGGCGATGTCCAGCAGCCGTGAGCGCAGGACGCGGAGGGCCTTTTCCTTGTTCCGGTGCTGGGATTTCTCGTCCTGGCAGGATACCACCAGCCCCGAGGGCTTGTGGGTGACGCGGATCGCGGTATAGTTCCGGTTGACGTTCTGGCCGCCCGGCCCCGACGAACCGAAGGCCTCGATCTTGAGGTCCTTGGGATCGAGCTTGACGTCGATCTCGTCGGCTTCCGGGAGCACGGCCACGGTTACGGTGGACGTGTGGATGCGTCCGCTGGCCTCGGTCCGGGGGACGCGCTGGACGCGGTGGACGCCGCTTTCGAACTTGAGCCGGGAATAGACGTTCCGGCCCTGCACCGAGGCGATGACCTCCTTGAAGCCGCCGATGGGCGACACGCTCGAATCCAGGACCTCGATCTTCCAGCCCCGGCTCTCGGCGAAGCGGGTGTACATCCGGAACAGGTCCTGGGCGAAGAGCGAGGATTCGTCGCCGCCCGCCCCCGCCCGGATTTCGAGGATGACGTTTTTTTCGTCGAGAGGATCCTTCGGGACGAGCAGAATCTTGATTTCGCGCTCGAGCTCATCGACCCGGGCCGCGAGCCTCCGGAGATCGGCCTCGGCCAGCGTCTTCAGCTCGGGATCGGCGCCCGGCTCGCCGAGGATGTCCCGCGAGTCCCGGACGTCCTGCTGGGTTTTCCGGTATTCCTCCAGCTTGCGGACCAGGGGCTCCAGGTCCGCCCGCTCCTTGGAGACTTCCCGGAGCCGCTGGGGATTCGCGATAAGGGACGGATCGGACAGGGAAAGAGTCAGCTGGCGGTATTTCTCCTCAAGGGAGGACAGGGCCGGGAGCATCGCGCCTATTTCTTAGGCTGCGGCGTACCGTATTTCTTGCGGAATTTCTCGACCCGGCCGGCGCTGTCGATGAACTTCTGTTTGCCGGTGAAAAAGGGATGGCACTGGGAGCAGATTTCGACGCGGATCTCCTTCTTGGTCGAGCGCGTCTGAAACGTGTTGCCGCAGGCGCAGATCACGGTGCAGTCCTCATAATTCGGATGGATGTCTTTCTTCATCGATCGTCACTCCTGTGTCAGGGCGGGCATTATACCAGATTCCGGCTCCGGGAGACAAGGACCTCCCCCCCCGGGCGAGGGACTCAATCCGCCTGGAACTTGCGGGAAAATGTCTCCGCGTCGAGCGTGAAGCGCTCGCGGCCGAGGCTCTCCTTGACCCGCTCCCGGTACGCCTTGGAGTCGAAATAATCGCGAAGGTCCTTGTGGATGGGGTAGACCTGCTCCTCCGCCCGCCATTCATAAGGCGTCCCGTCGTCCCGGATGAGGCAGTTGAGATAGATGGCCCAGGCCAGTTGGCGGATCGAGAAACGGCTGAACGAGCGCCGGATCGCCTGGATCTCCCCCTCCTTCTCGGGGTTCAGGAAGCGGAAGTAGCGGGAGAACAGGACGGCGTTGTGGTAGAACGCGGGAAACGCCAGGATGGCGTCCGTGCGGATGAGCTTGCCGATGTAGACGAACACGTCCATGACCTTGCGGCTCATCCCCAGGCCGGGGTGAAGCTGACCGGGAAGCGATCCCCGCTTCTCGCCGAACTCCTCGGCGGGATTCTGCAGCGTGAGCCACTCCAGGACCAGGCTCTTGAACCCCGGAACGGCCGCGTCCGGGCGGATCGACACGGGGGGAGACAAGGCCCCTTCCCTGATCTTCAGGTCGACGATCAGGTTCTCCGGCTTCTTGTCCCGTAGAAAGATCTGGAACCGCTGGAGGGGGAACTGGGTGGAATCGAGCTCGTAATCGAGGGGCCATAGTCCCCGTTTGCGGGCTTCCTTGATGAAGCTTTTCCGGGTCAGGACGGCGAGGACCTCGGTGAGCGTATACTTGCCCAGGAAGAGCGACGTCCCCTTGCGCTCCGCAAGCTCGGAAAAAAGCTCGTCCTCTCCGAGAAGCGGACTCGCACCCCAGAAGGGGACGATCTTGGAATCGTCTTCGGACATGGTATTTCCGGTACCCGCCCCCGCGGGCGCCACGTTCATTCTATCCGAACTCCGGAACTCGGGCAAGGGGATCGCCCAGGAACGTTCAGTCCTTCGTGGAGCCGGAATCGGATCCGTCGGCGCCGGCCGACGCGGCCGGGGCCGCGCGATAGAACGACAGGGTATCGTCGCCGAGGGTCGTCTGGCGGGCGAGGGCAAAATATTTCGTGTGAAACTTCGTTTTGAAATGGCGGCGGAGGACGATGAGTCCGCCGGGAGCCAGGATCCCGCGCTTGGCGATGACCTTCAAAGGGTCCCGTTCGGCGAGCAGCTTGTAAGGCGGGTCGAGGAAGATGAGATGGAACCGGGCCCGTTCGCGGGCCAGCTCGATCACGGCCCGATTGAACTCCTGGACGATGACGTGCGACGAGGCCGACGCCCCGCACTTCTCGAGGTTGCGCTTAAGGACGGAGGCCGCCGTAGGGAACTCCTCGATGAAGACCGCGCCGGCCGCGCCCCGGCTCAGGGCTTCGATCCCGATCGAGCCCGTGCCCGCGAAGCCGTCGAGGACGTTCGTGTCCCTGACCTCGTCGCGGAGGATGTTGAAGAGCGCCGTCTTGAGCTTGTCGGGCATGGGGCGGACGAGAGGGCTTGGGACCTTTCGCAGGCGGACGCCTTTGTAGATGCCGCTGATGACTCGGATCATGGCTTCGGCCTCGCCTCAGTAATAGAGCGAGATTCCTCCCGGGCGGGTCTTCAGGTCCTTGATCCCATAGGGAAGATCCACCCATTTGCGGATGCTCTCCGCGTCGGTCTTGCCCAGCCGCACGGCGATGTCGATCAGGGTGTCGAGGACGACCAGGGGAATCTCCCGGCCTTCGAGGAAGAGCTTCCGGAAATCGAAGCGGGCCTTCCCTTCCTGGACGATGAGCAGCCCCTCGAAATACAAGCTCATGCGGGACTTGATGAACGACGGGATCTTCTGGCCGCTCAAGTCAACGAGGGCCATGCCCTCCACCCGGTTCTCGCCGAGCAGCTTGAGCTTGAGCTCCTTGAGGACATCCTCCTTCTCCTCGTCGAGGCGGTAGGCGATGTAGGCGTTGAAATCGCTTTCGGCGAAATCCGAGCGGCGGAGGACGCGCGACGGCGCGGCCAGGCTCTCGGCCTGAATCCGGTCCAGGGCCTTGAGGACGTTCTGGGCCCGATCCTGAGCCGCGGCCTGAGCCCCCGCCCCGACGGCCGCCGGCGCGGTCAGCGCCACGGCGAGAAGGGCGGCGGCGAGCCTCCGGCCGGATGACGTCATGGATGGGGAGCCTCCGCTCCTGGACTCATGCTAGCAAATCGGCGGAGATGTGTAAATACGCCGACGGCCGGGAGAGAGGAAGAAGCGCGCAAGAAAACGAGTCGGCCGGACCGGAATCCGGCCGAGATTATTTGATGACGGTCGAAGGCGAGACGGGAGTCGGCGGGTTCGGGGTGATGATCCCGTACAAAACGGCTCCCGTGCCGGCGACGATCCAGGCGATCCCGCAAGGGGTGAGGAAAAACGGTACGCCGCCGCCCTTGCAGGTGATGTAGACCGCGTCGCCCGTCTGGGCGGCCCTGTTCACTTTCATCCAGGTTTCCTGCCCGGCCAAGGCCCGGCGCACCGAGGCGTTGTCGATCACGAGGCTCGACACGTCCTGGGAGAAATTCGTGGAAACGCCACGGACATGGACACCGTCGTTCACTTGGATGAGCCCGCGCTCGACGAAGACCAGGGCCTCTTTGCCGCCCGGATTGTATGTCAGAACGTGGCCGACCCGGGATTCTCCGGGGGCCTCGTTCTGATCGCGAAGAACCTCCTGCACCGCGTTCTGGACCGTCGAATCATACGTGTTGAGGGCGATCGAGATCTTGGTCGTGTCGTTGGGCAGGATTCCGATGAGCTCGTTCGAGTTGAAATCGCCGGATGGCGTCGTGATTCCGTAAGTGTAAATGCCTTTGCTCAGGCTGTCGATGCGGAACACACCCGAGCGGTCGGTCTCGTTGCTGACATAGACAGCGCCGGAGGAAATGTTCTTGAGCTTGACGACCGCCCCCGTGATCGGGGTCGTCCCGTCCTTGTCGAAAACGAAGCCGACAAGATTGCCCCGCTCGATCGCCTGGGAATGCAGAGCACCGGGAAATTGGATAATCAGGGCACAAAAAACCACGAAAAGAGAGAGAGCTTTTCCAACCTTAGCCGTAGCACACATAGTAGCCTCCAAACCTTAGCGCTTTCTATTTAATCAGAAATTCGCTCCGATGTCAAGTAATTCTAAAGAAAACAGATAAATCATCTAAACCACTCTTAGCTTCTTGATATATCGCCGTCAAGGCGCCATCCTCTCTCGATAAGAAAAATCCCCCCGTTTTTCGGTCCTTCCCGGGACCGTCTCCTTGATCGCGCCTACCCCCTTCTCGACCTCCTGGCCTTCGGGAACGATGGTCAGACTTTTGAGCACGATGCCCTGATTCACGGGGACGATGCTCAGGGAATTGACGCCCGTGTTCGGCGTGATTTGAAGGACGAGAGGCACGTCCTTCACGAAGTCCTCCCAGAGGACGTGCCCGTTGAGGAACACGGAGACGAGCGGCCGGGGCTCGCCGGCAAATGGGCCGAAATTGAGGATCAGGGCGGCTTTCCCGCCGGCCAGGGTCACGGCCCGGTCCAAGCTCTGCCCCTTGGCCACCTCCGGCGGGGCGATCTGGATGTCGCGGGGCGACAGTAGCTTCGCAATCTCGGCGTTGATCGCTTTCATCTGATCGAGGTCGTTCAGCCGCTCCAAGTTCCGGCGGATCTTCAGGAGGATCATCAGCCCTTCGCCGCCGGCCGAGATCGCCTTCTGGTAAAACTTGTTGGACTCATAGATGAAGTCGAGCTTCTGGTAGGAATCCCCCACGAGCTCCAGGATCCTGGCGTATTCGGGCTTCATGGCCTCGGGGATCACGAGGAGATCCTGTTCGAGGGACGTGCCGACATCGATGATGTCCCGGTACCGGTTCTGCTTGAAGGCCATCAGGGCTTCGAAGGACGTCTGGCTGAAATCCTTGTATGCCGCGGCGCTCTTGCCCTGCAGGAAACCCCGCTCCTTCAGGAACCTCTCGAGCTCTGAGACGGCGGCCGGCCGGTCTTCCAGGGCGAGGTAGGCTCGGAGGGCGGGGATGGCGCCATTCAAGTCCCGGGTTTGCTCGATCCCGCACTTGGCCAGCGCCAAGTGAATGTCCTTTTCGAGCATCTGGAACTCCAGCGGATCGATAAGGGCCTGGGAGACGAGAGACTGGTAGAAACGGATGCCGGCGAGCGAATCCAAGGCGGCTTTCAATTGGGCCTCGGCCTCTTTCAGCCTGAACTGCTGCAGGGCGTTCTGGCCGGCCGCGGCCGCGCTCCGGGCGCTTTGGAAATCCATGCTCTCGGCTTGGCTCAGGAACGAGAGGCGCTCATTCCGATCCAAGGAACGCTCGCCGAGGAACTGGGCGAACTGCCGGTAGACCGCCCGGTCGCGCGGCAGGATCTTCTCCACGCTCTTGAAATCCGGGGCGCTCAGCTCCCACAAGTGGAACAGCGACATGAGCCCCGCTGCGTCCGTCCGCGCGACCGCAAGCTTCAAGGTCTCGATGGCGAAGGCCTGTTCCTCCGGGGCCAGGGTCGACCACCGGGAGAGGAGGATCTTGCTCACCTCGAAATAGATCTGCGGCGCGTGGCTGGCGAGGGCGGCCGACCTCTTGAACTCCTCGAAATTGCCCGGCGTCGGGAACGCCAGGGACATGTGGTTCATATACAACAGGGCCTGGGCGAATTCGAAATGGGTGAACGCGTTGAACGGATCGAGAGCCAGGGCCTGGAGGTAGCTCCGGTCGCACCGCTCGAAGGCCGCGGCGCTTTTTTCGGGATCCGCCATCCGGGCCAGGCCCATCTCGAAGTAGGCCTTGCCCAGACCGGCATAGATCTCGGCGTGGATCGGGACGACTTTCTGCTCGCGCTCGAGGATCGCGGCGCGGGATTCCGCGTCGCCCGCATCCCGTGCCTCGTCGAGAAGACGGCTCCCGCGAAAGACGGCCACGGACGCGGCGCCGACGACCGCCAGAAAAAGGATCGCCGCCAGTCGTTTCAGCATGTCAGGACGCCTTTTGGTAGAAGGCCGTACCGAAGGCCAGCGACAGGACGACCGTGAACAGGAGGACGTTGGCCGGGATGTGGAGATTGAAATCGGTGACGCTGTGGAAGAGCATCGCCGCGACCGCGACGAGGCAGCCCAGCACCAGGCCTTTCACCTCCGGGTTGTGACGCTCGCTCCAAGACCGGAAGGCTATCACGCCGAGGGCCAGAATACCGGCCATGAGCAGCCCGAAGCCGAGGAGTCCGAGCTCGGCCGTATTTTCCAGGTAGTCGTTGTGGGCGTGGACCACGGGATTTTCCAGCCCCGGGTCCTCATAGACGGGAAAAACGGATGGGAACGTTCCGTACCCCGTCCCGACGAGCGGAAAATCGCCGATCATGGTCAGGACGCTGCTCCAGTATTTCGGCCTTCCCTCCTGGAGAAGATTATCGGCAGAAAAGCGCCGGACGGTCGCGTCGAAGCCGAAGTACAGGACGAGGAGGACGATCATGCCCACCATCCCCCGGAGGAAGGCTCGGACCCAGAGCTGCTGATAGCGGGCGGCGCTGAAGGCGTACGCCGACAAGCCGAAGACGAGCAGGAGGATCAGGGCCAGGATGAAGGTCCCGGCCCGGGAATTCGATTTCAGGACGCCCAGGAACAGGACGAACAGGGCCGCGAGGACGAGGAGGTTGACGAACGCGCCCTTGGCCGTCAGGAGGGCGATCTTCTCCCGCCATTTCCTGCCCTGGAGCGAGAACGCGCCGGCCCGCGACAGGAGGAGGCCGATGGCCAGCGGAATGATCATCTCCAAGTATCCGGAGAAATGGTTGCGGTTGACGAACGTGCCCGTAGGCGATCCCAGCATGAAAACTTTGGGATAGAACAGGAGGCGGGGAGCGCTCTGGGTGAGCTCGAACAGCCCGTAAAAGACCTGGAAGACGCCCATCGCGACCACGACGGCGATCAGGCGGCGGGCCTGGCGGGTGTGGGTGATGGTCCGCACGATCAGGAATCCTATGAGGATGTAGGCCAGGAACTCGAGGAGGGATCGGAACGTCCGAGCGGGCAGGAGCGAGAGGCTGGTCCATCCCCCCGCCCCGGCCGGCAGGAACTGCTGGCGGAGAGCGAACGCCCGGGGGGAGAGGAGCCTGACCACCGCCGCCGGCAGCGGGACGATCTGGACGGCCATGAACGCCAGCAGCAGCCCGAAGAACATCCGCGGCCACCGGAGCTTGGGCTTCAATGCGGCGTTGATGTGCGGCGGCTTGTCCATGAGGAAATAGAGGATCGCCAAGACGACCGCCGCGATCTCGATGACCAGGATCGGGCCGTCCTCCACCGATCCGATCGGCAGAGGGCTGAAGACGAGAAGGGCCAGAAGGCCGAATTCGATGACCCGCCGCAGAGCCCTGTCCCTGGCCGATATTGGAATCGCCGGCCCGCCGGCGACCGGCGTCCGAGTCCGGGAGGGCGGCGCCGACTCCTCCCCTTTCCGGCCATAGGGATCGTACGCCGGCTTGACCGGGCGGAGAGGAATTGATTCCGGAAAGTCGGGAGTCATCACGCGCTCTTTCTTGGCGCCACGGCGGCCTTCGCCTCGTCCGCGGGCTTTTCCTGGTAATATTCGTTCATGTAGTTCGGCGTATAGCGGCCGTAGCGGGTGTGGACCCGGGCCTTGGCCCCGTTGAACACGACGCCGATGATCTTGGCCTGGGCCCGGCGGAGCTCGCTCACCGTCCGGAGCACGGGCTTGCGGGCGGCCTTGCCGGTCCGGAGGACGATCACGGTGCTATCGACGTAGGAGCTGACGATGACGGGATCGATGACGGCCATGACGGGCGGCGTGTCGATCAGGACCACGTCGAAGCGCTCCTTGAGCAGGCGGACGAAGTCCTTCATCATCTCGGAGTTCAGCAGCTCGGCGGGGTTCGGCGGATGCGGCCCGCTCGGAACGACCCAGAAGCTGTCGATAGCCGTCTTCTGGATGATCTCGTCGAAGCTCCGGCGCCCGGTCAGGTAGTCGCTCAGCCCGGACGTATTCTTGACCTTGAAGATCTTGTGCTGGCGCGGCTTGCGCAGGTCGGCGTCGACCACGACGACCTTCACTCCGAGCTGAGCGAACGAAATGCCCAGGTTGGCCACCGTCGCCGACTTGCCTTCCTGGGGCGAGCTGCTGGTGAAAACCATGGCCTTCGATCCCTTGCCGGGCAGAGAGAACATGATCGAGGTCCGCACGGTCCGGTAGTCCTCGGCGATGTTGATTCTCGGGAAGAGGTGGTTGATGAGCTCGACCTCGGTGACGCCGGCCATCTTCTCCTCTTCGGCCGCGTTACGCGCTTTCCCGTACCGGTAGTTGTAACGGTACCGGGAGGTGTAGCCGTATTTCCGCCCCGTCCCGTTGACGGCGAACTGCGGGATCACGCCCAGGGACGGCAGCCCGGTCAGGTGCTCCATGTCCTCGGGCTCCTTGATGGTGTTGTCGATGAAGTCCGCGAGGAAGGCGAACCCGACGCCGAAGATCAGGCCCAGGATGAGGGCCACGGCCGCGTTCCGCAGGGGGATCGGCCCGAACGGCTTGTCGGGGACGACGGCCCGGTCGACGATCTTGATGTAGCTCGTCCCCATCCCGGTCATACGGGCCGAGACCATGGCCTCTTCCTGCTTGGACACCATCTGGTTCAGGAGGCTCTTCTTGCTTTCGATGTCGACCTGGAGGCTGCGATAGAGGATGCCATCGCTGTTCGACCGGGACACATCCGCGCGCTGCGTCTCCTGGAGGGCTTTCAGCGAGCCCTCGAGGCTTTGGGCCGCCCGAAGATCGGTCTCCAGGGCGGCGATCGCCTTGCCGATCTCGCTCTGGAGCTCGGACTTCGTGCTGTCCATCTTGGCCTTGAGCTGGATCATCTCCGGGTTCCCGGCGCCGAGGGACTTGCTCTTCTCGTCGTATTCGGTCTTGAGCTGGGAATACGACGACCGCAGCGTCTGGATCAGGGGATTGCTGATGAACTGCGGCGGGGCGTCGATCTTGTAGGACCGGAGCTGCTGGAGGTCGGCCTCGGCTTTGATCCGCTTGAGCGTCGCGTCGGTGTAGGCCTTGGTGACCTCGGTGTACTTGCTGACGACGCTGCTCTCCTTGTCGTTGAGCGACAGGAGCTTCTTGTCCTCGCCGTAGCGCTGGAGCTCCTTCTCCTTGGCCGCCAGCTCGTCCCGGAGCTGGGCGATCTGCTCGTTGAGGAATTCCGAAGTCTGCTGGGTGGCCTCGTAGCGCGTTTCGATCGTGAACCGGACGAACTCGTCGACGAGCATGTTGACGATGTCCGTCGCCATCCGGGGGTAGATCGATTTGTAGCTGACCTCGACCAGGTTCGTGTCGGTGACCGGCGAGATGGAGATCCCCTTCAGGATCATGATCACGTAGGGGGAATAGGGATCGGCGGGGACGGCCTGCGGATTGGCCGATTCGCCCGCGGATCCGCTCCGGGACAGCCACTTCAGGGTCAGGACGCTCTTGAGGTTCTGGAACAGGCTCGAACTGAGCCGGACCGGCGCCTGGAGCTCGGGCCGCGCGGCGAGATTCATCTTCTTCGCCACGCGCTCCGCCAGGGTCCGGCTGCCGAGGATCTTGAGCTGCGTGTTGAAAAACGTGGTCGTCAGGCCGTTGGACGACCCGGACTGGCTCAGGATGTCCTGAAGGGTCAGGACGCTCGACGTCGGCTCCTCGATCATGATGTTCGAGATCGCCTTGTAGACGGGTGTCGCGGTGAACGAATAGATGAGCGACAGGACCATGAGAACGGTGACGACGCTGAGGATGGCCCATCGCCTCTTGACGAGGATCCGCCAGTACTCGAGGAGATCGGCCTGGAAATCCTTCTTCAGTCGATCGTCAGTGATGCGAGCCATCGTCGTCGTTCCCTTTCGTCAGGATGGCGGCGTCCGCCGTCGGGCCGGCAGCCGTGACCGCCGCAGGTGTTCTCATGGTCAAGGGCATCATAGCCCCTGCCCTCCGAGCGGACAATCGTCGTGCGCGGGGAATCAGGGGGTGATATTTCCTCCCCCGGCCTCCCCCCGAAAGGCGAGGGGCTCAGATCCAGGTTTCCTCGACGTAGACCGTATCCCCCTCTTGGAGCTGGAAATCCGGCTTCCCGGCGAGGATGTCCTTGACGTTGATGCGGAACTCCTTCTCCTTCCCGGCGGCGTCGCGGCGGCGGACGAGGACGCTCGACTTCTTGGCCCGGTCCGTGAAGCCGCCGGCCTGGGCGATGGCCTGCGTCAGGGTCGGGATGCTGGACCGCCAGACGTTGAGGGCGCTCGGGTTCTTGACCTGGCCGAAGACATAGATCGGGACGAGCTTGTCGACCTGGACGTTGACGAT
>Ga0182021_10005281_pt1 | contig 15268 bp, 17 predicted proteins | sample 612E3MmetaG_FD_120493 | JGI IMG/M metagenome (GOLD analysis project Ga0182021, IMG submission 120493) | Permafrost microbial communities from Stordalen Mire, Sweden - 612E3M metaG (Illumina Assembly) | ecosystem: Environmental > Terrestrial > Soil > Wetlands > Permafrost | place: Sweden... | reverse complement strand
CAGAAGCGTATGAGCGCGCAGCTGCGTGACCCGATACGCAGGTGTGGGTTAGGTGGGGTCGCTCCAAGTGACGAGAATGCTGGGGTTGCTCCATCCGAAGCCCGTCACTCGTCGCAACGCCTCGATCGCGTAAAGGCGTGCGGGCTCGATGTTTGGTTCCGTCGCACCGCCGCGGTACGCGCTGAGGGGCGCTTCCGTGATCTCCCCCTCCTCGTCCGGCCATACGTCCAGGCCAAGGAGGACCGAGCCGGTATCGGCGAGTTCGTTGATGGCTTCTAGGGCAATATCGGCTGGCCACCGGACCTCACCATTCGGGTTGACGATGGCCGCTTCCCGTACGCGACTGGAAAGGCGACTGAGGTCACGTTTGGGCACAGGTCAGTGTGACACTCGGGGGGTGTGGCTACGAGGATGCGGTCATCGTCTCATCGGCAGCGATCGTCCGACCTCGCTGCGGCATGACCGTGTGTCCCCCCAAAAGGATTGGTGAGGGGCGGTTGCAGCGTTAAGCCGCGGCAGGGCTGGGTTGCGCGTAGCGTGATTGGCGCCCAGAGATGGAGTTCCCATGACTCTGGATGGCCCAGGACAAGTGGGTTCGCGTGCGACGGCGTCGCCGCCCTGACGGTGCTGACGTGGTAAACCCTCCCGGAGGCCGTGCGCTGCCGCGCGGGGCACGGACCGTGATCAAGGCCGGACCCTCGGTGTGACCGCCGCAGGTCCAGCGATGATCCTCCAGGCGTTGCCCGAGGAGCGGCGACCGGGGGCGGATTATTCCATCAGGAGGTTGCTGTGGTGAGCACCGTGGGGACGAGAATCTCGACACTATGGGTCATGGTGTGTTCAGCATGGTCTTCGCGGACATTGTGGGCTTGATGATGCCCGGAGCGCTGACGGTGATATGGATCATCATATGAAGGCTCCCCTCAGCGACGCACGCGGCGCACGACCCCGGACTGCCCTTTTGCTGGCTGCAGGTATGGGGAGCCGATTGTCTCCCTTGACCGACTCGACCGCCAAGTGCCTGATCCCCGTATGCGGGATTCCCATCCTGGAGCGGCTAGTTCGCACCTTGATCAGCTACGACTTCACGCGATTGGTGATCGTGGTAGGCCACGAGGCAGACTTGATACGAGAATACTTGGGACACCATTCCAATGACATTGAAATCGACTATGTCGTGAGTTCGCGCTACCGCACCACGAACAACATCTACAGCCTTTGGCTTGCGAGGCGAGTGATCGATGAGCCGTTCTTGTTGGTTGAGAGCGACCTCGTGTTCGAGGATTCGTTGCTAGAACAGATGCTGACGGCGGACAGAGTCGCGGTCTCTCGCCAGCTGCCGTGGATGAATGGGACGACGGTCATGCTCGATGGCAGGGGCGGGATCAGCGCCTTCTGCCTCGGCGAGATGAGCGCCTCAGACGCCCTGCACTACAAGACGGTGAACATGTACAGCTTCTCACGGAGTACATGGATAGAGATCTGCAAGCGGCTCGATGGCTACATCAAGGCTGGGCGCACTGCCGACTACTACGAGTCCGTCTTTGCCGATATGGTCGCCGACGGCAGTCTGGTCCTTGCGCCGGTGCTCTTCGACGCCGACAGCTGGTATGAGATCGACACGGTCACCGATCTGGCTGCCGCCGAGTTGGCCCTTCCGAGGTACTCGTCGACGGCGAGAATCGAAGTTGAGCACAAGGCGGCGGGAGTGGCGGGGTGATCGAGGCTCGTGCGGCACTGATGCGAGCCGCCCGCGAGGCCGAATACGATGCGCTGCAGTCCGAGCACGGCGGCTACTGGCGCCATGGCTTCGTCGATCACGCCTACCTGTACAACCTGCATTTCCCGCCTGAATCGCTCGTTCGGCTGCTCGGCGGCCGGATCCACGAGCTGGTGCTGAACTACCCTGTCGCACAAGACGTCGTAGCCGGGCTCGTCGGCGATCTGATTGGCCAACCTCCGGGCAGGATCCTGGTCGGCAACGGAGCCTCCGAGTTGATCAAGATCATCTCGGGCCATCTGGCGACAAAGCTCATCGTCCCAGTCCCCTCGTTCAACGAGTACGCGAACGCCGCCCCGGCGGGCAACGTGGTCGAATTCGCGCTGGATGCGCCGTCCTTCCAGCTCGACGTGGATAGGTTCGCCGCTGCAGCGATCCGTTGTGAGGCCGATTTCGCGGTCGTCGTGACTCCGAACAACCCGACGTCACTCCTGGTCCCAAGAGCCGACCTCCTCCGCCTGCTCGGGATCCTCGACGGGCACGGCTGTACGCTCATCGTCGATGAGTCCTTCATCGATTTCGCCCACGCGGGAGCCGCGGCCTCCCTGGAACAGGACGTTGCGGACCACCCGAACCTCGCGGTCATGAAGAGCATGAGTAAGGCTTACGGAATCTGCGGGCTGAGGATCGGGTACCTTCTCACCGCCGGCGAAGACCTCGCGCGTCGGATACGGGATGAACTGCCTATCTGGAATGTCAACGGTTTCGCCGAGGAGTTCCTGCGCCTCGCCCCGCGCTTCCGGCAGGAATTCGCCGAGAGCTGCCGGTCGGTGCGCGAGGAACGCGACGCGTTGTACGAAGACCTCAGGACCGTGCCGGGCTTGTCAGTCTATCGACCAGACGCCAACTTCATCTTCTGCCGACTGCCTGAAGGTTCGCCTTCCGGTCCCGACGTCGCGCGGAGGCTCTTTGTCGAGGACAATATCTACATCAAGGACTGCGGTAGCAAGACGATGCCGGACCCGGGCCGGTACATCCGAGTCGCCAGTCGCACGACGAACGAGAACAAGGCCCTGACTAAGGCGTTGGCCCGAGTCGTCGGGAATGCGGCGGCCGCAAGATGACGACGCAGAAGCCAGTAGATGCCCCAAGATCCATGTTGTGGTTCGCCCGGGACCTACCCAACTTAGTCTCGCTTGCGGGGCTCATCTCGGCGGCGATCGCGATCTACTTCGCCATTCTCGGCGTGTTCCCCGCGGCGGTGATCGGGTTGGTGTGGGCGGTTGTGTTCGATTGGTTCGACGGGCGCGTTGCGCGGAAGATGAAGGTTAGGACGGACGAGCAGCGCCATTTCGGCGCCCAGCTGGACTCGCTGATCGACGTCGTGAGTTTTGGAATCGCGCCGGGGATACTGCTGATGTCCGTGGGAGGATTCCGGCCCTGGTTCTTGCCAGGAGCGATTATCGGTCTCGCCGCGGCAGTCATTCGACTCAGCTACTTCAACGTCTTCGGACTGGCTGATGATTCGACCTACCGAGGACTTGCGCTCGACAATAACGTGATCATCCTGGTTCTCCTGTTCGCCTTGCGGAACGTGCTCAACGCGCCGATCTTCGCTGTGCTCCTGTACGTCGCGCTGGTTGTGCTGGCCTCGCTCAACTTGGCGCCGATACGCACGCCCAAACTCGGGGGTGGCTGGTATTGGGCACTGGTTGCCTTTGCTGTCGTCGCGAGCGTGTTCTATGGGTGGCAGTTGACCGGTCACTTGGGGTAGGAGCGGAACCCGAAGGCGGTGCCGCGGAGGTGCCCGAGGCGGCCAATGATCGCCTCCTTGGGTCCGTTGGGCTGAACCGAGTGGCGCACGCCTAACCCAACCCGGACGCCCGCCCGGGCTGCGGGCACCGAACACCCCCTCCCACGCTGGGGGCGCTGAATGAGGACACGAGGGGCTTCGTCCTCTACCGGGCTTCAAACATCCTGCATTCGGCATGAGCGTGAGATTGTCAGGGTCAGAGTGGCGTCGGGGACGCCCACCGGCGTCGAGCTCGTACCGAGCCCTGCAGGCCGTCTCCTATCCTGGTCAGGTGCCCATCGCGCAGGAGGTGACCCAGGATGTCGCGTGACCACCATCGTCCGCTGGCCCTGGGGGCTGCCTACTTCGAGTCGGTTGCCGACGGACCGGCCCCGGACGAGGTCCGCGAGATCGCGGAACATACGGCCACCGTCCTCGTGCGGGGCGCCAGGGCAGAGGGTGACGCCGACCTGGCCGAACGTGTCGTGCACCTCGCCGACACCGAGGGCATGGAGACGCTCGCGGACCTGTGGGCGTCGTGCACCCCGGACTCGCTGGCCGGCGCACTCTGGCGGCTGTACGTGATCCGCGAGTGGATCCACGTCGATCCGGCCCGCGCCTCACGGGCGTACGACGCGGGCGAGGGCACGGCACAGGTCGCGAACGCCGTCGCCGGTGTCGCTGACCCGCCGAGTCCCGAGGCGATGTGTGCGGTCATCGACGACGTCCTGCGCGGGATCGTCTCCAGCGACTTCGCGGACGTCCTGTGGCGCGCCTCCGCCGTCCTGCACGTCCTGGGGGCGGGCCGAGCGCTCACCGAGAGCGGTTCATCCAGCGTCCGCGAGAGCGCCCGGATGATCACGCTGGCCGAGGAGCTCGAGCGAGCAGGCCACCTGGAGCTGTCCGGGAGACTGTCCTAACGCTCGTCGCTGCGTTTGGGGCGAGGCCCCTACACTGGCGCCTGGTACGCCGGGTCGCGGATGCCCCGGGCTCCAACATCAGCCGCTACGAGCGGCCCCGCGCCGTGAGGCGCTCCCGGCTCGGCGTACCTCCAGCACCCGATCTGCGACCCGTCAGGGCCCTCAGACGCCCCTCCCCAGACTGAACGGCAACGATCTGCTGGTACGGACGGCGGGCATTGTCTCAAGGCCGTAGCCTCGGGTGCGTGAACCAACGGCGAGTGTTGTACGACGTGGTGCCCGAGGCCTGGGAGACCGTGCGTGGCGTTGACGCGCCGCTGATCCATCTCCTCGACGGGTTCCTCGACGCCGGCCGGGTCACGCACGGAACAGCTGCGCACCTGCTGCGGACCTGTCATCCCGAGCGGGTCGCCACCTTCGACGTGGACGTGCTCCACGACTACCGGAGCCGTCGGCCGATCATGACCTTCGACACGTTCCAGTGGACGGCCATCCAGATGCCGCACCTCGTCCTCGACCGGCTGACCGACGAGGCCGGGCGTCCGTTCCTCCTCATGCACGGCCAGGAGCCGGACGCTCGCTGGGAGCGGATGGTGACGACGACGTTGGCGATCTGCGACGAGCTCGGCGTCAGCCGGCTGTTGACGGGGTCTGGGATCCCGTTGGCCGTGCCGCACACGCGACCCACGGGCATCACCCGCCACGCCACGAGCCAGGACCTCGCCCACGACAACCCGCCGCTCATCGAGCGCATGGACGTACCGGGGCAGTGGTCGGCGATGCTGGAGCTGCGAGCAGGGGAGGCCGGACGGGTCGCCATGGGCTACGTCGCGCACGTGCCGCACTACCTCTCCCAGGTCCAGTTCCCTCAGGCCGTGAAGGTCGTGCTCCAGTCGCTGATGGAAGACACGGGGTTGCGCATCCCGCTGGGCGACCTGGACGACGAGATCGCCGAGAACGCCGAGCTCATCGACGCGGAGGTCGCCGGGTCGCCCGAGACCAGCGAGCTGGTCGCGGCGCTGGAGGACGCGTTCGACACGGCTCACGACCGGGCCGCACCCGTGCCCACCGCGGACGAGATCGCCGCCGAGGTCGAGAAGTTCCTCGCCGACCGCGAGCAGGACCAGAACCCGTAAGCCCATGACACGCACCATCGAGGATCTGGTCGCAGTCCTGGACCTGGAACAGATCGAACCGGACCTGTTCCGCGGCCCCGCCGCCCAGACGAACATGCAGCGCACGTACGGAGGGCAGGTGCTCGCGCAGTCCGTCGTGGCTGCGTACGGGACGCTGCCGGAGGGCCGGGTGCTGCACTCCCTGCACGCGCAGTTCCTCGAAGCCGGGCGGGCAGACTCGCCGATCCTGTACGACGTGCTGCCGACCCGTGACGGGTCGCACTTCTCGACCCGTCTCGTGACCGCCCGTCAAGGCGGTCGCCGCATCTTCATGATGAGCTGCTCCGCGCAGACCCACGAGGTGGGGCTCGACCATCAGGACCCGATGCCCGATGTGCCGGCGCCGGAGGAGTGCCCGAGCATGTCGGAGGTCATGGAACGTCGTCTCGGCCCGACCGCGCGGCCGACGTTCGGGCAGTGGGAGGAGCTCGAGGTCCGGTACGCGTCCGGCCTCGGGGACGCCCCTGCCCACCACCGCGCGTCGCTCGCCGTGTGGGTGCGGGCCAACGGCCGGCTGCCGGACGACCCGGTGCTCCATCAGGCGGTTCTCGCGTACCTGTCCGACCTCACGATCCTCAGCGTGAGCCTCATCCCGCACGGCCTCACGTACGGCCCCGGGATGGTGGCCGCCTCCCTGGACCACGCGATGTGGTTCCACCGGCCGGTACGTGCCGACGACTGGGTGCTGTACGACCAGATCTCCCCGTCCGCTTCGGGTGCGCGGGGCTTCTCCCTGGGGAGGATCTTCTCGGCGAACGGTCTGGCCGCAACGGCCGCCCAGGAAGGGCTGATCCGGGTCGTCCACCCCCAGGCATGACAACGCCGCCCCCCGAAGCGGGAGGCGGCGGTGTGCTTGTCAGGCGGCGAGCTCGCCGCTGCGCAGCTTGGCGATCGCGTGACGCTCGATCTGGCGGACGCGCTCCGCGGTGATGCCCCAGACCTGGCCGATGTCGGCGAGCTTGGCCTGGCGGCCGTCGAGAAGACCGTAGCGGCGGCGTACGACGTCGGCGGAGCGCTCGTCGAGCTTCGAGAGCATCTGCTCCAGGCGGGCGCGCTCCTCGGCGTCCAGGAACATCTCGTCCGGACCCGGGGCAGGTTCGCGGGCGATGAGGTCACCGAGCGCGGTGTCTCCGTCCTCCTCCACGGGCGCGTCAAGGGAGACGTGCTCACGGGAGAACTGGATGAGCTCGAGGACCTTCTCCTCCTCGATCGCCATCTCCTCGGCGATCTCGCGCAGCTCCGGATCGCGGCCGAGACGACGCTCCAGGGTGCGGCGGATGGCGGAGACCTGATTGATCTGCTCGGCGACGTGGACCGGGAGCCGGACGATACGCCCCTGCTGGGCGATGCCGCGACTGATCGACTGACGGACCCACCACGTCGCGTACGTGGAGAACTTGAAGCCCTTGGTGTAGTCGAACTTCTCGACCGCGCGGATGAGTCCGGTGTTGCCCTCCTGCACGAGGTCGAGCAGCGGCATCGCCGATCGTCCGTACTTGCGGGCCACCGACACCACCAGTCGCAGGTTCGCGGTGACGAAGCGGTTCATCGCCGCCTCACCCACCTCTGCGAGCTCTGCGAGCTCGGCTCGGGTCACGCGAACGGGCTTCTTGCCGCGCTCCATGGGGGTGATCTCGCCGTCCAGGATGGCCTGCGCGTACAACCCGGCTTCGATGCGACGAGCCAGCTCGACCTCTTCCTCAGCGCTGAGCAATGCTGTCTTCGCAATGCCATCGAGGTAGAGACCAACGGCATCCTTGCCATCGATTCCTTCGGTCATGCGGGTCCTGCGGGCGGTGGTCAGTGCCATGAGGGATCCTTTCGTCGTCTCCATCACAACGCTTGAGTACCCCGAAAGGTTTCCCTCCACCCTTGGAAATGGACCCTGAACCTACCCTGATGTGATTCGGGGCAACCCTGAGGCCGCGTCCAGCCGGTCCAGGAGCCACGCGAGCTCGTACGCCTCGTCGCGCCACGCCTGGTAGCGGCCCGTGGCGCCCTGGTGCCCGCCCAGCTCGACGCGCAGCAGGACCTGGCCGGACGCTCCAGGTCGGGCGCGCAGCGCTGCCACCCATTTCGCAGGTTCGGAGGCGGCGACGCGCTGGTCGTGGAGAGCCGCCGTGGCGAGGACGTCCGGGTAGGTGCCCTCCCCGATGTTGCCGTACGGGCTGTACGCGGCGATCGTCGCGAAGGCCAGGGGGTCGGCGACCGGGTCGCCCCACTCGTCGCGCTCGGTGATCGTCAGCGGAAGGTCCTCAGCGAGCATCGCCGTCAGCGGGTCGAGGAAGCCGACTCCGACCTGTGCGGCGCAGAAGAGGTCCGGAGCGAGGTTGATCGCAGCGCCGACGGTGAGGCCGCCGGCTGAGGCGCCGCGGGCCGCGATCCTGCCCGGGGCGGCGACCCCGGCGCTCACGAGATGACGTCCCACGGTCACGAAGTCGCTGAAGGTCGTCGGCTTGGCCGCGAGCCTTCCCTGCGTGTACCAGGCGCGACCGAGCTCGCCGCCACCTCGTACATGGGCGTACGCGACGACGACGCCCCGGTCGAGCAGGCTGAGCCGTGCCACGGAGAAGCCCGGATCGAGGCTCGTCTCGTACGCGCCGTAGCCGTACAGGACGCAGGGGGCGGGCCAGGGCGTGTCCTTGCGGCTCACCACGGAGACCGGCACCTGGACGCCGTCGTCCGCGATGGCCCACAGCCGCCACTGGACGTAGTCCTCGGACTGGAAAGGACGGCCTTCGGGGTCCGGCAGCACGGGCTGGCGCTTGAGCACTCGCTCGCCCGACCCGTCCCAGGCTGCCTCGACGACGGTCGCCGGGTCGACGTAGGACTCCCGATGGAGGCGGAGCCGGTCTGCGCTGTACTGCTGGTCGACGGCCCCGACCGACTCGAGGTCCACACGGGCGTCCAGCAACCACCCCGTACCGACCGATCCGTCCTCGGACCTGGGAATGACCATGACACGGGGGAGACCGTTGCGGCGGAGGTGTACGACGAGGTGGTCGGCGTACGCGGTGACGTCCAGCAGCCTGACGCCGTCCTCACCGGTGATGACTTCTGCCCACTCGTGCCACCGCCCGGGAACTGCGGGCGTCGCGGCGAGCTCGAAGTCGGGGTGCCCGGCGTTGTGGACCACGTACAGCCAGTCACCGGCAGGCTCGACGCTGTACTCGAGGCCCTCCACGCGAGGGACGACCAGCAGGGGAGTGCCGGTGGGCGTGCGGGTGTCGAGGAGATGGACCTCACTCGAGGCCTTGCTGACGCTGTCGATGACGAGCCAGCGGTCGTCGCCGGACCGCCCGGCCGACAGCCAGAAGCGCTCGTCGTCCTCGCGCAGGATGTCGACGTCGTCTCTGACCGGCGTCCCCAGCGTGTGCCGGCGCAGCAGGTAGGGGCGCCAGGAGTCGTCGAGGACCGTGTACGCGACGTGGTGGTCGTCGATCCAGCAGACGCCGCCCACGTCCTCGAGCTCGTCGGGCAGCTCGTCGCCCGTGGTCAGGTCCCGGAAGCGTGCCCTGTACAGCTCCTCACCGGCGGTGTCGGAGCTCCATAGCAGGAGGTCGCCCGACGGCGAGACGTCGACGTCTCCGACGGCGAAGACCTCGTGTCCTGCGGCTTCGGCATTGAGGTCGATGAGCATGGTCTCGCCGGGAATGGGGCTGTCGATGTCCGGCACGTCGTCGCGCGAGGGCGCAGGCGCGCGCCGGTAGGAGGGGTAGTCGTGGCCCTCGACTGTACGAGCGAAGTACCACCAGGCGCGACCGGCGCTGTCGACGTCGTGGTCCGGCACGCTGAGGTCGGTCTGGAGCGTGCGGGACGAGATCTCGGCCACGATCCGCTCCCGCAGCGGACCGAGGTGAGCGGTCTGCTCGTCCGCGTACGCGGTCTCGGCCTCGAGGTGGGCCACGACCGCCGGATCCTCGAGATCGTCCAACCACGCATAGGGGTCGTTGAGGGTGACCGAATGGATCGTGGTCTCGGTCGGTATCCGGTCAGGCGTCGGTGCTGGCACTCGCGTCACTCTATGGCCCGCCCGGAGTTGGAGGAGGCTCAGGGGCGTGGCACAATTGGCGACTGGGCCATTGACACTCGCGGGTCGCTGCACGCTCTAGTAGCGGCACCCGGCGTGAAGGTCCTTGTCAGAAACACCTCCCATGAGAGGCACACAGTGGTTCGTTCCGCAGCAGCCCGTTCCGACGACTCTGAAGCAACGCCTGCCCCCCAGCGGAGCTCTCGGGGAGTGAAGGTCGTCGAGGTTGTCCTGGACGGTGATCTCGACGCGGCCCCCGCGACGGCCGCCGCACCGCGACGCACCCGGGCCAAGGCGGCGGCCGGCACACCGGTCACCCCGGCCACACGGCGCAAGAAGGCCGGCTCGGGGCCTTCGGTCTCCTCTGCCGACGAGGTGTCAGAGGACGATCTGGAGGCTGAGGAAGAGGAGCTCGAGGACGTCGACGTCGCCGAGATCGAGGACATCACGGTCGAGCTCGAGACCGTCGAGCTCGAGGACGACGAGGAGACCCCCTCCATCGTCGAAGCACTGTCGGGCAGCACCGAGAAGGCGGTCGCCTTCATTCGCGACGGCGACGACGTCGTACTGACCGTCGGCGGCAAGAAGCGCGGGCTCGAGGACGTCGACGACGCGACGTTCGAGCCGGAGAAAGAGGCCGTCGTCGAGAAGGAGATCACCGAGGACGAGGGCTTCAGCCTCTCGGACGCGGACGATGCCGACGAGCCCGAGCAGCAGGTCATGGCAGCCGGCGCCACCGCCGACCCGGTCAAGGACTATCTCAAGCAGATCGGCAAGGTCGCCCTCCTCAACGCGGAGCAGGAGGTCGAGCTCGCCAAGAGGATCGAAGCCGGCCTGTTCGCCGACGAGCGCCTCAACGACACGAGCCCGGTCAAGACCTCGGACATCGAGGACTACGAGTGGATCGCCACCGACGGCCGTCGCGCCAAGAACCACCTGCTGGAGGCCAACCTCCGACTGGTCGTCTCGCTGGCCAAGCGCTACACCGGTCGCGGCATGCTCTTCCTGGACCTCATCCAGGAGGGGAACCTGGGCCTGATCCGTGCGGTCGAGAAGTTCGACTACACGAAGGGCTACAAGTTCTCCACGTACGCGACGTGGTGGATCAAGCAGGCCATCACCCGCGCCATGGCCGACCAGGCCCGCACGATCCGCATCCCGGTCCACATGGTCGAGGTCATCAACAAGCTGGCCCGCGTCCAGCGCCAGATGCTGCAGGACCTCGGTCGGGAGCCGACGCCGGAGGAGCTCGCCAAGGAGCTCGACATGACCCCGGAGAAGGTCGTCGAGGTCCAGAAGTACGGTCGCGAGCCGATCTCCCTCCACACCCCGCTGGGTGAGGACGGCGACTCCGAGTTCGGCGACCTGATCGAGGACTCCGAGGCCGTCGTACCGGCGGACGCGGTGAACTTCACGTTGTTGCAGGAGCAGCTCCACGACGTGCTCGACACGCTCTCCGAGCGCGAGGCGGGCGTGGTCAGCATGCGTTTCGGGCTCACCGACGGCCAGCCGAAGACGCTGGACGAGATCGGCAAGGTCTACGGCGTCACGCGCGAGCGGATCCGGCAGATCGAGAGCAAGACGATGTCGAAGCTCCGCCACCCGTCCCGCTCCCAGGTCCTGCGGGACTACCTCGACTGATGTCATGGCGCATCCGCCAGGCCGGCCACGCCGATCTGGAGGCCGCCGCGTGCGCCAAGGCCCTGTCCTGGGTCGAGTCGTACGACGGGCTCCTGCCCCAGGACGTACTCCTCCGACAGCTTGATCCGGAACGGATCAGCCGTACGGTCGCGCTCTGGACCGGCGTGCTGGAGGGCGGCGGCTACCTGTGGGTCGTCGTCGGAGACGATGCCGAGATCGTGGGCGTGGCGCAGGCGGGGTTCGGCAGGGACGACGACTCGCCCACCCCCCTCGAGCTGTACGTGATGTACCTCCGCACACAGGCCCAGGGCAGCGGCGTCGCGGACGCGTTGCTGCGAACGGCGATCGGCGACTCCCCGGCGTACCTCTGGGTACTCTCAGGCAACGACCGTGCCCACGCCTTCTACCGCCGCCACGGGTTCGCCCCTGACGGTACGACGAAGCTGATCCCCGCCCTGGCCATCGCCGAGGAGCGCTGGGTACGCGAGTAGCGCCCGTTGTCGAGGCGGGGGCCAAGAAGGACGCGGGTGGTGCCGGTTTCCCAAGGGCTGTAGACCTTTCTGCACCTCCCATACCAAATTTGCCGTGGGAGGTGCAGGTTTGCCTACATCCCTTGGTAAACCGCAGCGCCACTCGCCCGCCACTACTCGACATCGGAGTCGATCCGGCCAAGCAGGCACGTTGTGCTTGGGGATCCGCGACTCGGCCGAGTTATCCACAGCTCCTCGACCTGCTGACGGATGCGATGGGGAGCAGCACATGGTCTGGGCATGGACGTTCTTCGTGAGTTGGCCGTCACGCGAGGGTTCTTCACGCGTTCTGAAGCCCTCGACAAAGGTGGCCAGGACAGGCAGCTGATCAGTGGCGTGAAGTCGGGAGTTCTGACTCGGATTCGTCACGGGTACTACACGTTCTCCGACCTGTGGCTCGTCATGGACGCTGAGAAGCAACATCTCGTACGTGCTCGGGCCGTCCAGCACTCACTCGGGAGCGCCGTGGCCGTGAGCCACGTCACGGGCGCGTTGGCCCATGGCGTGGCGACCTGGGGGCTCGATCTGTCAAGAGTCCACGTCACCCGACTCGATCGAGGCGCCGGACGCACGGAAGGGGACGTCGTCCACCATGAAGGCCGTCAGGGCTGTGATGATCCAGAGGAGATCGACGGTCTGCTTGTTCTCCCGGCTGATCGGTGCGTTGTCGAGGCCGCCACCAGAGCGACTTCAGAACAGGCTCTGGTGGTGTTCGACTCTTTCCTCCACCTCGAGCTAGGTGACCACGGAATGTTGCGTAACCGTTTTGACCAGATGCATCGCTGGAGTGGGACGCAGCATCTCCATTTGCCGATCCGCATGGCTGACGGTCGTGCGGACGGGCCCGGGGAGTCGCGCGGGCGCTGGTTGTTCTGGCGCTCGGGTCTGCCGGCGCCCGAACTGCAATACGAGGTGCGCCGAAGTAATGGGACGCTCGCCGGGGTCTGCGACTGGGCATGGCGTGACCAAGGGCTCCTGGGCGAGTTCGATGGACGGGTGAAGTACGGGCGGCTGCTCCGGCCCGGCGAGTCGGCCGGCGATGCCGTCTTCCGAGAGAAGCGGCGCGAGGACGAGATCCGAGAAATCACCGGAGACACCATGGTCAGGCTGATCTGGGCGGACTACTCGACGCCGCAGGCGACGGCAGAGCGCATCCGCAGGCTGTTTCGACGAGCCGCATGAAGCAGCTGGCTAGACCCCATTGGGCGCTTCACGACCTTCGTACACACGCCGGTTTATCAAGGTTCGTACGCACGCCGGTTTATCAAGGGATGTACCAGTTTCGTCACGTCCCACGGCAAATCTGCCGTGGGACGTGACACGTTGACTACATCCCTTGATAAACCGACGGAACCTTCGAGGCACAGTCGGAACCGCCCCGCGCCCGCGCCAGAGGCCAAGGGCCTGCTCGGCTACACGAAGATCGTCGCGTAGTCCTCGACGAGGGCCAGATGGGCGGAGGCTTCGGCGAGGTCCATGCGGTTTGCCTCGGCCGCGATGGCCTTGCCCAGGAGCGTGGTCTCGCCCGCGGTGGCCAGTCCTGCGATGTACGGGAAGGTGCCGAGCACCCAGCTGATCGCCGCCCGGATGTCCTCGGGCTCGGTGAAGGGCTCGTACCAGGTCGCCAGCTGGCGTTCGCCGATCCATGGCTTGCGCGCGATCGCCTTGATCGTACGGAGCGCGACGTCGCGGTCCTGGACGAGTCCGTACAGGATGTCGAAGTTGGTACGGAACTCGTCGTCCGCCGTGTACAGGTGGTAGTTCACCGGCGTGAGGATCGAGTCGAAGTCGTGGCGACGCAGCGCCTCGGCGTGGACGATGGGCGCCTGCTCCGTGTGGCCGGTGATGCCGACGTAGCTGACGATGCCCTCGTCCTTGGCGCGTACGAACGCCTCGATCGCGCCGCCGGGGGCGAAGACCTTGTCGAGCTCGGGCAGGTCGCAGACGGCATGGATCTGCCACAGGTCGATGTGGTCGGTGTGAAGGAGCTCCAGGGAGCGGTTCAGCTCGCGCCAGGCGTCCTCCGCCCTGCGCTCGGTCGACTTGGTCGCCAGGAAGACCTGGTCGCGTACGCGCTCCACGGTCGGACCCATCCGCAGCTCCGCGTCACCGTACGAGGCCGCGGTGTCGAGGTGGTTGATCCCGGCGTCGAGGGCCTGCGCCAAGGAGGCGTCGGCGACCTCCTGCGTGACCTCGCCCAGCGCGGCAGCCCCGTACACCAGGACAGTCGTCTCGTGGCCGATACGGCCCAGCCTGCGCTTCTCCATCTGCGGTTCCTCTCGGTCAGGTCAGCTCGAACGATACGACGGCGACTGCGGCATCCTGCGGCAGGCCGGGGTAGTGGTAGCGGAGGGCATCCACGAGGGCGCCGGCGTCGGCGAAGTTCTCCGCAGCAGCATCCTCGTCCTTCAGGTCATCGAGCGCCACCTGGCGGATCCCTGTGACGACGGCGTCGAGGAACACGGGGGGATCGGACTCGAACCGGAACCTCGCCGGACCCAGCTCGACCGGCTCGCGGTAGCGGGTGGTCTTCGTCTTCGTCCCCGCGCGCACCCAGTCGAGGTAGCGGGGATCGAAGGTCACGAGCTGCATGGAGCCCAACCTAGTCGCCCGACCAGAGAGCCCCGGAAACGCCGCGACCCCTGGTCCCGCAGATGCGGGCCAGGGGTCGGGTCAGATTCGGGCTCGGTGACTCAGCCGATCTTGTCCGTCTCGTCGTGGATCTTCAGGGCCACTTGCTTCAGCTTGTCCGAGTGAGCCTTCGCATGGTGTGCACAGAAGAGAAGCTCTCCGCCACTTTCGAACTTCACGCGCAGGTATGCCTGCGCTCCGCAGCGGTCGCAGCGGTCAGAAGCGGTCAGTGACTCGTCGTACAGGGTGGTGCTCACGGTGCCTCTCTTCCCCAGCCGGGTGGCGGTCGTCGGGGTGGTGCTTCTTGCGTATCCATAGTCGCATCCCCTTGGTTACAAGCGATGCATCTAGAGAACGCACTCACGTTGCGGGTTTGTTCCAGTTTGCTTACGACAACCTCGCAAACCTGAGTCTACCGCGCTCAAGGTTGGGGCGACGACGAGGACCACCAAGGGGGCAGGGCGTGCCGTCGCGGTTTCGTCAGTGGCGCGCACTAGCCTCATCGGGTGAGCTCCGAACTGTCCACCCGCGCGCGGGCCCGTGCTCCTCAGGCGCTGGGCCATGACTACGAGGCGCGGCACCTGCTCGTCCTCGAGGGCCTTGAGGCTGTACGGAAGCGGCCGGCGATGTACATCGGGTCCACCGACACCAAGGGCCTCATGCACTGCCTGTGGGAGATCATCGACAACTCCGTCGACGAGGCCCTCGCCGGCTTCGGCGACAAGATCGAGGTCGAGCTGCGGCACGACGGGTCGATCTTCGTCACCGACCACGCACGCGGCGTGCCCGTGGACACTCATCCCGGCACCGGGCTGTCCGGCGTCGAGGT
>Ga0182021_10005280_pt1 | contig 15271 bp, 15 predicted proteins | sample 612E3MmetaG_FD_120493 | JGI IMG/M metagenome (GOLD analysis project Ga0182021, IMG submission 120493) | Permafrost microbial communities from Stordalen Mire, Sweden - 612E3M metaG (Illumina Assembly) | ecosystem: Environmental > Terrestrial > Soil > Wetlands > Permafrost | place: Sweden... | reverse complement strand
GTATTCATCCACTTGGGCGCGCGTGTAGTTGTATTCCTTCGCGCACAGATCTCCGCAGTTGCCCATGTGCGTGTTGCTGTAAGGATCCCAAAGGCCGTCGTGGATCATGAGGTCGAGGACTGTCGCGTGGCCCATGCGAAATCCCGTCCGTGCCTTATCCATCGCATAGGGCGCGTTGCTCATGGATTCCATTCCTCCGGCAACCGCGACGCGCGATTCCCCAAGCCGGATCGATTGTGAGGCCAGCATGACTGCCTTCATGCCCGAGCCGCAGACCTTGTTGATCGTCATGCAGGGGACACTGTTTGGAAGGCCGCCGGCAAGGGCCGCCTGCCGGGCAGGTGCCTGCCCCATTCCTCCCGTGAGCACGCAGCCCATGATGACTTCATCAACCTCCTTGGGCTCCAGGCCTGCACGTTTGAGGGCTTCGCGGATCACATGAGCTCCCAGTTGCGGCGCGCTAAAAGATGAAAGCGAGCCCAAAAATGCTCCTATCGGCGTTCTTACACCGGAGAGAATGACTGCGTCGTCCATTTTGTTTGCTCCTTGTCGAGATGAATTGCGCCGCCATTATACCTGCAGATAACCGGAGGCGATTGGCCTATTTTGCATTTAGGTAAACCTCTGGCTTTGCCGTGACTACGGGACACACTTGACACTGTGGGTTCTCGTGGACCTGGACCTGGATCTGGACATAGACGTAGGCCCGGAATTTTCTATGCGACATGCGATCGTTAGGTTACTCTCGAAAATGTGTCGCCTATAAGACCGTCTACGTCCACGTCGAGGTCCAGGTCCAGGTCCAGGTCCAAGTGGGGGAAATGGTGGATTTGAAACCATGGTGCTGGTCCCTAACCCTCAGTCACAAGTATGGGATACTGCATGGCACGGGACATGAAGATATCAGGCGACGGCTATATTTTCCACAGGAAGCGGAACAAGCCGCCGCTGTGATGAACTCTAGCCAACGCGTAGGCGACTTTGGGCAGCTCCGTGCCTTTGGGATAAACGAGATACTTGCCTTCCCACCTGGGAGCGAATTTCTTTTTGAAGCGGTAGAGATTCTTATATCCGTAAAAAGCATTCATGTTTTCGAACAAGAGTGCTACGCCTCGTTCCAGAGGGCCGCGTGGATTCGAAACATTCGCCAGCGGAGCGTTCCCCAGACTGGCTTCGGTAAGCCCGGAATCCTGAAGATGTAAGAGTGCGTGAGCGAGGAGAGAGTCCATGGTGCCGATGGGCGCGTCCTTGCGTTTGCGGAACAAGTCCAGCACGGCCGCCTCTCCGTTTCGATATGGCAACCAGGTGCAGAACGCCTCGATGCGATCGCCCATGCAGGCAATATAGACCGGGATTTCATTCAGGGCTTCCAGGGAGAAGCGCCCGATGCTGAATCCCATCTCGCCCAGGTGTTTTTCAGCCAGCCATTCCTCGGCGATCTCCTCCAGTTGCTCATCGATCCAGGGATCTGGCAATGGCATGCGGTCGTAGCGGCGCACACTGCTTCCGGCCTTGGCAGCTCTCCTGACCATGGCGCGCAGATTGGCTCGTTGGCCTCCCGAAAGGCTGAATTCCTTCAAATCGACAATTGCCTCGTCGGCAATCTTGAGGGCTCGCATGCCCAGAGCCTCGTAAACCGGCAATCGGTGCTCCGCCGCTTCGTAGAAACATGGAGTCCACCCGTGCCTGCGGCAGAAGGAGGCAAACTCGGAAATGCACGCTTCGTACAGATCGCCAGGTGCGATCGGATCTCCACATGACAAGGCGACTGTCCCGCGCTTGTCATAGGCGACCAGGCCGCGTTCCGACGCCACCAGCAGATGGTGCTTATCGCTCTGGACAGCAATCGCCGAGAGTGAATCCGTGCCGTGCAGCTTTAAAATGCCGGCGATTACGACTTGGGGAGCTTCCATTCGCTTGCGCAAAATGACCGGTCTCAACAAGAGCGCAAGCAGATAAAATCGTGCTGCCCAGCCAGCGATCTGCAGCGATCCAAGGTAGCGTTTCGCCCCCTCGGTTGTCGGCTCGATGTTCGGCTGCACGATGAGAAAACCCGACCGAATCGTTTCTGTGAAAGGGGTGGCGCCAGGATGCCAGAGAAAGTGGGCCCGACCGTGGGTCAATCCGATCATGCCATAAGCAAACACCGTTGCGGCAAGCACCGGGACCATGCGGGCTCCCCACTTGAGCGAGACAGGATCGCTCCGGGCATTGAAGCGCCGCCGATTGTAGATCAAATAGAACAAGAGCAGGCCGGCGATCAGAGAATGCTGCAGGTCGAATCCTCTGGTTGCGTGCAAAAGAATGGAGACGCCGAGAGCGACCACGGCCACATACCACGCGAGTTCCTTGCGGCGCGCCAGATTGCGCCAAACCTGCAGCAGGGCGATCCCCGCAAAGAGCATCAGGGCGCGGCTCCGCTGAGTCACTTCCAACGGCAGCCACGCCTGCAGGGCCCTCATCGTCGCCGGATCGCGCGGCAGTATGGCAGCCACCAGATTGATCACACCCATAATGCCGATGAGCATCGGGACGAAGGTGTGAAGGTCGGCGACGTTCAGATCCTCGACCCACTCCGCATGGCGTAAGTGACGAATGAATAGTATCGCTACGGCGGCAATGAGAAATGCGGCAACGACCCATAGCTCATATCGCTTGAACCCGAGGATCAGCCTTTCCGCGAAATCGCCCAGATAAAAGCCGACCATCGAGGTCGGCACCGCCCAGAGGATGCTGGCGAGCACGTTGATGGTGGTGAACCGCAGCATCGGCATGTTGAGCGCGCCGCAGGCTGCCGGAATGATAATCCTGAAACCGAAGGCGTAACGGCTTCCGAACAGGATCCAATTGCCATGGTGCGTGATGAGGCTGACTACCTTCTGGAATCTGGGATGGTCCCCGAATCGTTTCTGGAGCCAGGCCCGGCCGCGAGTCCGCGCCAAAATGTAATAAACCTGATTGGCGCCGGTGTTGCCTATAATTGCCGTCAGGATCACGAGGGGAAGGCTGAAGATCCGGTTGTTGTGAGCCAGATAGGAAGCGGCCAGGAGGAAACCTTCGCCCTCCACTGCGATCCCAAGCAGCAACACCAGGTAGCCATACTTGATCAGCAGCGCTTCCATAGTTCGTCGAAGAAGTCTTTGATGATGTGGGCGGTTAGGCCCCAGATTTGATGCGGCTCGTAACGATAGAAATAGACGTCGGTTGTCTCTCCTGACCTCCGCATCTGCTCCATGCGCAGGTGGCTCGGATCCAGGAAAATCGCGAACGGCACGGCCAGCACCTCGGCCACCTCGGATTTCTGCGGATTGATAACAAAGCCCGCATCGAGGTAGCCTGCAAAAGGCGCGACGAGATAATTCGTGATCGAGATGTAGTCGTGAAACCGGCCGAGGATCTCGATCCGGCCCGGCAGGATGCCAACCTCCTCAAAGGTCTCTCTGAGCGCTGTTTCCTGAAGGCTTTCGCCCTCCTGGCGCATGCCGCCGGGAAAGGAAATCTGGCCTTTGTGGGTGCTTACCTCAGTAGTTCGTTGCGTCAAGAGAAGGTGAGGTTCGCCCTCTTGCAGGAAAATCGGCATCAGCACCGCGGCCTCTCGCGTAAAGCCGGAATGCAGGCGCCGCCGCTGAAGATCAGCCAGCTCATTCCGGATTCGTTCCTTGAGTTTCTCAGCAGGACATGAATGTGGAATGCCGGTCACTGTTCCGCTCCCGCTCTTTCTATTTTAATTTAACCTGGTCCAGGTCCATGGAGGGAGGCGGAAATTTCATACTCAATTCTTCCAGGCATTCCACCAGGATCTGCGAAACAGCAAGATTGCGAAACCATTTTTTGTTGGCCGGGATCACGTACCAGGGGGCCCACTCCGTGCTGCAACGCGTCAATGCATCTTCGTACGCTTCGACGTAGGCATCCCAATAGCTTCGTTCGGAGAAATCCGCCGGCGAGAGCTTCCACTGCCGCGTCGGATCATCCAGGCGCTTCTCAAATCGCGCGCGCTGTTCCTCCTTGCTGATGTGGAGGAAGAATTTGAGAATCTTTACATTGTGATCCGCGAGGAGCTTTTCAAAACCATTGATATGATCGTAGTGCTGGGACCAGACCGCTTTCGGAACCAGATTGTGGACCCGTACGACCAGAACGTCCTCATAGTGGGAGCGGTTGAAAATGGCAAATTCACCTTTCCGGGGTGCGGCCTTGTGGATGCGCCACAGGAAATCATGGGCTGCCTCTTCCGCAGACGGGACCTTGAAGGATGTGACAGCGGTCCCCTGGGGATTCAGGCTCGACATCACATGACGGATCGTGCCGTCCTTGCCGCCGGCGTCTAGTGCCTGAAACACAATCAGCACCGCGTGTTTATTCTCAGCGTAAAGCAGGTACTGGAGCTCGGCGAGCCGCGCCGTGTTCTTCTGTAGGGCTTCCTCGGCCGCGGCTTTGTTTTTAATTCCCGGAGTTGCATTCGGGTTCCGATCGGCCAGCCGCGCCTTTTTTCCTGGTTCCACAATCAGCCGGTGCTTTAGTTTCATGATTTGCCTCCGTTGTCCCTTCAATTCCACGCAGATCATAACGCAGCTTGACGGTGCGGGGGAAGGGCAGCTGTTGAGAAACGCACATGCCTCGGTGTATCCTTGTGCGTCATCCGAGAGTCCAGGCCTGGTGAATCGTGCCGAGGTACGGCCGCCTGAACGCTCGGACTTACTTTGAAAGGAACGCACTTATGGCCAAATATAAAATCGCCTGGCTGCCGGGGGACGGCATCGGCATTGAGGTGCTGCAGGCGGCGCGAATCGTGCTGGACGTATTGGAAGTGGATGCAGAATACATTCATGGGGATATCGGTTGGGAATTCTGGCAAAAAGAAGGCGATCCGTTTCCGGAACGCACCATCCAGCTGCTGCGCCAGGTGAATGCGGCTCTATTCGGCGCCATTACCTCAAAACCGATCAAGGCAGCCGAGGCCGAGCTCATACCCGAATTGAGGGGGAAAGGTCTCGTATATCGCTCGCCGATCGTGCGCATGCGCCAGCTGTTCGATCTTTACAATTGCTTTCGCCCGATCAAGGCGTATCCCGGCAATAGCCTGAATTTCAGAGAGGGAATCGATCTGGTCGTGTTCCGTGAGAATACCGAGGACCTTTACTCCGGCGTCGAGTTTGCGCCGGTGCCCGTGGAGCTTTCCTCGCTTCTTGCGCGGCTTTCGAAGCCGTTTGCGGCATTTCAAGGGCTCGCGCCCGACCAATATGCAATATCCTGCAAGATCAATACCCGCCATGGCTCCGAACGAATCGTGCGCGCCGCGTTCGAATATGCGCGGAAATTCGGCAGGCGCAAGGTCACGGTGGTTCACAAGGCGAACGTCGTTCGTGCGACCGATGGCCTCTTCTTTGAGACCGCCCGCGCCGTCGCCAAGGAGTTTCCAGAGATTGCCATGGATGACGCCAACATCGACGCGATGACCATGTGGCTTCTCAAGAACCCGATGAATTACGATGTGCTGGTGGCGCCGAATCTCTACGGCGATATCATTTCGGATCTGTGCGCCCAGATGGTCGGCGGCCTAGGATTTGGATGTTCCGGTAACATCGGAGAGCACCTGGCGGTCTTCGAGCCCACTCACGGATCTGCTCCGAAATATGCAGGCATGCAAAAGGTGAATCCGATCGCGACGATCCTCGCTGCTAAAATGATGCTTGACTGGCTGGGGGAGCGCGATAAACCTGCGCGCCTGGAGGCGGCCGTAGCGCAAGTTATTCTCGAGGGAAAAGTGCGCACCTACGATATGGGCGGTAACAACACAACCATGGAAATGGCGCATGAGATTGCACGCAAGATACGCTCCTCGGCTGCAGCGAAGGCCTGAGCGTGAAGTGCGCCATGACCTGGCGAACCAGTTTGGAGAAAACAAAAATCTTAGCGTCTTTACAGGAACAAAGTTTCATAAAACGAGGACAAAAATGGGAATGACGATTGTCGAAAAGATTCTCGCGCGTGCCACCGGTCGGCCTTTTGTCAAGGCCGGCGAGGTGGTGGAGCCGGCTGTCGATCTGGCGATGTCGCATGAGAATGGGGCACTGGTGATCAACCAGTTTCTGGAAATCTACAAAGGGACGGGGCGCGAGGCGAAGATTTGGGATCCGCAACGAGTAGCGATCATCTTCGATCACCGCGTGCCGGCGGAGAGCGCCAAGACCGCAACGAATCAAAAGAAGGTGCGGGAATTTGTGCTCAGTCAGGGAATCTCCAAGTTTCACGATATTCGCGGCGACGAGGGCGGCATCTGTCACCAGGTGCTGCCGGAATTCGGCTACGTGCGGCCAGGCTATGTCGTGACCGGTACCGACAGTCACACGACCACGCACGGCGCGCTGGGAGCCTTTGCGTTCGGAATCGGCGCGACCGAGATGGCCAGCGTCTGGACTTTGGGAACGGTGCTGAACCTCGAAATCCCCGGTACCATCAAAATTGTCGTGAATGGACGCATGCCTGAACATGTTTCGCCAAAGGATCTGATCCTGCACATTATCGGAACACTGACCGCGCAGGGCGCAAACTTTCAGGTCATCGAGTTTCACGGTTCCACGATCCGCGCCATGTCCACATCCGGGCGTTTGGTCTTGTGCAACATGTCGGTAGAAGCAGGCGCTACTTCGGGAATCGTTCCCGCCGACGAGGAGACCGTGCGCTATTTGAAAAAGGAAGCCGGTGTCACGGATGCGATCGATCTGGTGGTTCCCGATGCGGATGCTTCCTACACCCGAATCGTCGAAATTAATGCCGCGACGCTCTCGCCACAAATTGCCTGCCCGCATGCGGTCGACAATGTGAAGCCGGTGGAGGCGGTGGCGGGAACAAAAATCCAGCAGATCGTGGTCGGCTCATGCACGAATGGCAGGCTGGACGATCTCGAGGCCGCCGCCAGGATCCTGAAAGGGAAAAAAGTAGCAGCCGGCGTGAGGATGCTGGTGTTTCCGGCATCCTGGCGTGTCTACAAGGAAGCGATGAAAGCGGGTTATCTGGGCGATCTGGCCGACGCCGGCGCCGTAATCGTGAATCCCGGCTGCGGCTGCTGCCTGGGAGTTCACCAGGGTGCTCTTGCCGACGGCGACGTCGCGCTCTCTACGACTAATCGCAACTTTGCCGGGCGGATGGGAAATCCGAAGTCGGAAGTGTACCTTTGTTCTCCGGAAGTGGCTGCCGCAAGCGCGCTGACCGGTGTTATTCGAGATCCGAGATAGGGGGTGGACATGACAGCGAATCAAGGAACGGAAAGCGCAGCCGCCGCAAGTCAGGTGGTGATGAAATTAGGCGATGACATCTCTACGGATGCTATCTATCCCGGGCGATTCATGGCGACGGTTCTCCCTAGCGAGACGCCGCAATATGCATTTGCCGACTACCCGGAATTCCGTGCACTGGTCAAGGATGGAAGTTTGGCAGCCGGGAGCGTGCTGGTGGCCGGATCGAACTTCGGCTGCGGCTCGTCGCGCGAACAGGCTGCTTCGGCACTGCGAGGCTTCAACCTGACGATCGTGGCGCGCGGCTTCGCGCGCATCTTTCTTCAGAATGCAATCAATCTGGGTTTGCAGGTCGTGGCCTGCGACCAGATCGAGGCTTCTGTCGGTGATGCGCTCGAGATTTCATCGGAGCGCCTCTTCAACAAGACCACAGGCAAGCGATTCGAGACTCAGCCGTTGCCCGCCGCACGGCAGGCAATTATGAAAGCGGGCGGCTTAATCGCCTACACGAGGCAGCGCCTTCTGAAGAAGCCTCACTGAGGACACGAATATGAAATGGGTCAAGGTCCTCGTGGCGATGATCTCGCTTCTCATTAGCGCGCCGCGCGGCGCTTCAGGTCAGTCAGGCCAAGACTCAATTCGGGTTCAGACCTCGCTCGTCAGTGTTCCTGTCATGGTAAGCGATCAGCTTGGACACTCGATTCTCGGATTGAAGGAGGGGGATTTCGCTATCTACGACGATGGAGTGCGTCAGCACGTGGCCTTTTTCGCCGCGGCGGAGGAGCCGCTCCGGATGGCGCTCATGCTCGATACCAGCAAGAGCACCGCGGCGGTGCTCAAGCAGATCAAGAAAGCGGCAATCGACTTCGTCGCCCAAATGAGGCCTCAAGACCAGGCCATGGTGGTGAGCTTCGACACGGAAATGCACATCCTGTGCCGCTTCGGTGGCAGTCAGGCGGACCTGAAGCACGCGATCCAACACGCCGGCGTGAGCGATGATGATGGTACGCACATGCGGGATGTGATGGCGGCGGTGATCCAGAGGTATCTGGGAGGCGGACAGGGGCGCAAGGCCATTATCCTACTGACAGACGGCGAAGACATCGGCAGCACCATGCCGCCGGATGATGCGATTCGAATTGTGCGCGACTCGGGCGTTGTGATCTACCCGTTGTTTTATGCGGTGGATCCGCGGGAGCTTTCAAAGAAGCTTTTTGGCGTGTCGTTGCCGAAAGGGCTTGGAGGCAGGGGAGCATTGGAAACAGGCGAAGGGTCGGCCGCCGCGTGGCTGAAACGCGTTGCCGAGGAGTCAGCCGGCATTTTTTATCGCAGTGACGTGGCCGATCTCAAGAAAACATTTGCCAAGCTCGCAGGCGACCTCCGATGCCAATATCTGCTCGCGTTTTACCCTGATGCTGCGCGCATCAATGGGGCGGAACACTCGCTCCGCGTCGTTGTGTCTCCCTCCAGCCTCGTAGTCAGGTCCCGCCGTAGTTACCTGGCTTCCCAGCGTTAGAGCCTTCCTGCTTTCTCCTGCTCCACGGATTGATAATTCAACAAGCTTCGTGGACGTGATCGTGGTCGTAATCGTGGTCGGTATCGTATGGATATCAAAAAAAGCCGATCACGACTGCGATCACGATCACGACCACGAAGCATGAAAGAAGAGGAGCGCATGCGTATCCGCTATCGCGCGCCTCGCAGGCGCGCGGGACCGGAGACCGTTGCGGAGTCGAGGTCGAAGAAACGAAGGGGCCAGTCTTTGGCTGCACCCGCATATTCCACGCCAATGCGAGGTGAGACACCTATTCCGGGTCGTCTTTCCCGGCGGCGCGCAAATACCCGAAGATCTCCTTGCACCAGGAGATCGGTTCCCGTCATCGTCAATGTGATTCCCATGGCGGCGCATAAACGGCCCGGGCCCGACATCAACCGGGAAGGCGTGCCCGCCGGCCCCTCGGCAGCACGCAACAGCACGGCCTCCGCGATGCCGGATGGGCGGGTGACGATGTTCGCGCAGTGATGCATGCCGTAAACGAAAAAGACATAAAGGTGGCCGCCCTCCTGATACATCGGTTCCACACGCGGAGTGCGGCGGCCGCGCCATGAATGGGCCGCTGCATCATCATGACCCAGATAAGCCTCCGTCTCCGTTATGCGGCCGCCGTACCAGTTGCCCTGGTGCCGCCTTGCGAACCACTTGCCGATGAGCCTGCGCGCAATAGTCGACGTGCCGCGCAGATAGAAGGATCGCGGAAGTTCATGCATTCCAAGAGTGCCCGGATCAAAACGCAGCCGAGGGTCGGGGGCTGAGTCTGGCATGCGGCGCATTATACCAGAGGCTTCATGCTGCGCTTCGATGTCGCGTAGCGGAGAGCCGTTTCGATTTCAGGAAATCGGAATTGAAAACCTGCGGCCAGGAGCCGTTCCGGTATGACGCGACTGCTCGAGAGGAGAAGCTCCTGCCCCATTTCTCCGAACAGGAAACGCACGGCGAAGGCTGGCACCGAGAAGAGAGTCGGCCGTTTGAGAACATTCCCCAGAGCGCGCGTAAATTCCTGATTTGTGACCGGAGCCGGCGCGACCGCATTGACGGCGCCGTGTAATGACGGATTCGAAATCGCAAATCGGATGACCTCCAGAAGATCGTCGATTGCAATCCAACTCATGTACTGCTTCCCGTTGCCGAGCTTGCCGCCCACACCGAAGCGGAACGGAGGCAGCATTCTGGCAAGCGCACCGCCCTGCGAACTCAGGATCATTCCCATACGCAGCAGAACCAGCCGAACGGATCCCTTGCTGAGTGCCGTAGCCTCCCGTTCCCATTGACGGACGACTTCCGCGAGGAATCCTGAACCCGGGCCGCTTTCTTCTGTCAATATCTCATTTCCGCGATCGCCATAAATGCCGACTGCTGAGGCGCTGATCATTACGTCGGGTGGTTTGCGCAAGGAGCTGAGGCGGCCGGCAAGCAAGCGCGTTCCCTTGATCCGGCTTTCAAGGATGCGCTGCTTGCGCGCTGCGGTCCATCTGCCCGAGCCGATGTTTTCACCGGCGAGATGTACGACGGCATCCATTCCTTCCAATCGATCGCCGTCGAGCTTGCCGGACGCAGGATCCCAGACGATCTCTTCCGTCCGGTTCGGCTGTGTGCTCCGAACCAGGCGCAGGACAGTGTCTCCATGTGCGGCGAAATGAGAAACCAGTGCGGATCCGATCAGGCCCGAAGAACCTGTGACGAGTACCTTCATGCGCACCTCCTTCCCTCAGCGTGCCATGCTAATCCTTACTGCATCCACCGAAAACTCCCAGCAAACATTATGCCACCGAATTACGCTGTAGCGCTTTCGTTTTGCCCGGGCCGGATGTCGGGGACAGGGTACCGTCCACCTCGTAGCTGTTATACGTTTGACTGACAAAATAGCTCAACCAGTGATTGACAATATGTACGAATGTGCATACAATTCGCAAGTGAAGGTCGAATGGGACTATCTTAAAGCGGCTACTAACCTCCAGAAGCACAATGTCGATTTTGCTGATGCGGTGGCGGTGCTTGACGACGACCTGGCAATCACTATTCGAGAAGAGGTTTTTGGAGAGCAACGCTTGGTTACTCTGGGAACTGATGCCCTCGGTAGATTGTTGGTTGTCGCCTATACTTGGCGCCAAGATTGCCTCCGGATCATATCAGCTAGGAAGGCCACGACGCGGGAGCGCCACGCTATGAGGGCTAAACCATGAAAAAAGAATACGACTTCAGACGCGGCGAAAGAGGAGCTGTCCTCAAGACACCTCCAGGCAAGACACGCATCACGATTCGCATTGACGACGATATCCTCCAAGCGTTTAGGGCTCAAGTCCACGCTGCCGGCGGAGGCAATTATCAGACGTTGATAAACCGAGCATTGCGCGAGCATCTTGAATCCAGAGAGGAGTCCCTGAAGCAGACGCTTCGATCTGTCGTTCGAGAAGAGCTGGCTAAGTACGGCAGAAGCCAGGGAGCCAGTCTAATAAAGCGCTCCAGCGGACCCGCCAGAAGCGGGTGCCGCTGAGTGCGCGCGTCATGCCTGGTGCGAGCCAGCCCAAGAGAAGATGATTGCAGGAGAAGGAACATGCGAAGATTGACCGTGTTCAATCAGGTGTCGCTGGATGGTTACTTTACAGATGCGAACGGCGATATGAGCTTTGCGCGCAAGGACAACCAAGATGCGGAGTGGAACACATTTGCTGCAAGCAATGCCAAAGGCGGAGGCATGCTTTTGTTCGGCAGGGTCACTTACGAACTCATGGCAAGCTTCTGGCACACGGCGTTCGCGGCAGAGACTATGCCTCCAGTGGCCAAACGGATGAATAATCTTCCGAAGATCGTGTTTTCGAGAACAATGGACAAGGTGTCTTGGAATAATACGAGGCTGGTGAAGGTTGACATGACAGGTGAAACACGAAAGATGAAAAAGGAGCCGGGAGAGGACATGGCGATTTTGGGAAGCGGGTCGAGCTCATCTGCAGCCGTGAAGAAGCCGATCGAAGTTGAAATTACAGCCTTTAACAGCGCCTGGCTGGTACTTTCGGTCAAGCTCCGGTTCGAAACGCAGAAAATTGCGACTATCTGTTAATGGTGATGACGTGGATCCCGGCCTGTGACGGAAACACTGACTCAGATTCTATCTGGGCGAAAGAAATGGTTGCCCATTTTGGGTTCTGATAGAATGCGTCCTCCACCGTCTTGCAAGAGATCTTATGTCCTTCTTTCAGGTCGCCTTAAGGAACATCCTGCGTCGTTTTTTCCGTAGTATTCTGACGCTCTCCGGGATTGCACTGGGGGTCAGCGCTTTCATCGCACTCGTCGGCTTTGCCCGCTCTTTCGAGGAACAATGGCTTCAACTGTATCGGGTCAGGGGAACGGATATCTGCGTCATCCGTGGGAACTTCATGAGGGCCTTAGCGGATGAATCGCTAGGCGAGAAGCTTCGGTCTCTTTCCGTGGTGGCCGATGAATCGGCTTTTGCTTATGATCTCGTCGACTTCACGCAAGACGTCAGTGGCGTGGTTCAAGGCTGGACCGATACGTCCTTCGAATTCGAATCCTTCACGATCTTACAAGGCCGCAGATTTCACGGAGACGAACCCGGAATCATGCTTGGAGAAATCCTAGCGAACAGCCTTGGTAAGAAAGCAGGCGACGATGTATCGGTTCAGGGAGTACCTCTACGGGTGGTGGCAGTTTATCGCAGCGTAGGAATCCCCGAGAACAGCGGTGCTGTTGTACCGCTCCACCAGATGCAGCGGATTTCCGACTTGGGTTCCAAGGTCGTAGGCTTCAATGTTCGTTTGCGTGCTCCGGCGGCCGGCCAGCCGATTGAGGAGCACTTCCGCATCGCTCAGGCGACGATCGAATCTGCGCTGCCCGGCCTCAGAGCCATGCTAGTGGGTGATTTGGTCCGAAATAACCACCTTATGAGCGTGGTTCGCTCTTCCGCATGGGGCACATCCATCCTCGCACTCGCGATTGGGGCGCTTGGCATCGCAAATACAATGGCCATGTCTGTCTTCGAACGAACGCGAGAGATCGGGATCACGCGGGCGCTCGGCTGGCGGCGCTCAAGGGTTGTGCGTTTGATCCTTTTGGAAGCTTCGATTCTGGGATTTGCCGGGGGACTGGTAGGTGTCGTGGGAGGTTACGTCGGGCTTGTGCTGCTCGCCTCCAATCGGATGGCACCGGGAATGGCACAAGCCAAGTTCTCGCTTCTCCAATCTGTCGAAGCGCTGTTAATCGCCCTCGGCATCAGCCTTGTGGCCGGGTTCATCCCGGTTTATCGCGGCACCCTATTCTCTCCTGTCGAGGCGCTTCGACATGAATGAACCCCTGATGATAAATAGCTACCCTTATCTTTTTGCCAGTATCCTTATGATGCTTCTATGCCTGATCGCAGGGCGGCTTTTGCTGAAAACCGCACAGTTTTGGGCGACCGTCCTTTCTGGGTTGTTGAATGCTCCATGCTGTATTTTCATGCCACTCCTGGAAAAATGCTATTGGAGTCCCAAGCGCGTCGGCGGCTGGATTCTGGGTCCAGAGGACCTGCTGATTTCATTCGCAGTGGCCCTGATGGCCTGGTTTATTGTGGCCCTTCTTCTCCGCGGCAAAATCTCCTTTGCCTCGACGACGCCCGGTTTCTTTCGCAGATATAACACTGCAGCGGGCCTTTCCGTGGGGTTCTTTCTCGTATTTCATTTTTCAGGACTTGAACCAATGGCATCGCTAATTTTGACGTGTGGAGTGATGGCGATACTCCTCCAGATTATCAGGCGGGACTTGTGGCCTCTTGCTCTGTGCGGGTTTTTGGGCTTTCCTCTGCTGTACTTGCTCGTCGTCAGGCTCGATTTCTGGCTCTGTCCGGACTTTATATTGCAGTGGAATCGAGACTCCGTATGGGGAGTGACCTTTCTTGGATTCCCTCTTGGAGAGATAACCTGGTCAGTCGTCTTCGGCGCTTACTGGCCTCTCTTCTTTTCTTACACTTTCATGGTTGAGGTGGCTCCCTCTCGAAAAGATGCAAGAACCTGTGTCGCTGCAGCCTAGGAATTTGGGTAGGACACCGCCAGATCAAGAGTGATTGGGAAGACACGCGAGACGTACTAAACAATCGGAGATTTCGGGGCGGGCGGGACAGGAGCGGCCCTTCGAACCGGGAGGATCCGAAGGGCCCGATGCTCATGCGGAGGAATAACTACTTTTTCAGGGTCATCATATAGGCAACCAGGTCAGCCAGGTCGCCGTCAGAAATCTTGCTGGCGGGATAAGCAGTCATCAATGACTTTGCGTTCATCTCCTTGGGAGTTCTGATCCACTTTTTCATCAGATCTTCCGTCAGCTTGGCGCCGACGCCATCCAGCGGGGTCTTTCCCCCCACTTTTGCGATCGAATGGCACACCTTGCAATTCTGCTTCGCGTATACGTCTTCACCCTTTTTGGCACTCGCCTGAGGCGCGGAAAAGGCCGCAATGCCACATGCCAAAACCAGCCCAACTACAACTGCCAAACAAAATACTTTTTTCATACCTCGCTCCTAGGAAGGATTTTTGTTGAATGATCCGGCAAACTACGAAATTTTACTCAATGTCCAGCCGATGCGTCAAGCATGGCGTTGTGACTGCCTGTGGGCACCCGCACCCTGGCAGCGAAAAACAACCACAGCTTGGCAGGACGGCGTACAATACTCCGTTCAGCCGTATAAATGCAAGAACAAGGAGTCTCCGATGACTGTAACAAAGATCCGTTGTGCGACGCTTACCTTGCTCGTTTGCCTGGGCATTGCCCTTGAACCCGGCAGCTTTCAAGCGGGCGCTCAGTCAAGCTCTACGATCCGCGGCTTTTCCGCGGAGCAGGCAAAGGAAGAAGCAGGATGGGAACAAAAAATGCGCGTGATTCCACAGCCGGAGCTGATGCGTACCTACCAGGCCTATCTTGCCTCCGCGCCGCACAACGTCAGTTCCCCAAAGGACAAGGAAAACGCGGAGTGGCTCCTGCAGAAATTCAAGTCCTTTGGGTTGCAAGCCTCGATCGAGGAATTCCAGGTCCTCTACCCCACGCCGAAAGAACGTCAGGTCGAGCTTCTGTCGCCGGAGCACTATGTGGCGCAGCTCAAAGAGCCTGCGGTCGCGGGTGATCCCGACACAGCGCAACCCGGACAGCTGCCGACCTTTAATGCCTTCAGCGCCGACGGCGACGTCACCGCACCCATCGTCTATGTCAATTACGGTATTCCCGGCGATTATGAAACCCTGCAGAAGCTGGGAGTGGACGTAAAGGGGAAAATCGTTCTGGCACGTTATGGCGGCAGTTGGCGTGGAATCAAGCCGAAGGTGGCCTACGAACACGGCGCGGTCGGCTGCCTGATTTATTCCGATCCCAAGGACGACGGCTATTACCAAGGACTGGTGTACCCTGAGGGCCCCTATCGTCCGGAACAAGGAGTCCAGCGGGGAAGCGTGTTGGACATGCCCCTATACCCGGGCGATCCGCTCACGCCCGG
>Ga0182021_10005279_pt1 | contig 15272 bp, 13 predicted proteins | sample 612E3MmetaG_FD_120493 | JGI IMG/M metagenome (GOLD analysis project Ga0182021, IMG submission 120493) | Permafrost microbial communities from Stordalen Mire, Sweden - 612E3M metaG (Illumina Assembly) | ecosystem: Environmental > Terrestrial > Soil > Wetlands > Permafrost | place: Sweden... | reverse complement strand
TTGGTACCGTTTCGCAACTCCATCGTGACCCGAAGTTCGCTACCGTCTACCGGGACTGGCAAAAAACAAGGCACCCTGTCACGGACGGCAACTAATTAAACCGCCGGGCCGTTAGGTTTAAGATTTCGGTGCAATACCGTGATAGCCAACGCGCAAGCAAGAGTTTGGCAGCCTGCCACCGCGACGGCCTACGCTGCTGCCAAACACATGCTTTTTTGCCTACCCGGACATACTATTTGACAATGATTCTATAACTTTAAATTTTTAATAATGCAGCAAATTACACTGCCAAATGGAAAAATAAGCAGTCATCTTTGTCGATATTTTTCAATAGATAGTAATTTAATAACATCATTAATGGAAAACTATCTCTGGTTCTCTACTCCCTCTTCATTTAATGACCCTTACGACTGTAACATAAAACTTGATATTCAAAAATATAGTTTTAAAGAAATTTATAAATTTCTAATTAAGGCATATCAGAATACACCAAATAAACCCTCATTACTCACCGAAAAAGACCTATTAGAAAAAACTAAATATTACTTCAATGATCCACAAAGCTTCACGGATATCATAAATCAAGAATTAGCAAGTTGTATGAACGACTATGGAATTTGTTGTTTCAGTCAAAATGACAATTCAATATTAATGTGGTCCCATTATGCCGAAAAGCATAAAGGTTTATGTTTAAAGTTTAACATAAATATGGATAAACGAGCTTTTTCAACCCCTTTTAAAGTAAATTATAAAAAACACCTTCCAAAGTTCAATTATATTAAGTATCGCCTAGATTATGATTTAAGAAGAACTCAATTGACTCAATTTGCTCTTGGGACAAAACATAAAATCTGGAAATATGAAGATGAAGTTCGTATTGTCAAAGAAAGATCAGAAGGTCAATATATTGGAGCGATTTCTTTTAATAAAAGCAGCTTAAATGAGGTAATTTTTGGGTGTAAGTGTCAGAAAGAACAAATAAATTCGATTAGTAAATTACTAAATTGTAATGGCTATTGCCCAAAATATTATCAAATGAGACTTATTGAATCAGATTTTATCTTGGTCAAAGAAAGTATTACTACTTAAATTAATATAGAATATGATACCACAACGAGATTTATTAAAAAAGCATCTAGAGGGCAGCTGGGAAAACAAAAAAAAAGGTTATAAAATAAATATTATTGAAAAAGTATTCCCCAAATATCATGTCGATTTTATCCCGCCAATGTCAATAAAGAATGAGACTTTTGAACATGATGAAGTCGAAATAAGATTTGGGAAACCAACAGATACAGAACTAGCAATTTCAAGTTCTTTGGGTACATGGTATTTAAATCATTTTTCAGAGCATGACCTAGTTCTAATTCCTTTCAATCCGGGAGCCACAAAGACAGAAAAATGCCACTTTGTAAAAGTCGAATCTGATACTTCTCGACAGCAACGTACTCAATAAAAGATAACCTTTTCCATTTTGATTAATAAAGCATGAACGCTTATCAATCGATTTTATGCAATTTGTTTGTCACGATGCAAATGACGGGTGTATTTCCACCACACCAGGTTACATCCCTAATAGTTCTGTGTCTTTGATATTTAATAAAATAACATAAGTAAATTTGATGCTCAAAATAAATCTCAGAATTATGAAAATTATAAATTCAAAAATCTTAAATGCATTGTTGTTGCTTATCATTTTTGTCTGTTTGACAGAATGCAAAAAAGATGAACCCAAAATACCAACTACATTGACTGATATTGATGGGAACAGCTATAATGTAATTGTTATAGGCACTCAGGCATGGATGAAAGAGAACTTAAGAGTAACCAGCTACTCCAATGGCGACCCTATACCCAACGTTACCTATGGTTATAATGGCCCAACATGGTGCTACCTTACATCCCCCGGCTATTGTTGGTACAACAATGATCCAACTAACTATAAAGCTACTTATGGAGCTTTGTACAACTGGTACACTGTAAACACAGGAAAACTTTGCCCCTCTGGCTGGCATGTACCCATAGATGCCGAATGGACAACTTTAACCGATTATCTAACCAACAATGGTTATGGATACCAAGGTAGTGGCGATGATATTGCTAAATCATTGGCAACTATAAGCGGCTGGAATACATATTATGATGTCGGAACACCAGGTAATGACCCGGCGAGTAACAACAGCAGCGGTTTTTCGGCCCTTCCAGTAGGCCCCCGTACCAACACTGAATCCGAAATTACAAATGCCTCATTCGTCACTCCTGGTCCCGAAGGTTGGTGGTGGTCGGCTACGGAAATCGATGCTACTTATGCAGGGTCCATGGTGTTGTCCTTCAATTCCAACATTGTTATGAGACCCCGCAGCCCTAAACAGTTTGGTGAATCGGTTCGTTGTATTAAAGACAAATAAGTTAACCACTTCATTTAAAAATATAATTAATAAATAAGTGATCTATCGTTAACTAAAAAACATAAATATGAAATTAAAACCTGAAGGAGCATGGAAAAACTCTGATGGAAGTATTAAAATGATTCTAATTAGTGCTCCAGGAAAAAGTGATGATTATTCAATTGAATATTCTGTAGGTGAGAGTATATCAAATGGTCAAATACACCTAAGTAATACAGATGACATAAATTGGCATATCCTAGGAAATGATATTCTTGGTACAGGGACTCTTAAATTTATATCTAATAAAGAGATTTTAGTTAAAACCTCCAAAATAGATGAATTAAAACTCAAAAGAGACTAACTGAGACACCCTCAACTCTGTCAGGCACTTTTGCAGCTCTCGCAAGTCCACGCTAAAACCAAAAGCTGCAAAAGAGCCTGGCAGCGCGACCCGCCAGAATAACGAGATAAATACGAATGAACAAAATTCCCTTACATCTTTACAGTTTTAAAATTATCCTAAACCTAACACGGACGGTTTAATTAATTGGCTTCGGCAGCCCGGACAGACTCGTAATCGCCCCCAAAGTCTATGCGAGTAAACATCAACCCACTTATAAAATCTTGTTGCACCTGGACTAATCCTGCTGCCGAGACAAAGTCAATAGGGCTGCCGGCCGACGCGCTGGTGCCTTATTTTTTGCTCGCCATCTGGACTATTTCATCTTGACCCAAAACTCACACCCGTCACCCGGACTTGGTACCGTCAAGACAGTTTTATCGTGACAAGAAACTTATCGTCCATTTACCGGGACTGGCAAAAAACACGGCACCTCGACACGGACGCCAACTCATTAAACCGCCGGGCCGTTATGGGCCAGCCGATTAATACTTAGCAGTTTTCTACTGATGACAACAGGACTAATTCCTGCTTCCAAGACACTCTTACCATGACAAGAAAATTTTGTGCCTTTTATCGGGACTTTGCCTGCGCGCAAAAATTTTAAAATTGCACATGTAACATTGGCACATTTGTCTTTGCCGCTAATCGCACTGGCTAAAACTCTGGCAAAGCCAAAAGAGCCAATGGACCTAATGATATTGTCTATAAATCACAATTATACCTATCTTTGAAACATTAACTAAAACCTCTGGAACATGGCAATACATAGTAAAAGAGCAGAACAGATTGATGCTTACATTGACTCACATAAGACGTCATGTATCAAAGGGAAACAGAAGGTAGAAATTAAAGGTAAAATTGAATTTCTTTATTCTTATATGCTACCATTAAATCTGTTGCAATACAACCATGAGAACAGAAGGTTCAATTTAGAGATTCAAGAATTTGAAACTCAAATAGGAAGAACGCTAGATCCTGAAGATAAGGAAGATGTAAAAAAAATAAAAGAGCTTTTGCTTCAAGATAAAATTGAAGCAGAGAAATTATACTATGATTTAAAACAATTAGGTGAACAAAGGGAGGTCGCTGCTATTACTCACGATGGGATTGTTGTTAATGGTAATCGTAGGATGGCTACAATAGAAGAGTTACACATTGAAAGTCCTTCAAAATGGGATGAGTTATGGGTAATTAGATTACCTGAGGACATTTCAGAGAAGGACTTATGGAAAATTGAAGCAGGACTTCAGTTATCAAAAGAAAAAGTTGCCGAATATGGTCCGGTAAACAATCTGTTAATGATTTTCGAGGGACACAAAGCAGGTCTTTCCCATTCTGAAATTGCAGCATCAATGTATGGTTGGTCTGAAGAACAAGTAAGAACTGACCTAGAGAGATTAGGCTTAATTGATATTTTCCTTCAATTTCTTGGACAGCCCAAAAATTATGGAGTAATAAAAAGGTTTCAGTTGTCAGAACATTTTATCGATATACAAAAAGGTTTAGTTAAGAAACTAAAGGACAGCGGAGCTCCTAAGAAAGAACTAATGAAAAAACTCGAAATAGTTTTTCTTTTTTTGAGAGCTAGAATAACGAAACCTGATTCAATAAGTATCTCTCACTATGATGTGAGAAATATTTGTAAAATTTTACAGGATCAGAAAGCATCAGATGCTTTAACAGACACTTTCGAGAAATACAAGGACATACGGCAAATACCAATTGAAAAATTAGTTGACAATCTAGACACTGCATGTGATGTAAAGAAAAACAGAGAAGACGAATTAAAACCCGGGAAACTAATTGATAGAGCGATTTCAGCGCTTAATGGAATAGACAGAAAAGGGAAACATTTTAAATCTGATGCTGATGTAAAAACAAAACTTAAAGCTCTGGATAAATTGATTAGGGATATGAAAATTGACCTTGGCATGTTATGATAAACATCTTTGTAAAAAACAATTATTTGGTTATTGAAGATAAAGCGAAAGACATTTTCAATTGGAACCATCGTGCTTTCTTCAATATATCACTAGGTTTTGAAGTTGATGAAGAAAATGATTGCTATCACTTTTCAGAGAAAAATGAGTTTCAAAATGCAATAAAAGAAATTGTTAACTATTTGAAAGAGGAAGATGTTGCGTTTACGACGGACCAACAAGTTGCTGACTTAATTACTAATATTCAAAACCAAGAATCGGAATTCGATGAAGCAAAGGGGAATCTTATTAAAAAACCCTACCTTTCTAAATCAATTTCTCTTCAAAGAGAGTTGAAGTCCTATCAAGTAAAGGGACTTTCTCATTTTCTTCAAGTTAAACATGGTGCAAATTTTTCAGTTCCTGGAAGTGGCAAAACAACAATGGTATATGCTTACTTCGACAAACTTAAACAACAGAAAATAGTAGATAAGATTTTTGTGGTTGGACCGTTTAGTAGTTTTTCCCCCTGGGAAGAAGAATCTGAAAAATGTTTTGGAAGTAAACTAGATTCAGCTAGATTGGTTGGACCGAAGAGACAATCCTATTATTACCAATCTGACCAATACGAGTTATTCCTATGCCATTATCAAACAGCAGCAAACGATATCACTTCAATAATTGAGTTATGTGATAAGTACAAAGTTTTAATGGTGATTGATGAATCACACAATATTAAAAGATTTGATGGTGGTGTATGGTCAAATGCATTACTTACCATCTCACCACATGTAACAAGGCGTGTTATCCTTTCAGGAACTCCAATGCCTAATGGCTATACAGATCTATGGTCACAAATGACTTTTTTATGGCCCGGGAAACAATTATTAGGAGACCGGAACTCATACAAAAATCGTTGTGACGATATAACTCAACAAGAAGAAATTAAAAAAGAAATTAGGCCATTTTTTTACAGAGTTAAGAAATCGGACTTAAATCTGCCGATACCCAATATATACAAAAAAGAATATTCTCTTAAACCAATTCAAGCGCAAATCTACAATGCTTTATCAATTAGATTGCTTTCCGAATTAAAATTACAAACAGATGATAGACAAAAGCTTAAACAGTGGAGGAAAGCAAAAATGGTTAGGTTGCTTCAAGCAGCATCTAACCCAACCTTACTCTGTCAGTATTCACAAGAGTTTGAAATTCCTCCTTTGACTACCGATGGGACTTCGCTTGTGGAACTTATAGAAAAGTATTCTCAGTTTGAAGTTCCAAGAAAGTTTGAAGTCGCACTTGAATTGGCGAAAAAGCTTTTAGCTGAAGGTAAAAAAGTATTATTGTGGACTACTTTTATTCACAATATATTAATGCTTGAAAAAAGTTTATCAGGGATAAACTATTATACAATTCATGGAGCAATTCCAAAAGATGATAATGAGGATTTAGACAATCGTGAAAGAAGAATTCATGAGTTTAAGACTATTGACAAACCATCTTTATTAATTGCCAATCCGGCTGCATGTGCTGAATCAATTTCTCTTCAAGAAGTTTGCCATGATGCAATTTATCTGGATAGAAGTTTTAATTGTGGTCAGTTTATTCAATCAATGGATAGAATAGACCGAATCAGTATAACACCTAAACAAGCAAACTATCACATTCTAATTGCTAAGGACACAATTGATGAAACAATTGACAATCGTTTAATTGAGAAACATTCAACCATGATAAGGGTATTAGAAGATGAAATTCCCATAGGTGATTTTGACATTGAAGGGCCGGAACTTGAAAATGAAAATGAAGAAACTGAAGACTTTAATGCGACAGTAAAAGACGTTCAGAAATTTTTAAGTACAAGACTAGATTGACGAGAAACAGGAATGGATCTACCAGAAACTAACATGTTGAATTTCTTTAATAAGGTTTTAATTTCTCTAGCAGATTTAACACCTTCTGAAGATTCTTGTTCTATTGAATCACTAATCGTTCAATGTAAGTCCGTTGTTTTTGGAGGAGTCAGAGGCGAATATGAAACTATATTGAATCACTGTAAATTTTGCGGTCTGATTTCAACAAAGAACACTAATGTTTCGCTTTCAATGCTGGGACATAGATTTCTAAGCGCTAATCGTGAAAAGTATTTTGAAATAAATGAAGCTCAAAAACAGATCATTTCAGAGAGAATTGTTTTCAAAGGTGCATGGAGCATGCATGCAAGGAGTCTGTTTGAGTTTTTTTCAGTTAATCAAGCGACTGCAATTTATGAGCTTTCAACAATTGATACTTCTATACCAATAGCTCTAAACGCAACTGTTCATTTATTTAAATATTTAGGAATATTGAGGGATGGAGAATTTGTAATTCAAGTTGATAAGAAGTATTCAGAACTTGTTTATCAGTTGACCGCTGATAGTAAAGCAATTACCGAACAGCAGCTTGAAAAAATGTTGATAGAGAATAACAAGCTTGGTGCAAAAGCTGAGCAAGCAGTAGTTTACTTTGAGCAAAAAAGATTGATTAAAATGGGGAAAGTTATTCAAGCAGAGCTGGTAAAAAGAATTAGTACCATAAACACAGCTGCTGGATACGATGTTGAATCTTTTGATGGAACAAATGACGACATATTCCCAAATAGATTCATTGAAGTAAAAGCCTCAACCGGAGATGAGATTCGATTTTATTGGACGAACAATGAAATCGAAGTTGCTCGTAAGAAAAAGAATAAGTATTGGATTTATATGATGAAAAACTTTAAAGAAAACAATCCAAGTGAATCTATTCCAATAATGATTCAAAATCCCGGATTTGTTATTCCCAAACATGCTTTTTTATCAATGGAAGTTAATAAATACCTTGTTAGTGAAATTGCAGAGATCGAATTGAATGAAGAGAGTATTGAGGAATTAATGTGGTATAAACTTGATTAGTGAAATTGAATGAAACCGAAAGAACTAAATATAATTTATAAAGGAGATTGCAGCATTTTGTTGGCAGACAAAAGTCTTTTCCCGGACAAGAGTATAAACTTAATTGTAACCTCTCCTCCATACGCAGATAAGAGAAAGAACTCATACCAAGGGGTCAACTCGGATAAGTACGTTGAATGGTTTTTGCCTATATCTGACCAACTGATAAGAATTCTGAAAGACAATGGTTCATTTATTCTTAATATCAAAGAACATCCAAGTAATGGAGAAAGAGAAACATACGTGTTGGAATTGATTCTTGAGATGAAAAAACAGGGTTGGTTTTGGATTGAAGAATATTGTTGGTACAAGAAAAATTCTTTCCCTGGTAAATGGCCCAACCGATTCAGAGATTCTTGGGAGCGTTGTTTACATTTCACCAAAAAGAAAGATTTTGCCATGTATCAAGATGCTGTAAAAGTTCCAATTGGTGACTGGGCCGAAAAAAGATTTAAATCCATGAGCGAAAACGATTTTATAAGGCATATTTCAAAAAACAATACACATCTCGGCAGAAATGTGTCAAATTGGCTTAATAAGAAAAAAGTATACCCTCATAATGTTCTTGTTTTTGAAGAAGAACATAGGTTATATCTAGGAAATGTCGTAGAAACAGCTGCCGATACCTCCCATAAAAACCATAGTGCAATTTTTCCACTTGAACTTCCGACTTGGTTTATAAGACTTTTCTCAAAGGAAAATGATGCTGTGCTTGATCCTTTTCTTGGTTCCGGAACAACAGCAGTTGCCGCTCTATTACACAAGAGAAAATATATTGGGATTGAATTAAAAACTGAATATTTCAGTGAAGCGCAAAAAAATATCTGTGAAGTTGAAAAAATTATGAAAAAAAACAGTAATAAAATCTGAATCTCAAAATGAGTACTCAAGAAATTAGTGTACGAATAAGAGCAGGCTTATGGAGAGCATACGAATGCCGCTGTTTCTATTGTCAGATACCAATTACCTTTGTTGAACTCGAAATTGATCACCTACTTCCTGAATCGCTTCTAAATGATATTAACAAATTCCAATCAATAATCTCCCATCTCGGATTACCTACTGATTTTGATCTACACTCACTAGATAATTTAGTTCCTACTCACAACCAATGCAATCGACGTAAGTCTGATCTTGTATTCTCCGATTCTTCCATGCGTTACTACATTGAACTTGCACGGGACAGACTTTCTCGTGTCAAAGAAGAGATGGAAAGGATAACTGTCCAGTCCACGAATGAGCGAATACTCTTGACTATTGCAGATCGAATTGAAAGAGGGCTGCTTTCAAGGGAAGAAGTGATTCGTTTGCTTCCAATTCAAAAAAGCGATAATGTTCTTCCAATTTCTGAACCACTCATAATAGGCTTCTCCGTTAATGTCATTGTGCTACAAGCTTCAGGGAAATTACCTAACGGGACTCCGATTATATACTCACAATTATGTGATTGGCTTGAGTACAGATTGTTGAGCACCTTAAGAGCCAAAGGGCTGACCTTAGTTGTACCCTGCGAGAGCTCTGAGCGAAACGGGGAGACACTCAGTATTCGGGTGGCTTCATGGGCATTGGATCTTGATAAACTTCAAAACCTGCTTGATATTTGGTGGACAATTACGGAAGTGATGCCTTACAGTGAAATATACGATTCATCCCCTGAACCACTCTTTATGAAGGCACTTATTCAGGGAGCAAATAAAGCAGTAAGGACAACAGACATTTCTCGTCCATGGGCGTTTTGCCCTTCATGCGGGTCAGAAAAGCTTGTATGGAGTGAGGATTCTGCTTATCACCTTATAGATGATATATACTATTTTGTGAAGTGCCAAGATTGCAACTGGATGGAAGAATTCAAGTAAGTGGACAACAAGTTCACTTCACGGACGACAAATGGAATAAGTGTCAGAAATATTTTACAATTAATTTGTAAAATTGTTTATTCTGTTTGATTTAATATATCCAAAAGATATTCTATTTTTGTAATACTGTAACCAACAACAAATGGCAAATCTTATTATCAAGGTTCCTCAAAGCATAATTCCTGCTTGTGATGTTACTGAATTATCACGTTTTGAAGAGATTGTACGAGAAACACAAAGCATTTCTAAAATTGGAGCATACAAAATTAGCGCCGTCCTCGGTCTCAAATATAGTATACCGAAAATAGTAGAAATTGCTAGAAAATATACAGACAAGCCTTTAATTTATGATCATCAAAAGGCTGGAACTGATATACCTGATACTGGTAAAGATTTTATTAGAGTATTAAAAGAATCGGGTATAGATGCTTTAATTATTTTCCCGTTATCTGGACCGGTTGCACAATTAGCTTGGATTAATTATGCAAATGAGATAGGATTGCCGATTATTAGTGGTGGTTATATGACACATAAAGGTTTTGTAAGTTCGGATGGTGGTTATATTACTGACGATGCACCTGTAGAAATGTACACTCTTTCCGCTAAAAATGGGGTAATCGATTTTGTAGTTCCAGGCAATAAACCAGATATTATAATTAAAATAAAGAGCCTTTTAGTAAACTTGGGTGTTTTTCCAATATTTTATTCCCCTGGATTTGTTTCTCAGGGTGGCAACATTTCAGAAGCTGCAATTGCTGCAGGAGCAAACTGGCACGCTATTGTAGGGCGAGCAATTTATGAATCAAAAGATATAAAAAATACTGTTTTAAATTTAATCTCTCAATTCTAAAGCATTATGGTAAGTATTAATGTGATAGATGAAAAACAGGTCATCATCAAAATTGATAAAGAACTTAAACAGAAACATTTTGATGAAATTCTTAAAATAAAAATTCTTGAAGAACCAATAAGAACAACGGTGACTATTGATCTTTCAGAAATTAACTGGATAGAATTAGATGCTGCGCTTTGGTTTATATCTTACTTAAATAGACTAAAAACTTGCGAAAATGACATTAGAATAATTTTTCCTGATCCGGAAAAACACAGTGGTAAGTTAATTTGGGCTTATTTAAACACATGGAAATTTTTTAATGCTTTAAAGGAGTGTGTAGATTCCCCAGTTAATTTGTTGGATATTGATCAATTAAAATATATTCATCCTACTGAATCTTTCTATAAACCAATTCCTCCTGAAAGTAGAAAAACGATTGATGATCGAGGTGAGGAACATGTATTACCATATAATTTACTTGAAATAGAATCTATAAAATCAGGTAACTATTGGAATGACATTTTAAAATATATAACAAATTTTAAGGGTATAGCATGGGTAACTATAAGGAATTATTGTGGTTGGACTGATAATGAAACAACTCAATTTGTTGATGCAGTGGTCAAGGAAGGCCTAATGAACTCTTTCATACATGGGAAAAATACTTTTACTAATGTTGCAATGAAAACTGATAGTAAGAATGTAATTCTAGTAATCTGCGACAACGGAAAAGGTATCCCAACATCATTAAGAGAGACGTTTAACAATAAAAAGGAATTACTAAACGGGAAAGATTACTCTAAAGAAGAAGATGCTTTTTTGCTAACTTACTTTACCAAGCCAGAGATGGTTATAGATTCCTTATTGATTGACCAGGCTACCCATAAAGCACAGGGTGCCATTGGGAGAAATGGGAATGGTCTTTATTATTTGAAAGATTTTATTCTTAGACATAATGGGCGGCTCAGAATTAGATCAGGCAGAGCTTGGGTGGGCTTTGAAAATTTTAGTAATGAAGAAAAAATTGACCCTGTTGATTACCTAGTTCAATCACCTGGGACATTAATAACTATAATTCTTCCTAAAATTAGGTAATTATAAATGATAAATGAAAGCTGCATTTTTAGATTTAAAAACCCAAATGGGATAGATTCCTTCTTACCTGATAAAGAGATAAAAATAGTACTTGATGCTATTGATTTAAGAAGATTAAAGGTTAAGAGTATATCTCTTGAAATAGATCAAGATTTATATAGTGAGTTTAAATCTAATATTGACCCTAAAACAAATTTTATTGTTGAGAATATAGTTATTGATATATTCAATAATTTCAACCCTTCTGTATTAGACATTATTTTTAACTTTTTATATTCATCATTAAAAGATTCTTTTAAGAAACCCAATTCCATCATTATTATTGGCTATTCAACTGATATTCATAATTTAAAGTCCGTATTCAATTTTTTATGCCCTCATTGCAAAAAGGAAAAAATCGGGCTAATCGGAATAAATAAATGGGGTGTTTCAGATATAATCGAACTTGGAAGACTACCTACGGGTTTGCAAATACCAAAAGTTCCTGCCTTAAGTTTTCAATTAATAGATCCTGTTACAGGCACGGATCAATTTAATTTAGAATCTATTATTAATTGTTTAGAAAAAAACACAAAATTTTTATATGGCCATTTTCATATAAAATTCAAAAATATTGATTTTCATTCTAATGGGATTTTATCGATAGAGAAATGTTTAGACACAGAGAACTTTATCCCCAATTTCAGAAATTATATTAAATCATTTTTCGATAACGAGAAATTAAAGATTCTAACATTATGTATTAAGGAGAGCGGAATCGACGAGTTAGTAAAATCAATTGCTAATAATGACATTGAACTTTTTAATCAGGATGAACAAAACAAAACAGATAGTTTTAACTTGCTTATTCTAACTGATTTTTTATCCGGTTCATATAAAATTGATGGTATTATTAGGAACCTCAAGAGAAAATGTAGTATAAAAACAATTAAAATTATAGGAATCTCTAAATTCAAAGATTTTGTTCCAGTAAATCAAGAATGGCTTATAGAATCAGACTTCTCTGAATATAATTTAAGCAATCAAAAATGTTCATATTGCAATCATGACTCAATCGCTTTAGATGGAACGAGTTTCAATGAATTTAGAAAATCAATATCTGAGTTTGATACTTATTCTTTTTGGGAATTAATTAAAATTTCATCCTCTCATTTTAGTATAGAACATTATCCATCAAAGCGAACACTTAATCATTTTGATTTTAGGATAATTTGTGAGGGTATATTTAAAAAGTATTCTTACACAATTGCAAATAGGTTAATTAATTTAGCAGATAAAAAGGGAGTATTTCCTTTGTGGTTTCATAAAATACTATTTACGAACGATAAAGAACTATTACCATTAATAAGTGATTTTCTAGAAATTCTTGATATAAAAAACGAGTATAAAATTGAAATTAACAGAGAATTTATTGATGCTATATCTGCAGATAATCCAGGTGAAAAAATTGAAGAATTGTTTTTAAAGTTAAATAATGATTATTTGAAAGACAAGGAATGGAAATTTAAGAATAACGTCTTGATTATTGATCAAGCTGCACATAATTTTAAAACTCTCTCAGCATTAGGCTCTATTTGTAAAAAATACAACTTGACTTTGTTATCTATTGCCCTATTTATTAATAGAGCAGATCCTATTTCAACAAATATTTTTGTTAGAAACTTTCATCTATTATCTCTTTATGATTGGCCTGTGAGACCAACAAAATTTAATGTCTGTTTCTGTAAAAATCCTGAATCATGAAAGATTGGATTACTTATTTAAAAGAAAACTTAGACAATGATATCTGGGGCTTCATATTTCTTGATTACTACTATAATTACAGTGCAGAAAAGCATGAAAATATTCTAGAAAATTATGAACCAGAAAAATTTATTGATGAAAACATTAACGAATTGTCTAAAGAGATTAAAGATCTTGTTCATTTTCACGGGGTATTTCTAAAGATTTGCGTTCAACTTTTATTTGATCCAAAGAAAGGGTTTGAGGCTTCAATGATCTCTATTTTTAATAAATCACATAGTTTCTTAGTTAAAAATAAGAAAACACTTACCGAAAGCCAAATCGAAGCAATCATCGCACAATATGGTAATCCAAATAATGAAGCAAGTTATCGCAAGAAAGAAGTGTTTGAAAAATATTTGATAAACAAGGGGTTTATTAAAAAACCAGCCAAAAAGATTACTCATTCTGAATTGAAAAGGACCAGCGGGGGAAAGAATATAAAAGAAAAATCTGAAATATTTTTTGAAAAGAAGAATACCCAGCATCTTGTTCAAAAAGGTCTCACTAAAGAAAAAAAATCAATCAAGAAAATTCGAAAAGCAATTTTTGTAACTGCCATAGAGGAAGAATTCCAAATACTCGATAAATCTTTTATTTTACCGACAATCTCTGAGCATCATCCAGATACAAAAAAAGCATATCAAAAAGGAATATTTGAGACTGCCATTAATATTTGGGAAATAATGCTTGTTAAAACTGGGAAATTTAACGACACAGCAGCCACTGAAACAGCATTATTAATTCAACATTTTAAACCTGAAATAGCACTTTTTGTAGGCACAGCAGGTAGATTGGACAAAAGTTTAGGTATTGGAGATATTATCATCCCTCCAGTTGTTGTTGGGTACGATTATGGAAAAGATAGAAAAGAATTCACGGAAGTCTCTCTGAATAATATAAAAAATCCTTCTTCTACGTTAATAGAATTTGCAACAGCAATACAGAGAGATGAGACGTTTATGAATTTCCTTCGTTTAGATAAAGGCAACTTTCCTTCTTCACAATTCAATATCATTATTGATGAAGATAAACAAATAGCATCTGGAAATATGACTGTAAAAGATTTTAATTCACAAGCTGCAAAAAGAATTAGAGAACTCTTTCCTGATGTAGTAGCCGTCGATATGGAAGGAATTGGGTTCTTTAAAGCGTGTGAAAAATTCCCCAAAGTTGAATATATTCTAATAAGAGGAATTGCTGACTACTTAAATAATAAGAGAAGTGCAAATAGGGCAGGATCTAGAGAAATAGCTATGAGCAAAGCTTCAAAAATTGCCTTTGAAATCTTAAATCGAAATACTTGATTAATTGAATATTCACTCAAATAAGGTTTTTTAAGGTGTAAGCACATTTGCAATTCGCTCAATATCAACGCCCATTCCAAAAATTGCAAAAGAGCTTACCCCTTGGATAACCTCTTGAATTTTAAAATTTTTCTCCCGCCCGCCTAAGTAAGGAGACTTGAATATAGGACAATTTGATGGATAACATTGGACTAAAATAAAAATAAAAAATTCATAACGAGACAATTTACTGATACCGAGACAGGAATAAAAGCCAGCCCATAACTCGGACGGTTTAATTAATTGCCTTCGGCAGCCCGGACAAATCCGTAATGCATTAAAAAGTCTATGAGATCTAACATCAACTCACTTATTAAATCTTGTAGCACCCGGACTGTTCCTGCAGCCGAGACAAAGTCAGTAGGGCTGCCGGCCGACGCTCTGGTGCCTTGTTTTTTGCTCGCCATCTGGACTATTTTATCGTGACCCATAACTCACAACCGTTACCCGGACTTGGTACCATCAAGACAAATTACCGTGACCCAAAACTTTTCTTCCACCTACCAGGACTGGCAAAAAACGCGGCACCTCGACACGGACGCCAACTCATTAAACCGCCGGGCCGTTAGAGAGTAATGCCGGTAGAAGTGAATCACGCAAGCCAGGTGATTTTTCAGGATTATCACTTTAGAAATAAGGTAGTTAGCGTTGTTGCCACGCCAGAAGAAAAG
>Ga0182021_10005278_pt1 | contig 15272 bp, 14 predicted proteins | sample 612E3MmetaG_FD_120493 | JGI IMG/M metagenome (GOLD analysis project Ga0182021, IMG submission 120493) | Permafrost microbial communities from Stordalen Mire, Sweden - 612E3M metaG (Illumina Assembly) | ecosystem: Environmental > Terrestrial > Soil > Wetlands > Permafrost | place: Sweden... | reverse complement strand
CGTGATTCTGCTGACCGCTTATGGTTGCGTGCCGGACGCGGTCGAAGCCATGCGCAACGGAGCCTGCGATTACCTGGTCAAGCCGGTTTGCTTCGAGAAACTCGAGCTCGCCGTCGAGCAGGTGCTGCGCCGCGCCGAGGAGTTTGGCAAAGACACCGAAACGCTCATCGGCCACTCCCCGGCATGGGAGCAGGCGCTCGAGCGCGCGCGCCAAGCGGCCGCGACCGATGCCGACATTCTGATCGAGGCGGAAAGCGGCACCGGCAAAGAGCTGATCGCGCGCCTCATTCACCGCCTGAGCCGCCGCAAGCCGGGGCCGTTTATCGCGCTGAATTGCACCGCGTTTCCCGAAACCCTGCTGGAAAGCGAATTGTTTGGCCACGCCCGCGGAGCTTTTACTGGGGCCGTCGGCGCCCGGCCGGGCAAGTTTGAGACGGCGAATGGGGGCACCTTGCTGCTCGATGAGGTGGGCGAGATGCCGCTGGCGCTGCAGCCAAAACTGCTGCGCGCCCTGCAGGAGCGGGAGTTCGACCGCCTGGGATCGAACCAGACGGTACACGTCGATATCCGCGTCATCGCGACTACCAACCGTCCGCTTGAGACCGCGGTCGCCGACGGCCGCTTCCGCGCCGATCTTTACTATCGCCTGAACGTGATTCCGATTTCTCTGCCGCCGCTGCGCGAGCGCGCCGGCGACATTGCGGAACTGGCCGAGTATTTTGCCGGGCTCTATGCCGCGTCCGGAAGCTCGGGAACGGGCGGAAGCCTCGCGACAAACGTCCGTCTATCCCGGGAATTGGTGGCGCGTCTCGAAGAGCAGACCTGGCCGGGCAATGTGCGCGAGCTCGGGAACTTCGTGCGGCGGGCGGTAGCTTTGTCGCGCGGCGGCGAGATTGGCGTCGAAGCCCTGGATCACGGAAAAAGTCTTTACGGGGGAATTCCTCCCCCGCGCCCGCCTTCGTCCCCGGAGTGGAAACCGGGGCTCTCGCTGGGCGAAATGGAACGCCAGCTTTTTGCCATGACCCTCGAATCCACCGGCGGCAACCGGGCGCGGGCGGCCGAGTTGCTCGGCGTGAGCCTGCGCACGGTGCGCAACAAGGTCCGCGAGTTTGGACTGCCGCCGCGGGACAACTACCGCAACGGCCTTTCTAACGGTCTTTCTAACAACAGCCTTTCCAGCAGTCTTCCGAACAACGGTCTTCCAAATAACAATCTTCGGAATAACAATAACCATCCCAAGGAGCAACCATGTCCATGATCGAAACCCCGCTGATGCGTGGCCTGGAGCGCGTGCTCGACCTGAGCGCGTTCCGCCATCAGGTGATTGCCGGGAACCTCGCCAACGTCGATACCCCGGGATATCGCGCCCGCGATCTGCGTCCGTTCGCCGGCGAAATGGAGCAGGCCATGGCTGGCGAGCAGCCGTCGTTCACGCCGGTGGCGCATGAAATCCGCGGACTGATGGAGCGTCCCGACGGAAACGACGTCTCGGTCGACCGCGAATCGTTGTTGCTGGCGCAGAACCAATTGCGCTTTACGGTGGCGGTGGCGTTCCTGAAATCCGAGTTTCACCAGATATCGAGCGCTATCAGTGGAGGAGGGAGTTCGTCATGAACCTGTTCGGCATGCTGGAAGTCAGCGGCTCGGCGCTGGGCGCGGAGCGGCAGCGGGCGGAGGTGGTGGCGAGCAACATGGCCAACGTCCAAGCCACGCGCACCGCGGCGGGCGGCCCCTATCGCCGCCAGATGGTGGTCTTTCAAGCGCAGCGCGTTCCGCGATTCTCGCTGGCGCTCGCCGGCCTGCACCCGGAAACCGCGTCGGCCGTGCGGGTGGCTGCCGTGGTCTCCGATCAGCGCCCGCCGGTGATGCGCTTCGAGCCCGGACATCCCGACGCGAATGCAGAAGGGTACGTGGCCTATCCGCAGGTCGATCCGGTCGAAGAAATGACCGATCTCCTGGGAGCGGTCCGGGCCTACGAACTGAATGCGTCGGCCGTGCAGGCCACGAAGAACATGATTAACCAGTCGCTCGACCTGCTGCGTTAGCCGGGCATTGACCACGGAGGCACGGAGACACGGAGAGGTTCAGAACGCTTTTCTTAATCTAGATTTTCTCCGTGACGCAGTGCCTCCGTGGTGGATTGCGATTTGATCTGGCAGACGTTGTAGAAACGGAATGAGGAGGCTAAGCCATGACTAATTCGATTTCGTCCATTCGCATTCTGCCCGCCGACATGGGCACTGCTCCCACTGGCGCCGGCGAGGGCGGAAAATTTCTCGAGACCCTGCAACAGTCCATGGATCAGGTCGAGGGCGCGCAGGGCGATGCCGCAACCCAGGTGGCGCAGTTGCTCAACGGCAAAGGCGCGGATCTGCACAGCGCCATGATTGCGGTCGAAAAAGCCGATCTCTCCTTTCAACTGATGATGCAGGTGCGGAACAAAATCGTGCAGGCGTACCAGCAGATCTCGAACATGCAGTTCTGAACGGGGCGCGGACAAGCGTGAAAACCCTCGGCGATCTTCGCGTCCCGGCGGTGGAATTTGGATAGGAGTTTGAAAACTTGAGCCAGGGCCTCGATCAGATCCAGGACTTTCTGCGCGGCTTGAGCCTGCAGCAAAAAGCGCTTATCGCGGGCGGCGCGGCGGCCGTCGGGCTGACCCTGTGGCTGTTCGTTTCCTTGCTCGACCACAAGAACGTTGTCCTCTACTCCGGGCTCAAGCCGCAGGATGCGCAGTCGATGGGCGGCCGCCTGGCGGCAAAAAATATTCCTTACGAAATTTCGCCGGATGGCGCGAGCGTCCTCGTGCCCTCGGAAAAACTCGACGCGGCGCGCCTGGAGACGGCCTCCCAGGGGCTGCCGCGCAACGCCCGCCTGGGATTTGAATTGTTCGACACGCCGAACTGGGCGGGATCGGACTTCAGCGAAAAAGTGAATTACCAGCGCGCCCTCGAGGGGGAACTCGAACGCACGCTGCAAACCCTGAACGAAGTCGAGGCGGTGCGCGTCCACCTGGTGTTGCCGCGCGACTCGCTGTTCACGGAGCAGGAGCACGTATCGAAAGCCGCGGTCATTGTAAAAACGCGCGGCGGCACGCTATCTCGCGAAGCGCAGCAAGCCATTCCGCAACTGGTGGCGAGCGCCGTCGATGGACTGAAGCCCGAGAACGTCACGGTCGTCGACGCCGACACGGCAGCGTCTTTTCTGGCGCGGCGAGGTCCATCCGGCCAGGCATCGTTCGATTCCGACGAGGAACTGGCCGCGGCCGCGGTGCACGCCATCGAGCCCGTGGTTGGCGCCGAACACGTTCGGGCCAGCGTGCACGTGGATTACGACCTGAGCAGCAGCGAAGATACCTCCGAAATTTACGACCCGAAGGCGAGCGCCACCCTGGTGCAGCAGCATTCGGAAGAGCTCGCGGGGGGCGCAAATCCGGCGGGCGTGCCCGGCGTCACCAGCAATGTTCCGGGCAGCACCGCTGCTATTGCGCCGGCTGTGCCACCGGTTGTGCCGCCAGTCGTACCGCCGCTTGTAGCGGGCAGTACCGCCGCTCCAGTGGTTGTTCCGGGAGTGGCCGGGAATGTTCCGGGCGGCGCCACCGGCATTTCGGGCGTGCTTTCGTCGATCGACAGCCAGAGCTCGAAATCCGACAGCTCGACCTTTGCGGTCAGCAAGAATACCCGCCACGTGCTGAATCCGGCGGGCCGCGTGCACCGCATCACCGCGTCGGTGCTGGTCGATGACGCGGCCGATACCAAGCAGGAAAACGGCAAGCCGTCGAGCGTCCGGCGGAAGCGCACTCCTGAAGAAATGGCGGCCATTGAAAAACTGGCCCGCGCCGCCATCGGAGTGGACGACCAGAGGGGAGACCTGCTCGCGGTCGAGAACCTCTCCTTTCAGAGCGCGCCCGTCGAACTGCCAGCCGTTCCCGGTAAACTGGATAAACTGCGCCTCCTTGTCCAGCCCTGGGCGGGCGGATTGCGCTACGTTGGAATTACGCTGTTGTTTCTGGTTGTCTATGCGCTGGTGCTGCGTCCGGTGAAGAAACACGCGATCGCGGCCTTCAAACAGATTCCCGCGCATCTGGCGAAGCCGCTCCCCGCCGCCGCGGGCGCCGCCAATTTGCTCGCCAACATCGAACTTCCCCAGGGCAGCGACGAAGCCAAACGTGCCGGGGCGTTAAAGAAAGAAATTGCCGAGAAGATCAAGGCGGAACCGGCCGCCGCCAGCCGGCTGGTTCAGAGTTGGATCCGGGACCCGAAGACCAAGTAACTCTCACGTGGTATGGGAGCTGGCAGACTGCGGGAAAGATGGGTTCGCATCAGGGCATCGCTTTGATGATGCCGTAAGTTTCCTCCGTCTTTGAGAAAAATCGGCTGGGCATCGATAAGAAGGAGTAAGAAGAATTTGCACTCGCTAAGCAGTTAGAGATAACGGCGCTGGACCAAAGTAACAGGCTGCAGGGAAAGTGGATTTTGCTGCCTCAGCCCCTAAAGGGGCGTCTGGTTTTCAAACGACTTACGGTATCGCTAAAGCGATACCCTGATACGAAGCCGGGGTTTTTCCGCAGCCTGCTAAGGATAGAAGTAACCGGGCAAGCTGTAACCAAGAGAGCAGTAACAAAGAAAGATAAACAATGGCCGCATCCGTCTCTAACGTGGGCTTGCAGAAAGCGGCCATCCTCATGGTGTTGCTGGGCGAGGAGGCGGCCAGCCACATCTACCGGAATCTCCCGGAGAACGATGTGCAGCGCCTGACGCGGCGCATCGCGGAGCTGGAAAACTTCAAACCCGAGACCGCGATGGCCGTGCTGGAAGAGTATTACCAGCTCACCGTTACCCAGGGTTACCTGGCGGCGGGCGGCCCGGAGTATGCGCAGAAACTGCTGGTAAAAGCCTTCGGCGATGCGGGCGCCCGGCGGCTGCTCGACCAGGTCTCAACTACGATGGAACAGAATGCGGTTCACCTGGAAAGCCTGCAAGAAGCCGATCCGCAGCAGTTGGCCAAGTTCCTCGAAGTCGAGCATCCGCAAACCATTGCCCTCATCCTGGCCCACTTGAATTCCCGCCAGGCCTCCGAGTTGTTGTTGCGCCTGCCCGAAGAGGCTCGTGCCGAAACCATCAAGCGCCTGGCGCAGTTGCGCCAGTTCTCCCCCGAGGTCGCGCAGAAAGTCGCGCTCGCCCTGAATAAGCACCTGGAGTCGGTCGGCGAACAAAGCCGGCGCGCTTATGCTGGATTCAAAGGCGCCGCCGACCTGCTGAACCAGCTCGAACCGCTGTCCAGCAAAGCCATCCTGGAGACCATCGAGAAGGAAGATCCCAAGATGGCGCTTGGCATTCGCAACCTGATGTTTACCTTCGAAGATTTGCTCGGAGTGCCCGAAACCGGCATCCGCGAACTGCTCGGACAACTCGACAAGAAGACTCTGGCGATGGCGCTGCGCGGCGCCAGCGAAGAACTCAAGAACCTGGTTTTCAAGTCCATGTCGTCGCGCGCGGTTGACATGATGAAAGAAGACATGGAGGTATTAGGGGCGCTGCGTGCCAGGGACGTGCATCTGGCGCAGCACGAAATCGTGGAAATGGCACGCAAACTCGAAGCCGAGGGCAAGCTGGTGTTGAACGCGGAGTCGCAGGAGGAGTATGTCGTCTAGCGCCCCCAAGCGGCAGCCCATTCCCGAAGCCTCGCCCTTCGCCTATGCCGAAGCCGGACTTCCGAGCGGCACCAGCGGCAGCGGGTTCGATGCCGGCCAGCCCGCCGAGGAACGCAGCCACCATCAGCAGGCCGAAGTTTTCGAGCAGGGACGCAAGAGCGCGCAACAGGAGCTCCGCTCGGAACTCGACGCTGCGGTCGCCAAGAATCGCGGGCAGATCGGCCATGCTCTCCACGAGTTCGCCCTGGAGCGGCAAAATTACTATCGCCGCATCGAAGGCGAAGTCGTCGAACTGGCGCTGGCCATCGCCCGGAAGATCCTGCATCGCGAAGTGCAGATCGATCCCAACGCTCTTGCGGGCATCGTCCGGGTGACACTCGAGAAACTCGATAGCGGCACCAAAGTCAACCTGCGCGTCCACCCCAAAGAAGCTCCCGACTGGCGGCACTACTTCGCCTGCCAGACGGAGGATGTGCCCGCGCCCGAGGTTCACGAAGATCCCGCCATGGCTCCCGGGGAATGCCGCATTGAAACTTCACTGGGCTCGACCGAAGTCGGCCTGGAATCGCAGCTCAAGGAAATTGAAACCGGATTGCTCGACCTGCTCGCCGAAAGGCCGGGCGCGGCCGCCACTTCGCCGGCCGCTTCAGCCCCAAGCCTGACACCGGAGATACGCTGAATGACTTCGCAGATTCTCTCCGCCTACTTCTCCCACCTGGAGAACACATCCGCGCTGCGCTGGCGCGGCCGAGTGATCCAGGTGGTCGGCCAACTCGTCGAATCCGAAGGCCCCTTCTGCACCGTCGGCGAGGCTTCGGAGATCATCGACTCCCGCGGGCGGCACTGGCCGGGAGAGATTGTCGGCTTCCGCGGCCACATCGTTCTTTCCATGTCTCTGCACCGCCCTACCGGCATCCGTTACGGCGACCAGGTCGTGGTGTGGGGGCGCCGTCCCTCCCTGCGGCTGAGCGAAGAACTGCTCGGCCGCGTGCTCGATGGCGCTGGGAAGCCCATCGACGGCCGTCCCGCACCCGCTTGCCGCGAGCGCTATGCGCTCGATCGCGAAGCCCCGCTTGCCCTCGAGCGCACGCCGATCCGCGATGCGCTCGGATGCGGCATTCGAGCCATTGACGCCTTCCTTACCTGCGGACGCGGCCAGCGCGTCGGCATTTTTGGCGGCAGCGGCGTCGGCAAAAGCACGCTCATAGGCATGATGGCCCGCAACACCACCGCCGACCTCACCGTTCTTGGCCTGATTGGTGAGCGCGGACGAGAAGTGGGAGAACTGCTCAACTCGCTCGGCGAAGCCGGCCGCCGGCGTTCCGTCGTCGTCGTCTCCACTTCCGACCAGGACCCGCTGCTCCGCATCCGTGCCTGTCTCGCCGCCACTACCATCGCCGAATATTTCTGTGCCCGCGGCCAGCACGTGCTGCTGGTCGTCGACTCGCTCACCCGTCTGGCCATGGCGCAACGTGAAATCGGACTCGCGGCCGGCGAGCCACCCACCGCCAAAGGCTACACGCCCTCAGTCTTTACTTTGCTCGCCCGGCTCATCGAGCGGGCGGGTTCCTTCGGCTCCGGCACCATCACCGGCTTCTACACCATTCTCATGGAGGGCGACGACGAAAACGATCCCCTGGTCGACGCCGCCCGCGCCCTCCTCGACGGCCACGTCATGCTCGATCGCCGTCTTGCCGCCCAGAGCCACTATCCTCCCATTTCCATTCTCGACAGCATCAGCCGTATCATGCCCGCCGTCATCCCCGCCGAGCAACTCGCAAAAACCAACGCGATCCGCCGCCTCTTCGCTACCTACAAGGCTTCCGAGGAACTGATCCGCATCGGGGCTTACCAGAAAGGCAGCGATCCCGATCTCGATCGCGCCATCGCGCTCATGCCCGCGCTTCGCGAATTTCTCATGCAGCCTTCGCAGGAGGTTGCCGGGATGAAAAATTCCATCGATCGCCTGATGGCGCTCCCGGCCTGAAACATGTCCTTCCGTTTTGCTCTCGCCCCGCTGCTCCGCCTGCGCCAGAGCATCGAACGCCAGCGCACCCTCCAACTGCAAGAGGCCAATCTCCGGGTCTCCCGTGCCCAGGAAGCATTGGCGCAACTGGAACGCTACCTCTACGGTTCCGCTCAGTCCGATGCCACCGCGCTCATCGCCGGACGCACGGGCGCCGAACTCCAGTTCGCTTCCGTTCTCCGCGAGAACCTGCATCGCTTCCGCCAGGAACTTCAGTCCGACATCCGCAAGCTCGAACTGGTACGCCAGCAAGCGGCCAGCGAATATCATCGGGCCTATCGCGAACGCGAGGTCCTCGAAACCCTGCGCGCCCGCCAGCGCCGCGCCTACCAGCAGGAACAATTGCGCCGCCAGCAACGGGAACTCGACGCCGCCCATCTGCTGCAACGCTGGCATCATCGAGATTGAAGCGCGAGATTGAAGCGCCTGACTTTGACCTGCCGATTTTGCCGGGCTGCACCGGGCAACGTTTGCCGCAGCCACGCTGCTTGCCGATCGACACTCCCTGCACCGGTTGTCCCTTTTTATGTAAGTCTCTGAAATTGCAATCATCGCCGCTTACCTTCCCAGCACAAATCCGACTTTCCGCATTGGCGCATCGAGTGCAATCGAACCTGCGGTACTCCGATGCAGGTAGAAGCAATTCCCATCCCGGCTGCGGCACCAGCGGCTTTCACCGCGACCGGATCTCCGTCGTCCGCGCCTTCGAGTTTCAGCGCTGCGCTCGCCTCATCCATGTCCAGTTCTCTGCCCGGACATTCCGAAGATCAGTCTGCCGCGGATGAAACGACGGCAAACTCCGGCGTCTACTCCGGCGCAAAGGTCGATGAAAAGCCCGCAGAAGCGACCCTCGCGGCAGGAACCGACGATAAAACTGGGAAAAATTCAGGAGTAAAGTTCGGCGCCAGCTTAGTCTCAAATCCCGATACGAGCATCCATTCCAAATCCAACCCCACTACCGCGCCAACCCACGCCGCCAACTCCAGTGCAAGTCTCAATTTACCGCATTCGAATTCGAGGTCTGCTGGCACGTCCGACGCCAAGCCCGACGCCAAGGCGGCGGCCAATGCCGCGACTGTTCCAGAAACCACGCCTTCACTTTCCACACCTTTGCCAGATTCAGCCACGCCTTCACTAACCACATTACCGACTGCATCACTAACCACGTCGCCAACTACATCGCTAGTCGCGTCAAATAACGCGGGCGCTCCACTTCTCGCGATTTTCAAGGAGTGGCGCTCTTCCACTCCAGCACCGAACCTGGCGGATCCTTCCTCGGATCAACAACCACTCGCGCAGCCACTCGCCGCGAACCTCGCCAGCGCGGCCGCAACTTCGCCACTGCCGATCCTGCAGGCAGTTGCGGTTCCGTCCGAGATTGTTACACCCGGTGCGCCCGTCTTTCCGAGCACGCCGAACGCTCCGGCACCTCAGATCCAGTCTGGTCCCACCGCAGCCTCCGCCGTCCCACTCGCCGCGACCAGTCCAGCGGGTGACCCACGGCTCGCAATTTTCGAGAAGTGGGGAGCTTCGGCTCCGGCACCGAACCTTGTCGATCCTCCCTCGGATCAGCCCTCGAATCAGGCCTCGAATCAGGCTTCGAATCGGCAACCGCTGGCGCAGCCACTCACCGCGAGCCTCGCCGGCGTAATCTCGACTCTGCCGCTGCTGAGCCCTCAGGACCAGGCTGGTTCCATCGCAACTTCCATCACAACTTCCTCCGCTCCACTCGCCGCGAACGGCCCAGCCGGAGCGCTGCCCACTCCGAATTTCAGCACCGCCCCCGACGTTGCCCCGGCCACTTCCGGCAGTGCCAACGCGCCCGCGAATTCTCCAGTTCCAACCGAAGCCGGCTTGGAATCTCCTGAACTCTCATCTGCCCTCGCTCCGGCCGCTGGCGATGCTGCACCCTCGCTTCCGAACATCCCGGCGCAAGCCTCCACCGTATCGGCACAACTTTCGACTCCCTCGGCCACCGGTTCACCAGCGCCAACAGTGCTGGGTTCGATGGCACCCGTTTCACCAGCACCAGCGCCCTCGGCTTCATCAACGCTCACGCCCGCCGACAGCCAGCTCAACGCGGCGATTCCAACCGGCGCAACCATCATCGCGCTTGACCAATCTCCAATTGTCCAATCTCCAACCGTCCCGGCGGCAACGCTCACCTCATCGCCGCCCACGCCCGCAACGCCACTTACGCAAGTCGCGCCATCACCGCTCCCTAATAATTCCTCTGAGCAGTCCGCGCCCTCGTCAACTCACAACTCGACCCCAGTTCCCCCGGCGAACTCGGCACCCAATATCATTCCGCTGACGTCTTCCGGCCCAACGCCAATTCCAACGCCAGTTCCGCCGCTGCCATCTCGCGTTAGCGACGGCAATTTTGCGCCCGCCATCGCGCCTGTAAGCGCACAGCAGGCCGCAGTTCCCAAATCGACCGACTCCAAGGTCAGCGACTCCAAAGTCAGCGACCCCAGAATCAGCGACTCCCCGGCAGGCAACTCGACACCAGGCAACTCCATATCAGGCAGCTCCACCGCCGCAAAGGCCGCGCCAACGCCCGCTTCCTCCACGCTAGACACCGCCCCAGCCATCTCGTCCGATGCTGCCATCACTACGGCGGCACAAACTGCCAGCACTCCAGAAACCGGATTTGCGGTCGCAGATAACCCCACCAAAAACGCTCCCAACAACAACGTCCCGGCTCTTACTCCGACCCTCAATCCGAATTCCAACGCCCTCGCGCCGACACCCGCGCCGATTGCCGCAAACGCCAGCGATGCCACGGGCAACGCCAAGCTCGGCGTGGCTGCGCAATCCGCTTCTGCGGCAGCGCTCCAGACAACCGCCGCCGACAAGAAACTCGCCGCCGCCCCATCGGGCGCTACTTCAGCGGGCGCTGCTTCAGCGCCCGACGTTGCGGCCACACTCGCCGCCGGAAAAGATTCCTCGGCTACGCTGACCGCGCCCACTCCGCCCGCCGCCGCCGCCCCGCCCCAAGCCGCATCCGATGCCGCGCCCGCGCTTCCCCAAGCTCACCAGATGCTCGACTCCGCGCCGCCCGCTCCCGCCACTCGGCCGGCCGCGCCCATCGCCACCGATCCCACCGCCGCCGCCCAGATGCATGTCGGCATCCGCACCGACGCCTTCGGCGCGGTTGAGATTCACACCGTCGTCCAGCAGAGTCAGATCGGCATCACCGTTCACTCCGACCGTGATATCGCCCACTGGTTCAGTTCCGAAGTTCCGGGCCTCGAATCCGGGCTCAACAAAAGTCACTTGAACCTAACCGCCGTCGATTTCGATCACGGACGCTCCGGCGTCCAGACCGCGACCAGCTTTCAGCATGGCCAGCCGCGGCAAAGTTTCTCTCAAACGCCGGGCTCCCCATCCGCTGCCCCGCCCCTCGCCTTGCCGGAAAAAGACACGGCGCCAGAGTTTGCGGCGGTTGACATTCTCCCGTCAGACCTGTCCGCCGGGCCTGCGCCAACTCACGTCAGTATTCACGTTTAGGAGGGCAACCCGATGCACGCCTCGCTGCTGCAAATGCTCCACCCGGCCAGTCAAACGACCTCCAGGCCGTCTACAGCTTCATCGTCGGCCGCAACTTCCACTTCCACGTCTTCGTCCACCGATCCCGGCGTGGACTTGACCAACACGTTCCTGCAGTTGCTGTCGGTGCAACTCGAAAACCAGAGTCCGCTCGATCCGGTCGATCCCAACCAGTTCACGGTCGAGTTGGCGCAGTTCGACTCTCTTGGCGAACTGACTCAGATTCAACAGCTCATGCAGACTCTCGTGAACGACGTGACCCCAACCTCCGGCGCCAGTGCGGGTGCCAATGCCAGCGCCAATTCGATTTCCAGCCCAAGCTTCAATTCCGTTTCTCACTAAGGAGCCCGTATGCCGAATTTCTCAATACCTCTTTCCGGGTTGGACGCCAGTTCCGCCGCGCTCTCAACCGCCGCCAACAACCTGGCCAACCTCAACACCACCGGCTACAAAGACCAGCAGATCCAGTTTTCCGATCTGTTCTACCAAAATCTCGGCACTAACGGCGCCGGCGATCCGATCCAGCAGGGCGCGGGCGTCCAAGTCAGCTCCCAGCCATCCAACTATACGCAGGGTGACGTCACCGCCACCGGCACCGATACCGATGTCGCCATCAACGGCAATGGCTTCTTCGTGGTGCAGCAAAACGGCGTGCAGACGTACACTCGCGCGGGCAATTTCGAAGTCGGCACCGACAACCTGCTCGAAACCGGCGGCGGGCAACAGGTCATGGGATACGCCGCCACCAATGGCGTCATCAGCACCAGCGCGGGACTCAGCACCCTCGCACTCGGGGCCGGAACCAGCAGTCCCGCTGCCGCCACCAAAAACATTTCCATGACCACGAACCTCAACGCCACCGATGTTGACGGCACCTATTCCACCCAAGCCACCATCTACGATTCTCTCGGCGCCGTCCACCAACTCACCGTCACCTACACCAACCTCGACGCCCCCGCCGTTCCCGCCAAAGCTGCGACAGGCGTGCTAACCGCCACCGTCAACCCAGTTGCCACCCAAAGCGTGCTCATCGGCGGCCAGACGTATACCTTCACGGCCACGGCCCCCCCCGGCGCCGGATCCAACGACGTTTATATCGGCGCAACTGCTGCTATAACCATGGCGAATCTGGTGAATGCCATCAACGACAACTATGCGGATGCCGCCGGAACTGCCACTCCGGGCGGTTATGGAACCGCAACTGCCCTCAACCCGAATGTCACCGCAGTGGACAATGACAATGGTTCAATCACGGTCACGGCAGATGTCGCTGGCACCACGGGCTTCACCACAGGAAGTTCGGGCGTGGGTGATACGAACCTCACTTGGGGTGCTGGGGCCGGAACGAACGGCGCTGCCGCTACCGCCGCCGTCATCAACACCTGGGGCTATTCTGTTTCCATCCCCTCCACCGACCTCAATGCAGTTGCCGGCGTCCCTCAGACCGGAATATTGCAGACCGGGACTTTGACCTTCGACGGCAATGGAAATCTGATCTCGGACACCATCGGCCCGTTGGGGACTCCAAACACGCCGGCGGTAAATATCACGGCCATTCCCATCACCGGTTTCACCGATGGAGCCAGCGACATGACGTTTAACTGGAATTTGCTCAACGGCAAGACTCCGGTCATCACTCAATTGGCCGCCGCCAACAGCACCGCCGACATCCAACAGGATGGCACCAGCAGCGGCACCCTGCAGAAGTTCAGCATCCGTTCCGACGGCACCATTACCGGATCGTTCAGCAACGGTACAACCGCTATCCTCGGACAAATCGCGCTCGCCAGCTTCGCCGACGAGCAGGGCCTCTCGCGCAACGGCAACAACGACTATTCCCCAACCCTCGCTTCCGGTCAGCCCACCGTCGGCGCACCGACCAGCGGCGGACTGGGTAGCATTTCCGGCGGCGCCCTCGAAGCATCCAACGTCGATATCGCCACCGAGTTTGCCAACCTCATCGTCGCGCAGCGTACTTATGAAGCCAACGCTCGCGTCGTCACCACCTTCGACACCATCGCCCAGGACACCATTGCCCTGAAACAGTAGAATCCAACGTTCGCGGAAGGATGGGCGTAACGCCCATCCCAGGCAAGCAAAGCTCGGCCAGGGCTGCGGCGAAAATCCGCAGCTCTTCTCTGAGTTTCTTCATGAGGGCGCTCTCAGAAAAACTGTCGCGTCGCGCCGCCGTTCCCTTCCGGAGCACTCGCGAACCGGGCTCGTCCCTGCAATCCCCTGATTCCAACCCGCTTTCCTCCATCGCCCTTTGGGTAGTCCGAATGTGCGTCCCGGCACCCAGCTTGCAAACATCGGCAATATGCCAAATGTGCAAGTGAGTTCCGCGCCCAACAAAGCGCCCCCAAAAAAGAAGAACTGGCGGGCCGCCGCGCTCGCTCTGGGGCTGGGCGCGGCCAGCGTCTTCGTCTGGTGGGGCTGCGAGCGCTCGACCAGCGCTGCCGAAGGCGCCGCTGGGGAATCCACAGTCGCGCTCGAAACCTTTGTCGTCAATCTCAACGGCTCCGGCCAGCGTGCCTACCTGCGGGTCGGAATCACACTCGGCATGGCGCACCCGCTCTCCGGCAACCGGGCAGAAGGCGTGCCCACGGCGCTGGTACGCGACACTATCCTCTCCGTGCTGGCCACGGCCCAGCCCGAAGCGTTGTTGCAGATCGAAGGCAAGCGCCGGCTCAAAGAGGAACTTCTGAAAGCCCTGCAGGAGCGAGTGCCGCAGATGGCGATCGAGAACGTGTACTTCACCGAATTTCTGGTGCAAATGTAAACCGCCAAATGTAAATGGTGCAAATGGAATGGCCGCCGCCGCCCAACCGAAACCCGAAGCTCCCATCGCCGATCCCGTGGCCGACCCTCTTGCCGGTCCTCTTGCCGAACGATGGCTGCGCGTCGAACCTCTGCCTTGCCTGCTCACCATCGAAATCTCCATGCCCGGGTTTACCGTCGCCGATCTGGTGCATCTTGGGGCCGGCCGCATCATCGCCACCCGCTGGACCGTAGGGCAGGACGTTCCCCTGCGCATCAACGGCGAATTGATCGCCTGGAGCGAGTTTGAAATCGTACAGAACCGCCTGGCCGTGCGCTTGACGGAGCTGGCCTAGATGGAACCGACGATGGAGCTGACCCGAATGGAAATCGCGCCGACGCAAATCCGACCCCACACGCTGCCCAAGCCGCCACCAGCCGGCGCTCGGGCGCGCATCTTCACCCGCACGCCGACGCTCGCCGCCGGCCCCCTCAAAATTCTCTGGCGTTCCGCGATTTCGAAATCATCTACTTGGAGATCATTGATCTGGAGATCATTGATCTGCCGCGCGGGCAGCAAGCGCAAGACGCTCTCCGTTCGTGAAACCGCCGCCCTCGGCGACCGCCGCTTCGTCTGCGTGATCCAGTTCGAGAGCCAGCGCTTCCTGATCGGCTCCAGCCCCTCCGCCGTCACCTTGCTCGCGCAGTTGCCGGACGTATCCCCGAGCGGCGAAGAAACAGGAGAACAGAGCAGAAAAGAAGGAAGAAAGAACTAATGCGGATCTTTCCCATCCCGTCTTTTCGAAGCTCACCCTTGCCACGCTCGTGCGGCCTCGTCCTGTTGCTCGTCGTCGTGGTCGTGCCGCTCTGGGCGCGTTCACCGGCGGCGCCCGGCTTAACTTTGCCGGGTCTTTTGCCCGGGGCTTCCGCGCCGGGCAGTTCCGCTTCCTGGAACATCGTCGTACTGCTCACGCTGCTGACCATGATTCCCGCCATCATCCTCTCGATGACGCCCTTCGTGCGCCTGCTCATCGTCTTTCATTTCCTCCGCCAGGCGCTTGGCACCCAGACCGCGCCCAGCAATCAAACGCTCATCGGACTCTCGCTCATCCTCACTTTCTTCCTCATGCAGCCGGTCGGCGCCGCCATCTATTCCGAGGCCATCGTTCCCCTCGACGCCGGAAAAATCACGATGATGGCGGCTCTCGATCGCGCCATCGTTCCCATGCGCCACTTCATGCTCAAGTACGCCCGCGAAAAAGATCTCGCGCTCTTCGTCGAACT
>Ga0182021_10005277_pt1 | contig 15273 bp, 13 predicted proteins | sample 612E3MmetaG_FD_120493 | JGI IMG/M metagenome (GOLD analysis project Ga0182021, IMG submission 120493) | Permafrost microbial communities from Stordalen Mire, Sweden - 612E3M metaG (Illumina Assembly) | ecosystem: Environmental > Terrestrial > Soil > Wetlands > Permafrost | place: Sweden... | reverse complement strand
GGCCGTACAATTCGTATTTCACGCCGATACCAGCGCCGAGAGTCACCTACGTAATCATAACTTCCATAGAAATGCTTATAATTGAAAAGAAATCCTTCGACTTCGCTCACATCTTGATAGCGTGTCATTGCTTCTTTGATTGTCTGATAATCTTGTTCATGCAGTACTTCATCCGCCTGAAGATATACTGCCCAATCACCGCTCACCTGGTCCAGCGCGAGATTTGTCTGTTGGGAAAGAATTGTACCACCTTTGCGAATCGATTCATCCCAGATTGTTTCAAGAATTCTAATTTTAGGTGAGTGAAGGGAGTAGATACATTCCAGTGTGTCGTCTTCCGACCGACCAACAACAACCACGACCTCGTCGCATAAGGCAAGGAGGGAGTTGATGGATTCAAGAAAAGGATAATCAAATTTCACACCGTTGCGTACAAATGTGAATCCGGAAATCTTCATCCTCCATTATCCTTTAGATTTCAAACCCAATCGAAATAAGATGAGAATTCCCTACTTGCAGGGAAAATGGAACATAGGCATAATCGATTGTTACAATACTGTAGTGAATTCCCATTCCTGCAGAAAAGCCGCGGGTATCAATTCCAGTTTGATAGCCAAAACGCATTGTGAGTGTATGATCGTATGAGGCTTCTCCGCCAATGCTGTAATGATTCGCCGCAATACCAAGTTCTGAAGAATATGCAGTGGCGACACGGAACATCATCGCATGTACATTGAATGCATACGTCCCGCCTAAGCGAATTTGTGTCGGCAAATCGATTCGTTCGTTCCGGAATGCCGTCAGTGAACCCATATTCGTTACTGAACACCCAAGACTCAAACCATCCATCGGCGTTGTGTAAAGAACACCTGCATCCATTCCATACCCGGTCGCTTCATCGACAAATATTTTTTCATAGAGATATTTAGGAGCGATGCCTATATGAATATCCGGAGTTACTTCAACGCCATAGGACAATTGAAAAAATGCTGATTGTGCATTGAACGTTCCAAGCGAGGGCCCGGGAATTGAACGCAGTTCTAGTCCATCGATACTTGTATTTTCAAGTGTAAGTGCGAATGAGCCGATACCAAAAGGTACGGCTATGGACAGGCACTCTGTACGTATATCCTGAATCCATTCCGTATGTGAAAACAAAACTCCATAGTTCTCGCGCGAAGCAATATTCGCTGGATTGATGAGAACGGATTGAAGAGCTGCCGGGTCTGCAATAAAAGATTCGCCTGTCGCTGCAACGAATGGCGTTGTTGGAAACTTTAAACTCACAGCGCCCTGAGAACTTCCTTGCGAAAGCAGGAGTGAAGGGAAAAGAACCAATGAAAATATAATTTTGAGTTTCATTAGAATCTCAACGCTAAGGAAAGAATGTGAATGCCGGTTGGACTGTAGGGTTCAAATATATAGGCATACTGAAATGATGGTGTCCAATTTGCTACTTTTTTTTGCACGGAAATTCCGAGAGATGGTTTTGCAGGCACGTCTGCATTCATTGCGACTTGGTCAATGCCGCCGCGGATATGCACACCTTCGTACACCTCAATTTCTGAACCAGCACGAACATAGAGGGCAGAGCCTAGTGATTCAAATTCACCGGAGAGTATCATCGGATAGTTTTTAGGCATCCAACTGAGTCCGATCCGTTTTCTCAAAGGAAAATAATCTGAAGATGCATTACCGAGCTGCCCATACAACTGAGATGTATCCCATTTATATTTTGCGGTAATGTCCTGTACGACTGCTCCAAGTGTAAGCTCTTCTGAGAGCAACCATATGACACCGACATCCACACCGGCCGTTGTGCTTTTTATTCCTTCAAAGAGTGAGTAGTACAGAATTTTTGCTGTTACGCCAAAGGCAAAGTTGGGATCCGGTTTTATTCCAAAGGAAAATAAAAAAGCATTCTCCGATGTACTATAGGTGGCGGTATGAATACCATCATTGTCGCGGCCATCAATATTTCCAACCCCGGCATTAATGATAGACAAGGAAAATCCCGCATTCGGCTTTAAACTTTTTGTGTAGCTTAAAAAGTTTAGTTTTCTATCTAACGATAGAACTCCGTACGTTGCAGCGGCAGTTGGTTCTGCTTCAAACGGAACAACTGCTGGATTATAGTAAGCTTGCAAATCACCGCTCATGACAGCGGTCATCGCATTTCCCATGGCCATTCCACGTGCACCAAATCCCATTCGCATAGGTGCACCGGCAAGTCCGCTTTCAGACGAGCTGCTCTGTAATTGACTGAGCGCAACTATGAACAAACTAACAGACAGGAAAACAATTGCAGTAAAGTCGCGGGAAAGAGTTTTCATCGCAGCACCAGGATCTTTCCCCATAGAGGCGTTTGATCGCTTATTTCAACTCGATAAAAATAAACACCATTTGCGACGATGGAACTATTGTCATTTCTGCCATTCCAGATTTCATCATATTCTTTGCCACTCAAACGAGGTGCCTTCTGCACTAACGTGCGGACAGGAAGCATAGCATAATCAAAGATTCGAATTGAAACCTCTTGCGTCACAGAATTAGTGGTGCTAATGCTGTAATGGAGACGGACAGATTCATTACTAGGAGCAAATGGATTGGGAAACGCATACGTAATATTTTTATTGCCCACTTGTTCTGCCGTACGAAAAATATGCCACACAGAGCCAAATTGTCGGGATGGTGAATCGAAGGTGTACGCAGTTCCTTCCGGCCCACCGAACCATATTGTGTCACCTTTCACACCTACACCGTAACATTCTGTGGATACAAAACGCTGAAGATTCGTTGGATCATAAAGTGAACCGCTTCTTATCCAATTCTCTCCAAAATCCGAAGACCTAAATAATCCGTTATCAGTGGCAATGTAGACGATTGAATCTTTGACTGCAATATTGTGTGCCCATTCACCAAGCAGGGTGGTTTTCCATGTCTGGCCTGCATCATCAGAATAACTGACACCTTTCATTTCATCAGGGTCATTTGCATTTACGGTTGCAGCCCACATAATACGGTGATTATTCCATCGTTGTTCTTTCAATGCCACAACGAAGTTTCCTGAGATAGGATGAGCCTGATTTTGATGTGAAAACTTGCGCCAACTCACTCCGCCATCAGTAGACTTGTTGATACCTCCTGCAGTTCCAGCCCAGATTGTTGTATCATCGCTTGCATAAACGGAAAAAAGAAGATGATTATTATTTGCTGTAAGTCCCAATCGTCCTGCAGCGGGCGATAGATCAAATGCATAATTCAAAGAATCTGTTGGTTTGATAGAACTATACTTATCACTATCAGGTGGCAGAATGACGCGAGTCCATGTGTTGCCGAGGTTGGTAGATTTACGAAGCATGCCTGCCCAACTTGCAATCCACACGGCATTCTTTGTAAGAGCAATATCAAAAGTAATATTCTGCTGAGGAACGGTAACGGCCAATGCACGTATCTTATTGCTGCCATACATCAATGTATCGACTGTCCCGCTGTCTACCGGCTGCGGAATAAAAAACCATGTGGAACCCCGGTCAGTTGAATAATGCAATCCGCCACCTGTTTGAATCGATTCTCCGTTGATCTTTGCAGTATATCCTGCTGCTGCCCAAATGACGTCGTTCGAGAGAGCGAGAGCCGAGATACCTTTATCATCGAACGAGCTGGTGCCAGAGAAATGCATCCAGGTCATTCCGCCATCCATTGTCAAACTCAATCCACTTTCAGTTCCCAACCAAACAGAATCATGTCTCACGAGAATATCATTGATGGTGTTACTTATGGGCAATGGACTGTTCCATCCGATATTGTTTTTGAACGCTTTGGGAATTTGACCAAGTGCGACCACAAAAAAAACAGATAGAATAAAAAGTATAGTGAGAGATCGATTCAATTTGTTACCACGATATTTTTTATTATGACATTGCTTGAATCATTTGATCGATCAACAGCATGAAATTCAAACCGGTATATTCCAGCAGAAGAAGGCAAACCAACTTTCAAACTATAATACCCGTCACCAGCTGAATAATCACCGCTTGTTCCATTGATGTCCCCATCATCGAACATATAAAACGGATTTCCACCTGCAGGTGATCCGTCTGGTTTGAAGGAGTTAAAAAAGACCATGCGCACATCGGATTGTCCATCCGGATCTTTCGCAGCAATAACGACCAGGAAATATTTTTGATTAATAGCTTTTATAGATATAAGACTGTCTACAATGAGATTGGAAAGTACCGGCGGATGGTTTAAACGAACTATTTGAAGCGGAAGTATAAAGGTATTGCTCCTATAACCGACCGTACCCTCACTCCATACATTTATTGAAACTGTGCCGACAAAAGCTCTTTGGATTTGAAATTCAATGTATCCAGAATAAATCCTGTCATTTGCTTTTACATCCGGGAATATTCCATCATCGTGCAAGGCACCCTCGGTCAAGGAAGATGAAAAATTATAGTTCGTAACCGAATATCCGACACTTGAAATATTCATCGCGTTGATAGTTGAATCAACCGTTACTTTTGCAATTCCCCTGATCACTAATGTATCGTCAGGACTGCGCCCCGTGTGCCCTGCAATATTAATCGTGTCAGTATTGATGATGGGGTTAGAAAAACTGGCGTCGATTACTACCGGTGCAGAGCCGATGGAATCGATTAGCGTGTTATTGTTTTTCTCACATCCAATAAAGGAGAGAAGGATAATGACAACAAAGGAGAATTTATTTTCGAAAAGAAGCTGACGCACAGATTGCTTTCGTACTATTATTGTTTGCGACTAAAAAATAATTAGCAATCGTCTATCCATCAGCCCTTACGTGAGAAGTACTTTGTTTAACTATATGAAATGTAAAAAGGAATTCTGAATAAATCCACAATATTAATATTAAATGATAAGTAAAAGTGTTCTCTCTTCGCAATCAAACAAGTGCACCTTGCGATCATTCATTTCTTGTATGCGAGCTCACAGGTGAATCAAACATCAAACTTGGTGAAGTGAATTAATGATCTGTTAACCAAGTGAAAATGGATTCAGTGAAAAGGAAACAATGAAAATAGCTATACAGAACCAACCAATTGTCATTCGGCGGTTGTCCAGAGGAGTTTCATCTGCAACCGGCGGATGGAATAATTTCACGATATAAAGTGCTATCAGTGCCCAAAAGAACCAGGCAGACCAGCTATATTGAGCAAAAGGAATAATTTGTCCAACATCATGCTTATAAACAAATCCCAATAATATTCTTAGCAGTGAGTCTGAAAGTGAAGGCGCACTAAGCGCAAGTAGGGTGTAGAAAGATATTTGAGCAATCCTCCGGTGAAATTTGCCAAACATTGCATATATCAAATGCCCGCCATCAAATTGTCCCATTGGAATGAGATTAAGTGCTGTAACAAACAGTCCAAACCAACCTGCACAAAGATATGGGTAATGATAAATTTCGGTCATTGGCGGGACAAATTGGACAGATGGATGAGTAAACAAGCTTTGTAATCCTGCATAAAGAAGTGTATTTCCAAAAGCAAGCGGTACGCCTTGTGCAGAAGCGGATGCATTTAACACAAAGTCATAATCAGGGTGTATCGAAAGAATAAAATTCTGGGATGGAAGATGAAGGAATCCGTACGTCAGTACGAGAAGAGAAGCGAAAAATCCAGCAATCGGACCGGCAACTCCAATATCGAACATGGCTTTTTTTGATGGTACAATTGACTTTGTGCGGATAACGGCCCCAAAAGTACCAAAGTTTAAAAAAAGTTGAAGGAGAACCGGAACAGGTGGAAATGGGAGAAAGTAAGGCAATGTGGCATCCACCTGGTGATAACGAGAGGCAAAATAATGTCCAAATTCATGGCAAGCAAGGATGAACAGGATGGAGGCAGAATAAGGAATGCCAAGATGAAAATTGCTGAGTTCAAAAGGATCCCTATTGAGCCATAAAACTCCTGCAATGGTAGTTGTAAAAAACGTCAATAAAAATAAACCCAGGTGCAAAAACCACCGGAGCACTATACTTACATTCTTTTTTATCATTTTTAAATTATTTACAGTAAGATCCTGATTAAATTCCATTGTCTCATCATCTGTTGTTCTTTAGTAAAGATACAGAAAAAAAGTATCACTTTAAAACGTACATCATTTTAATGTGAACCATATTGGATTCGTCATACAAAAATGTGATTGAATGTCGTTTGAATCCATTGACGAAGTCCATACCTCTGCCCGTATATAACTCTCACTTTCAGTTTCAAACGAAAATTCTCGATCAACGTTATGACAACTGATGTGCTTTTCGGAAACTAACTCTATTTCTTTCTGGCCAATGTTACCTTTGAAGACTTTTAGTGATTCAATTGAACCATATTCAGTTGACGAACGTACTTCAAGTAAAACGACATGACTTGTTCCGCTGTAACTATACCCAAGTGAGGTCATCTTTTGTGGTGATGAAATAACACGCATATTTACAACTGGACCATCGGTGATAATTGACATACCTGAACGAATCGAATTTAAAATATTATCTTCAGAGAGAGAATCGAGAAATACTCCAGTTCTCATTTTACCGAATAACTGGTGCTCCATCTCATGAATCTTCACAAATGGAATACCTATCTGCCTAAATCGATTGAAATTGCCGTGTGCATCATTTCCTGCCAGCGCAAAAATCCGTTTGCCTTGCAGAAGTGCCTTGATCCACAGGCAGTATCCTTCCTTAAATCCACCAGATAATTGCCCATTCGCAAACTGAATTCCAGATAAATTCGGATTTATAATGTCTCGTTCAGGCCATTTACCGCGATGCAATAGCAATCGTTGTAGAAATGGAACCGGCTCACATGGATGAGCAGCATAAGCAAGAGTAGATAATTCCTTTTCTTTAAGAACTTCACTACAGGAATATTCACTCTGAGTCTTAAGCCATTGTTCAGCTCCATCTCCACTTCCGGCAAAAAACATTTTATTGCCCAGAAGAAGAAGATGAACATTCTGGTCGGAAGAATTACGGCAGGTTACTTCTTCGCCCCTGATAATCTTAAAGTCAGTAACCAGCGAATTTAAACCATTTACCTCATTTTGCAATTTGTGCCACTTCGGGAAATTAGGATCATTCGTTAAATAGTTATCAATCGCATCATCTAAATCATATGAATGATCTGTTACACAAAAAAATGATAAACCAATTGACCTGCATAAATGAACTGATGCTCCTAATGGCGATCCGAATTCGACTTGATCATCTGTGTAGTTAGAATGAGAATGACACTCTCCGAAATACAATCCTTCAAATTTTGGAAGAGGGTCTGAAGATATGAATACATTCAAAGGGCGATGTGATGATGTTCTATGATTATCATTATGGTATAATCGCTTGTGATTATTTATATTAACTTCAAATATTACATCGCATTCGATGGCTCCAGTTACATCTTTAATTGATATTTCAAAAACCCGCCACCATAGCTTATCATTTATTTCTATGGATGAATTCAATAGTTTCCTTATACAGACAATAGATCCTTTTGATCGAATGACCACTGTGATCTCATCTAATTTTACAGGAAAGAGGTGAGCATCTTTCACGAGAATAAGAATCGGTAAAGAGGAATTAGAATTTAAACGGTGCGGAGCATCAGCTATTATTTCAGGTTCACGCTTGCGGAGTAGACTTAAAAAAAATCGAAAGCGATAATGTGTTTCAGCGTATAGAAAAATCGGAAACAGATGCCAGATGAAGGTTGGAAGCTGAGTCAAAACTCCCGTCCTTTCCATTTCACTTTTCCCCCAAAGAAGACTAAAAAGGGGAGAAGCAAGACGTAGATTAAAAAATAAATTTCAAACCAAGCGAACCAGCGCAAATCCTCTTTCCTATCAAGTCTGTTCAGAATTTGATATAAGAACACGTAATCAGCAATAAATTTGATCATTAAAGCTGCAGCGGCCTGCACTACTCCGCCCCAAACTAACATGACAAATGGAGAAATATGCATTAAAAAACCGACAACCATTATTGCCAGACCAACTGGTTTCATATCAAGTCCGCCTTTCCCCCATCTATGTTTTTGGCGAATAAGTGATCTGAAATTTGGGCATGATTTGCTTTCGACGAGATGCTTTAAATCAATAGGATAAATATATTTCCATTCGTTTAATCCAACAATTGCTTGAACAACTGTATAATCTTCAGTGACGCTGAATTTTAATTTTCTATAACCGCCGACTTGATCATAAACCGATTTCCTGAACGAGAGATTATTTCCAATACTTCCAAGCGGATGGCCTAATCCAGCGGCTGCAGCAGCCATACCTAGTATAAACGTCCAGTCCAATGATTGCATTCCTTCAAATGGCTTCATTGATTTTTGAAGCGTAAATCCACCGATTAGTCCAACTTTAGAATCATAACGATTTGCCGTCTGCTCCACCCAAGTCCTGGGTACAGTGCAATCTGCATCTGTGATAAGGATTATTTCTCCTTTTGCAGCTTCAATACCCTGACATAAAGCATTCGCTTTGCCAAAGATAACTGTATCATCTTTCGCATTTATTTTTTTAATATTCGAGTACTGTTTAACAAAATCATTGCAAATCGTTTCAGTATGGTCGGTTGACCCATCATTGACAACAATAATTTCATATAAGGAAAGTGGATATGTCTGATTTGCAATTGACTCAATACAATCATGAAGATTAGCTTCTTCGTTCCTAGCTGCTATAATAACGGAAACAGATAATTTTATGGAGACATGTAATTGGTCCCGATTACGTTTTAGACCAATGAGAAATATCCCCAATTGAATAAGATATAGAATCGTCACAATAAATAGAAAAGTTTGGAATATCATAACTGTAACGTCTTGAAAATAAATTCCTTACTGAGTATAGTATCGAGAATTATTGGAAGATAGGTATTGATTCTATGCGATGTATCACCATTATCGTGGAATAGAAGTATTGAGCCATTATTAGTTTTCTGTATCACCCTGTGTGGAATATCGATCTGCGAATTCAGTATATAGTCCTTACTGTCAACATTCCAGAGCACACAGGTAAGTCCAAGCTCTCGGAGCACATTCATTGTCGTCCAGTCGAAATAACCATAGGGAGGCCGAAAATATTGAGAATGTGTGCCTATAATTGCATCCAACGTTTCTTTTGTTTGTAAAATTTCCTCTCGTACAAATGTCTTATTTTTAAAAATGAGATTCGTATGTGTAAATGAATGATTTCCAATTTGATGCCCTTGTGTATGAATCTCGTGAACCAACTCAGGAAACTTTTGCGCATTTTGTCCAAGAAGAAAAAAAGTCGCCTTAATATTACGGTTTGCTAATGCTTGAAGAACTAGAGGAGTTGCAATAGGATGGGGACCATCATCAAATGTTAGATGTATGTTTTCCGTTGTGTTGAAAAGAATTGATGGAAAAATTTTCTTTAAAATTTGAATATCTAACCTCATTTCCTAATTGCTCGTCCTTTCCAATGCAGAGTGCTTAATTGCCCAATTGCTGATGCAATCACAATATACGGAACGTGTAAAAGCTCTCCAATCAGAAAATAAGGTATTTGAAAGCGCTGCCTAAATAAACGAGCACCAGAACGAAGTGTGAAGTAATCAACAATTGCTTTGATGCCAAATACAAGAATTACAGACAGTAAGAGCTGAGGATCTAAAGGAATTAAAATTACCGTCAAAGTAAAACTTACAAAAAATAAATATAAAGATACAAGGGTAAGAAAGGTTGATTTATCTTCGTATCGGCCGCGCTTATTCGCCCAGCGGATGCGCTGCCGTATGAACGCGACAACTGTATTTGATGATTGCGTAGTAATCACTGCATCCGATTCGGGAGCAAAAACAATCCTGCCAATATTTCTTTTCGCAATTCTATTCATCAATGATTCATCATCATTAGAAGTTCCATTTTGACCAAATCCGCCCGCTAACATAAATACATTTTTTCGATACGCAAGATTCGCTCCGTTGCAAATTATGGGCATTCCTGAGCCTATTAATCCGGCCGCTGTCGTTATAAGTCCAAGAAATTCCATTTGTTCTAGTTTAGAAAAGAATCTTGTAGAAGATTGTTCTGAAACTGGGCCGGCAACAAATGCAACATGTTCATCAAAATGATTAATCATAATTTCAACCCATCTTGGTGGCACGATGCAATCTGCATCTGTAGTAAGGATGATCTCACCAATCGCTTGAGCAATGCCTTTTGTCATTGCCATTGGTTTAGAACCAATTTCTTGTTCTGTTTCAGCTGATAATGACAGTAGACGGACGTTGGGAAATCGTTGTGAAAAGGATTTTACGATGGAAACGGTCATATCTGTAGAGCCATCATCTACAATGATGATTTCGTATTTATGTGCTGGATATGTTTGTCGAATGAGGGCTTGGAGACATTGCCCAATAGATTTGTCTTCGTTTCGTGCTGCTACGATAATAGATACAATCGGCTGGATATTTGCCGGCGGGGCTACCTGAAGTGACAGCAAACCTAGTCGAATACGTGTAATGAAATAAATATAATAAATCGTAAAAATCGTCAGCAAACAGAGCGCTATCGTTTCAATCATTGTATTATGTCTTGGTCTTTTTCCAGAATTGCTCAAATTTAAATGCAGAAATTTGTTGATGTCTTAAAAAGTATATTCCTGCTATGCTTGGAATGAAAATATTGATAAAAAAGAGTATTAACGAGGCATTGAGTGCGGCGGCTTGTGAAATGTTATAGATTGAAAAGAAATAAATTGATCCTGCCTCTCGTATACCAAGATCACCAATCGAAATTGGGAGCAGTGATTTTACGAACATCAACGCACTCGTTCCGATGAATGCATGTGTTAAGCTGATTTTTGAGAAGCCATTTATGAGACAAAACATCTGCAGGATCAATATACCATGAAAAACAAGTGTGTAAAGTACAGTTTTGAATACATGTTGAGATTTGAGAAGTTTAAAGCCCTCCAGTATGCTCTTCAACCACTGTTTCTGAAATCTGGAGGCATTCAGACGGAGACCAATATCCGCAATCATTCCCAAGCGCATAATAATTATGCATGATAGGGAAACAATGAATATTGCTGCTAATAAAATAATCAAAATATTGTTAAATGTTAAACAAGCGATACTCACTAAACCAGCACAGCTTGTAACTATGAATATCTGCACTTTATCCAAAAGCACCAACCCAACCAGATGAGATCGTTTTGCATCCGTGATGTGCAATGCACGTCCAGCGAAGTCACCAATTTCACCTGGTGTAAATGAACCGAGAGAAATTCCAAGCATGACTGAGCCAAATGCCTCTGTAAGAGTCGGAGCATCCTTGACTGAGCGAAGCATTGCCCGCCATTTGAATGTTCGCACACCTATGTTGAAAAATAAAAGCAATGCGGCAAGAAGAATAAAGCGGCTATCGGCAGATTGATAAGCAATAATGACATTCTGCCAATGCACCAAAGAGATAACAAAGGAGAGAACAATAGCACCCACAGCAATACGAGCTGCAAGAGAGATAAATTTCTTCCACGGGTTTCCGGGTTTGTCTGGATCCGTTTTATTTAACTCTGTTTCCATGCAAACTTTCTGAATATACTCAACGGACCAATAAGTGAATTATACAGAATATATAATGCTTCCATGAGAATAAATGAACTACGAAAATTCGAAGCTTCAAAAGTCCGATGAGAATATTTAAACAAAATAATGTCGCCTATTAATTTTGCAGAGAATGCTGTGATGACTACAGGCAGAGTTAAAACGTTGATCAAAAAAAGAAAAGGAGAAATAAAAAGCAATAAATTTGACGAATGATAAATGAAGAAGAAGAACATCATCGGCAAGGGAAAGAACTGAGCAGCCGAGAAATGCCTTTTTCGCTGTTCCATAAACGACCAGAAGTTTATTGGAGGAACAGTAGGAATAAAACTTTCCGGCGTTTTAACATAATGAATCTTCCAGGATGTCTGCCTGCGCACAAGCTGCAAAAACAAGTCATCATCACCACTGATGGACATTTTAATTTTCTCAAATCCATTCACTTCATCATATACTTTTCGTCTGTAGGCAAGATTCCTTCCTGTGCAGAGCCAACCTGCGTTCCAGCCGATCGAGCCAGCCGACCAAACTGCAGCACGAAATTCTTCATATCTAATGAATTTGAAAAATATTTTTTTTATGTATTTTCCTGGAGATGCTTGGATGGGTGGAATTTGATAAGGTGAATAACCAGCTACGAGTCCAACATTTGGTGCAAATGATTTAACCACTTCTTCAATCCAGTGAGGTGGTGGCAAACAATCTGCGTCCGTAAAGCAGAGAATCTCTCCTTTACTTGCTTCAATGCCGGCTCGCAAAGCGTTTTTTTTTGCCGGCATATCGTCCTGCAGATCAGTGATGTCGACGCACGTTATATGAGAATATTTTTTCTTAAAGTCGTCAATGAATTGGCCTGTCCTGTCTGTAGAACGATCATTTATGATAATAATTTCGTACGCTGAATATGTCTGATGCGATAAACACTGGAGAAGCTGGTACATATTCATTTCTTCGTTGCGTGCTGCGACTATAATGGAAATAAAGGGGTGTTCATTGTTCATAGTATTATCCAGGCGCTTTAACCCAATTATCAAACCAATCTGAATGAACAGATAGAAAGCAGCCGCGAGTAACAGAAAAAGGTCGATAATAATTGAAATTTCCATACCATTATCATAATCGGAAATAATGGGTTCTGATGCAACGCCCAATACATGAATAAAAACCATACTCAATCACATCAGCACAATTGAAAATCGCATATATTCCATATATATTGTGAAAAAATATATCACACTTTTAAAGAAAAATAAATGAAACCACTCGTTATAGGATTAGCAGGCGGCACCGGTTCTGGAAAAACTTCGGTTGCAAATAAAATTTTGGATCGTCTTGATAGAAATCATATCGTAGTTCTTCAGCACGATTCGTACTATAAAGACCTTGAAAAACATGGAGGGCTCACGCCGGATAAAATCAATTTTGATCATCCTGATTCGCTTGAGACTGATATTTTAATTCAACACATAGGGCAGCTCTGCGAAGGGAAGATGATCTATCAGCCAATTTATAATTTCGCTACACACCGCAGAATGGTTGAAACACAGCAAATTGCACCAAAAGATATCATCATAATCGACGGCATTTTAATCTTTGTCGAAAAACGGTTGCGCGAGCTGATGGATATAAAAATATTTGTGGATACCGATGCGGATGAACGCTTGATTCGAAGAATACGTCGCGATATTCTTGAGCGCGGACGTTCAGTGGAAACAGTGATGAACCAATACCTCAGCACCGTGAAACCTATGCATCTTGAATTTGTAGAGCCTAGTAAGCACTGGGCAGATATTATCATTCCCCGCGGTGCAGATAATCTTGTTGCGATTGATATGGTAGTGACAAAAATAAAATCGTTGATTGCAGCGAAAGCAGCAGTGAACGAAAAAATATAAACGCATTCAAAGTATTTTTATTTGCTAACATTGATTGACATCTTCTTTTAGTGCCATTCTGTGCATTTCTTGACTCTCCGTCAAAAATGCGATATCTTCATCATAGAAATTATTTCTATCAAAGTTTTTCATTCAATGTGTATCGGAGTTTTGTGATTCAACAGCAAAAGCTTAAATCCATAAAGCGGTCGGTATCTCCAGCAATCACACAAAAAGCTGAAGCGACTTACCATAAGACTATTCTTCCAAACGGTGTCCGCATCATTACGGAAGAAATTCCACATGTGCGTTCGTTGTCGCTTGGTTTTTGGATTGAAACAGGTTCAAGGGACGAATTTACCGCAAATAACGGGATATCTCACTTCATCGAACACATGGTGTTTAAAGGAACAAAGAAAAGAAGCATTAAAGAAATTGCTCAAAGTATTGAATCAGTTGGCGGTTACTTGAATGCGTTCACAAGCAAGGAACATACATGTTATTATGCACGTGTTCTCGATGAACATCTCGAGTTGGCAACAGATGTATTAAGCGATATGGTGTTTCAGCCGACATTTCCTGAGAAAGAATTCGAGAAGGAAAGGAATGTTATTCTTGAGGAGTTGAAGCAGGCAGAAGACGATCCGGACGATATTATCCAGGATTATTTTGAGAAAGCCATTTTCAAAACTCATCCTCTTGGAATGCCGGTGATCGGCACGGCGAAATCGATTACTTCATTTAAGCGCAAGGACCTTGTTCAGTATAGCATGGAAAACTATTCTCCCGCTAATCTTGTTGTTGCGGCAGCTGGCAACCTTCACCATGAAGAAGTTGTGGAATTATCCAGGCGTTACATTGAGAAGTGTACGAATAACACACATGAAAAAGCAGGTCATACTGTTTCTTCATTTGAAAAACCGAGTTCACTGTTATGCGAATATTACAAACCGATTCAGCAAGCACACATTTGTCTAGGGACAATCGGTTTCAATGTGCTCGATGAAAAACGCTTCTCTATGCAAGTCCTTAACACACTTCTGGGGGACGGAATGAGCTCCCGTTTGTTTCAGAACATTCGGGAAAAATATGGATTCGCGTATGCGGTGTACAGCTTCAACAATATGATGCAGGATACTGGTGCTGTCGGTGTCTACATCGGAACAGATAATTCTCACGTACAACGATGCATCGACCTTGTCTGGAAAGAATTAAAATCATTGCGTTCGCAAGGCATCACAAAAGAGGAGCTTACACGTACGAAAGCTCAATTGAAGGGAAGTATGATGTTGGGTATGGAAAACATTCCCAACAGAATGATACGGTTGGGAAGCTCTGAATTATATTTTGGAGAACTTATTGCGCTCGACACGATTATTAAAAAAATTGATGAAGTAACGCGGGAAGAGGTACAGGAGACAGCGGATGAATTATTTAGGGAAGATCGATTTGCAACAGTTATCTTCCATCCGAATGGCAATCACGAAACTACGACAAAATAATTTTACTGTCATGACAAAATTTTGTCCTAATGAAAACATTAGATTCACATAGTGCAAAACCCATGGTCTCTATTTCGCGGAGGGGAAGTGAAATTCAGGGTTCGCCTATCCGAAAGCTGGCTTCCATTGCGGAAGACCGTAAAAGGACAGGAATTCACGTCTACCATTTAAATATCGGTCAACCGGACTTACCGACTCCTTCATCCGTATTCGACGCTATCCGAGCATTTTCTGAGCCAACGATAGCGTATGCACCTTCGAATGGGCTGCCAAGGTCATT
>Ga0182021_10005276_pt1 | contig 15273 bp, 11 predicted proteins | sample 612E3MmetaG_FD_120493 | JGI IMG/M metagenome (GOLD analysis project Ga0182021, IMG submission 120493) | Permafrost microbial communities from Stordalen Mire, Sweden - 612E3M metaG (Illumina Assembly) | ecosystem: Environmental > Terrestrial > Soil > Wetlands > Permafrost | place: Sweden... | reverse complement strand
CTGTTTCTTGCTTTCTACAAAGCCTTTGCGTTCTAATTCGTTTAAGGTGGGGTAGAGGGCGCCGTGACGTAGTTTGATGTTAAAGTCGGTTTCTACCTGTTTTTTTATCTTGTATCCCCATGTTGGCTCGGCTTGGATGATGCGTAATAACTGGATGTCTAGGAGGTTTCTGACTATGTGTTGTACAATTTCTTTTTTGTAGGCTTCCGACATCTGGTTTCCTTGTTTGGGGTTGTTTGTGTATGGGTTGATGTTTGGATTTATTTAGGTTATGTTAATTTTTTTAGTTGTTGTGTTGCGGGGTATGTTTTGGTATGCTTTGGTTATGTCTGAGGGTTTATATCGGGGTTTAGAATAACTATGTAATCAATATATGTCCGAATAAGGACATATTGTACACAGGTATAACAGAAAAACTGTTCTACAAAAACACACAAAATCGGGGAGAAAAGAAAAATGTTCAAACCAAACTCACAAAAAGAGGTTTCAACCAAACTAATGAAAGGACTGATAGATCTAATAATCCTGCAATTCCTCAACACCGAACCCATGCACGGCTACCAAATCATCACAAAAATACGCAAAACCTTCGGCATATACTTCGGACCCAGCACAATCTACCCACTGCTAGGCACACTGGAAAAGAAAGGATTCGTAGACAGCGTTTGGAACATGGATTTTGAGCGACCTAGAAAAGTCTACAAGCTAACAGCTGATGGACAAAGCATGCTAAACTACACTGAAGACTCATTGAATTTGATATGCAGAAAAATAACGACCGCGACCAACTCAGAAATGATACAGCCAACAATCGGCATGATAACCACCAAAAGCAGAAAAACCTTAACATTAGAAGTAACTTAAAACTAGCAAGTAATCTCAAGCTTGCCAGAAATTTTATCTCAAAACTGAATTTCTAAAACATCAAACTCAGTTCTCTTTCTAAAAACTTGTTTTAAATACATCTAAATATAATTGCTATGTACGCTTAGGGTGAACAATTGAAGCAAGCAGAAAGTGAAACATTCGATTTAACCAACCAAACTCTTGAGTTCTGCAGACACATCGCTGGTTCATCCCAAATCGCCTCTATTGCCATTGTAGATAATTATTCAATGAAAAATCCAAGCGAACGCCCAATCCACGAAGTAATGCTCATCATCCACAATTTTCAGCCCCGACTAATGCGTTACTTCAAAACAATCAATAACAAAACCATTTTTGTTTTCGCTGTTGACCAATGGATCTTTGAGCGCGACGTTGACAGGGGATTGTTAGGTGAAGCTATTGCGAGTAAACTTATTTTTCCTCATTCAAGCATTCAAGGCGAGGGCTATTTGCATGAAAAAGAGGTTGCGCTTAAGAAACGTTTGATTGTAGAGTTACTGGAGAATCTGGTTGTGAATTTTCCTGAGCTTGCTCAGAACATCCAGATTAAACCCCAGTACTTCATGTATGAAATATTTTCTAATCGAACCAGAATTTTCCCATTAATCGCTTATGACCTTGCAAAATTAGCTAGTTGCCTTCTGCAAGATGAAGAGGAAGCGCTCAAAGGCTATAACCAAGCACTAAAACAGCTTGAAGCAGAAGAGAAAATCATCAGCGTAAACGGCTACATAACTATATCAAAGAAATTCATCAATCAATGCCAAGACCCAAGAATAAAAATAATCAACCTTTCCAAGAATATGCCTCGTACACTCTTCACATCCATCTTCGGCGTCCTCCCTCAACTAATGAATGTGGTCTCCGAAAACACCGAGGCTTTTCTCAGAACACAAAAAATCCATTGGAAGCGCCAACCTGATTCAAGCGGTTCGTATATTGATCCGCAGAAATACATTTTTTTCTCAACCTCAGAAGGGCTTGTTTCACTCGCCGATAAGATTGACATCAAAGGCTTTGCCGAAAAGATGCTCCTTAATGGAGAGAACGCAAACATCGAGGTTGAACCTGTGGGCGGCATGTTAAACGACGTTTACTTAATCAAAACCCATGGGAAAGGCAGTGAAACCAAAGTCTTAGCGAAGCGTTTTAAAGATTGGTCGGGTCTAAAATGGTTCCCCTTAACACTGTGGTCTTTTGGAGCCCGATCGTTTGCTGTTGCAGGTCAAGCTCGTTTGGCAAAGGAATATGCGATAAGTGAGTTTTTGCACAGCGAAGGATTTAATGTCCCCAAAATTTTGCATGTTAGCAATGCAGAACGAATTATTTTCATGGAATACATTGAGGGGGAAAACCTTAGTGAAGCCATTAAACGGTTGGCAACGTCAAAGGACCCCGCAACAACTGCGGATGTTTGCGATACAGTTGGCAGAGTAGGCGAGTTATTTGCCCGCGTTCATTTCCACAACGTTGCCTTAGGCGATACCAAACCAGATAATGTACTCATAAAGGAAGATGGAACAATTTTCATGATTGATTTTGAGCAAGCGACAAAAGACGGTGACCAAGCATGGGACGTAGCAGTTTTCCTCTATTACAGCGGGCACTATCTTCAACCGTTCTACAGCAACGCTAAAGCTGAAGCCGTCGCAAAAGCATTCATAGCCGGCTACCTAAAAGGCGGCGGAAACATAATCAACGTTAAAAAAGCCGGGGCACCCAAATACACGCGGGTTTTCAGCATCTTCACACCGCCACCAACAATGCGCACCATTTCAGATATCTGCAAAAAAACAGAGCAAAAAGAAGAAAAAATTCTTGGTCAGCAACCAAATTGAACTGACCTTCTATAGCGGATACAACGAGATAGTTGGAAACAAGAACTCCTCCAAGACCAAGGAACCAAGGTTTTCTTAGATTTTGAACAATCCTTCAATTTGCTGCTAAATTCTTCACAAATAGTTGAAATGGTCAAGGAAATTATTCCAAACCCCACTTTATGGTGCACACTGAAAATCAGCCGTCATTCAAAAAATACTGCAACAACGTGCTACCGATTAATGAAGCAAAAGAGTATTTCTTGGATTAATTAACAATCAACTATCCGGCATCACGAGTAGTGGTGTCACACTGCAAAGTTCAAGCTCTCAGCTGTTGACGTTTCAGCACTTTCTTCAAAGCTGCCAATAAGAACAAGTTGTTTTTTGCTCTTCACAGGTACACGCTTTTTGGATTGTACTTCCTATCAAACAATTGCAATATAAGAGCTCAACAAAGTTGGCTGTTGATTGTTCGATGCTCGAAGAAGCCCAGCATTAGGCAATGGAGACAATTCCTCGAATTTTTTAATGTTGGAAAACATGTTTTCGGCTTCTTCGAAGTTTCGAAGCAGCTCGGAAACACGGGGGTCTCCACAACTTGAAGAGAACTAAGAATACACCAACTCCCGCTCGGAAGAGTTATTTACCTAAATTAGAATTATTTACTTGAGGATTTTTCATGAGTCAATTCTACTATAAGGGCTTATACAGAGTTAAGGTTGTTACAGAAAGTGAAGGCTACTGGATTGTTGAAGCGTTAGAAGACTTTAAGGATTGTATTGACGGCGAAAAGGTCCCTGTTAAAGCAGGCGAAACACGTATCGTGCAGCCGAAGGATGTGATAAAGAAAGATGATTTGACCCCAATGGTGCCTGAACATTCTTATGAGCTACAGTTGGAAAAGAAAGTAAAACGCATGGTTACGGAATACGAAAAAGAAAAGAAAAAAGAAACCCAAGCTTAGCTTTAACGATTTTGTGGAAAGGGAAATCTGAGGGTGAAGTTTACGCCCTTTCCTTTCTCACTCTCGAACCCTACGGTTCCACCCATCGCTTCAGTCAATTTTTTAACTACAGGTAAACCGAAGCCTTGACCTTTAGCCTTTGTAGTGAAAAGGGGGGTGAAAATTTTGGCTTTAGCTTCATCAGACATTCCTTCTCCAGTATCCTCAACGCTAATTAACGCTTTATCTCCCTGACATACGGCAGAAACAGTTAATTTTCCTCCGCTTGACATAGCTTGTATGGCATTAGAAATCAGGTTGGTCAGAATTCGTTTTAAGTAGGAAGGGTCTAGTTTAAGATGTGGATAATCTTTCTGAATTGTAAATGCACACTTAATGTCTGATGTGAGCGGAATGGAGGTTAATACTTCTTTAATTATTTTTTCAACGTCAACTTCTGCCATTTGCGGAGCGGTCGTTCTTCCGATGTCTTGAAGGTCCGCAACTATCTTGTTTATGTAAAATAACTGTTCCTCAATGAATGCAATGCTTTCGTTAAGGTTTTTCTTTGCGTCATCATTAGACAACTCGTCCACTTCTTTCTTTGCTAAATAAAGCTCGCCGACGATTGATTGAAGCGGGTTTCTGATATCGTGGCCAACCATGCCAGCAGTTTTGCCGATGGTAGCTAAGTTTTCAGATTGCACTATCTTTTGTGTTTGCTCTTTAACCTGCGTCTCCAAGTCTTCGGTGTGAAGTTTCTTCTCTGCTTCCCATTTTTTCATTTCAGTGATGTCTGAAAAGGATAGGACGGCTCCAAAGATTTTTTTCTCGCCAGTTATGTAGGGTCTGATTCGCATTTGGTACCAGTGGTTTCTGTCGTTAATTTCATGTCTAACAGTACTTAGTTTGCTAATCGATGTCAGGAGTAGCTTTTCCAAGTCTTCTATGTGAATTGCCAAACGCACGTCAGTGAGCGGATGTTCTGCATCTGATGGCATAATGCGCAGGAGTTCTTGGGCTGAAGCGGTAAACCGTTTTATTTTAAGGTCAGTATCTACAATTACAACAGCAGTATCGATGTTGTCCATTAGGTTAGCAAGGTCATCGTTTAAGTGAGAAAGGGTTTGGTTTCTGTTCTTGAGTTCATCGTTTAGTGTTGTTAATTCTTCATTAGCGGACTGCAACTCTTCTTTGGATGTTTCCAATTCTTCGTTTGTGCTCATAAGCTCTTCATTGCTTGACTGAACTTCCTCGCTTGCTGAGCGTAACTCTTCATTTGAAGCTTCCTGTTGTTCAATGACGGTTTGCAACGTTTGTTTAGTTGAGTCTAAATCTTCAATAAGCTCTTTTATTTGTTGATTCTTAGCCAACTCTGATTGGGTGCTGGCGTGTTTTGGCGACTTTTGTAGTTCTATTGACCTTTTTTTCTCAAACAAAACTAGAAAGAAAGGGTCTTCTTGTTTTTCTATTTTAAAAGGTTTTACTTGAACGGTAACTATTTTTGTCTGTCCATCTTGTTCATAACGTACCGTCTCGCAAACGTCTTTTTTTGATTTTTTTGATCTGTGGATTGTGGTTTGAACAGTAGGTCTCAGTTCTTTTCGAACTATGTTAGTTACATTAAAACTTGCGTTTCCAGGTTCAATCGAGATAAAAGGATTAACTTGCCCGCGAAAAACAAGGATGTCTGAATTGCTGTTAACTAGCAGCGTAGCTGGAACATACGCTTTCATTAACAACTGGTCAACTTTCTCTTTTAACTTATTTATTGTATCAGTCGTTTTAGGCAAAATAAGTGGAATTTTTTCCGTGGAATAACCGAATGGAAGTTTCATTGGTAATTCGGCGGGGGGGTGACCGCTTTTTTTCTTAAAGATTACGCCGCTTTTCATAATTGAATCAAACAAGGTTGCAAATTTGCCCACTGTTTCAGATTCGCCTAAAACAAGGTATCCGTTGGGTTTTAGTGAGTAATTGAATACTGATATTATTCTTTCTTGGAGCTGCGATTCCATATATATTAACAAATTGCGGCAGACAATTAAATCGATGTTAGAAAATGGAGGATCCTGTGTAAGGTCGTGTTTTGCGAAAACGCACATATCGCGAATCTGCTTGATTACTTGGCAGTTTCCATTAAAGCTGGTGAAGAATCGTTTTATTCTGGTGTCGGAAACATTGTCCTGTATGTTATTGAGATAGATTCCTCTCCGGGCTCTCTCAATGTTCTTTCCGTTAACGTCGGTTCCGAAAATTTGGGTTGGAACATTCAGCAAGTTTTTTTCTTCAAGGAATTCTGTAAGTGCAATAGCTATAGAGTAAACTTCTTCGCCTGTTGAGCAAGCTGGAATCCACACTCTTATGGGGTGACGGCCAGATTGCCTATTCTCAACGAGTGCGGGGAACGCTTTTTCTTTTAGCACCAAGAAGGTGTTGGGTTCTCTAAAGAAGGTTGTCACGCTTATCAGAAGGTCATCAAATAATGTTTGTTGCTCTTCAGGATGCGCCCGAAGAAACAAAACGTATTTTTTCGTATTTTCGATCTTATTTAAGACCATGCGGCGGCTAATTCGCCGATTGATTGTGGTCTTCTTGTAGTTGGAGAAATTAACGCCGAATGCCGCTTTTAATATAGTGAATATTACTTGAGGTTCTTTTTCATCTTCATCTGAAAGTTCTGATTCATCCATTTTTTGGCGAGTAATCTCGGGGTGTTTGGAGATTAGGGATAATTCTTTCGCTATATGTTCTGGACTGAGAACAAAGTATACGGTTTCCGCGGCAATAGCGCTTTTGGGCATATCAGGATACTGGGCTGATTTTGGATCTTGCGCAAAGGTGATTCCGCCTTCGGCTTTTATAGCTTTTAACCCTTCAGTTCCGTCAGTTCCAGTGCCAGAGAGTATTATGCCGATTGACAGCGTTTTGCGCTCATCAGCTAAAGACTTTAGAAACTCGTCTATGGGTTTGAAGGATGACGTTTTAGGATGAAGCGTGAGACCGCCATTCTCAATGGTCATTGACGCTCCGGAAGGAATCACATAGACATTGTTTGGCTCGACTTGCATGCCATTCTCAATTTTACAGACGGGCATTTTGGTTGAGCGTGAAAGTATTTCAGGCAACATGCTTTCTTGATTTGGGGCGAGATGCTGTACAACCACGAAAGCTAAACCAGTGTCCACGGGTAAATTTTGCAGCAAAATTTTAATGGCATCTAGGCCACCAGCAGACGCACCTATACCGACAATCGGGAAAGCCTGCATAATCTTATCTCTTTTATTGCTTTCCGGATTTGATGCGCTGAAAACAATCACCTATAATCGTAACTTTAGCTCCTAAGTAAGTTATAAGGTTTAAGAAACATTTATTCAGTCAGGCGAAATTTTGAAGCTAAATTAAACAAATGTACCTACATAATGTGGTTTCTCGTATGTTCGTTTTTTCCGTGTGCCAGCCTCATAAGTTTTTAGTCGCTACCAACAGTTTTGTAAATGAAAAATTTTGTTTTAGGATAGAATACTTTTTGAAAAACTGCGTTGTTTACCCTTTTTCCATAGATAGTCTACAAGATAGTGGCAATTCTATAATGAATTTGGTTTCTTTGTCTTTTTTGGCTTTCAAAAATACCTATTCCGCTTTGGAGCATTCAGCATGTAGGAAATCTGCTTAAATTACCTAAAATACCAGAAAAACCTAAATTCCATTCCAATAAACCCATCGAACACCCAAAAACAAGCCTATAAAGGGGAAATACCTTAAATCTAAGTCTCAAGCATTGTTACAAAGTTTAAAAAATTACCCTAACAGGTATGGCTTCATGGCTGAAAAACGAGATTACTACGAGATTCTGGGCGTACAAAAAGAGGCATCTAAGGATGGAATCAAGGATGCTTACCGAAAACTAGCCATGCAATTCCATCCTGACCGCAATAAAGATGCAGGCGCTGAAGAGCGGTTCAAAGAAATCAGCGAAGCATATGCCGTTCTCAGCGATGACCAGAAACGGCAGACATACGATAACCTTGGGCACCAAGGCTTCGACCAACGATACACCAGCGAGGATATTTTCCGTGGAGCGGACTTCGACTCAGTTTTTCGTGACACGGGTTTCGGTGATATATTTCGCACCTTCTTTGGAGGCGGAGGATTTCAGGGGTTTGAGGAGCGCAATCGTGGACAAGACCTTGCTTACAACTTGGAAATAACTCTTGAAGAAGCAGCCAGGGGCACAGAAAAAGAAGTTGAAATTCCAAGAACTGAACGCTGCGACGTCTGCGGCGGGTCAGGTGCAAACCCAGGCACATCCGCTAAAATCTGTCCCAGATGCGGCGGCGCAGGTAAAATCCAGAACATACGCAAAGCTGGCTTCGCTACCTACATGCAGGTTTCTGTTTGCCCCGTGTGCAAAGGCAAAGGCAAAATCATAGATTCGCCTTGCACAAACTGCCGTGGCGCGGGATTGGTGAGGAAACGGCGTAAAATCACAGTTAAAGTGCCAATGGGCATCGACGAAGGCTATCAGCTTAGATTGAGGGGCGAAGGCGAAATGGCTGATCCAGAAGGCGAACCAGGAGACCTCTACGTGGTCGTCCACGTTAAACAGAACCCACAGTTCATCAGGGAAGGCGACGACCTTTGGCACGTTGCAATCATCACTTATCCCCAAGCCGCATTGGGCGCCGAAATCACAGTGCCCACGCTTGAGGGACCAACAACCGTTAAAGTACATCCTGGAACTCAGGTTGGTGAAACTATAACGTTGCGAGGCAAAGGCATGCCACGGTTCCGCGGTTACGGCAAGGGCGATTTACAGGTGCGCATCGGCATTGCAGTTCCAGAGAAGCTTACAAATCCACAGAAAGTGCTTTTGGAGCAACTTGCGAAAGAATTCGGCTCGGATGTAGCGAGTAAGAGCCATAAATTCCACCTCTAAGCTAAGGGTTAACGGTTGCAATATTGACTGTTGCTTTTGTTCCATTGGTTTACTTTAGGCAGCAAAGGGCAAAAAAATAATGCTTGTTACTTGAGGGCGTATATTTTGAAGTTATATTCGCCTGTTGCGAGGTTGAAGGTTGCTTCTGATTGTCCTTTGGTTGCGTTGAGGTCGGCGAGTTTTGGGTTGGGAGTTTGAAATGTGAGGGGTCCCTCGATTTTTCCGATGGGGGTGGGGTCGATGACTTTGCCTGTGGCTTTGCCGTAGGCGAAGATGGGTTTGCCTTCACTGAATATGATTGATTTGATGTCGACTTCACTTGTCCCATCGGGTTTCATTAGAATATTGTGGGTGCTCATGATGAAACCTGGAGCTTTACCGCTGATTTTCCCAGCAAGCGTTATGTCTAGTACTGCGCCTTTTGGGCTGAATTCTTTGATGTTGACTGAGGTTGTGTTTTCTTTTCCTTCAAAAAGCAGTTCTCTTTCCATAAAATCACCAAATGCTAAAGCTCGTTATGAGAACATAAAGAGTTGTGGTTGTGGAATCACAGCAACAGATCGAATTCAAAGGTTATTAATCAAAGCTGCAGTTGACAGATTTTCGTGGAAATCGTCTATATAATAACAAGTTTTATTTTACGCTAATTGATTTCTTGGATAAGGAATGGGAATTTGAGGGCTTCATTAGCGTTTGTTTTTGTGACGATTTTATTTTTATCCATATTATCGGTACCTTTTTCCGTGATGGGTGCTCAAAAGGTTTCTGTGGAATGGCCGATGTTCCATGGGAACCTCTCTCACAATGGTGCAGGAACAGGCGATCCTGTACTAACGCCAAAGCTGCTGTGGAATTTCAGTACTGGGAACTGGGTTTTGTCGGCGCCCGCAGTTGTAGGTTCGGTTGTCTACGTGGGTTCCATTGACGGCAACGTTTATGCCCTGAACGCTGCAAAAGGCGCTCAACTTTGGAGTTTTAACACAGGCAAAGGGGTTTGGTCGTCTCCAGCAGTAGTAAATGGCGTCGTTTATGTGGGCTCTTGGACTAGCATTTATGCTTTGAATGCGACCAGCGGAACCCAACTCTGGAATCACATCCTCCTCAAAGGTGAGGGCGACTACGTTGTTTCGTCTCCAGCAATAGTCGACAACGAAGTTTTCATAGGTGCTGATGGCGGCAGCCTTTATGCCTTGATCGCCACTGACGGAACACTGCTCTGGAGCTACAAAACCGGCAATGAGCTTGCTTCTTCGCCTGCCGTCGTCGACGGAGTTGTCTATGTCGGTTCGTGGGATGGAAACATCTATGCTTTTAACGCCACCAGCGGCTCCAAACTATGGAGCTTTACCACTGGTGACGTGGTTAATTCGTCTCCAGCCGTCGTCGATGGCGTAGTCTATATTGGTTCATGGGACAATTATGTGTATGCTTTGAACGCATCAGACGGTGCCAAACTCTGGAATTACAATGCAGGCGGCATGGTTGCTTCGTCTCCCGCGGTTGCAGGCGGCATAGTATACATAGGGTCGTGGAACGACAACTTTTACGCATTGAACGCTTCTATCGGCAGCCAACTTTGGAACTATACTACCGGTGATGTGGTTGGTACGGCGCCTGTTGTTGTAGGCAACGTGGTCTATGTTGGCTCGAATGATTATAACCTCTATGCTTTCAACACAACTAACGGCGCTAAATTCTGGAATTTCACCAGCGACGGCGTGGCTGGTTCTCCCGCGTTTGTCGACGATGTAATCTACTATGGCGGGGGCAACGATGTTTACGCTTTAGGCGATTCACACCCATCTGCTTCGCCTTCGTCATCTAACACTTTACCCATTGTAGTTGGGGTAGCCGCGGCTGTTATTGTTGGCACAGCGATTTTATTAGCTTCTAATAAGCTAAAAACTAAGCCTAAAAATCCCTATTCCAGATTGCAATCAAGTTAAAAATAAATTTCAAAAAAAATTAAAAAAAGAAAAGAATAATTGTTTATTTTTTTTAGGCTTTTTTGTCGAGTTGTTTGCGTAGTTCAGCGTAGGTTGCTTTGATGTCTTCGATGCTGCCTTCGTCTTCGATTGTGCTGGTATCGCCGAGTGGTGCTCCAGTTAAGACTGCTTTGAGGAGTCTGCGCATGATTTTGCCGCTGCGGGTCTTGGGGAGTTTGGCTACGATTATGACAGCATCGGGGGTTGCGATTGGTCCGATTGTGGTTCTGACGTGTTTTGTGAGTTCTGCTCGTAGTTCATCCGAGGGTTGGAATCCTTGGCGTAGTACGACGAATGCAACTGGGACTTCGCCTTTGACTGCGTCTTCTTTGCCCATGACTGCTGCTTCGCTGACTGCAGGGTGGCTGACGAGTGCGCTTTCGAGTTCGACGGTGCCGATTCTGTGTCCTGCTACTTTGAGGACTTCGTCTGCTCTTCCGAGTAACCAGAAGTATCCATCTGGGTCACGGATTGCGTAGTCGCCCACATAATAGATACCTGGCCATTTGCCGAAATATGTTTGTTTAAAGCGATCTGCATCTTTCCAAACGGTTTGCAGCATTCCTGGCCAAGGAGACTTTATCACTAGGTAGCCTTTGCTTCCTTGTGGCACTGACTGCCCTTTTTCGTCGACGATATCAGCGTTAACTCCTGGCAACGGAAGCGTGGCTGAGCCTGGTTTTAGTGGTGTCATTTCTATGCCTGAGGCTGGGGCAATCATAAAGCCGCCGGTTTCTGTTTGCCACCAAGTGTCGATTATTGGTAAGCGTTCTTTGCCGATGACGCGGTAATACCATTTCCATGCTTCGGGGTTGATGGCTTCGCCGACTGAGCCGAGTTCACGTAGAGTGGACAGGTCGTGTTTGTTAACCCATTCTTCACCGAATTTCATGAACATACGCACAGCGGTTGGGGTTCCGTAGAGTATGGTGATACCGTGGTTTTCAATCATGCTCCACCAGCGGTCTTGTGCGGGGAAGTCTGGTGTACCTTCGAAGAGGAAAGCGGTTATGCCGTGGCTCAAGGGTGCATATACGTTGTATGTGTGACCGGTAATCCAGCCGATGTCCGCAACGCACCAGTAGATATCTTCGTCGTTGGGGTTAAAAGCCCATTTCAGAGTCCAGTAAGCCCAAACGAGGTAGCCTCCAGTGCCGTGTTGGACGCCTTTTGGTTTTCCAGTTGTTCCTGAAGTGTAGAGGATGAACAGTGGGTCGGTTGATTTCATGCTTTCTGGTTCAACGTAAGCATTTGCGCCTGCTGCTGTGAGCGCATCGTGGTACCAAACGTCTCGTCCTTCTTTCATTTGGACGGTTTGGCCTGTGCGTTTGACAACAAGGACTTTCTCGATGTTTGGCATCAAGGGTGTTGCGCGGTCTGCGTTGTCTTTGATTCCTACTGGTTTGCCTCTGCGGAAGCTGCCGTCTGCGGTTATGAGGATTTTTGCTTCACAGTCGTTAACGCGGTCTGCGAGGGCTTCAGCGCTAAATCCTGAGAAGACAACGGTGTGAACTCCTCCGAGTCTTGTGATTGCAAGCAAACTGATTGGCAACTCTGGAATGACGGGTAAGAAGACTGCGACGCGGTCGCCTTTTTTGACGCCCAGGTCTTTAAGTGCTTTTGCGAGTTTGTTTACTTCGCGGTATAGTTGGTAGTAAGTGTAAGTTTTTACTTCACCCATCTCGCCTTCCCAAATGTAGGCAAGCTTGTTTTTGCGCGCGGTTTTCACATGGCGGTCAAGTGCGTTGTAGCATATATTGAGTTCTCCATCGGGGAACCATTTGTAGAACGGCGGGTTCGAGTCATCCAACACTTGGGTTGGAGCCTTAAACCAGTCGATGGCTTTTGCTTTTTCTGCCCAGAACTCTTGAGGGTTTTTAATGGATTTTTCCCATTCTGCTTTGCGTATTTCTCCAGAAGAAACCTTCGCAATACTTGGACTGTATCTATCATTGAAAGGTAAACTATCTGACATGTCTATCATTCCTATAGATGCTGGGAAGAATTAGGCTTAGAGAATATAAGTTTTTTCAGTGATTTTTTGTAAAATAAAAAAGAAAAGACTATATTTGACATATTTATGTTAAAAATTAGGCATCTTTAAGCAAGCATGCAACCCAGAATTTTAACTGATTTAAAAAGAAAAAAGGGTAAGTTGGAAATTTATTTTTTGACGGGCAGAATTGGCAGAACCGCTTTGTTGTGCGCTTCGTTTAAGACTTCTGCGAGACCAAGGTAGACTGCGCTTGCGCCGCATATTACGCCTTCGATTCCCACGAACGTGTTGAATGTTATGGAGCCGGATAGGACTGGGTTGTTAGTTAACTCTCTTATCGCCAACATAAAGAACAATATGAAGAGGCTGCCGAATACGAATTGTAGTGCCCGGTTAGCTTTTAGTGTGCCAAAGAACATGCCGAAGGTAAAGATGCCCCACATTATGAAGTATGCTGCTAACGAAGATGCAGAGGGACCAGCAAAGCCTGTGAGTTTAGGTAGAAGCAAAAGCATGACAAGACTCCACCAGAATAAGCCGTAAGATAAGAAAGCGACTGTGCCGAATGTGTTGCCTTTTTTGAATTCCATGATGCCAACGATAATCTGTGCTATGCCACCGTAAGCGATGCCCATCGCCAAAACTACGGTGTCCAATGGAAAGACGCCGGCGTTGACAAGGTTCAAAAGTACTGTTGTTAATCCGAAGCCTAAGAGTCCGAGTGGTGCAGGATTAGCTAATTTTTCTGTTATGCTCATTATTGTTTTCCCCGATTGGATGTTTTAACTGAATTCAACATTCTTTTTTATAAAGCTTTGGAAATTGAGCATTTCTCTTCTGGAAGTTACAAATTCGCTAACTTCTGGAAGGCAACTTTTGAACACGGTATACTTGAATGACCGACAGGTAACGACCCAGCTAATTACATAGCTATTATGCAACAACCGGCTCTTCATCGCTCAAGTGTTTTTTATGGTAAATAACGCTGTGTTTGTAGAGCGAGATAACTCCCACCAACAAAACTGCCAAACTCAAAAGCCAAAGAACCCACGCAAAAACGTCTCCATTGAGGGCTATTTGTTTTTGCCACTGCCAAGGAAAATCTACAACGTTCCCAAGAGGCCACGCACCAATAACCTGATAAGTAAACCCAAAAGCTGTCAACAATATTGCAACGTACGGCTTATCAGCAGGGGCTTGAGGGCTTATTCCATGAAGGCTGTAACTGCAAAGCATTATTGCACCGATAATTAACGCTGAGAAACTTGTCACGAAAAAAATCGGGTCTATAAAACTTCGTGGTAAAACCGTACTGATTTCTGAGGGTGGGTAACATGTGATGTCTTTTCCTAAGTCAAATATGGTCCAGCGGCTAAGCAGAACGGAAGTCAGATAGAATACACCGTAGGATGCTAAAAATATGCCCAGAGATAATTTGCGGTTTGTTACATAATTAGAAAACTTGTTTAGATGAGTTTGCTTTTGGCTGTTGCTGCTCATTGATGGTCCTGACTTAAATTATTTTTAGCGGCTTTATGATATATTAGTTTTTGAATTTTTTTAGAAGAAAATCTACCCTCTACATGCAACATACAAAGTTGTTGTTGCTGCTATATTCTGCACACCGGTTGCAACAACAACCATCATTAACTAACCCTAATCAAAACGACTAATCCCCACAATACAATGTAAGTTCAAAGCTTAAATGGAACAAACTCGTTTCTCTTCCAAAAGAGGCAAAATCTGTGGCTAACGAAATAATCCAAGATGGCGACTACGTTCTAATCTACTTGGACGCTCGCAGAACTTACATGATAAAGATGCAGGCAGGACAAACCTTCCACACCCACAAAGGCTACCTGAAACTCGATGAACTCATCGGGAAACCATATGGTGAACCCATCAAGAGCAGCATGGGCATCTACTTCACCACCCTAAAACCCATCTTAACCGATTATATCATGAAGTCCAGCCGCAATACACAGATCATTTACCCCAAAGACGCCGCCTTAATCGTCATGTTCAGCGGCATCGGACCAGGCAGCCGCGTAGTCGAATCAGGCACAGGCACAGGGTCGTTAACCACTGCTTTAGCGCAATATGTTGGAGATACAGGTAAAGTGTACACTTACGAGTTGCGCCCCGAGTTTCAGAAGAACGCGAAAAAGAATCTTGAACGCTCAAAACTCGTCAACCGCGTAGACATGAAAAGCGGCGATGTAACAGTCACCGGATACGAAGAACGCGATGTTGACGCTGCAATTTTGGACCTCGCAGTCCCATGGCTTGTAGTTCCGCATGCTTATACAGCCCTCAAACCCTCAGGAGTCCTCATCTCGTTTAGTCCAACAATCGACCAAGTTGTAAAAACCACTGAAGCACTCCGCGAAAACGGCTTTGTATTCATCGAGACTGTTGAGTGCTTGATGCGTACCATGCAGGTGGAACGTGGAAAAACCCGGCCTAACACAATGATGACGGGTCACACTGGCTACATTACTCACGCAAGAAAAATCCTCAAGCTACCCGTCCAAGAAACCCCGCAGACGCAGGCACTTTCCCAAGAAGTAATGCCAGAAGTAACTGTAGAAGAACCACAGGTTGAAGAAACAGAAAATAATGAAGAATTGGCAGAAGAAGAAACTGCCTAGACCTTATCTTTCATTTTGTGTTTTGCGGCCTCAGGCATGGGCATACTGAGT
>Ga0182021_10005275_pt1 | contig 15274 bp, 17 predicted proteins | sample 612E3MmetaG_FD_120493 | JGI IMG/M metagenome (GOLD analysis project Ga0182021, IMG submission 120493) | Permafrost microbial communities from Stordalen Mire, Sweden - 612E3M metaG (Illumina Assembly) | ecosystem: Environmental > Terrestrial > Soil > Wetlands > Permafrost | place: Sweden... | reverse complement strand
GCGAACGGATCGCTGCGGGACCAGAAAATAAGACGGCGGCCGGCGAATAGCCGGCCGCCAATTCGTTTCCTTCCCCTACCTTTCGTTGGTAGGAAAACGCTGCGGAGACGAACCCGTGAAGCTCGGAAATCTCGACATCACCAAGTCTGGACTCGTTCAGCTGTCCAACATGGGAACTCGGACGCCGCGCTCGCGGGCGACATCGATCGCCCGTTCGTAGCCGGCATCCGCATGACGTATGACCCCCATGCCCGGATCGGTCGTGAGCACGCGCTCCAGTTTCTGGGCCGCCAGATCGCTGCCATCGGCAACGACGACCATGCCCGCGTGCTGCGAGTAGCCGATCCCCGTTCCACCGCCGTGATGTATTGACACCCAGCTCGCGCCGGCCGATGTGTTGACCAACGCGTTGAGCAATGGCCAGTCGGCGATGGCATCTGAGCCGTCGCGCATCGCTTCCGTCTCGCGGTTGGGCGATGCGACCGAGCCCGAGTCGAGATGATCCCGACCGATGACGATTGGAGCCGACACCTCACCGCTGGCGACCAGCTCGTTGAAGCGCACGCCGGCGCGTGCGCGTTCGCCGTAGCCCAGCCAGCAGATGCGCGCCGGTAGGCCCTGGAAGGGCACGCGCTCCTCGGCCATCCGGATCCAGCGCGCCAGTGATTCGTTCTCCGGAAAGAGCTCGAGTACGGCCTCGTCCGTGCGCTTGATGTCAGCGGGGTCGCCGGACAGGGCGACCCAGCGAAACGGGCCCTTGCCCTCGCAGAAGAGCGGCCGGATGAAGGCCGGCACGAAGCCCGGGAAGTCGAAGGCGTTGTCCACGCCGGCCGTCTGTGCCTGGGCACGGATGTTGTTGCCGTAGTCGAAGGTGACCGCGCCGGCCGACTGGAGCGCGAGCATCGCGCGAACCTGCTCAGCCATCGAATTCATTGCGCGCGTCACGTACTCGTCCGGGTCGGTCGTGCGCAACGCGGCCGCCTGCTCGAGTGTCACGCCCGCCGGCACGTAGCCATTCAACGCGTCGTGGGCTGATGTCTGGTCCGTGATCACGTCGAAGCGCTCGCCGCGGCGTACGAGCTCCGGCTCAATCTCCGCGGCATTGCCGATCAGTGCGATCGAGGTGGCGCGCCCATCGGCGGCGGCCTGCCGCGCCCACGAAAGCGCCTCTTCCAAGGACTCGGTCACGTCGTCGATGTAGCCGGTCTCGTGCCGCCGCCGGGCGCGCGCCGGGTCGACCTCGATGACCAGCGCCACGCCCTCGTTCATCGTCACGGCCAGCGGCTGGGCGCCGCCCATACCGCCCAGGCCGGCAGTCAGCACGACGCGGCCATGCAGCGTGCCACCGAAATGCTGGCGGGCCAGCTCGGCAAACGTCTCGTACGTGCCCTGGAGGATGCCCTGCGTGCCGATGTAGATCCACGAGCCCGCCGTCATCTGGCCGTACATCGTCAGGCCCTTCCGCTCGAGCTCGCGGAAGGTGTCCCAGTTGGCCCACTTGCCGACCAGGTTCGAGTTGGCGATTAGCACGCGCGGCGCCCATTCATGCGTGCGGAAGACTCCCACGGGCTTGCCCGACTGGACTAGCAACGTCTCGTCGTCCTGCAGCCGGCGCAGCTCGCGCACGATCGCGTCGAATGCTTCCCAGGAGCGCGCGGCACGGCCTGTTCCGCCGTAGACGACGAGGTCCTCCGGCCGCTCGGCAACCTCAGGATCGAGGTTGTTCATGAGCATGCGCAGCGCCGCTTCCTGCGGCCAGCCGCGGGCACTCAGCTCCTTGCCGCGTGGCGCCCGGACGACGCGCGACCCCGTTGCGATCGCCATGCTCCCGAGTCTAGTCCGGCTCCGACGTGGTGACGTCAACAACATCCCCTCGCATCGCGGCAACGAGGTCCGCAGGTTTGATGTGGATGTTCACGCCGCGCCGGCCGCCGCCAATGGCGACCTTGTCGAGCATCTCGATCGACGCGTCGGCGATCACCGGCCAGGCATTGGTCGAACCGAACGGGGTGATAGCGCCGCGCTCGTAGCCGGTGACCGCCCTCGCCTCGTCCGCGTCCGGCAGCGACATCCGCTTGACGCCAAGGTGATCACGCAGCTTGGCCCAGTCGAAACGCCGACCACCGGGCACGAGCACGAACAGGAAGTCGTTCTCGGCGCGACGGACGACGATCGTGCGCAGCAGTTGGCCAAGCTCGATGCCCTGGAGCTGTGCGCTTTCCTCTGGGCTGCCGGCCGGCCTCGTTTCGACAACCTTGTGCGCGACTTCGTGCTCGGTGAGCCACTTTGTCGCCGGGGTCGCCGGCAGGTCGGTCACAGCTCGCGGCGCATGACCGGAAAGCGCTCGTCGTCGACAGCCAGGGCGAAGCCCAGCGCCTGCCAGAAGCCGGGCCGCGCCGCGCTGGCCTCGTTCTCCGGCCTCGTGAGATCCGGGTAGGCCTCGACCGCCGCGAAACCGCGCTGGGCGAGATCGGAGCAGACGTCGTCGACCAGCTCACGGGCGTAGCCCTTGCCACGGGCCGCGGCGGTCGAGGCGATGCACGTGATGACTGCCGGCAGAGGCGCATCGGGCAGCTGCTTGTAGAGGTCCCGCAGCCGCACCGCGCGCGGATATGCCGACAGCGGGCCGAACTGGCAATAGGCCACTGCCTCGTCGTCGACGAGCATGACTTTGGCGTACGAGCCGAAGACTCCGCGGCCTCGATCGAGGAGCGCGAGCTTGCGCGGCACTCCCACACGCAGCGGCCGCTCGCGCTCCGTCCGTGGCGCGAACGGGTTGTCGACGGAAAGGGAGAACAGATCGTCGTCCGCCGCCCACTCGCCCGGCAGCGCCGCCCGCCCGCCCTCGGCCGCAGCGGCGGCGAACGGGTTTTCCAGCTCCGGCTCGAGATCGGCCGGCGCGAATGGGTTGTCGTGCAGGCCGAAACGCGGTTGGGGCCTGGACGGCGGAGCCACGACCTCGAGCCACGATGGGCGGCTGCTCTTCGAACCGCGCTCGGCGTCCTCCCAGTAGTCGCACGTTCGATGGTCGAAGCGCGGGTCGGCGCACGGCGGAATGAGCGCGAACGTTGCGCTGTCGCCAACCTCGACTATGCGCCGGCCAGTCATCGGAGGCCTAGCTTGCTCCTTCGAGCTCGGGGTAGAAGCCACCCTGGTTGTCGGTTTGGATGACCTTGATGGTCAGCGTCAGACCGTCCTGTGTCACGGCCGTGCAGGTGAAGGTGTCGCCCTGCTTCAGCGGCTCGTTGGTCGGGCAGGTCACGTTGGCCGTCACCTGCGCGTTGTCATCCAGCCACTGGCCGAGCACCTGCTGCAGTCGGTTGGAGTCGAAAACGCTCGAGCCGCTGCAGGCGGCGGACAACGCGGCGACGACGGGCACGGCGGCAAGGAGGCGCAGGCTCATCACGCGGCCGTAACCAGCGCTGCGAGGCGGCCCGAGCGGACGAGATCGAGCCCGGCCGCTAGATCGGGCTGTGGGTCGCGGTCCGCGTCGACATGAGCCACCGCTGAGCGGACCATGGCGTGCGCCTTGGCCACGCCGGCACCCGGTCGGAGGCCATCGCGCAGCCTGAAGTCGACGCCCTGCGCGGCGGCAAGTGCCTCGAGCGCGAGGACCTGCTCGACGTTGGCGATGATTGCCGCCGCGCCGCGCGCGGCGATCGGGCCCATCGAAACGTGGTCCTCCTGGTTGGCGCTCGTCGGGATCGAATCGACCGATGCCGGGTGGGCGAGTGACTTGTTCTCCGACACGAGCGCCGCGGCGACGTACTGGTAGAGCATCAGGCCGCTGTTCAGCCCGGCATCGTCGACCAGGAATGGAGGCAAACCCGACGTTCGCGGATCCGTCAGCTGGGCGATGCGCCGCTCACTGATCGAGCCAAGCTCCGCGGCCGCGATCTTGAGCATGTCCATCGCCAACGCGACCGGCTCGCCATGAAAGTTGCCGCCCGAGACGACTCTGCCGCCGCCCGTCGCGACCGTCTCGGGATCGACGTCCGCGCCGTCGGGAAACACGAGCGGGTTGTCAGTGGCGGAGTTGATCTCGATTTCGAGCACGCCGCGGACGAAGCCGAGGACGTCGGCGACGGCGCCGTGGACCTGCGGCACGCAGCGGATCGAATAGGGATCCTGGACCTTGTGCGCCTGGCCGTGATGAGCACGGATCAGCTCCGAGCCGCGCAGCAGCTCGCGCAGCTGAGCGGCGACCATCTGCTGGCCAGGATGCGGACGGACCGCCTGGTACGCGGCAGAGAACGGCACGTCCGTGCCCGTCAGCGCCTCGACCGACATGGCGGCCGTGACGCTCGCCGTGCGCAAGGCCTGTTCGGCACTCAGCACGGCGAGCACGCCGATCGCCGTCATCTGTTGCGTGCCGTTGAGCAGGGCCAGGCCTTCCTTGGCGTCGAGCACGAGCGGCACGAGCCCGCGCCGCTGCAGTGCCGCGCCGCCGTCAATGACCTCGCCATCGACTTCAGCGCGGCCACGGCCGATGATGGGCAGTGCCAGGTGGGCGAGCGGCGCGAGATCTCCCGACGCGCCCACCGATCCCTGCGAGGGCACGACCGGATGGATGCCGCTGCGCAGCATGTCGAGCAGCCGCTCGACGACGATCGGCCGGCAGCCGCTGTTGCCACGGGCCAGGGCGTTGGCGCGCAGGAGCAGCATTGCGCGCACCACCGCTGTCGAGTGCGCCTCGCCAACGCCAACGGCGTGGCTGACGAGCAGGTTCTCCTGGAGCTTCTCGACGTCCGCCGGAGCGATGCGTCGCGAAGCGAGATCGCCAAAGCCGGTCGTGACCCCGTACACGATCTGGTCGGTCGCGACCAGGTCATCGATCACCGCACGGCTCTTGGCCATGGCGCGGGTCGCATCTTCGGCGAGCTGCACATCGCGGCTGCCGTTGGCGACGGCCCACACGTCCGCGAGCGTCAGGTCGCGTCCATTGAGCTCGATCAAGCTTCGTCCTGCCACGTGTCGCCGCTCGTGCCCCGGACATGGCTCATGTCGTTGACGAGCGACAGAAGCGGTCCGCCATCGACGTCTTTCCAGGTCAGCACCGTCAGGTTTACCCAGTCCTGCAGGAAGCGGCGCCGGTAGTCGGCCATTGGCACGCCGGTCACCGCCGCCAGCAGGGCGCGGTTGATCGAGGAGTGACCGACGAGGAGCACCGTCCTGTCGCCGACGCCCGCCCACCACTCGATCAGGTAGTCGACGAGGGCGACCGCGCGGCGCGCGGCCTGCTGGCCGTTCTCGCCACCGCCGACGCGGTAGATCTGTGGGTTCGCCTCGTACATCTCGAATTCCGCGGGCATCTGGCGTTGCACGTCGGCGACGACCATGCCCTCCCACGCGCCATAGTCGAACTCGATCAAACGCTCGTCGACCTCCACCTCGAGCTTGCGCTCGCCGACGATCAGCTGTGCGGTCTCGCGCGCGCGGTCGAGCGGACTGGAAATCACGCGGTCGATGGCCACCGATTCGAGGCGCGCACCGAGCGCCACAGCGTCGCGCCGGCCACGCTCCGACAGGGTCGCGGGAATGCGCCGGCCCAGGTAGCGATCAGGCACCGATTCGTTGGTCTGCCCGTGCCGCGTGAGGAGGATCGTCAGCACGCGCTCACGATACCGGTATGCTGGGCGACAGATCACGAATACGCCTCTGTTTCGGGGTTGGGTGAAAGTCCCGACCGGTGGTCGAGTCGTGGCGGCGTCAATGTCGCTCGCGGTTCAGCCCACGACCCGGAGCCGCGTCAGCGGCGAAGGTGGATGCCCGGGAAGGCAGCCGACGGTCAAAGTCCGGATGGGAGAAGGAGAGGCGCGCCAGCGTAGCCACGCCGGCTCGTCTTGCTGATTCCCATCGAGCGCTCCCGTTGACGAGGCACGTTGACGGAGGACGCCCAGCTGGCCGCGATCAGCGTCGAAAACGTCTCGAAGAGCTTCAGGGTCGAGCGTCGCTCACTTCCCGTGCTCGACGACGTGACCTTCGCCGTGCCCGAGCACGGCGTCAGCGCCGTGCTCGGGCCGAACGGCTCGGGCAAGAGCACGCTCCTGCGCCTGATCAGCGGCCTGCTCGAGCCGGATTCCGGCCGCATCACGATCGACGATCAGCCCGTGAGTGACGCCGACCAACGCGTCGGCCTCGTGTTCCAGGAGCCGCGCCTGCTGCCGTGGCGCACGGCGCTCGACAACGTCGCCTTCCCGCTCGAGCTGGCCGGCATGGGCGCGGCCGAGCGGCGCGAGCGCGCACGCTCCCTGCTCGAGCTGGTGGGTGTCGCCGCCTTCGCCGACGCGCGCCCGCACCAGCTGTCGGGCGGCATGCGCCAGCGCGTGGCAATCGCACGCGCGCTCGCGCGCGACCCCCAGATCCTGCTGCTCGACGAGCCGTTCAGCGCCCTCGACGCGCTCACGCGCGAGCGCTTCAACGCCGAGCTGCTCGATCTCTGGCAGCGCACAGGCACGACCATCCTGCTCGTAACGCACAGCCTCGCCGAGGCCGTATTCCTGGCCGATGAGGTCGTCGTCCTGTCGAAGTCGCCGGGCCGCGTCGTCGCGCGCGTGCCAGTGCCGCTCGGCCGGCCTCGGACGCAACAGATGCTTGAAAGCCAGGCTTTCGCGCGCACTGCGTCCGTCCTGCGCGCGCACCTTGCGGGCACGCCCGCGGAGCTGGCCGCCGAGGAGGCACGCGCCGCTCCGGTTCGCGACGTGCTCGAGACGGCGGGCGCGCCGGCATTCTTCGACCCGTTCCGAGGCGCGTCATGAGCGACAACCGCCACGCCTGGCGCTCGACGCTGCTGTCGGTCGGCTTCGCCGCGCTGCTCTTCGTGGTCGCCTGGAAGCTCATCGTCGTGATTGCCAACTACCCGCCGTTCATCCTGCCCGCGCCGGAGGTCGTCGCCCAGCGCTTCGTCAGTGCCTGGGCCGACGGCACGATCGCGCCGCACGCGCTGGCCACGATCCAGGAAATCGTGATCGGTTTCGTCGTCGGTGCGGGGCTGGCCGTCGTCGTCGGCTACCTCCTCGCGCGCTCGGCGCTCGCCGAACGGCTGCTGTCGCCCTACCTGGTCGCGGCCCAGGCCACGCCTATCCTGGCGCTCGCCCCGTTGCTGGTTCTCTGGTTGGGTACGGGGCTCGCGCCGAAGGTCGTGATCTGCGCGCTGATCGTCTTCTTCCCCGTGGCCGTGTCGACGATGGTCGGCATCCGCTCCGTCGACCGGCGCCTGCTCGAGCTCGGGCGGAGCATGCGCGCCTCGCGCTGGCAGGTCTTCCGCTTCCTGGAGCTGCCGGCGGCAATGCCCCAGATCCTGGGCGGCATGCGCGTCGGCGCAACGCTGGCGGTCATCGGCGCCATCGTCGGGGAGTGGGCCGGAGCCGACAAAGGCCTGGGCGTGCTGATCAATCTCGCCCGCGGCAGCCTGTTCGACTTCCCGTTGATGTACGCGACGTTGTTGACGATCGCGCTTATCGCGATCGTGCTCTATCTGCTCGTGTTGCTCGCCGAGCGCGTCCTGGTCGGTAGCTGGAGGTGACCGTGCGGTTCGCAGCCTTGTTGTCCGGGGTATTGGTCGCCGTCGTGCTGGTCGGCGGCTGTTCGTCCGCACCAACGCCGACGCCTGCGCCCACGGCGACTCCGCTCACCAAGCTGACGGTCGGCCTGGGCTACATCCCGAGCGTCCAGTTCGCCCAGTTCTATCGGGCGCAGCAGCAGGGCTACTACCGTGCCGCCGGCCTGGACGTGACCTTCCAGAACGAGATCGACCCGAACCTGATCACGCTCGTCGGCCAGGGCGCGGTCGACGTCGGCGTTGCCGACGGCACGAGCGTCATCCCGGCCGTCGGCCAGGGCGTCCCGATCAAGTACGCGGCGACGATCTACGCCCAGTTCCCCGACATCGTCATCGCCGCGGCCAATGGCCCGATCAAGACGGCCGCAGATCTGAAGGGGCGCTCACTCGGCATTCCGGGTGAGTACGGCTCGAGCTGGATCATGCTCCAGGCACTGCTGGCGTCGGCCAACCTGACTGCGAGTGATCTCGACATCCGCGACTACCCCGACTTCGGCCAGGCGGTCGCGCTCCAGCAGGGCCAGGTCGACTCAGCGACAGGGTTTCGCAACAACGAGCCACTCCAGCTCGCGCAGCAGGGCTTCGCCACGACCCAGTTGACGATCGACCAGATCACGCCACTGCCCGGCCCGGGCCTGATCGTCGGCACTGCCACGCTGGCCTCCAAGCGTGACGCGCTGACTGCGTTCGTCACCGCGACGCTGCGCGCGATGGACGAGATCGCCGCCAATCCCCAGTTGGGTCTCGACGACACGATCGCCCAGGTGCCCGACCTCGGGTCGAACAAGGACTCCCAGCTGGCGGTCCTGCAAGCGACGATCCCGATGTGGAGCAGCCCATACACTCAGCTCCACGGATCGGGCGCGATCGACCAGGATGCCTGGACCAAGTCGCTCGATTTCATGCGCGGGCTGGCAGGATCGAACATCCCTGCGAGCCTGACCGCGGATCAACTGGTGACCGAGGAGTTGCTGCCGTGAGCGAAGAGAGCACTCATGTGGACGATCACGGCCACGCGGCGCCAAGTGACGATGGCCACGGCCACGCGGCACCAGCCCACGACGACCACGGACATGGCGAGTCGGCCGACGCGCTCGGCCCGATCGACTGGCAGAAATGGGCCTTCGCCATCGTCGGCGGGATCGGTGGGCTGATCGTTCTCGTCTTCTTCTTCGCCGCGATCAGCTGACGCCGCGCCGGCAGTCTCCGGCGCCTAGAACAATCCGACCGTCTCGCCCTCGGCGTTGATATCGACCAACTCGCCCGACGGGTGAGAGGGCAGGCCTGGCATCATCAGCATCTCGCCGCAGTAGACAGTCACGAAGCCGGCTCCGGCGAAGAGCCGCGCGTCCCGCACGGGCACACGAAAGCCGGTCGGTCGGCCCTTCAGGGCAGGGTCGTGGCTGAGCGACAGTGGCGTCTTGGCCATGCACACCGGTAAGTGGCCGTGGCCCAGGCGCTCGAATTCGTGGAGCTGCTTGGTGGCCTCGCCTGAGAAGTCGACACCGTCGGCGCCGTAGACGCGGGTCGCGATGCGCGTGATGCGCTCCTCGAGCGTGGCGTCCTCGCGCGACAGGAAACGGAACTCTGGCGCGCCCTCCTGGGCCACGGCCCACACGGCCCGGGCGAGATCCTCTGCCCCGGCACCGCCGCGGGTGAAATGGTCGCTGACCACCGCGGCCGACGCGCCCGCGGCGAGCGCGACGCGCTGGATGACGGCGATCTCGGAAGGCTTGTCGCTTGGGAAGGCGTTAATGGCCACGACGGCCGGCACGCCGTAGCCCCGGACGATCTCGATGTGCTGGACGAGATTTGCGCAACCTCGCTCGACCCCTTCCGGGTTCTCCTCCTCGAGTGCAGGGTCGAGCGGCTTGCCGGCGACGACGTGCCCTACGCCGCCATGCATCTTCAGCGCGCGAATTGTCGCGACGATGACCGCGGCCGCGGGCCGCAGGCCCGACAGGCGGCACTTGATGTCGATGAACTTCTGGAAGCCCATGTCCGCGCCAAAGCCGGCCTCGGTCACGACCGCGTCGACGAGCTTGAGCGCGATTCGATCGGCCACGACCGAGGAGTTGCCGTGCGCGATGTTGGCGAACGGACCGGCATGGATGAAAGCAGGGCCACCTTCCAGTGTCTGGACAAGGTTGGGCTTGATCGCCTCGCGTAGCAGCACGGTCATTGCGCCGGCGACCTTCAGCTCTTCGAGCGTGACCGGCGCGCCTGAGAAGTTCTCGGCCACGATCACGCGACCGAGACGCGCCCTCAAGTCGTGGATGTCTGACGCGAGGGCAAGGATGGCCATGACCTCCGACGCGGCCGTGATGTGCCACTCCGACTCGCGGACGCCCGATTCTTCGCCCAGCCCGATTTCGACCCGCCTCAGCGCGCGATCGTTAACGTCGATCACGCGCGGCCAGCGGATCGTGGTGGGATCGATGCCCACGGCATTGCCGCGGAAGAGGTGGTTGTCGAGGAAAGCCGAGGCCAGGTTGTGGGCGGCGGCGACGGCGTGCAAGTCGCCCGTGAAATGGATGTTGATCTCTTCCATCGGCAGGACCTGGCTGAAGCCGCCGCCGGCGGCGCCGCCCTTGAGGCCGAAGACAGGACCAAGCGACGGCTGGCGGATGTTCGCCGAGGTACGGACGCCGATCCGGTTCAGACCCTGGGCAAGGCCGACGGTGGTCGTCGTCTTGCCCTCGCCGAGCGGCGTCGGGGTGATCGCGGTGACGACGATTTCCTTGCCGTCGGGCAGGTCTCGGCGACGCTCGTATGCCAGCGGCGAGACCTTGGCCTTGTAGGTCCCATAGAGCTCGATTTCGTCGGGCGCGAGGCCCAGGTTCTGCGCGATCTGCGCGATCGGTCGCGCGTTCGCCTCGCGCGCGATCTCGAGGCTCGACTTCACGCCGGGCGTCGCTTGCGGCCGTGGCCGGCGGTTATCGGGTGGTTCGCCAGCTGCCAGCGCGCGGCGCGGACGAGGTGCTCGAGCAGGATCGCGTTGGTGACCGGACCCACGCCACCAGGCACGGGCGTGATCGCCGCGGCGACCTTGACTGCGGACTCGAAGTCGACGTCGCCGACGATACGGCCGTCGACGACGTTGATCCCTACGTCGACCACCAGCGCTCCGGGATGGAGCATGTTGCCGCGGATCAGGCCCGCCGAACCCGCCGCCGAGACGACGATCTCAGCCCGGGCGATCTCCGCCGCCAGGTCTCGCGTCTTGCGATGGCAGACCGTGACCGTGCAGTGCTCGCGCATGAGCAGCAGCTGCACGGGCTTGCCGACGACGTTGCTGCGGCCGATGACCACGGCACGCTTGCTTTCGAGCTCGTAGCCGTAGAACTTCGGGATTGCCACGGCCGCCTCGGCGCATGCCGGCAGAAACCCCTCGTAGCCCAGCGCCATCAGGCCCGTGTTGAGCGGGTGGATGCCATCGATGTCCTTGGCCGGCTTGATCGTGTCGGTCACGGTGCTGAGCGAGATGTGGCGCGGCAGGGGCTGCTGGACGATGATGCCGGCGACCTCGGGGTCAGCGTTCAAGCCCTCGATCGTGCGGCGCAACTCGTCGGCCGTCGTCGTGCGCGGCAGTTCCACGACCCGACTCGGCACGCCGACGGACGCGCACGAGCGCAGGATCTGCTGGACGTAGACGCTCGACGCGACCTCGTGGCCGACCATGACCGCGGCCAGCACAGGGCTGAATCCGTAGCGGGCCCGAAACGACCTTGCCTGGCGTTTGACCGATTCGCGGATCTCGGCCGCGATCGGCCGCCCATCGAGGATGCGCGCCGGCTCGTCGAAGCGGAGCACGTCCTGGTTTAGGACGCTGATCGCTGTCACTCGGCCTCGGGCTGACGAAGAGTGCCTGTCGCCACCCGTTCCGACACCTCCGCCGCCAACCGGTCTACGCCCTCGAGCAGATTGGTCATCTCGACCATCGCCGCGCCACGGAAGGTCTCGTCGCCGACCATCGGCAGGTTGATCATCACGTTCGCTGCCGCTCCCCGAGCGGCCGCGGCGGCCAGCCGTGCCGCGACCTCGAGGTCGCTCGCCGCATTCAGGTTGCTGCGGCCGGCCATGGCCTCAACCTCGTCGATGATCCGCGCGCACTCGCGAGCCACCTCGAGCGGCACTTCGGACGCCTTACGCGCGGCGACCCGCGTCGCTTCTTCGCGCGCCTCCTGCTCCTCGGCCGTCTCGCGCGGCATCTTGCGCGCCGCGCCAAACGCTGCATACGCGTCAGCGTCATCGTCCGCCAAATTCAGAAGGCGTTCGCGAGCCCGCTCCGCGACGACGAGCGCACGACCGTGCGTGGCCGCGTAAACAGCGTATTTCGGGCGGTCCCTGCTGAGCCGGCTGGCCATGGCCAGCAGGCTGCCGGCCATGCTCCCGGCAATGGCCGACGCGCTGCCCCCACCGGGCACCGGCTCGGCCGAGGCAAGTCGCTCTTCGAACTCGCTGAGCGTCAGATCGCCGAAGCGCGCGCCACTCTCCACGCGGCGATTGTCGCTCAGACGTGACTCGCCGTGGCGCTACCAGTAAAGCCGACCCATGACCGGCAGCGGCCGCTCAGGCCGCGTCGACACCCTCCAGCAGCCAGCGTCGCCGGCGCTTCTCGAACGAGAGCCGCAGCCGCGCGTCCGGCGTCCGGACGTCGAAGATTCTCCGGGGGCCGCGCTCGATTGGATATGCCGCCAGCTCATCACGCACCTGCGAGATCTCGATGACCGGGACGCGCTCTGTCGCGGTCCGAATCGACCTGGGCCGTCCATCGAACAGTCCGCAGGTCACGTCCACCTGCATGGGTGTCACTCGCACGATCGCCATTTCGTCGCCTCCTGGGCGTCCATAGAACATCTGTTCGATGACGCTATAGAACGCACGTTCGATTGTCAATGGGTCGCGACTGATCTCGCGATCACGCCCACAGGCTCGACGACCGTTGTGACAGCTAGGCTGTCACTCGTCCCGGTTCTTCTCCGGATCGACAATGGGCAGGCGCCGCGGGTCGCGCTCGAACGGTGCCCGAACACCCGAATCGAGGAGTCGGGCACGCCGAATCGCCCCTGAGCCGAACTTTCGGCGCACCTCGTCCGCAGCCTCGGTGACCTTTCGTCGGCGATCGGAATCACCCTCGAAAAGCGCCAGTTGGCGCTGCTCGGACAATCCCGTGGCGGCGACGCCCAGGAGTCGGATGCGCTGGCCACGCACCTCGCGCTTCACCAACGCGACCGCCGTGCGCCAGATCACCTCGCCCATGTCGGTCGGCTGCTCGAGCGTGCGCTGACGTGTGATCGTCTCAAACGCGGAGTTGCGGATCTTCACGCTGACGGTCGAGCAGAGCACCTTGGTCTGTCGCAGGCGCCCGGCGACTCCCTCGCTCAAGGCGATGAGCGACTGCTCGAGGACCTCCCAGTCGGAGACGTCGACATCGAAGGTGTGCTCCTGGCTGACCGACTTCGCGTCCGCGGGTCCAACTACCTCGGTGTCGCCCACGCCTCGCGCGCGTGAGGCGAGGTCCGCACCGTGGGCGCCAAACCGACGAACCAGGACGTTCTCGGGCAGCTTGGCGAGGTCTCCGATCGTCGTCACCCCGTACTCGACCAAGGCGCGCCTTGTCGAGGGTCCGACACCCCAAAGGCGTTCGATGCCCAGCGGTGCCAGGAACGCCTGTTCCTCGCCGCGCGGGACTACGACCAGTCCGTCGGGCTTGCGCAGGTCGCTGGCGACCTTGGCCACGAGCCGATTCGACGCGACACCGACCGACACGGTCAGCTCCGTCTCGTCGTGGACAACCTGCTTCAGCTTCCTGGCCGCCTGCTCTCCGTCGCCGAAGAGCTGCTCCGTGCCGGTCAGATCGAGGAACGCCTCGTCGATAGAGAGCGGCTCGACGAGCGGCGAGAAGCGCCGGAAGATGGCCATCACCTGTTTGCTCACGGCGCTGTACTTGACGCCGTCGACGGGCACGAAAATGCCCTGCGGACAGAGCGCGCTGGCGGTGCGCAGCGGCATGGCCGAGTGCACACCGAATTTGCGTGCCTCGTACGACGCAGTACTCACGACCCCACGGTCGTTAGGCCCGCCGCCCCCGACGATGACCGGCTTGCCGCGCAGCGCGGGGTTGTCGCGTTGCTCGACGGCCGCGAAGAACGCGTCGAGGTCCGCGTGCAGGATCGTTCGCGCGCCGGCGGCCGTGCTCATAGCGCGATCATGCACCCCGCGCGAGTCAGCTAGCTTGTCACTGGTATCCGAATGATGGTCGCTCTTCGTTCGACCATCCGCTGCAGGCTCCATGCTTGTCGAAACTCGCAACAAGCAGGACATCGTCACCGGCGTTGAACATCGCCTGTGTCGAGCATTCACCATTCGGCGTGGCGGTCGGACCTGCGTCCGTTGGCGTCACCCAAGCGCTGAGTGCGTAGGTTCCCGGATCGATCAGCAAAGGCAGGTCTGGGCCGACGCTTGTGACGCCCTGCCCGCCCTCATAGCCGCCACTTATTTGTCCATCCTGCACCGCTAGGGCATCCTGCCCCTGAACCCGATCGAACGCGGATATCGAGTTGCCATAGTTCGGGTCCGGGTTGTGGATGGTGGCCGTCACCCAGAGCCGCGCAGGGCTGTAATCCGCGGGCAGCGCCAACGGGTGGCTATCAACGACCTGACCTGTCGCCTCGGGGATCCCCAGCGCGACTGCGATCTCGGGCACGGAAGCTCCGATCGAGTGGTGCAGCGCGATGCATGCGCGCTGGTCCACGGGCAGCAGATCGAACGCCCGATCGAGCCGGTCGTGTTCTGCGACGGATAGCGACGGATCACGCTCTGCGTACGATGTCAGCTCGGGATTGATCTCGACAGTCCGCGGGCGAAACCGCCGGAAGCGCAGGTGCTTGCGCGCCCGACTGACGACGATTGAATGCAGCCACGCGCGAACGCGAGCCTCGTCGCGCAGCCTGTCAAACCCGCGCCACGCATCCACAAGGGCATCCTGGGTTACGTCATCGGCGTCGCCGATGCCGCAGATTGCAGCGGCTAATCGGTACATCTCCGGCATCCACGGGCTCACGAGCTGTTCAAAACGCACGTCACGGCTGGTCGCAGCGGTCGAGCGCCCCGCCAGCTTTTCTTCCATCTGCCCCTTATAGACCCACGGCAAACCGGAATCGTTCGATTTGCACCGCCGATGATCGCCGCGCATGTGCGGCATCGCTGGCATCGTCACCCTGACCGGCCGCGACGCGGATCCCGGCAGTGCCGCACGGATGCGCGACCGGATTCAACATCGCGGTCCGGACGGCAACGCCGAGTTCGAAGGTCCGGGGATCGCCCTGGCGGCCTGCCGCCTGGCGATCGTCGATCTCGACCAGCGCGGGCTGACGCCCATGGCCTCGGCCGACGGCCGCTACCGAATCGTCCACAACGGCAAGATCTACAACCGCCCGCAGCTGCGCGAGGATCTCGAGCGCCGCGGCGTCTCGCTGCGCACCACGACCGAGCGGCCATTCGACGGCCGCAGGGTCAGCCCTTTGGCTCGACCGCGATCGTGACCTCGGGCGTCAGGCCGGGAAAGACCTTGACCGCGACCTTGTAGGTACCCAGCATCTTGAGCGGCTCCTCGAGATCGACCTTGTGGCGGTCGACCACGATGCCACGTCGGCCCAGGGCATCGGCGATGTCCTTGGCCGTGATCGAACCGTAGAGCTTGCCGCCTTC